>TARA_R110002124_G_scaffold28707_6_pt1 | contig 15915 bp, 10 predicted proteins | sample TARA_R110002124 | Tara Oceans TARA_R110002124 (sample SAMEA4397445) | marine metagenome | biome: Polar Biome; feature: [SRF] surface water layer (ENVO:00010504); material: water (ENVO:00002006), including particulate matter (ENVO:01000060) such as... | depth 5 m | reverse complement strand
ATACCCTGCCAACAGGTTGCCGCTGGACTGACTTAAGCGACAAAGATGGCTTAAACCTGCTTGATGACTACAAGCGCATGCTGCTCACCTTATCCACAGGGAAAGACAGCGAGGGTAACACCTTACATGCAGACCCATTGATCCTAGCCATCTATGCCGATGCACAAACCCGCCTGCGTGAACCGCGCCACCTAAAGCAGCTCATTAAATCTCTCGATTCTATCGACTGGTTTAGCGCCCAAAAAGATGGCCTAGGTGACTTGTACGAAGGCTTATTAGAGAAGAATGCTAACGAGACTAAGTCCGGTGCTGGCCAATACTTTACTCCCCGCGCCTTGATTGATTCCATGGTACGAGTTATCAACCCACAAGCCGGTGAAGTCATTCAAGATCCCGCTGCAGGTACCGCAGGCTTTTTGATAGCCGCCGACAGCTATATTAAAGCGCAAACCGATGACCATTTTAATTTAGACGCCAAACAAGCTGAGTTTCAAAAGAATAAAGCCTTTGTAGGCGTAGAGTTGGTACCATCTACCCGCCGTTTAGCACTGATGAACTGTTTATTGCATGGCATGGAAGGCGATGAAGAAGGGGTGGTGCATTTAGGTAACTCATTAGGCCAAGTCGGCATGAGTTTACCCAGAGCTGATGTCATTTTAGCTAACCCGCCCTTTGGTACCAGTAAAGGCGGTGATGCCTCTATCACCCGTGACGACTTAACCTATCCCACCAGCAACAAACAGCTGGCATTTTTACAGCACATTTACCGCAATCTAAAGCCAGGTGGCCGTGCCGCCGTGGTATTGCCAGATAACGTCTTGTTTGAAGCGGGCGTGGGTACCGATGTACGCCGCGACTTAATGAATAAGTGTAACCTGCACACTATTTTGCGTTTACCGACAGGTATCTTCTACGCCGCGGGCGTAAAGACCAACGTGCTGTTCTTCACCAAGGGATCAGAGGCCGACAAACTGCAGGAAGAAAACTGCACCACCAATACCTGGGTCTATGACTTACGTACCAACATGCCTAACTTTGGCAAGCGAACCCCATTTGGAGAGCAACACTTAACTCCATTTGAAGCTGTGTGTAATGTACCATTAGTTGAGCGTAAAGAGGGAGAGTGGTCTTTTAATGCTGAAGAAGTCGAAGTTGAGAATGCTGAGGTAAACCAAGGTATCGACAAGCGCCTAGCTCAAAGCCGCTGGCGGGTATTTAGCCGTGAATTCATTCGCGACAGTAAATCAGACTCGCTAGATATTTCATGGCTTAAAGATGCCAACAGCGTCGATGCCGCAGATTTAGGCACCCCAGAAGAACTGGCAGGTGAAGCCATGACAGAACTTAAAGGCGCATTGGCGAATCTTGAAGCTTTGGTTGCATCATTAGCTGGTGGGGTGAAGGGATGAGCCAAGTGATACCAGATGGTTGGCTAGAGCAACCTATTGGCAATATTTCAAATGTGGTTGCTGGTGGGACTCCTAAAGCTGGGAACCCAAATAACTTTGCAATTCCAGGTAGCGAGATTGCCTGGCTTACACCTGCAGATCTAAGCAAATACAACAGTAAATCTATTTCGCATGGTGCTAGGGATTTAAGTAAAGAAGGTTACGACTCAAGTTCAGCGAAATTAATGCCCAAGGGAGCGTTGCTATTTAGTAGCCGTGCTCCAATAGGCTATGTTGTTATTGCTGAAAATCCAATCTGTACCAATCAAGGTTTTAAGAACTTCGTATTTACGAAGCAAGTCGATTCTACTTATGCGTACTATTACCTAAAAAGTATACGTGATTTAGCTGAGAGCTTAGGTTCTGGCACAACATTTAAAGAGCTTTCTGGTGCTACAGCTAAGACGATACCATTTCGTTTGGCCCCGCTAGCCGAACAAAAAGTCATAGCCGACAAACTCGATGAGCTGTTAGCGCAGGTGGAAAGTACCAAAGCCCGTCTCGATGCCATCCCCGCCATCTTAAAATCATTCCGCCAATCCGTCCTCGCCGCCGCAGTCAGTGGTAAATTGACTGAAGAGTGGCGTGGTGAGAACACAGTTGAATCACAAAATTTAGAACTTATTAAATCATCAAAAGAGCAATTGATTGCACAAAAAGATTGCAAAAAAGACCTAATATTCCAAGAAATTGAAGCTACATTTGAAGTTCCAAGCACATGGTCTTTTTTAGCATTGAAAACTCTTGCTATTAAGATTACTGATGGCGAGCACAAAACGCCTAAAAGAGAGAGTTCAGGTCGTTATTTACTTTCAGCAAGAAATGTTCGTGATGGGTACTTATGTCTTGATAATGTTGACTATGTTGGTGAGGAAGAGTTTAAAAAACTCCGTAAGCGATGTGACCCTAATAAAGGGGATGTTTTAATTTCTTGCTCAGGAAGTGTAGGTCGAATTTCCTTAGTTGATACAGATGACAAGTATGTAATGGTACGTAGCGCTGCGCTTGTGAAAGTTTATGATGACTTCTTGAGTAATCGTTTTCTAGTCTATGTTCTCCAATCACCTAATTTGCAAAAAAGAATAGAGCAAAGCTCTAAATCAACTGCACAGTCAAATTTATTTCTTGGACCTATAAAAGAATTAGAAATACCGCTTCCAGCATTAAAAGAACAAGCCGAAATAGTCCGTCGGGTCGAAGAGCTGCTCACCTTTGCCGACAAAGTTGAAGCTCAGGTTAATGAAGCCCAAACAAGAGTCAACAACCTCACTCAATCGGTACTCGCTAAAGCCTTTAGAGGAGAACTCACCACCGACTGGCGCGCAGCTAATTCTGAGTTGATATCAGGTGATAACAGCGCCGAAGCCTTACTCAAGAGAATCAAATCCGAACGCGAAGCTTTACAAGCTAATAGCAAAGTAAGGAAGAAAAAGTAATGCGTCTTCTATCCATGCGATTAGATGGCCACTATAAAGGGTTACATGACCAGACTTTTAATTTTGGTTCTTCGAGAGGTAATATAATTGCATTTATCGGCTTGAATGGCTCAGGAAAGTCACAGCTACTTGAGTTAATGGCTGAAACTTTTGGTTATCTAGAACGTTATCTTCGGGGCGATTTTAAGTGCCGAAATTGGTTTGACTCAATGGCTTTAGAACTAAACTACTCAAACCAAGTATATGATTCAGATCCTTTATCACACGATTATAAGATAACCATTAATCGACTTGGAAAGGTACTTTTTTTACGCGACGATGAAATCGTTGATACCGATATCATGCAAGGAGCTGAGTTACAGGCAGAAATAGACAAATTTTTGCCAAGCCAAATTATTGGTTATTCATCAGGTCTAAATGAAAACTTGCAGCGCTCATTTATGAAAAACTCGGTACAATATCTAGACGCTATGAATGCAAAGCGAGCGTGGGAAGTCCGTCTAGCGGTCATTAAAAATAATTGGGATTCTAAAGGGGAATATCTGACTGAGTCTGATTTAGAAATATATGATAGCCAAATATCAGATGCTTATAACTACTACCAGCGCCGTTATCAAGGAATATTCCCAGCTCTTCCAGAAAATGTCAGGGTAAGTGAAAATCCCGAGCTTGGATTACGGGCAACACAATTGCCTAGACTCAAATATCTTGACCATGACGCCACTGCGTTGCTACTAACGAGCTTAGGAAGCATGTCTGACGAAGAACAAAAGGCTATTTGGAACGAAAAGCTAAGGTTTAACAAAGTTAACTCGGTAACCATTAAGTACGATTTAAGAAAGTTTACCCATGATGCAGGCGCTTTGCATGATGTAGTAAGGCTCGTGCGCTGCATTGGTGGCGTTAACTCCGATAATTTTTCACATCTTCCAAATATCGATAAAACCTCGGAAGAATTTTATAACCAATTCGAACTCGATTATCTGGCGGGAGAAATCAAGATTGATTTTTCCCAAAGTGAAATACAAAATATGTTCAATAATGTCTTCGATGAACCTGAGGTTTTGTTCGAAAAGCTTTACAGATTGCAACTTCTAGGGGCTGAGTTTTGGCCTGGTGAATTAAAACGGAAGCTTCGACAAGATAATTTTATAGGAGGTGTAAAAAAACCTCAAAAATGGAAGTCCCCAATTCAAATTCTGTCATTAAAGCTAACAGATGGAGTCGATTGTATTGAGTTTGATGATTTGTCCGATGGGGAAGCACAACTAATACAAACGCTCGCTATGGCTGCGGTTTACAAAAATAGCCGAACTCTTTTCCTCCTTGATGAGCCTGAAACCCACTTAAACCCATCATGGCGAACCTATTTTCATACTTATCTTGATGAGGTTGTTAATCAGGGGAGAAGCAATGAGAAGCTTCAAATGTTCATTTCTACCCACTCACCATTTATGATATCCTCACTGCAGAAAGAAAATGTTTTCTTATTTGAGCGCTATGAGGAAGGCATAATATCTATGATACCAATGCCAAGCCAAACTTATGGTGCCTCATTTGAAGTTCTGATAAAAAAACACTTTGGCTTACGGTCTTTAATTTCTCAAACAGCTGTAGAGGCTGTAAAAGAACATCTGCCTAAAGATGAACAACCAGAATCAATTGCAACTGCTAAAAAGTGGGTAGAAGAAAACCTCGGCGACTCAATGGAAAGAGCATATTTACTCAGGAAATTACAGAACTAATGTTATTCCACCTCAGTCCCAATACGCCTGAATGCCAAGTTTTTGAAGTCCTTAATAATGAATTATTGCACTTTTTACAGGCTTGCATCCATGCTCCAGGGTTTAACAATACTTTATTCTCTCGCTACAGAGCCAATAACACAGACATCATTAGTGCTTGTTGGACCAATGCTCCAACTCAAGCAAAGTTTAAAGCTTTGTGGGATGTGTTACCTGAAGAGCAGCAATCGCGTCAAGAGCTTTATGATTTAGTAATTGGGGCACAAAATGTCCAAATTTACTTTACTGACACGAGTCTCCCTTTACCAGCAATCACTAATCAGGATATTTTCACTGCATTAAAGAATCTCACTACTCATCTATTTGAGCACACCAAAAAGATTTCCAGTGCAAAAATAGAAGCAGGTTCCTCTATCCAAGCTCATTTTCAAATGTACTTAAGGGCAAATAATAGTAAATTGTGTTATTGCTGCGGCACAGAAAAACTGTCACAAAATCGTGAAGGGTTAAGTGATGAAGAACAATGGTGCGCAGCGTATGACCATATACTTGATAAAGCCAAATACCCCATTTTTAGTATTAATCCAAGAAACTTCCTGCCAACTTGTCACATCTGCAATAGTAAAGCGAAAGGATCCTATCAGCTGCTTATAGGGAAAAAAGGGCGGAGAAGAAAGGCATTCTATCCTTTGGCTAAAGTAGAGCCCGAATCATGTTATCAGTTTTGTGAGCTTCTCCCAAAATTTCTAGATATTGATAGTTTTATACGAGGTGACTGGGATCAGCCTTTGATTAATGTGAAACTTCGCTTTCCAAACGCCCCCTATGGAACAGCTAAAAAAATAGTAGTTTGGAGAGAGGTATATCAAGTTCCAAGCCGAGTGGAAGATGAAATTAAAACAGGGTTTATTGAATCAGTTTCAGCAGGATTAATTGAACCTCAAAATTTTGAAGAGTTTAGAGAACGAATTATAACCAAGAGTTTAAGAGAACCTGCTGACTTGAAAAAGAATGCTTGGTCTTGTTGGTGGTTTAGATTCTATCAGTGGTTGAGTGTTCAGCCACAAAATACCTTAGAAGAAATTTGGCGTATGTTTGAATGGAAATTAGGATTAGCAAGTGAAGATACTTTAGATGCTGAAGATGATCACCTTTTCACTTTCGGACGATAAAAGTCAACTTGAATACTGAAGCTAATATGTAAACTACAATTGAGTAATGAGTAGAGATAACACTCATTACTCTACGGGCAAGGAATACTGATGGCGACAATCAGAGCTCCTCAATATGAGTCTGTATTTGACTTAGGCTTAAAAATTGAAGCTGGCCAGCTAAAGGCAAGTGATGCCATTGAGATTGTCTCGAAGGGAACAGGCTTAAACGAAACATCTGCAAAATACTACCTAGATGCAGTATTGGCCATGCCAAAAGGCATTGAGTATGAACACACGATAAATATCTCAGCGACAAAATATTACTTACAGCGATTTGAGGATATTTTAACCCCTTCAAAATTTGATTCAGTTCTCCTATCTGTTGAAAAACATTTGACCTTTTACGTAGCTCAAGGCAAAGGTGATCAAGTTACGATAAGAGCGCTGATTGGCTCATATAAAGCCAAACTAGCTCTACAAGCAGTAAACCCTATCTATCCCGATGAAGTCAGTGGTGATCCAACAACATTCAATGAAGGCGCTATAAAACAAGTTACTATAAATGCCTATGAGCGAGACCCTAAAGCCAGAGCAGCATGCATTGAGGAGTACGGAGCTACCTGCCAAGTATGTGACTTTAACTTTGAGGCCAAGTATGGCGCGATAGGTAAAGGCTTTATCCATGTTCACCATAAAGTCGATATAGCCACAATCGGCGAAAGCTACCAAGTAGACCCTATTAACGATCTCATCCCCGTTTGCCCCAATTGTCACGCAATGCTTCATACAGAAACACCAGCAATGAGTGTTGAGAAGTTGAAGCAGATAATCGATAACGACAAAGTCAACTAACGGTTAGGTGCAGTAACTAATATTGGTTTTGACACACTTCTCAAACAAGAGCAGATTTCACCTGATATACCAACAAAGGATTACCACATGAAACCAACGTTGTTTTTTTATTTGTTTTTACTGTCCGGCTGCCAGCAGATAGCCCCAACAAACATTAACAGAATTGAAGAACAGCGGAATGTTAACAATCAATCTGAAATTGATAAATCAATTTTACCAAGTAACTATGAGATTACAGGTTTTTCAAAGTGTCCTATAGATAGAGAAGCTCTACAAACTCTAATACATGTAAAAAATGGTTTCTTGATACCAAACTCAAATTTAGGAAATACTGTTAATAATACCTCTTTGTCCATAGAGGAAATGAATCAATGGCTTCACGTTTTCAGCCGCATTGAAAACTCTTTCCCGCCAGCTGTATTTAATATTGATGATGAAAGGCAGGTGTCTTTTTTCATTTTTGACGGGACTTGGAACGATAAAGATAATGGAGAGCCAAATACTGTTCCAGCGAAACTACATCACCAGCTAATTCAATCACAAGACCATAGAGTTAAAACTCACTACTATCATGGAGTTGGAACAAGAACAACATTTATTAAAGAGCTTTCGGAAGGGGTTACAGGTAACGGAGCAGAAGAGAGAGCAATTCAAGCGCTTGACGAACTAAAAGCTCAAACAGAGAAAACTGGAATAGCTCCTCATGTTTATTCGATTGGTTTTAGTCGGGGAGCAGCCAGCGCTAGGCATTTTTTAAACCTTGTAGACGATTACTACTTCCAAGAAAAATCATTTCATTCAAGTGAGAATTTGTTGTTTTCAAAACCCCGTCTTTATTCAATGCTTTTTGACACTGTAGCAACAGGACAATTAGACAATTTAAGGCTTGAAATTCCACTAAGTACTATGTCTGTTATACATTTTGTTGCTACATCAGAGGAAAGAACACATTTCCCAATAACAAGAATTAATGTCCCTACAAATGATTTAATAATTGAAGAGACAATTGTAGAAGTGGATTTACCAGGAGTTCACAGTGATATTGGGGGCGGGTATGGTGATACTCTCGAAAAGCTCTCTCATTCTCTAGCTAATCTGTGGTTAGAAAAACAAGGGATTTACCTTCCATCTATAGACTATGATATCCAAGCTCTTTTGAATATGGGGAGAAACGACTCTAGATGGTTACCTTTAGGAAAAATCGACAGCAATAACAAGCGTAAAGAATCTCCAAATAAAGTTACTGAACAATTTACTCTTACCGATCCTAATATAGAAACAGATCTGAATGAAATCTTAGAGAGAATAGCTCTTGCCGAGTCAAACATGGAAACAAATCTGAATGAAATGTTGGAAAGAGCAGCTCTTCTAGCTACAAGTGCTACACAAGCCCTCTTAAGGCAAAGACAAAAAATAGACTCAGGGGAAAAACAAACATTTCAAGGGTTGGTGATTAACCTTTATCCAAAAGACTACTCACTTAAAGTGAATACTAATTGTCCCGAAAGTGTTTCGATAAACAAAAATGAAGGTGTTATTGAAGTTTTAGGTCAGCCTTTTATAGCGTTAACTCCTGAGTATTTGAAGCAGCTGAGGTCAACTTATGGATTAATTAACACATACCCGGTTCCTAATAAGAAAAACTATATTCCAAGCAAATAAAGATGCCTATCATCATCTTCAAGCTACATCGGATCTTTAGTTGATCCTACGAATGTTGGCAGTTGGCAGTTGGCAGTTGGCAGTTGGCATGTAAGGGACAGTCAGATTTGATTGGGCTCCAAATATTAAATCTGACAGTTCAAGTTAGGGAGTGCTCAGATTAGACTTAATATTCCAAAACTTTAAGTGACGACCTAATATATTGAAAAAATAACACTTATTCCTCAATGAAGTAATCAGTATCTAATGATTTAAGCTCATACACTTGCTTGATACTGACACCTAAGTTATGCGCGAGCATTAAATCAGTGAGGTGAACTCAACAGCCTCTTTTGAGAAAGTAGACGTAGTTATAAATACGCCCTTCTTTGCACGGTGCATATCAAGCGCACCTGCAAAGGCTTGTATTTCTGGGCGACCAACCGTTTTATTGGTGTAACGCTTAGCCTATAAGTAAATCATCTCAAGCCCAAGCTTATCTTCTTTGATAATGCCGTCGATCCCACCATCTTGAGTGTATTGCGTTGCTTGTCCTGCATCTTTACGATTACCGCCATAGCCCATTGCAACCATGAGGTCGACGACTAGATTTTCAAAAAACTGTGGAGACGCATTTAAAATAGCCTTCAGCAGTGTGCTAGCAAGGCTCGCATTCAGTGTGTTCATAGTATTGTCTAACACTTCAAAGGGAGTTAGTTCGCTCTCATGCTCTTCAACGACCTGAGTTTTAGTATTGCTGGTGGGCTTATTACTACGACTTTTAAACTCAATGAACTCAGAGAACTGCTCAAGATATTTATTGTTTATTTCTGATGAACTTTGAAGAGCTTGCAAGCCTCTTTCTGTAATAACACAAAAGCTGCGCCTCGGTTGTTTAATCAGCCCAGCCTGCACGAGATAAGTTTTAGCCCAGCCTATGCGACCATTTACATAAGTCGACTTACCACTGGGTATCTTTAAGGCACGCTGCTCCTCAGTAAAATTGAACTCATCGCATACCCTTTCAACAATCGGCCTAAACTGGTGCTCTTCGCCATCAGCTATCTGCTCAAGTACCGAGCGCATATAAGCCTGATAGTTTGGAATGGGCATCATCGAGTTCCTTTAATCATTGAAGCGTGTTTAGGTAGATTTAGTTTACGTTCTGCAGAGTTTAACACCATTCAATATCATCATGATTATGTTACTTTTTGGCCTGGTGTTATATAGCTAAGAGCAAGCTTTGACTATAAGTAAACCAAGTACTATTAAAAACGATAACATAATAAAGCATTTAATTTAAAGTACGTAAATTCAGACTGATACACAATAAGTTAGCCTGAATGTTTACTTAAATAGTGATCCTCTGCAACATCCTCTCCCTTTTAAACTGATAGCATCATCAACTCATTGTCTTTAAGAATAAAAACAACATGGTGGAGTTAATATGAACATAGAAAACTCAATTGCAGCTATGGCTTTTGTTATAACAGTTTCAGCTTGCTCAGGGCCCACGCCTGTTCCCCTAACTACAGAAGGTGCAGCACAATTAAGTAAACATTTTAACTTAGACGTACTTCAAGCTTCTTCCTACGATTGTGCCTATCATAAAGACCAAGAGAAGCTGGATCTGCTGATAAGTGAGAATGATCAATTTGAATGGTATATTGGCGATGTGTTACCAGAGGACAAGCAAGCCCTAGATACATATAACAAAAACAAACAACAGCTAAATAAAGACATAGAGATTGGTAAAGCTGTTTGCTTTGCCGAGCAAAGTTTAGTCATATCAAAATTTTATGATAACGCAGGGTTTGATCTAGAGACTTCAATTATAAATATTTACTCAAGCCTTCCAAATGCCATAAATGCCCAATCAACAGGGATTCTAGACAGCCTTATGTTTGTATCTGCTGCTATGGAGCTACCGGAAGGTAGAGCTGCCCTTACTGATAAAGGGGTGCTTTCGACCGAAACAATTAACTACATTGATAGCCAGCTAATTGAAATAAATAAATAACAAGTATCAGGAAAAATCCTGTACTGTTATATTTTTGTAGGATTTTTTCATAGCACATATTCATTATATTGAACACAAAAATACCTGTGATGAACGTTAAAAATATAACGGTGGATAATCGATAGCTCTAACACCTAATAATAATTAAAAACATGGAAGTTAAAATGACCAATTCAAGTACCGCTGAACAGCAATACCGAGAAACAATTAGCCTCAGACATTACCAACAAGAAGCTGTGAATGCGATTTCTAAGGCGATAAAATCAGGTCCAGAGATTTCCTTGTTTGTTATGGCTATCGGTACAGGGCAAAACCAAGTCATAGTTCAAGCAATCGCATCCAATAGCTTTGTTCGTAAAAGCACCCTGATCGTAAAACTCAGTAATCATGCAAAACAGCTTAGTATGCGGCTCAATGATTTAGGCGGCTTGGACACCGAATTTGACGTTATCACCTATAAAGATTTTGAAAACAATCATGAAAGACATGCTAATTCAGATGTGTACTACTTAATTGACCTCGACAGTAAAGCTGCGATCAATGCTAGTCAGTTCATCAGCCTAAATAAAAAAGCTAAAGTGCTTATTACGACACCTTATCCTTCGCATGAGTTAGTTGAATACACTAATAGCAACGTCATCTTTGAGTATTCTATTGCTCAAGCAAAGGCTGAAGGCCTTTACCTACCCGTAAAAGTAATTCAACCTTCACAGTTTCTTGTACCTTATACCTCAGACTTAGATGCCCCCATATCTGGTATAGGTGCAGATCTTATAGAGAAACAGTTAAGCCATTGGTTTAGCCAAGTAACATTAAACAATGGGGATAAGGTAGTTATACTGTGCCGGAATATTACTGAGGCAGGTCTTTACTTTCAGACATTAAGCCGATTACTTTCCTATAATAATGAACTCGCTATCAATACCTCCCTGATTACTTCTCAAAGCAATGATCCAGGGCAGCTAATTAATACTTTTAAAATGGATGAGTCTGCGCATATTGCCTTAACGGTAAACCTACTGCTAGATAATGTTATATTTCTGCCAAGCGTCAATCACGTTGTGAACTTTAAGCCCCTATCCTTACCACAAACTCATCGGTTAGTGAGCCTACTAGCTAGACCATCTGAAGGGAAAGTTATTGGAACAATTTGGGACTACGCTGGGCTTGACTGGAGTGAGCCCAGCTTAGGAATCGATATAGAGCAATCTCTACTAGGTGATACCAACAAAGCTTACCGAATAGAGCCTAAAGGGGACCAAGAAAATAGGACTGATCTGCTAGGTAGGGGGGCGCTGGTTCATGTTTTGAGAGGAATCATTGAATCTGACTCTAAGTTTAAGCCATTTACTCTAGGGCTATTTGGTAAATGGGGGACTGGAAAGAGTACAATTATCCATCTATTGAAGCAGGAGTTTAAGAGTAATCCTGACTACCACTTTAGTATTTTTAATGCATGGGAAAATGAACATTGCGACTTCATGGCAGGCGCTTTAGCAAATCACTTAGCAACTGACCTCTATTCGAAAAAAAGCCTTCTTAAGCGTACTTACATGCTAGGGAAGTATAAAGTGTTCTTACAGAAAGATGCTTTGAAAAATACTTTGATTTGGTGGGTGCTCATGGGAATTTCAGCACTTGCCGTCATCAGCACAGGGTTAATCGACAGCTTCTTACCGGAAGGTATAAAATCCCCAATAATCACTTCTGGAGTAGCATCTGGTCTAGCTCTAACAATATTTGGCATAGCTAAAAATATCTGGGCTAGCCCTTTTCTCAAGAAAATAAAGTCTATTAGTAACTCCCCAGACTATTCGAAACACTTAGGTGCTGCCCAGTACCTCAAAGAAGACATGCGAGCATTAATGGATTCGTATAGCTTTTCAACTACACGATATCTTAAAGCGAAGTTTAGCTCCTTCTTTGGTTCAATCGAGACTGACCTACATAAAGAAGTGCCAACTATTGGAAGAAAAATCATACTCGTCGTTGAAGATCTGGATCGCTGCTCACCAGAGCAAATAGTTAGTACTTTAGAAGCTATAAGACTATTAGGAAGCCTCGATAATGTAATTGTGGTATTCGCTGTAGATGGAGAGCAACTATTGAATGCCGTCGCTTTAAAGAGCTTGAATAACTTCATAGGCCAGAAACAGTCTCAACAGATAGCACGTGACTTTTTAGGCAAACTATTTCAGTTAGTTATTGAACTGGATGAGCCAAAACCTGCACAACTATCTCAGTTTATTCAGAAGCGACTTTATGACTCGATTGCAGTTGAAACTGAAATAACAGACTCATTTAAGCGAAGCGAGCACCTGAAGCAACAGGCAAAAGAAGCAGTTAAAGACTATAAAGTAGATTGGGAAGAAGCTGAAAGTGAAGAGGAGCAAATAACCGAAACTTCAGACTCGTACCTAAAAAGCACCATAGCGGAGGTTGAATATTTTACTCTGCTCACAGGCCTTTTTAATATTGGTAACCCTAGAACTTTGATTCGACTTCATAACTCAATAACCCTATTAAAAGGTCTCTTTCCGGTACTCATTAGTAATGATGAGATGTTGAAAGAATATATGTTCTACCTTTTCCTAAATGAAATTTACACTGTTAGCATACCAACCCATGCTTTTGACATGCCCAAATTTTTCGAAGAGCTAACTGATACTAGCTCTAGCAGAGACAGTGTCGTTCAATATCACTATCAACAAGACATAGAGTGTAATGATTTTAACGCCCTACAAGTAACCCTTAACAGAGTCCGTAAGGTCTCCATCCCTCACGTGAAAGTGCTTGGAAAGGCATAGGTAATATTCATGGTTAAAACAGATTACATTCCAACGGTTAAATCTCTCATTGGCCAAGGAGCCATTGCAGTCTCTGGCAACGAAGAGTTGATAAGAGCATTTTCAGAGTTTATCTACTTCAAAGGTTTTCATTTTAATGTATCAGAACCCAATTTTGATTGTGGGAATTTAGGCTATTTAGAGATTGATGATAGATATAATTGCTCAAAACTTTTAAGTAAAAGCTCTAGAAATAACCAATCTATAGGGGTGTTATATTCGTTAGACCTAAGTGGAAAAATTAGCTTAACCGTTCATCGTCATAATGATCAGCAGGATAACTTACAGCTCATGTTTGTTACTAATACGGGCGATGCTAAACATCAAGAAACTGTATTTGAGAAGATATATGACCTATTAGACAACTCTGAGTATTTCTATGTTTGTCAGCAGTGCAATCAGCTGGTGGACTCGAGACTGATTGATATCAGTGATATACCCGTTTGCGCAGCTGGCTCATGCACAAGAACATTTAAACAGACCTTTGACGTTAACCAAGTAGATAGAGTAACAAGCTCAAGGTTTGACGAAATTAGAGTTGCTATTTTTGAAGATGAGATTCGGCTGTTCAATTCAACGACCTTTTGACCTCACCCACATGAATGCCACTCTGGTTATGCCATTAAAGCCACACTTCCATTATCAGCAAGCCCTTCTGAAGTGAAAGAGCTAAAAACTAAAATAGAGAGTGAGCATAAATACCCTGCTGATTGTTTCTATTGCAAAGAGGAGCCCCATGAAGGTATGGGAATCAGTCGTTTGGTCAATGACAGCATCGAGGCTATTACTTGTTACGCTTGCGCGACTGAGCATCACGGCGCCATATATTAACCCGCTTAACAGTTGATATTTCATCTCCACTGGAAAATGGCTTAAACACCTTACAAAGTGGTACTAAAGTGGTGACTAAATGTATTTATCACAAAACAAAATACAAATAAGCCATTGAATTAGAAGCAAAACAAAAACTCGCACCACATTCAGATCCAAAATGTAGAGTAACGTTTCTCCCTACTCTCAAATGCTAAAAATCCGTAATGACAAATGTTATTACGGATTTTTTGTTTTTAGCGCTTTGTGTGACGGTTTCCTATTGAGTGAAAAAGTAGGACTGAAATGGTGACTAATTTGATTCGTCATAACTGTTAAAAAATCTAGTTATTCATTTGAACTTAAGCTAATACATATCAATGTCAATTATGCATCAATGTGCTAGAGCCCAAAGCACATAAGGCATTGAGCAATTAAGTTAGGCCAATTTCGCCCCATTTAATAGACAAGCAGATCGCCATCAACTACCCTCATATATGCCGTTAAAATAAACAGTATCTCGTTAAGAACAGTTATTAATGGCAATGAAGGGATAACAAAGCAGGGGGCCGAAAAATGAAAAATATTTTTGTTTTTGGTGCGGACGAATTCAACCTTTCCCTAATGCGTTCGCTCGATTCAGCCCATGAATATTGTTTTCATGAGCTTTATCAATATTCAGAGGTAAAGACAGGAAAAGAATTTCCGGTCGAAACCTTGTATGAAGGCGCTTTAGCGCGATTGAATAGCTATCCTGGCTCCGTAGATGCCATTGTTGGCTATTTGGATTTCCCCGTTAGCACCATGCTCCCTCTATTGTGCCAATCTTTAGGCTTACCCTCTCCCAGCTTTGAAGCAGTACTCAAATGCGAGCATAAATACTGGAGCAGGTTGGAACAGCGCCGAGTCATCCCAGAATACATCCCAAACTTTTGCTCGGTTGATCCTTTTAAAGATGATTATAAGCAGCAAATCACCCTCGATTATCCTTTCTGGCTTAAGCCGGTAAAAGCGGTTTTATCACACCTTGGGTTTATGGTGCGTAATGATAGTGAACTCGAAATGGCGATTATGGAGACACGCAAAAAAATCTACTGTTTTGCCAAACCGTTCAATTACTTACTCCAATTTGCCGACTTGCCAGATGAAATTGCCGCTGTTGATGGCTATCACTGTATCGCCGAAGGAATAATCTCCCATGGCCAGCAATGTACGCTTGAAGGCTATGTTTTTGATGGCAAACTGTGCGTCTATGGAGCAGTTGACTCAATACGTGAAGGTGAGCATGGTTCCAGCTTTGCTCGCTATCAATATCCATCATCAATCCCACAGACGGTTCAGGACAAAATGATCGCCGTCACCGAGCGCTTCCTTACCGCTATCGATTTTGATAATGGTCCATTCAATATCGAATATTACTGGGACAAGGATAGTGACCATATCTGGTTGCTGGAAATTAATACCCGTATTTCCAAGTCCCATTCGCCATTATTTCGCAACGTCGATGGCAAGTCACATCACCAGGTAATGCTGGATTTGGCCTTAGGTAAACAACCTGTATTTCCCCATCGTAAAGGTTTATATAAATATTCGGCCAAGTTTATGTGGCGCACACATACAGATGCACTGGTAAAACGGATACCCACAGAGCAAGAAATACAGGCCATTACCCAGCGTATCGCGGGCACTGATATTCAGCTGCATGTCCGTGAGGGAATGCGCCTGTGTGATCTTAATTATCAAGACAGTTACAGCTATGAGATCGCGACGGTATTTATCGGTGGTGGTAGCGAACAGGAACTGTTGCAGAAATATCATGATGTACAACAGGCATTACCGCTGGAACTTGTGCCACTGCTTTAAATGACCTGCGCAATAACCATAAGGAGGAAATATGACGGTTGCCAAGCACTGCGCATACAAAATCCGCCATATCGAACATTGCTGGATCCCGATGGCCGAT
>TARA_R110002124_G_scaffold63350_21_pt1 | contig 15960 bp, 11 predicted proteins | sample TARA_R110002124 | Tara Oceans TARA_R110002124 (sample SAMEA4397445) | marine metagenome | biome: Polar Biome; feature: [SRF] surface water layer (ENVO:00010504); material: water (ENVO:00002006), including particulate matter (ENVO:01000060) such as... | depth 5 m | reverse complement strand
TACGATCGTCCGCCAGGTCGGCGATATCGGCCGGATGGTCGACGAGTTTTCCGCCTTTGCGCGCATGCCCGAGGCGGCGCCGGAAGTATCGGATCTGTCGGACACGGTGCGGCAGGCAGTGTTTCTGGAGAGCGTGCGGCTGCCGGAAATTACCATCCACACCCATCTGCCGGACGAGCCGATCTACGCCTGGTGCGATAGCCGCCTGATTTCCCAGAGCCTGACCAACCTGATCAAGAACGCCGTCGAGGCGTTTGAGCAGGTGGACCGCGGCGATGGAGTACATCCGACAATCACGGTCGAGGGGCATATCGAAGGCAGCAATGCGCGCATTTCGGTATCGGACAACGGCAAGGGCTGGCCGAAGGACAATCGGCAACGCCTGCTTGAACCCTATATGACCACCCGGGAGAAAGGCACAGGACTTGGTCTGGCTATCGTAGCGAAAATTATCGAGCAGCATGGCGGCATCGTCGAACTGATCGACGCAGAGCCAGATCCCGCAGGGCGAGTGGGTGCCTGCGTTACATTCACATTGCCTTTGCAGGCGCCCATCAAGACATCAGCGGCAGAGGCGATGACAGAAGCTGTCTCGCCAGATGCCCAACAGGAGGAGCCGCTGATTTCAGCGGCGGTTCACAAATAATGGCACTTGATATTCTGATCATCGATGACGAAGACGATATCCGCGACCTGATCGCCGGCATTCTGGAGGATGAGGGGTTTGAAGCCCGCCAGGCTCACGATGCCGATAGCGGGCTCAACGAGATCGCGCGCCGGCGACCCAGCCTGGTGTTTCTCGATATCTGGATGCAGGGCTCGCGGCTGGATGGCCTGCAATTGCTCGATGTGCTGCAGAGCCAGCATCCCGACATGCCCGTGGTGATGATATCGGGCCATGGCAATGTGGAAACGGCGGTCTCGGCCATCCGGCGCGGCGCCTATGACTATATCGAAAAGCCGTTCAAGATTGACCGGTTGCTGCACATTACCCAGCGGGCAATGGAGGCGACGCGGCTGCGCAATGAGGTCGCCGAGCTCAGAGAGCGTTCCTCGAGCAAGAATGTGGACATCGTGGGCACCTCGGCGGCACTGCAGACCGTCAAGGGCATCATCGAGAAATCGGCGCCGACCAATTCACGCATTTTCATTTCCGGCCCGTCGGGGGCGGGCAAGGGCCTGGTCGCGCGGATGATCCATCAGCGCAGCCTGCGATCCGATTCGCCCTTCGTTGAGATCAATGCCTCGCTCTATGCACCGGAGGAAGTATCGGTCGTGCTGTTCGGGCGCGAAGTGCGCGAGAAGACCGGCATCCTCAAGGTGGAGGTCGGGGCACTGGAACGCGCCCATGGCGGCACGCTCTATCTGTCGGAGGTGACGACGCTGCCGGCGCAAACCCAGGCGGTGCTGTTGCGCACGCTGGTCGAAAACCGGTTCAACCGGGTGGGCGGCACCCAGGCTGTGCCGATCGACGTGCGGATCATTGCGTCGAGTTCGCAGAATGTTGCAGCGCAGGTCGATAACGGCGAATTCCGCTCCGATCTGTTCCACCGGCTGTCGATCGTGCCGCTGCCCCTGAGTTCGCTCAAGGAGCGGCGCGAGGACGTGCCGCCGCTGGTGCAGGTGTTCATCGAACAGGTCGCGCGGATGCACAATCTGCAACGGCTGACGGTAGGCTCGGATGCCATGGCCGTGCTGCAGGCGCAGGAATGGCCGGGCAATGCCCGGCAGCTGCGCAACTCGATCGAACGCCTGCTGATCCTGATGAAGGATCAGCAGCCCGAGGACGGGGTCATCACCGCGGCCATGCTGCCATCGGATATTGGTGAGGTGTTGCCGACGGTCGGCGATACGGACGCGTCAGCCCATCTGATGAGTCTGCCGCTGCGCGATGCCCGCGAAGTGTTCGAGCGGCAATATCTGCTGGCCCAGATCGAGCGATTTGGCGGCAATATTTCCAAGACCGCCGAATTCGTGGGCATGGAGCGCAGCGCGCTTCACCGCAAGATCAAGTCCCTGGGGTTGTAGCTGGAACGACAATCCTGATGCGCTGGCATGCACTTGGGGCGGGTAGGCACGAAATTGGATCTGTGCCATAGTCCTTGAGGTATGGTCACCGCACACCGGGCGGACTGGGCGGCAGTCCGCTATCGGCAGGCATGCAAGCACCACGACAACAGCGACAAGCAATGCCGCGAAAAAGAGGCCTAAATGGCGAACGAAAAGCAACAAAACCTGCAGGACTCCTTTCTCAACCACGTGCGCAAGCAAAAGGTACCGGTCACGATCTTCCTCGTGAATGGCGTCAAGCTGCAGGGAGTGATCACCTGGTTTGACAATTTCTGCCTGCTGTTGCGGCGCGACGCGCAGTCACAGCTGGTGTACAAGCATGCGATCTCCACGATCATGCCAGGCGCGCCGATCCAACTGTTCGATCCCGAGCAGAACCAAGATAGCGACTAACGAGTATTCATGAACGAATTCGACGACGACGACGAGGCCGTCCAAAAGGGCGGCCCAAAGGCGTTTATTGATCAGCGAGACCAGGCATTCCGGGTCGGCATTGTGGTGCCCGACACCAGGGGGCAAATGTCGCGTCACTCCATCGAGGCGCGACAGAGCGAGTTCGAGGGGCTGGCGGCGGCCATCGGCCTCGACATTGTCTTTTCCGAAGTGGTCAAGGTGCGCGAGATCAAGCCGGCCACCTATATTGGTGGCGGCCATACCGAGACGCTGGCAGCCCGGGTCAAGGATGACAAGATCGACCTGCTGCTGGTCGACGCCCAGCTCTCGGCGATTCAGCAGCGAAATCTGGAAACCGAGACCAAGGCCAAGGTGCTCGATCGCACCGGGCTGATTCTGGAGATCTTTGGTGACCGCGCCGCGACGCGCGAAGGCGTGCTGCAGGTGGAGCTGGCGCATCTGAACTATCAGAAGGGCCGGCTGGTACGTTCCTGGACCCACCTGGAACGCCAGCGCGGCAGCGGCGGCAGCGGCTTCATGGGTGGTCCGGGTGAAACCCAGATCGAAAGCGACCGGCGCCAGATCATGGACCGCATCGTGCTGCTCGAGGATCGGCTGGAGAAGGTCAAGAAGACCCGTTTGCAGCAGCGGGCCCAGCGCAGCGGAACGCCGATCGTCGCCCTGGTCGGCTATACCAATGCGGGCAAATCGAGCCTGTTCAACGCGCTGACCCGCTCAGACGTGTTTGCCAAGGACCTGCTGTTCGCCACGCTCGACACCACGGTGCGCAAGCTGGAACTGCCGCATGGCCGCGAGATCATGATCAGTGACACGGTTGGCTTTGTCGCCGATCTGCCCACCGATCTGGTAGCCGCTTTCCGCGCCACGCTCGAAGAAGTGCTCGACGCCGACGTCATCCTGCATGCGCGCGACATCGCCAATCCGGACCATCTGGCGCAGGCCCATGATGTCATCGGGGTGCTGGCGGACCTCGGCGTATCGGCCGAAAAGACGCCGGTCATCGAGGTGTGGAACAAGATAGACCTGCTGGGCGCCGGGCCGCTGGCACTGGAAGACGCGCTAACCAGCATTACGCCGGCCGGCAAGGTCGCCGCCGTGGTGCCGGTATCGGCGGTGACGGGGCAGGGACTGGATACGCTGCTGCTGGCCATCGAGACCGCACTGGGAGAGAAGAGCCGCACCTACCACGTGCACGTGCCCCATTCGGCGGGCGGAGACATTGGCTGGCTGCATTCGCACACCGAGGTCATTTCGCGCGACGAGCCGACGGAGCTGGGCACGGGCCTGGTGGTGCGGGTCGAGCCACGGCACAAGACGGCGTTTCTCGAGCGGTTCAACGGCCGGATCGACAGCTCGGACGCCTAGCCAATCCCCCAATGATCCGCAGACCTCGTGGTGAGTCGAACCACGAGGTCGTGTCCGCATCGTGCCACGACCTCGTCCTTCGACAGGCTCAGGATGAGGTCTACGGAAGCTCAGGATGAGGTCTGTGGACGCAGTTGCGCGCTGCGTCAGCCCTTGTCGCGGGTCCTTATCTCGTTCCAGTAACCGTCGAGGCGCTCGAGACCGGCCTCAGCCGGGGCAATACCATCCTCGCGGCAGCGGGCCTCGACATGATGGAAGCGCCGGGTGAATTTGAAATTGGCGTCGCGCAGGGCACCTTCGGCGTCCACACCGGCCTTGCGGGCGAGGTTGGCGACGGCAAAGAGCAGATCGCCGATCTCTTCGTGCACCGCGGCCTGGTCTCCATCCGCGCTGGCCTGGGCCACTTCGGCGAGTTCCTCCTCGACCTTGGCCTGCACGGCGGCGAAGTCGGGCCAGTCAAAACCCACCTTGGCCGCGCGCTTGGTCAGCTTTTCGGCGCGGGCCAGTGCAGGCAGGACATGGGGCACGTCATCGAGCAGGGACGGGGCGGTGTCTCCCTTGCGAGCGGCCTTGGCGGCGCGTTCCTCGACCTTGATGGCCTCCCAGCGCCCCTTGGCCATCTCCGCGTTCTGGGCCGCGTCTGCGCCAAAGACATGGGGATGGCGGCGGATCAGCTTCTGGGTAATGCCGAAGATGACGTCGCCGATGTCGAAGTGGCCGGCTTCGGTTGCCAGCTGCGCGTGGTAGATGGGCTGCAGCAGCAGATCGCCCAGTTCCTCGCGCAGATCGTCGAAATCCTCACGCTCAATGGCGTCGGAGACCTCATAGGCTTCTTCGATGGTGTAGTGACGAATGCTGGAGAAATCCTGCTCCAGATCCCAGGGGCAGCCGCCGTCGGGGTCGCGCAAGGCGGCCATGATCTCGATCAGGCGGGAAATATCGCGAGAGGGCTGCATGATGGGACTCGGCGCTGGGGAAGGGGTCGCTTCCAGCCTAGCAGGCTCGGCGGCACTGTGAGCCCCGAAGGCGCGGCTTTCCCACGAAAACGCGTGAAAGCCGATGAGGGCTGGCGCCGGCGAGCCATCGGGCTCGCCAGCCGGGAGGGGGCGTTTAGCGGGCGTAGAGACGATCGAGGCGAACCGCCCGGCCGATCAGCAGCAGCGCCAGCACGGTGACCGCGATCAGCATGGCCGAAATGGCGTGCGCCGTTGGCTCAAGACTGAAGGTGCTTTCGGCATAGAGCCGGACCGGCAGCGTGGTCAGGCGCGGCGTCGTCAGGAAGCTCGTCACCGTCACCTCTTCGAAACTGCCCAGGAACGAGATGATCGCGGCGGCAAAAATGCCCGGCGCCAGCGCCGGCAAGGTGATGCGGACAAATCGCTGCAGCGGATTGGCGCCCAGGCTTTCGGCGGCTTCTTCCTGCGCGCGATCCAGGCTCATGACGGATGCTGTCATCAGCGTGATGGCGAATGGCAGGGTCACCACGACATGGACTGCCACGAGGCCGGCGAATGGCGGGATCATTATATAGAGCTGCAGCAGGCGCAGCAGGCCGATGCCAATGGCGACATGGGGCAAGGACAGCGGCAACAGCCAGAAGGCCAGCAGTGCCGAGCGGCCCCTGAACGGGTAGCGGGCCAGTGCAAAGGCCGCCGGCAGCGCCAGGCCGACCGCGCAGATCATGGACACGGTGGCAAGGCGCACCGAGACCCAGAAGGCATCGCCATAGGCGCCGTTGAACAGGATGGCTTCGTACCAGCGCAGGGTAAAGCCCCGGAAGCCGGCCGCAGTGGCCTGGGGCACATCGTTGAAGCTCTGGATGCAGACAAGGAACAGGGGCAGGAGCAGCAGCGCCAGCGCGGCGGTCAGCAGCAGGCGCGAGAGCAGCGGCCCCACGGCGTCCAGAACGCTCACCAGCCCGGCCGGCAGGGTGAGGGGATTGCCCGGCCGGGCACGCAGCCATGGCATCAGGCGGTTGATCCCCAGGGTGCAGGCCGTCGCAAAGACCAGGCCTGTCGCGGTCAGGACCAGCGCCAGGGCCGACGCCATGGGCGCGTTCAGGCTCTGCAGCGCTTCCTGATAGATCAGCATGCCGGTCGTCCACACTTTTCTGCCGCCCAGCATGCTGGCCGACACATACGAGGTGGTCGACATCAGGAACACAATGACGATGCCGGTGCGCAGGCCCGGCAGGGACAGGGGCAGGTCCACCGTCAGGAAGCGGACGGCCGGAGACGCGCCAAGGCTTTGCGCCGCCTCGTGCACGCGCGGCGAGGTATTCTGCAGCGTGTCGTAAAGCGCCAGCACCATGAAGGGCATGAATACCTGGACCAGGGCGACGATGACGGCACCGTGGTTGAACAGCATGGTGCGCGCGGCAGGAATACCGACCAGCCCGGTCACCGTGTTGATCAGCCCCTCGGGCGCCAGCAGCAGGATGATGCCAAGCGACCGCACCACGACATTTGTCAGCAAGGGGATCAGGATTACCGAAAAGGCCACCGCGCGAAAGCGCGATGGCATGCGGGCGAGCCAATAGGCCACCGGATAGGCGAGCAGCACCGTCACCAGGGTGACGGCGATGCCCAGCAGGATCGTTTCCGAGATAACCCGGAAATAGAATGGATCGGACGCTATCTCGATGAACTGCGCCAGCGAGGGTGACTGCAGCACCGGTGCAAAAGGGTCCTTGAGTTCATGCAGCGAGAGCAGAACCACGACCACCATCGGCGCACCGAAAGCAAAGATCAGCCATAATGTAACGGGCGCAGCAAGGAGCGGTCCGATCCAGCGGGTCATCCGGCGATCTCCCGGTCAAAGCGGGCTTGCCACTTGTCCTTGTTGGCAATGATGGTGTCCCAATCGAAATCGACCAGCTTGGCGACGTCATCGCCCAGCACCAGCTTGGGCTTGAGGGCGTCGGGAACGGTGATGTTGGAGACGGTGGGGGAATAGTAGATCTTCTCGGCATAGGCCAGCATGCAGGGCTCGCTCAGGTGCAGGTTGACCCATTCTTCCGCCAGGACCTGGTTGCGCGTGCCCTCGGTGATGCAGGCGACGTTCATGGTCAGCGCCTGGCCCTCGACCGGGTCGGCGATGGCGATGTTGGGATTGCGCGTTTCGGCATAGGTACGGGTGAAGCTGCCGAATTCGACCGACATGTCGCACAGCCCCTGATCGAACATCTCGAACAGCTGCGCCTGGCTCGAATTGATGGCGGGGAAGGGTTTCAGTTCCTGGATCTTGGCGAAGCCGGGCTCCATGTCGCTTTCGCTGCCACCCCAGACGCGGGCCGCCATGACCATGCCGGCAATGCCTTCGGCGCCAACCCCGACGGGCCAGGCAATGCGGCCCTTCCATTCCGGATTCCACATGTCCTTCCAGGAGGTGACGGGCTTGGAAGCCTTGGTCTTGTCGTAGACGATGGTGCATGGGTTGAAGGCAACGCCATAGCCGCCCTTGCGGGCTGCCGGGTAGAGATATTCGTAATTGGGGACGGCTTCGGTCGGTGCCTGGGTAACGCCGTCGGCGACGGCCTGGCGGCTTTCGAAAATGTTGAGGTAGATGACGTCGAAGCTGGGGCGCCCGCGTTCGGCATAGGCGACGGCGCGCCGGTCACCGGTGCCGCCGAGCACATAGCTGACCTTGCAGCCATATTTTTCGACGATGGCGGGTTCGACGAATTCCTTGACGATGGCCTCCTGGGCACCGCCCCAGATGCCGACCACCAGTTCGTCGCCGGGCATGGGCTGGGCGATGGCGGGGCGGACAAAGTGGAAGGGCGCTGCCAGGCCCGCTCCAAGGATCAGTTTGTTGACGCTACGACGTGACAGTTTCATCGATCGGCTCCTGCAGGGTTGATAGGTCAGATGAACGTGATGCCGCCGGGCTGGGCCTGCACGCGGCAGGCCGTTCCCACGGGCGGCGGCGGCAGATCCGAGGGCACGATCAGTCGGATCCGGCCGGCGGCGGATTCGACGTCCACTTCGTAGGTGTCCCCGAGATAGGCTGAACTCATCAGAGTGCCGGAAACGGCAAGCGGGCCGGCGTCATCGGACAGCCGCAGACGCGCCGCGCGCAGGACCAGTTGCGTGGCGCCATCCGGGGCCCCCGCGCAGGTCAGCCCTGGCGCGGCAAACACGCCATTGGCGCTTTTGCCATCGATCACCGTGCGCGCGCCAAGAAATGAAGCGGTAAAGGCGGAGTGGGGGGTGTCGCAGAGCTGGGAAGGGGTGCCCATCTCGCTGATCACTCCCTTGCTCATCACCACAATGCGATCGGAGATCGCCAGGGCTTCGGCCTGGTCGTGGGTGACGAAAATGGTGGTGATTGCCAGTCGCTGCTGCAGCGTGCGGATTTCCGTGCGCATGTCGGCACGCAAATGGGCATCCAGATTGGAAAGCGGCTCATCGAGCAGCAGCACCTCGGGTTCGATCACCAGGGCGCGTGCCAGCGCGATCCGTTGCTGCTGCCCGCCGGAAAGCTGCGAGGGATAGCGATCGTGCAGATTGGCCAGGCCGACAAGGTCAAGGATGGCCCGCGCCCGTTCGCGGCACTGGGTCAGTGGCAAATTGCGCATGCGCAGGCCGAAGCCGACATTGTCGAGCGCCGTCAGGTGGGGAAACAGTGCATAGGACTGGAAGACGACACCGATATTGCGCTTGTGAATGGGTTTGGTGGTGATGTCCTGGTCGTTGAGGACAATGCGGCCCTCGTACGGCTTTACGAAGCCGGCGACCATGCGCAGTGTTGTCGTCTTGCCGCAACCGGAGGGGCCCAGCAGGGAGACCAGTTCACCCTTGGACACCTCGATGGTCAGACCGTCTACGGCGCGGGATTCGCCGTAGAGTGCGGTTACATTGTCGAGCGTCAGATAGGGTCTAGCGGCCATTGATGTGGTCCTCAGGTGCAGGGGTCAGGCGCAGACGCGATGGCCGCGCGCCGCCGTGGTGGATGCAGTAGCTGGTGGCACTGCCGGCCCCAGGTATTTCAAAAGCGGGAAAAGCCGCCCCCTGCAGCGACAGGCGCAGGGCGCAGCCGCGACCGACGGTGGCGCAAATGGCCTGCAGGTCGATGGTGAGCTCATGACGACCGCTGCCATGATGGCGGACAATGCCTGTCGCCAGCACATGCGCACCGCCATCGGGCGTCACCAGCGACAGCGTGGCGCAGAGGTCGAATATTTCGGCGTCGACATCGACACAGATTGTGACATCGCATCGCCCGGCCAGCGCCAGCGGCCGCAGCAGGGCCGGCAGGGTATAGACGGCGACATCGGAGCGCGCGTCGGCCAGGCGACGATCGACAAAGCCGGGCGGCGTGCCGATCGGACCGCCAACCAGCGGCGCCGGACGCGTTGAATCGGACACAAAGCGGTCGGTTCCGGCTGGCCCCAGAGTGGCCTGCAATCGCCCATCGCCCGTTTGCGCGGCGGCCAGACCGGTCGAGCCCAGAAACAGGGTTAGGGGCTGCTCTTGCTGCCAGGTCTGGTAACTGGACCAGGCGCGGATGCCCATGTCGAAGCTGCGAACGGGAACCGGTCGGGGGCCGAGTCCCTTGAGATAGAAATCGAAGAAGGCGACCTGCGCCCGGTCGACGGCGAAATCGGCCTCGGGCCCCATATCGGTGACGCCTGCCAGCGGTCCCCAGGGAATATGCGCCCAAGGGCCGATCAGCAGATGGCTGCTCCTGGGGTTGGCGGCGGCAAAGGCGTGGTGGGCGCTCAGCGTGCCGGCCAACAGGTAGTCGTTCCAGCCGCCGATATGCAGGGCGGGGATGTCGAGGCTGTCGTCCCTCAGCAGATCGCCTGCAGCGATCAGGGGCCAGTGATCGGCGTCTGCCTGCTGCCATTGTTGCAGGTGGGACAGGTCGGGCCGCGCCAGCAGGGCAGTCTCGATCTCCGCCAGGGTGTGCGCAGCGCTGAAGGCGGCAATGGCCGCCTCATCCTTGAGACGCCGGGCCTTGATGAGCGCCATCTGCAGCGCCCATCCGACGCAGAGTTCATAGCGGAATGCGCCGCCCTGATAGGCCCAGTCCTGCCGTGGATTCCAGGAACCCATTGCCGGGGCAATGGCGTCTGGTCGGCGTCCGCCGCCGGCGATAGCCAGATATTGCGTCGCAGCCTGGTAGCTGAAGCCATACAGCCCGATCTTGCCGGTGCAGCCGGGGAGGGCGGCCGCCCAGTCCAGTGTCGCAGCACCGTCGGCCGCGTCATTGAGCAAGGGCTGGAAATCGCCACCGGAGTCACCCGTGCCACGCACATCCTGGACCACGACGATATAGCCCTGCTGGGCGTACCAGGCCGGGTGGGCGAGAACGACCGTGGAGGCGATCGCGCGTCCATAGGGTTGGCGCATCAGCAAGACGGGATAATTGCCGGCCGCGGATGGGCGGTAGATGTCGGCGACCAGGGTGACACCATCGGGGAGCACCAGTTCAGCCCGTTCGGGCCCCGACACGCTGTCGCTGGTGTGGTGCTGGATGGTCACCTCAGAGCGCCCTGAACGCTGTTTTGTCGGTAATGGCGCTGAGGGGAAACGCCAGAACTTCGTGCATCAGGCCAACCAGGCCCTGCGCCGCACGCTCGACAATGATCTGGCCGCGCCCGGCATCGGCAGCGGCAGCATTGCCACAGGCGCCGAAGGGCTGCACGTCCTGGGTCTGCCAGCCATATCCGACCCGGCCCTCGGGCATGAGCAGGCCGCCAGCGGCCTCCATGGCTACCGAGACAGGAATGAAATCGTCGGCATAGTCCATGTCGATCAAGGGCTGGTGCAGGTGCAGCATGGCGCTGGTTTCCACCTCACCGCCATGGATGCCGTGCTTGAGTTCGTGCGCGGAGAAGAGATCGCTGAGGTCTGCGCCGGAGGTGGTCCAGGCGCTTACGGCAAACATGCCCAGCTTGACGCGCAGTTCCCGGCACACGATGTCCATCACCTGCGGCTGACCACCATGTGAGTTTACAAAGACGATCTTGCGGCAACCGGCACGAAACACGCTTTCAGCAATTTCGTACCAGACGCGGGCCAGCGTTTCGTAGCTCAGCGTCAGCGTTCCGGGATAGGCAATGTGCTCCACTGATTTGCCCACGGCCTGCATCGGCAGCACCAGCACGGGCAGATCCGCGGGCATCAGCTCGACCATGCGGGCGATGATGCCGGCATTGATGGCGGCATCGACGCGGACGGGGAGGTGGGGGCCATGCTGCTCAACTGCACCCACCGGGAACACGGCGACGACCTTTTCCATGTCCATGTCGGAAAAGTCCTTGGTGGTATGGTCCCACCACCAGTGCGATTTCAATGGCATTGCAGGCTCCTGTTCAAGATGCGGCGCGAGCGCGGGCACTCAGATCGGCTTTGGCGATCTTCCCGGTCGGGGTCATGGGCAACTGGGCCAGGGCAATGATCTGCATGGGTGTCAGGTCATAGGGCAGGCTGCCGGCGGCGAGGGCCTTGAGCGCGGGCAGATCGGGCTGGGCGACGGTCTGCACGAAGGCGACGGGACGGTTGCCCAGTTCGGCATCGGGCACGCCAACGACTGCCGCCTGCTCGATGTCGGGATGGGCACACAGGGCTTCTTCGACATCGCGCGGATACCAGTCCCTGTCAGAGACGGTGATGAGTTCGGAGCGCCGGCCGCGCATGGTGACGAAGCCGTCAGGATCGATCGAGCCGAGGTCGCCGGTCCAGAGCCAGCCGTCATGGATGGCTTCGGCGGTCTTGTCGGGCTTGCCCCAATAGCCGGCCATGTAGCCGCCGCGAATGGCAATCTCGCCTACCGAACCCACGGGTAATTCGGTGCCCTGGCGGGTCAGGATCCGCACTTCCTTGTCGGGCAGGGGGCGGCCGACACGACGGGTTGTCACGTCGAGGCGGTCCATCCTTGGCAAGCCGAGTGCCACGAAGCCGCCCAGTTCGGACTGGCCGTAGCTCTCGACCAGGGGCAGACCGAGGTCTTCATGCCAGGCCGCCTTGAGCTGGGGCGCTACCGGCCCACCGCCGGACAGGCTCATGCGCAGCTTTGGCGGGACGACGCCGCGCGCCCTGGCCACCGTGAGCAGGTCCTGAAGAATGGGCGGGTTGGCGATCAGCATGGTGGCGCCACGGGCCATGATCGCGTCGAATCCGGTCTCGGCCGTCCAGCGCCCCATGATGTTGATCGCCGCGCCGCGCGACAGCTGCGGCAGCAGATTGCCAACCAGCTGATAGGAACTCGACAGCGCGCTGGGACCAAAAGAGATATCGCTGGCGTCGATGCCAAGGCGTTCGGCGATGCATTTGCTGGCCCGCACAGTGGGCTCATGGCACAGCGCAGCGCCCTTGGGCCGGCCTGTGGTGCCGGAGGTGTAGGAAAGGTGCGCGATGGCGCTTTCGTCACCCGGATCGGGTGGTGGCGGAAAATCGGCCGCCAGCAGATCGGGCAGGCTGTGCGCGCCTTCCTGCGGGCCATCCATGCAGACCAGGCCGGTTATGGAGGAGACCTTGGCGGCAGCAGCGCGAACGGGAGCCACCATGTCGTGGGTGTAGACCACCAGGGTGGGCTCGTGATCGGCGAAGTAGTAATCCAGCTCGTCGGCAAACTTGACGTTGACCAGCGCGGCGATGGCGCCGATGCGCCAGCAGCCGAGCATGGTGAGCAGATAATCGAGCCCGTTATGGGCGAAGACCGTGACCCGATCGCCCTTGCGGACGCCCAGATGGTGCAGCGCTCCCGCCATGCGGTCCATGGCTGCTGCGGCGGCGGCGTAGGACATGCCCTTGTCGCGGTCTACCCAATGGAAACAGTCGCGTTCGGGAAACCGGTTGGCGCCGTCCAGCAAAAGCGTGTGCATCAGCATCGGTCAAATCCTCAAGTGGCGCTGCCAGGCATCAAGCTCAAATTTTGAGCACCGACAGAAGTTGATGGCATTATGAGCACATCAATGGATTGAGGAAGCGGGGACAGTTCGATACCGGGTATATTCGCGCCCTTATAGTGACGCGAAATCAATGGCATGGGGGATTTCCCCGCCGGCTGCGGAGCCATGCAACACCAGGTCGAACCGCTTGGCGATGCCCTTGACGACACGTCGGACCCAACGATTGCGCGCACTCATCTGGGCGCGCTCGTGCCACAGCAAATAAAGGCTCATGCGCTCGAATTCGGGGGGCGCTTCGACCAGACGGAGATGGCCGCGGGCCTGTGAGACGATGTGCTCGGCATAGGGGCGGGCGGTGGTGAAGACGAGATCGGTATCCTCAAGGATTGCCGGTATCAGGGCGTATTCGGGGACCGACATGGCAATGTGGCGTTTGGCTCCCAACTGATAGAGCCTGCCGTCGATGGGACTAAACGCAGCGCTGCTGCCCGAGGTGGGCGACACGTGCCCCAGGCGCAGATATTCCGGCAGACTGGCTTTTGCGGCGACCGGGTGGTCGGCGCGCACGACGCAGGCAATGCCGCATTCCAGCAGCGCCGAATAACGCAGGCTCGGCGTGGGGGCAGGCCAGTTGCCGATGACAATGTCGATATGTCCCGAGCCCAGGGCATCGGCCAGGCCTGCCTCGTCGGCTGGCGCCAGAAAGTCGACGGCAATGCCCGGAGCCTCCCGGCGTATCTGTGCGCCGATGGCTGGAATCAGGAAGCTGCCAAAGCAATTGACCGCCGCGATGCGAATGCGGGTGCTTGCCGTGGCCGGATCGAAACTTTCGACAGGCGCCAGGGCCTCCGACAGGTGCGCCAGCACCGATTCAATGGACAGTTTGACGGCTTCGCCCCGTTCGGTCACCACAAGCCCCGGGCCGCTGCGAACCAGCAGGGCGTCGCCGAAAACGGCCCTGGCCTTTTTGAGCGTCTGGCTGACGGCCGGCTGGCTCTGGCCCAGCAGCAGGGCAACACGCGAGACGTTTCGCTCCATCAGCAAGAGGTGGATCGTGCGCAGCATACGGACGTCGATGGACGGATTGACAAACTCGAACACGGGGGGATCTCCAGGCTTCCGCCTGTGTGATGCAAGAAGCGGACCAGCTGCAAACGGCCTGGCAGAAGGAAATTTCCGGTGCGGGCGGGTTCGATGATATTGAAACAGGCAGCCGGGCTTAAGATTGGGCATGGCCTGCCATCAGCCGGGCGGGACCCTCAACCGCGAGCGCACCGGCTTAATGATGGCATAGCCCGGCAAGGCATGGATCGCAGGCTCCAGCCGTCGTTCAGGACGGCGTCCAGTCGGACATGGTGAGCACATTGCCGCCGAGGCGTGAGAAGGCCCGCTGGCGGCAGGAAAAAACCAGGATCTGCTGGTCACGCGACTGGCTGTGCAGGGCCTCGAACATGCGCTCGATGCGGTCGTCGTCGGAATAGACCAGTGCATCGTCGAGGATGACGGGGGCAGGGCGCCCGTTGCGCGCCAGCAGCCGGGCGAAGGCGAGGCGGGTCAGGATCGACAGCTGCTCGCGCATGCCGCCGCTCAATCGATCGACCTCCTCTTCCTGGCCGTTGCGCATTACCGTTTCGGGGAGGAGGGTGGTTTCGTTGAATGCGACCGTTATGTCATCAAACAGCAGGCCGATCAGCGGCCGCAGTTCGGTGATGACGGGTTTGAGATAGAGGTCGCGCGCGGCCGAACGGGCCGAGGTCAGGGCATTGCGGAGGCGGTCGAGGGTCTTGACCTCGAGTTCGTAACGTCGGGCCGTTTCGCTGGCACTTGCCAGCAGGTCCCTGGTCTCCTGCCAGTATTCCTCGATGGCCTTGTCGGCCTGAATGCGGATCTGGCCATTGAGGTCGGCCAGATTTTCGCGGTTCAGCTTGATTTCCTGGTCGGCCGCCTGGGCGACAGCGCGCAGTCGCTTGAGGGTGAGTTCTGCTGCGGCCAGATCCTGCGCAGTGGCGCGGAGGGGCGCAACAACGGTCTGGGCCGCCAGCAGTCGCTCCTTGCAGGCTTGGACCACGCCGGAGGTTTGCTGGTGTTTGGCAGGCCGTTGCTCGACAGCGCCCAGGATTGCTTCCAGCGCGTGCAGTTCGGCCTGCGTTCGGGCGAGCGCGGCGTGGGCGGCGAGATAGTCCTGCTGCGCCAATTCCAGCAGCGGTCGGGCCTGCCGCGCCGCGTTGCGGCTGGCGTCAAGACGTTCCTCGGCTGAACGCAGGGTCTGGGAGATTGCCGCCGGGTCGAACTTGATCTCGATGGCGTCGCCACGTAGCGCGTTCAGCCGGGTGACCGTCTCGCGCAGCGCATCGATACCCTCGGGCGCCAGCTGGGCGAGCAATTGGCGATCAAGGCTCAGGGCGTTGGACTTTTCGCGCGCCAGGTTCTGGCGCTGGCGCGCGGCGGCAAGACTGTCGACGCCGATGGCCTCAAGGAGCGTGGCGATTTTGTCCTGCAGCGCGGCGATCGCCTGGGCGGCGTCGTCGACATGGTGGCTCCGGATGGTCAGTCGCCCGATATGGGCAATCTCCAGATCGACGGTACCGCTGAAGCTTTGGTCAGTGTCGTGAGCCAGAGGCTGACCGGCCAGGGAGGCCGAGATGTCGGCCGGGTTGGCGTAGGTCATGCGCAGGCTGGGCAGGGTGGCCGATTGCAGGGCGCGGAGGCGGGCCAGTTCCAGATCATGATTTTCCAGCTGTGCGAGCGCCTTGTCGGGCACCAGCAGGGTCGCCAGCTGGGCTTCCCCGGTTTCGATCCGGGTGCGGATGACGTCAGCCTGGGCCAGCCTTTCGCTGGCGGCATCGAACCGTTCGGCGGCGTCGCGGGCGGCCTGGGCGGCGTCGAGCCGGGATTTATCGGCGCGGGCCTGGCGTTCGGCCGCTTCGGCCGCCATTGCCTCGGCTTGCAGCCTGTCGCTCTGAGTGGCCGCAGCGGCCTGGCGGGCCCTGGCATCATTGAGCTTTTCGGTCGCCTCGAACGCCTGGCGCTCCACCAGTGCGGCGCGTTCGAGGGCATTTTCGAACTGTTCGAGCGCGCTGCTGGCGGCGCGGTGCTGTTCGGCGGCCAAAGCCAGATCAGCCTCGGCGGCGCGCAGGGTTTCACTATGGGACCGGGCCGCCTGCCAGGCTTCTTCTGCGGCCCGGAGTGCCTGTTCGCGCGCGGCAACTTCCTCGGGTTCTTCCAGTTCGGCCAGCCGGCGCGTCGCGGAG
>TARA_R110002124_G_scaffold1797_12_pt1 | contig 15963 bp, 20 predicted proteins | sample TARA_R110002124 | Tara Oceans TARA_R110002124 (sample SAMEA4397445) | marine metagenome | biome: Polar Biome; feature: [SRF] surface water layer (ENVO:00010504); material: water (ENVO:00002006), including particulate matter (ENVO:01000060) such as... | depth 5 m | reverse complement strand
CAGTCCGGTTTTGGGCATGGGCAAGCCGATAACGGGCATAGGATAAGGCCCATATCCCGATGAGCGGCCTGCCTGTGGTCCAGGCAACCAGGGAGCGACTTTGGCTCTCCGTCTTCGGAATAGAAAACGCGGGACCAAGCCCCCGCTGCAGGAGGCTTGGCCCTTGCTGCCGAGTTAAATGTTCTGGCCACCGGAGACTTCGATGCGTTGCGCGGTCACCCAGCGATTGTCGGAGCCCAGCAGGCTGGCAACGGCTGGTCCGATGTCTTCGGGCAAGCCGACGCGGCCCAGGGCGATCATGCTGGCGAAGGCCTCGTTATAGGCTGGTGTGTCGCGAACCGCCCCGCCCAGGAAGTCGGTTTCGATCGCACCGGGGGCAATGGTATTGGCGGTAATGCCGCGACCACCGAATTCCTTGGCCATGTAGAGCGTCAGGATTTCGACGGCCCCCTTGGCGGCAGAATAGGCCCCGAAGCCGGGATAGGACACGCGGGTCAGGCCGGACGAAAAATTCACGATGCGGCCGCCATCGGCCAGAAGGGGCAGCAGCGCCTGGGTGAGGAAGAAAACCCCCTTCACATGCACGTTGAACATGGTGTCGAACTGCGCTTCGGTGGTTTCGGCAAGCGCGACCATTTCGCCATGGCCGGCATTGTTGACCAGGTGATCGACTTTGTCGCGGTTCCAGACCTGCTTCAGCGCGGCGCCGACCTGTTCAACGAAGGCCGGGAAGCCGGAAATGTCGCCGGTCTCGAGCTGGAGGGCGACCGCCTTGCGGCCAAGCGCCTCGATTTCGGCAACAACAGCCTGTGCCGCATCGGCGCCGTTGCGGTAAGTCAGGATGACGTCGCCGCCGTGACGGGCGATGCTGATGGCGGTATTGCGACCCAGACCCCGGCTGCCGCCGGTGACGATGGAAATGGTGCTCATATGCTGGCTCCTTGCCTTGCGTTTTTCTGGCAGGACCATCGCTCGATCCATGGCGTCAAAGTTGCCCGAAGTTCGACAATTCTTGCCTGATCGTCCAGCGAGCTTGCCTGCGGACCGACGGCAGCGTTAGTATTTGGGCATGAACCAGACCCTGCTCACCACAGCTGCGCGCTTTGCCCAGGCCCATGCCAATACCCATGGCGTCGCGGCCGCGCCCATTCCCGGCCTGGCCGTCGTGCGGGAGACGACGCCCTCTGCGCTGCAGCATGCGATCAATCGACCATTGGTGGCGCTGGTGCTGCAGGGCAGCAAGCGCGTCACCATGGGGCCGCACACCTTCGACTTCGGCGCAGGCGAGTCGTTGCTGATCACGGCCGACGTGCCCACGATCAGCCAGATCACCCGGGCAAACCGTGCGGCCCCTTATTTGTCGGTGGTTTTCGAGCTGGACACGGTCATCATTGCAGATTTGGTCGCCGAAATGGGCGCCGTGCCTTTTGCCGCGGGCCAGCCGGTGCGGGTCGACCGAACCGAGGCGGAGGTCGCGGACGCGGCCCTGCGCCTCCTGCGGCTCCTCGACCGCCCCGCCTCGGTACCGATTCTGCAGGCGCAGTTGCGGCGAGAGCTGCATTTCTGGTTACTGTCGGGGCAGCATGGCGGCGCCATTCGCGCCCTTGGTGTGCCGGGTGGGCATGCCCAGCGCATTGCGCGGGTAGTCAACCTGATCCGGACCGAATTCACGACTACCCTGCCCGTCGAGCGACTTGCCGACAGTGCCGGCATGGGACTGTCGTCATTCCACGAACACTTCCGGGCGCAGACCTCGCTGACGCCGCTGCAATTTCAGAAGCAGTTGCGCCTGATCGAGGCCCGCCGGCTGATGCTGTCGCTTGGTGAAGCGATCAGCAGTGCGGCTTACGCCGTGGGCTATGAGAGCGTACCGCAGTTCACCCGCGAATATGGCCGGCTGTTCGGGCAGTCACCCGCGCGCGACATCCGAACTGCAAGGCAGCGCCTTTCATCAGCGGCCTAACCCGCGGCGACCTCTGCGGACGCCATCTTCTGGGTGGCAAGGGGACTGTGGTCTGGGGCGGGTGCCTGGCACTTGCGATATCAGGGTCGGAATAGCCCGGAACGGGAGACGCCATTCCCACGATCACTTCAAGCCCGATGAGCTGAAGTGATTTCTCGGCTGGCGACATGTCTCTAAATCTGTCGATCATACCTCTCCTTGTACGCGGAAGGCCCGGCCAGGGGGTGGAAAGGCGACTGTCGGCTTGCGGCAAAGAATTTGAAGGAGCGGACTCTGGCAGGCGGCTCCAACGTCCAGAACGTCACGATCAATTGTCTGATTCAAGCAACCCGGTAAGAAAGCCACACCAGGCCAAGAAGGGCTGGCAATGCAATAATGGCAGAGACAAAAGTCTCCTTGAGCACGATATTTGAGAAATGACTGTCGTCCGCGATGTTGTGATCGAAAGGCGACTTGGGCAGCTTCCACTTTGTGAGAGTGTAAACATATCCGGTAGCGAGTGCGACCAACCCGGCCATGCCAACAACTGCAGGCACTGGCAACATTGTCCAGGATACAACCCCAAACAGCCAAACAAGGGTCATCACAAAAAGCGCTCTGCGAATGATCGCCCACTGCACCTGGGACATCTCTTGCTCCTTCCGATATGGCTGAAAATATCTCACTTGGCTGCCGCACTCGATTTTGGCGTTTTAGCGATTAAGATACTGTGACACATGCTTTATCGGCATAGTCTGATTGCTTCTTCAGGACTTCGACGGTGCCGCCATGTTTCATCTCGAAAGGCATACCGGGCGCAAAAGTCGCCTTCGATTTAGGCCGACCGGCGGCGGCTGTCGGGACTTCGACTTCTCACGGTGGCCCCAAACTCCGGCGCTTCTATGCGACGCTTTCCGAAAGCTTGAACGGAACAAATATGCCGGTCGTGCCCATGGTCACACGGCGACGTGCAGCCGCTTCGGTATCGTCGTAGCGATCAATGGCCCATGACAGTGCCAGCGCAAGTTCGAACACCTCCTCGCCGGTGAGCCCGGCAACGGCCTGACCGGCATGCTGGGCCGTGCGCAGCAGGCGCGCGGTCTCGTCAATCAGCGGCCTGTTGGCCTCATTGAGGGAGGCGGATGAATCGGTATGCGCCGATGCAAGGCAATGGGGCAGGTCGTGCCAGACGTGCAGCCGCCAGGCCAGCCCAATCAGCCATTCCGCCAGCGCGCGACCCGGCTCCAGCGTTTGCGACAGTGCCTGTCCGTGCGCCAGCGCGTGGTCGATGCTCAATTGAATGACCGCCACCAGCAGATCATCGCGGGTCGGAAAGTTCCGGTAAAGGGTGGCGTTTCCGACCCCGGCCAGCACGGCAATATTATCCAGCGGTGCCAGCACCCCTTCGGCCTCAAACACCTGCTGCGCCGCCGCCAGGATTGCTTGCCGGTTCTGCAGGGCATCGGCACGCGGGCGCCGGGCTTTGGGCGCCGTTTCAGCGGGCTTTCGTGTCACAGGCGCAGGCGTCATCCGTCCCTCCTTGAATAAGTGGGGGAGGTCCCCATATAAAAATAGCGGGGACAATCCCCACTTAAATAGAGAGTTCAGATGGAAAAGTCACTCGACGGCCGGACAGTGTTGATAACTGGTGCAAATGGCGGCCTTGGCGAACAGTTCGTAGTCCAGGCACTGGAGCGCGGTGCGCGCAAGGTCTATGCGGCTGCACGTAAACCGCGCCACTGGGACGGCGCCCGCGTTGAGGCGCTGGCGCTCGACATCACCGATCCCAAGGCCATCGCCGCTGCGGCGGAAACGGCACGGGATGTCGACCTGCTGATCAACAACGCGGCCATTGCCCCTGCCGGCGACTCTATGGCGGGTCCCGAGGACGAACTGCGGCGAATTTTTGAAACCAACTTTTTCGGCTCGCTGCGCATGGCCAATGCCTTTGCCCCGATCCTGGCCGGTCATGGCGGCGGAACCATCCTCAACATCCTGTCGGCCGCAGCCTGGATCGGGCTGGGAACCGGATATTCGGTATCAAAGGCGGCCTTGTGGTCTGCAACCAATGGCCTGCGGTTCCAATTGCAGGGTCAGAACACCCAAGTCATCGGCCTCCTCGTCGGCATGATCGATACGCCGATGGGATCGCGCTGGGACGTGCCGAAAGTGAGCGCCGCAAGCGTCGTGGCGCAAGCCTATGATGGTGTCGCCAATGGCGCGATGGAAGTGCTGGCCGATGAGACGACGCGTGGGCTCAAATCCATGCTGAACCGCAAGGGCGAGGAGCTTTACCCCATGCTTCACGAACAGCTCGCCTTCTTCAAGCCCTGACCATAGCAGCGTCTCCTGAACCACATGTCGCTTTCGGCCTCAGTCCGGCTGAAAGCCCTGTGTCCTGCCAGAGCCAGCTTTCGGGAAGCCAGTCGCAAAGTCTGAACGACCGCTACGGGGGCGTTCCGGCCGGCAGTTTCGGGGTGGATTGCGCATTGACGGGTTTTGGATCAGCGGGTCGGAAAAGCAGACATGAGGCGACCGGCAGATTGGGGCCCGGTTGTTGCCGACAGGAACACGGTTGTTCTGTCGCAAGAAACTGCCCTGTCGTATTTATGAATTAGTGCGAGCGTTTCCTCCGTGGATTTAGGAGTCAGGCGACGCGCCCATTGCTTTCAGCCACTTCCGCAGCCGCCCGCGCGCATTGGCGTAAGGCGATGAGGTGTTAAACTGAATCATGCGCCCCATCGTCCATTTGCCGTACCATGGGCGGCCATATAAATCGTCATCGCTACGCGTCTCGATCAGCGAGACAATCCGCACCTTTGCCCCAGCCAGACGCTCGACAAGTTGCGGAAAAGGGAAGCCTTCGTAGTCGCGATAGAATTTCTGAGCGAGGCGGCCGAGTTCATTCCACTTGAACCCGGTTTCCGGTAGATCGAATGGCTCGCCCGCCGCGTCTCGGTCAAGCCATTTCAGGACCAGCTCATTCCACCCCACCAGATAGGCGACGAGATTGGCAACGCTAATCTGGGTCCCTTTCACATGGCCTTCCAAGCTGCATTGATCGACCACTGATAGCGGCACGTCGTGTAGCCCTTTGTTGAGCTTATCGAAGCTTGAATTTATTGCTTCGAGCAGTTCGTCCTTGTTCGTCGGAACAGCCATGCTTTCCTGCCTTGTCGCGGGCAAAACTGCAGCGCGCTTTGCCCAAGTTCTATGTCTAGTTTGTGATGTCGCGATCAAACGCACGAAGGGTCGAAATGTCGTCGGCTGCTCACATTCGGCAACGCTGCCAATATCTGCGTTCCAATGCCATCCTGATTCCCTAAAGACAGCCGGTCGCCAAAAAGCTGCTTCAATGTCGAAAACTGCATATGCGGTTCGTCGCTATTGCGTAGATACGAAAGGTGACCAGTGACCGGAATTAATTTTGCCTGCCAATGCAATGCCGTTCATATCGTTGGGCGGGGGCGACCTATTGTCAGCTCGGCGTGCTACTGCTCAGATTGTCAGGCAGCCAGTAAGGTTCTCGCGTCAGGTAGGAAAGGTCCACCGCTGGCAGGCAGCGACTGCGGAACGCGTGTCGTGCTTTTCAGAAAAGACAGGGTGTCCTTTTCCAAGGGTAACGACCTGCTGGTCGAGGCGCGTCTGAAGCCTGACAGCGCCACGCGCCGCGTGGTCGCCAGTTGCTGCCGCACTCCAATGTTTCTTGAATATACCAAGGGGCATTGGATCAGCCTATACGCAAATACGACTGGGGAAGCCCCGCCCGTTGCAATGCGAACTATGACCAAAGACCGCCCACCCGGCGCTGAGCTCCCGACTGACGTCCCGAATTACACCGAATTTGGCGGACGTTTCATGGCCAGGCTATTGTGGGCGTGGGTAAAGATGGGTTTCCGATCTCCCAAGCTACCTGCTCTGAAACCCATCGATATCCAATGACAATTTTACTCGATACGAACGTCGCAGTGGGAGCCCGTCGCGTGCTTCCATGTCGGACAAGGTGGCCAGTTTTCTGACAGGTCCGGCAGCGCATCTCGGCGAAAAATCAACCACCGGCCGGTCAGCTGACACTGGCAAAAGCGACGTTGCGGCACAATGCCCGGCGACGTTTAGGTGCTGCCATTTGACCTGTTCCAAACAGGGGTAAATGGCGGTGGTGAGGGCTGGCAGTTTGGTTCGCCAACGGCAACAATGTCAGTCGGGCGGCGCGTCTTGCCGCCCGACGAGCTCTTAGCCGATCAAGCGCAGACCTGCATTTTCGAACGCGTAGCCGTCACCAATCCGAGGCGGCGTGACAGCTCTTGAAAACCGAACCTGGTGTAGAAAGTAACTGCCTGCGCATTGTCGGTGTAAACCTCAAGCTCAAGCTCAGGGGGCCCCGCGGGTCGCGCCGCTGGTCGCCAGGCTACGCCGCCTCCGATGGGCGTTTGCGGTTCTGCACAATCATGGCGACCTCGGCCGTGTGACGGGTGCCCCAGTCGCACATCGGCGCGAGAACCTTGGTCAGTCCCTGGCCGAATGCGGTCAGTTCGTATTCGACATGCGGCGGCACCGTCTGGAAATCAATGCGACGGATGACGCCATCATCCGTCAGTTCCTTGAGGTGCTGGATCAGCATCTTCTCGCTCACATTGGTAACGAGCCTGCGCAGTTGACCGGTGCGTTTGGGTCCGCCGGCCAGATGATAGACGATGAGCGGCTTCCACTTGCCGCCCAGGATGGCAAGAACCGCCTCGAGGCCGCATTGGAAATTCGTCTCGCTCATGTCGGTCTCCGAATTTTGACACTTACCAAATAGTCGGTACTGGTTTTGTAGTGTGGTTTGTCCTAGCTGGATTGCACGACAATGTCGACACGCAAAAAGTCCAAAGGAAATCATCATGGCCAAGATACTGGTAACCGGCGCAACCGGTAATATCGGTCGAAAGACTCTCCAGCAGCTTCTCAAGCGGCTCCCCGCCAGCGATCTGGTAGGCCTGGCCCGCGATCCCGCCAAGGCGGCCGATCTGGCCGACGCGGGGATCGACATCCGCCAGGGCGACTATTTCGACCATGACGGGCTGGTTCGCGCCTTCAAGGGGATCGACAAGCTGATGCTCGTCTCCGCCACGGCCTTTACCGATCGCAACACCCAGCACCACAATGCCATCAGCGCGGCGCGACAGGCGGGCGTCAGCCACATCGTCTATATGCCGATCATCCATCAGGCCGGATCCGGCTTTGCCCTGCCCGATATCGCCGAGCAGGACCAGTTCGTTGCGGACCAGCTGAAGGCCTCCGGCCTCGCCTATACCCTGGTCGCCCATCCGCCCTTTATCGAGAGCATCCCGTTCTACCTGGGCGGCAACGCGCTGGAGACGGGGGTGCACACGCCGGCCGGCTCGGGCAAGGCGGGATTTGCCAGCCGTGACGACCTGGCGGAGGCGCATGCCGTTGTGCTCAGCCAAGACGGACACGCCTACAAGTCTTACGCGCTCTATGGTGATCCTGCCGTCTCCTTCGCCGATATCGCCCGGATCCTGTCCGATGTCAGCGGCAAGCCGGTGCCCTTTGTTGCCGGCACCGATCAGGACTATATCGACCACCTCATGGCCGCCGGTCTGCCCGAGCCGGCTGCCCGCTTCGCACTTGGCTGGGTAGAGGGCATCAACGCGGGCGCATGGAGCGGCAAGACGAGCGACCTCGAGCAGCTCATCGGTCGCAAGCCGATGACGGTGGCCGAGTTCCTGCGCCGCGATCATGCTGCACGCCAGGCTTGAGACGGGGGCGGGGTCCGGCTCCTGGCCTCGCAGAGGCGTGAGACCAGCAGGTCGATGAAGTGGCGCACCTGTGGCTCAAGCAGGCGCCAGGTCGTTTTCATCCAGAAAACGCGGCAAATGGGCGATCCCCAAGCCACAAAGAGCCGCGCCGCGGATGGCTTCGCCGGTATCGAGCCGCAAGCGGCTGCGGCCGGTCGCGCTCTGATGCTCGTTTACCCGACGGGCGAATGCCGTTCATCCCAGCCACTGGCCTTGCAGCGCGCGTCGAATTCCCTGGCGAGCTGGGCGAGGGTAATTTCGCCCAGCCGGTCCATCAGCTGGCGTTCGGCGATCTCGAGCGCATCGACCACCGTCTCGTTGACGATTGCCTCCACCGCACAGCTGGGATTTTCATTGTCAATGCCGATGGCGAAAAGTCGCTTGGTGCCAAGAGCAAGGTGAATGTCGCGCAGGCTGATCGATGAGAGGTCGCCATCGATCTTCCAGCCGCCATGGGGGCCGGTCTCCGAGCGCACGAAACCTGCCTCGCGCAGGCCGGCCAACGTGCGCCGGACAACCGAGGACTGGGTGCCGAGCATCTGGGCGATCTGCTCGGACGTGAAGCCCTTCTCGTGTCGCGCCATATGCAGCAGTACGTGCAGCATGCGCGAAAATCGGCTGTCCTGTCTCATCGGCGTCCAATCCTGGTTTGATCAGGGCGCCAGCGATGGCGCGCCGGCTCCTGCCAGCATAGCTGATCGTAACATCATAAGCTACAGACGGTTGACAGCGCGGAAAAATTCGTGCCTTTAAAAGATACAGATAGGCCGGCACGCTGTTTTCCGGCCTTGGATCATCTTCAAAAGGACTGACGATGAGAACCATCGGCTTGGCGATCACCCTTGCGGTGATGCTCTCCACCCACGCCCATGCCCAGGACGGGTCCAGCGCTCTCGCATACGGAAATTCCAGCAGCCGGGGCCCTGTGCCGCTCGACGCGGCCTTGCCCCGGCATGCCGTCGCGAAGCCGCTTGATGCCGGCGTCATCAAGCTTGGCAGCAACGCTTGGGCTGCCGGGCTCGACCAGCATGCCGGGAAAACTGCCGCGCCTGCCGGGCAACCGGCAGAGACCGCCCGCTGAACGCCATCAGGAATGTCTTTTATGCAATCCCAAAATTACCTTTCCCCGGCATCGGCCCAGACAGCACTGCCGCACCGCCGATGGACGCTGGCCGTGCTCTACCTTGCCATGGCGATGAACCTGCTCGATGTCACCATCGTCAATGTCGGCCTGCCGGCCATGCAGTCCGGATTGGGCGCCAGCTCGACCCAGATCGAGTGGGTGTCCGCGATCTACGTTCTGGCCTTTGCGCTCGGCCTCCTGCCATTTGGGCGGCTGGGCGACATAGTGGGTCGAAGGACCATGTTCATCGGCGGGGTTGCGGCCTTTACCCTGGCGTCCCTGCTGTGCGGGATCGCGGGGTCAATCGAGCTGCTCATCGCCGCCAGATTGCTCCAGGGCATCGCCGGCGCCGCCATGGTGCCGCAGGTATTGGCCCTGATTGCCGTGATCTTTCCGCCCGAAGAAAAGCCCATGGCCTTCTCGCTGTTCGGGGTAATCGGCAGCCTGTCGTCTGTGGCAGGCCCTCTGATCGGCGGCGCGCTGATCACCGCCGACATCGCCGGGCTGGGATGGCGCGCCATCTTCGTGATCAACCTGCCGCTGGGTCTTATCGCTATCGCAGGCAGCATGCGCCTTGTGCCGCCGACCCCGGCCAAGCCCCATATCAGACTGGACGGCATCGGCATTGCTGTCTTCGCCATCACCACCCTGCTTGCCGTGTTCCCGCTGATCGAAGGCCGCGCCTATGGCTGGCCCTGGTGGATACTGGCCATGCTTTGCCTCGCCCCGGTTTCGGCGGGTATTTTCCACGCCTGGGAACGCCGCCAGGCCCGTCGGGGCGCTGCCGAGCTGGTGCCGGCCGCATTGCTGGGCAATCGCGACTTTCTGCTGAGCCTTTTGAGCATCACCCTGTTCTTCTCCGGCATTCCCGGGCTCTTTCTGGTGCTCGCCATCATGCTGCAGTCCGGCTTCGGCCTGTCGGCCCTTCAATCGGGCCTGGCGACGATGCCGTTCCCATTGGGAGTCATGATCGCTTCTGTTGCATCTGGGCGCCTGGGCGCCGGCCTGCTTCGTCCGCGCGTGGCTGTCGGGTCCCTGCTGCTCGCCATTGGCATGACCTGCCTCCACGTCACCTTGTCGGCCCTTGCCGAGCCGCTGCATTGGTCCGGATTGTTCCTGCCGCTTCTGATCTGCGGCCTGGGGATGGGCGTGGCCATTTCGGCCCTGTTCCAATCGGTCATGAACGGTGTCCCCGCCGACCATTCCGGGGCGGCCTCCGGCGCGCTGCAGGCGTTCCAGCACATCGGCGGGGCGCTGGGCATAGCCATCACCGGGCAGGTGTTCTTCTCCAGCCTCGCCGCCGCCGGCGCGGCAGACTTCGCTCGGGCCGCCGCCGGGTCGGTCTGGTATCAGATTGCAATCTTCGTGCTCATCGCCCTGGCCAATGCCGTGATGGCCATGCGCGCCGCCCGATCAGCGCAGAAAGGATCCGCGCCATGACCTCAAAGACACCATCCGAGCAGTTCTGGGAACGGCACTATCGTGGCCTGCAGCGTCCTCCCACCGGCAGGCCCAGCGCGGTTCTGGTCGAATATGCATCCAAGCTTTCCCCTGGTCGCTCTTTGGACCTGGGCTGCTCGCGGGGTGACGACGTCATCTGGCTGGCCCGCCAGGGATGGCAGTCGACGGGGGTGGACGTTTCGCCCCACGCCGTCCAGACCGCTACCGCCCGGGCCGCCGCGGCTGGTGTCAGCGACCGCACCCGTTTCGAGGCCCATGACCTGTCCGTGCGCTTTCCGGGCGGCTCGTTTGACCTGGTGAGCGCCCTGTTCTTCCAGTCGCCCGTCGAGTTCCCGCGAGAGGCGGTGCTGCGGCGCGCCGCAGCCTCGGTAACGGCCGGCGGCCTGTTGCTGATCGTCGACCATGCCTCGGTGGCGCCCTGGTCCTGGTCGGCCGGTACGCAGTTTCCCACCGCCGAGCAGACCCTGGACGGGATCGGGCTGGACCTTGCAGTCTGGGACCGGGTTTTCGTCGGGACAGTGGAAAGAACCGCTACCGGGCCGAACCGGCAGACCGCTCTCGTCAGCGACAACATTCTGGCCCTGCGGCGGAGGGCCTGAATTCCGTTTTCAGGGAGCACCGGTTCGGCCGGTCTGGGAAACGGTGCCTCAGCTCAGGTCGTGAAGCGCCTTGCCATTGGGCGGGCCGATCTCGAAATCCGAGAAGGTGACGTCCAGGCCGCTGCGTTCCGGCGTGCAGAGCATCGGCCCCACATGATAGGCGGGCGCCTTTGGAAAGGGGCACAGGCGCAGCAGCGGCCAGCGGCGACCGTCAGCGGACATCTGCAGGCGCAGGACGCCGGCCTGTACCGTGACGCGCAGATAGAAGTCCGACGGGTCGCCTGCATAGGGCGATGTCGACCAGTCGGACCGTTCAAGGGTCAGCACACTGCCAAGGCATGCGGCGCCATCGGAAAGCTCGATACCCGCCTTGATCCAGTTCTGCTCATCAATGCGGACCATGATGCCGGCCTGGTCGTAGAGCGCCTGATAGCGCCCCTGAATGCGCAATGATGCGGTGAAGTCACCCTCCCAGTCCCGGCCGAAGAAGTGGCCGCTATCGCGGGTGAAACCATAATAGGTGTCGCGCCAGAAATCGGTGTTCTCATCGGAGCGAACAGCCAGTGTGCGCGCCTCGATCGACCACTGGCGGGGCTCGTTATGCCAACTGCAGGACTCAAACATGGCTCTTTCCTCATCACCCGATTGGCCGGCAAACCCGGCCGCTGGCTAGCTTAGCGCCAATGCGCCCGGCCTGATACGATTGGGTTCACCCAGCACAGTGTCAGGGAGGGGCACACCGCCCCTATGGGCACTCACCCCATTGCGGCCTAAAGCGCTGTCCCGTCCCCCCTCGCGGACACTCGACAGGCTGCCGCTTGTGAATTATCTATAAAATCATGACGACAGCCAAATCAGACACGATTGCCACCCGGATCAGCCGGGCCCTGGCCAGTCGGATCATTGCCGGCGAGATCGAGGCCGGCGCCCGGCTGCGGCAGGACCATGTGGCCGAGGAGTTCGGCGCCAGCCATGTCCCGGTGCGCGAAGCCTTTCGCAGGCTGGAAGCGCAGGGATTGGTGGTCAGCGAGCCGCGGCGCGGCGTGCGCGTTGCCGGCTTCAGCCTGGACGAGGTGCGCGAAGTGGCCGAAATGCGCGCCGCGCTCGAGGCCCTGGCGCTGCGCCATGCCGCCCCGCATCTGACCAAAGCCATTCTCGACCAGGCAGAGGAAGCCAACAGGGCAGGCGACCGGGCGCGGGACGTCGAGGCCTGGGAAGAGGCGAACCGGGCCTTCCACCGCACCATCCTGGCCCCTTGCGCCATGCCGCGCCTGCTCAGGTCGATCGAGGACCTGCATGCGGCCAGCGCCCGCTTCCTGTTTTCGGGCTGGCGAGCCGAGTGGGAGGCACCCACCGATCGCGACCACCGGGCCATTCTTGATGCGTTGCGCGCCGGACAGGCCGAAACCGCCGCTGCCGTGCTCGCGCGCCATGTGCAGACCATCGGGCAGAGAGCGCCGAAATAGCCGCGACCGCCCGTCGCGCCGCCGGCCAGCCCCGGATCTGCCCCCGCTATTGCAATGACCGTCCTTCTGTGGACTATTCTAGCGATAGATTCTTATAATTATCTATAATTCTTCCGGACCAAAGAAAGCTGCGCCATGAACACCCGTTTCGCTTCCCCTTCGACAGTGTCCTACAGCCCCCTCAACCTGCAGGCCCGACCTGTCGCCTGGCAGGCCGGCGCCGTGCTCATGGGGACAATCGTTCTGGCGCTGGCCTCCTATGTCGAAATTCCCATGGTACCGGTGCCGGTCAACATGCAGACCTTTGCCGTAACGCTTATCGGCGCCCTCTATGGCTGGCGCCTGGGCGCCGTGGCGGTTGCCGCCTGGCTTGTCGAGGCCGCGCTCGGCCTGCCCGTGCTGTCCGGTGGTGCTGCGGGCGCGCATCACTTCGTCGGACCAACGGCCGGCTATCTGTTCGCCTTTCCGCTGGCGGCCGCGCTGACCGGCTGGCTGGCCGAGCAGGGCTGGAACGGCAAGCGTCCGCTTCTTGCCTTCGCCAGCATGCTGACCGGCAACGCCCTGTGCCTGGCTGTCGGCGGGGCGTGGCTGGCGATCATGATCGGCGCCGAAGCCGCCTTCGCCGCCGGCGTTCTGCCATTCCTCGCCGGTGCCCTGCTCAAGTCGGGCCTGGCTGCGGCCCTGCTCCAGGCCACCGGGCGCGGCAAGTCGCGCGGCGCTGCATGACGATCCGCCTGCGTCCCCATCACTTCCTTTGCCTGCTGACCTATGCAGGCAAGGGATATAGTGCCGCCTTCGTGGCCAATTATGACGCGATCTCGGCCAGGATCGGTCGGGGCGAGGCGCTCGAGATCGTCGAGGGTCCCGACGATATCTGCGCCCCGCTGCTGCTGGACAGTGAGCCCCATTGCTGGCGCGATAGCGTTCTCGAGCGCGACAGGCAGGCAATCGCCGACCTGCTCGAGCTCAACGTGGCAATCAGGACCGGCGAGCGGATCACGCTCGATGCGGAGGCGCTGGCACGCATGCGCGCGGGCTTTGCCCGGGGACTGACCCGATCGGCCTGCACGGGCTGCCAATGGCACGAGCTGTGCAGCTCCATCGCGGCAGCGGATTTCAAGGGAACGCGGGTGCAGATGGGCCCGCCATCGTGATGCTCATGGGTCTTGGGGCGGTCGGGACTTTCCGGTCAGGTTCACGCGCCTTTGCTCGCCTTGCCATCGATCAGCACGGCCTGTTGCCAGGGGCTCGGCGCCTTGTCGGTTCGGTGAATGCAGCCGACCCAGCAGCAGGGCCGCTTCTGCCCCTCCAGCAGTTCCTCGCAGGTGCGCGCAATGCGGCGCTGCCGGGTCGCCGCCTGCTTGGCGCTCTCGACCCAGCAGATGAATTCGTTGCGACCCAGCGGCGTCAGGCCCGCCCATAGATCGAGCACCGCCGGGTTCGCGCGAATCGCGGCTTCGAGGTCGTCACCGGCCTGGTGCACCGTGCCTTGGGGAAAAGCGTCCATCGTGCCTCCGCTCCATATCGTCCGCTGCGCGACGATCGCGCCTCGCGAATTTGGTCGCCTTGCTGCGGGAAGTCCAGTGCATCGGTGCGGCAGCCGGGCCCGCAACTGCCGGCACCCGGGCTCCCGGCAATGCGGCGCCCGCTCAGCAGGCCTTGATCGGCTCCAGCGCCCAGGAGGCCGCCAGGCGGGCGATTTCGGGCAGGCGGGAGCGGCCGGCGGGATCGACCATGCCGTGGTCGAGGCCGGGGAATTCCCAATAGGTGAGATTGCAGCGCCCCTGGGCGGCGAAGCGGTCGGCCAGGGTACGGACGGGCTGCACGGCTGCCGTGTCGCGACCGCCATAGATCAGCAGCACGGGCGTATCGGTGGCTTCCAGATAATCGGATGAGCGGTGGTCAATTATGTCGGCCCAGAAGCGGTAGGTGTGGCCGCCCAGCATGGTGCTGTCCGGCCTGGCGCGGGCCTGGGCAAAGCCGGCGCTGACTGTCGCCTGTCCCTCGGGCGGCACGGTGGACAGAACCATGTCGCCAAAAGTGCCCCCGACCGAGCCGGAGAGCAGGATGGTGGCGGCCGGATGGATGCGGGCGGCGAGGACTTCCATGGCCAATCCGCCCTCCGAGCCGCCGAACAGGATCACGGCGGCAGGCGCAGCCGCATGCTGGAGATGGCTGAGCACCAGCTCATAGTCGCTGACGCGCTGGGAGAGCGTGTAGCTGTCGAGAAATGCCGGCGGGCAATCGGTCTGCCCGTTCGCAATGGGACTGTCGGCGGCAATGCCGGATTTTTCCACGATCAGGGCGGTGTAGCCTGGGAAGGCTGCCCGGACCGTCGCCAGACTGGTGCTGCCAGCCGCCGGTTGGCAGCCCGAACCCTGGGCCAGCACGAGGATGCCGGCACTTTCGCCCGCCGGTGCGTCCAGCCAATAGTGGATGGCGGTGCCATCGGCACGGGCGAGTTGATGGTGCTGCTGGGCCGCGCAGCTCACGCCTGCGGAGACGATCAGCAGAACCAGGCTCAATATCGGCTTCATCGGATCACCCGGGGCGGCGTCGCAGGACAAGGGGCAGCAGCGACGCCAGTGTCAGCACCAGCAGCGGCAAGGGCGACGGCAGGCCCAGGCTGAGCTCGATGCGACCGGTGGCAGGGCCGGGAGCAATGACCACGAGCTGGAGGGCTGCGGCAAGGCCGGCGCCGGCAACAGCGCCCAGGAGCGGCCAGCGCAGCGCTGCGCGGCGGCGACAGGCCGCAAACAGCGTCAGCCAGGCGATGCCGATCGGGGCGGCGAGCAGCAGCAGGGCGGTGCCCCGGCCCAGATCGGCGATGGCAGGGCGCAGGCCCGTTGCAGTGGCGACAACCAGGGCAAGCACGCCGGCAAGGACGACCGCCGCCTGGGTGGCCAGCGGCAGGACAAGATAGCAGAGGGCCGGCCAGCGGGCGGCGCGGCTGTAAATGCGGCGATCGACCAGCATGGGCATCAGCAGCGTGTCGTGATCGCCAAGCCGCAGCGCTGCCTGCCGTTGCGCGGCGGAGGGCGTGAGGCCGGTCTGGATCAAGTGCGCGGCGATGTCGTCCCGATGCTCGGCGAGTTCGCGCAGGTAGCGTTCGACATGACGCGGCGCCAGGCCTGCCCGCAGCAGGCTTTCGCGCAGGTCCTGCAGCCTGTCACGCATGGCGCGGCTCCGCCAGAATGCCGGCAATGGCCTGGTTGAGATCGCGCCATTGTGCCGCCAGCGCGGCCAGGCGTCCGGCGCCGGACGGGGTCACGCTATAGTAGACGCGGCTGCGCCCATTGACGGTCTGGCGCCGCGTGGTCAGGGCGCCGTCGCGCTCAAGCGCGTGCAGCAGCGGGTAGATGACGCCTTCTGCAAACCCGATCGCCTCGCCGCTGGCATCGCGAATGGCCTGGACGATTTCATAGCCATACATCTCGCGATCGCGCAGGAGCCGCAGCACCAGCAGCTCGGGCACGCCGTTGAGGAAGGCAGATTGCGCCAGGGCCATGACTTATACCTATTGTTTCTAGGTATGATGCCTAGGAACGATAGGTATGTCAAGAATGGTCGC
>TARA_R110002124_G_scaffold39056_3_pt1 | contig 15992 bp, 11 predicted proteins | sample TARA_R110002124 | Tara Oceans TARA_R110002124 (sample SAMEA4397445) | marine metagenome | biome: Polar Biome; feature: [SRF] surface water layer (ENVO:00010504); material: water (ENVO:00002006), including particulate matter (ENVO:01000060) such as... | depth 5 m | reverse complement strand
ACTCTGACTCCGTTAGTCCTGGTTCGAATCCAGGTTCCCCAGCCAATCTTTTCAATAACTTAGACTTTATCGCTTATTCTCAGGCACGCTTTAGGCACGCGGATTCCTTTCCGACAACCCGGCGCGTGACACGCTTTTGCACGTCGTTGAACGCTGCAGCGCATCGTCAGTCGGAGAATATCTACTCCAAGCGCTCGATTGGGAATCTGGAGGGTTCTGTGAGGTCGCGGGGCACAAACTGTTGGTCTTGGTGCGGATCTCGAGTTCACAGAACCCTCCAGTTTCCTGAAGGATCAGGTGGATGCAGTGCCGGACATCACCATGCCAGAGTTGGCCGAGGCCTTGCAGGACGCGCATGGTCTCAGCGCTACGCCTGAGGCCTTGAGCCGGTTCCTGATCCGGGAGGGCTACAGCTTTAAAAAAAACACTGGTCACGAGCGAACGCGCGGGTGAAAAGGTCAAGCATGAACGCCAGCTCTGGACCGGGCTTCGTCAGCCCCTGATGCGGCCCAAGCCCGGGCGGCTTGTGTTCATTGATGAAACCGGCACAACAACCAAGATGACCCGCCTGCGCGGCCGGTCCAAACGTGGATCGCGCTTGGAGGCCGACGCCCCGTTCGGCCACTGGATGACACAGACGTTCATCGCCGGCTTGCGATGCGACGGACTGATCGCTCCCTGGGTGCTCGACGGACCTATGAACCGGGCCGCGTTCGATGCCTATATCGAGACACAGCTCGCACCCACATTGAACTCGGGCGATGTCGTCATCCTCGACAATCTATCGTCTCACAAAAGCGCCAAAGCGGCACAAATTCTAAAAGAGCGGGGTGCCTGGTTCCTCTTCCTGCCGCCCTATTGCCTGATCTGAACCCCATCGAAATGGCCTTCTCCAAACTGAAAGCACATCTGCGTGCCGTCAAGGCAAGAACCATCGCCGAATTATGGAGATCAATCGGCGATATCTGCGATCTCTACACGCCAACAGAATGCGAAAACTATTTCAAGGCAGCCGGATAGGGATACGATTAAAAGTCTGATGCTCTAGATTGGTGCGCGCAAATCTATCGTCAGGGGTGCAGTTGAACCGCGCTCGATCAGCACATTCGGGATCAGCAGGCGCATCGGTACAAGTTTTTGCGAGGGGTGTCTCAGGCGGGTGTCGAGCCGTCGCACGGCCGCACGGCCAAATTCCTGTGCTTCTATTTTGACAGTGGTCAGGGTTGGGCTAACCTGAAGGGCGGGGCTGAAATCTCCGAAACCCACGACCGAAACATCGCGCGGAATGCGCCAGCCACGCGACAGGATGTCAGAATAGGCGGTGATTGCCAGCCCGTCGTGACCGCAGAAAAAAGCGGTTGGATGGCCACCCTCGGCCAGAACCCGGTCGAGCCCCTGGGTAAACGTCGTGTCGCCACCCCATGTCACGTCATAGCAGGACATACCAGGTGTCGCCTCGACCACTTCCTGCAGGCCGAGCAGACGTTCCCGCCGACCGCGCAAATCGATGTCGCCATGGACAAAGACAATCTCGCGGTGGCCCAGATCATAGAGATATGTGCCGATGGCAACGCCGGCCTCGCGGTCGGTGCCGCCGACGAGATCAACTTGTTCCAACGGATCAGCCCAACCAGACCGCACCACGGGTTTGGCGCTGTTCATGATCTGCGCCAGCGAGGGTTTGTGCTGCACATTGACTGAGAAAATGGCGTCGCAGCCGTCAATGAACTTCTTGAGATCGCCGTCTTCGGCGGTCCAATGGGCGTGGATCGTGTAGCCAAGGCGCGCCGCCTCGCTTTGCAGGCCGTTTTGAATCTGGACGTTCATCTCGCCGTTGGCGTGATCTTCGACATCGAAAACCGCGCCGATGGTGAAGGTGTTGCGCGTCGGGCGGTTGTACCCAAGATTTGTAGCTACCTCGATCACACGGGCACGTGTGGTCTCGCTGACGCCCTGCTTGCCGGACAGCGCGCGGGAGACAGCGAACTTGGACAGACCGGTTTGTTCGGCAATGATTCGGAGGGTGATTTTACTCATCCGGGCCTCATGGTTTTGCCGCAATGCGACGGGTTTTGGTCAACTTTTTGATTTCCAACGATTGCGCTGTGTTTGCTAACTCAGAAACTTTTCTTTTACATAACGCTTTACCTAACGATATTCTATGTATGATGCTATGGGGGAACCAAAATATTGTTTTGTTCTGGGAGAAACAGCATGAACAGGATTGGCAGACGTAGCTTTATTATTTCCACTACTGCCCTTGTCGGGGTCGCATTGAGCGGCATTCCGGCATTTGCACAAGAGGTTGATTTACCACCCCAAGACGCAAGATTACCCGAAAACCCACTGATTATAACACCAACGGACCGGCCGGGCGCGCAGGGCGGCACCTGGAACCACGCACTTGTTGGTGGTGGATCCTTGTCGATGCTGATCCGCTATCAGGGTTACGAGCCACTGGTGCGTTTTACTCCGGACTGGTCTGGTCTGGAGGCTAACGTTGCAGAAAGTTATGAAGTCAACGCGGATTCGACGGTCTATACATTCCACTTGCGCAAGGGGCATAAATGGTCGGATGGCGAACCCTATACGACTGAAGACATCCGTTTTTGGTATGAAGACATTTTTCAGGACCCCGAGGCCCCATCGACCAAAGGCCAGAGTTATTGGCAGGCCAACGGTAAAGTTGCGACAATAGAGATTGTCGATGAAACGACCTTCCGCGTTATCTTCGCTTCGCCCAATGGTTTTTTTGCGCAGGGTCTTGCATGGGCCAACCAGGATCAGCTGACAAAAGCGCCTGCGCATTACCTCAAGCAGTTCCATATCCGGTATAATCCCAAAGCCAACGAACTGGCGCAAGAGCGCGGGTATGAAAGCTGGGTTGCGCTGTTTGGACGTGAGCACGGTCTGGATGAGGACAATGTCTATTTCCAGAACTCGGCTCGTCCGACCCTGAATGCGTGGAAATTCACATCAGCACCGGGCGAAGACACCGAGCGCGCCATTGCCAAGCGCAACCCTTATTACCACAAGGTCGATACCGAGGGCACACAGCTGCCATATTTCGATCAGGTGGTTTATCAGATGGTCGCTGACCCGGAGGTTCTGCTATTGAAGACCCTCCAGGGTGAAATCGACATGATGGACCAATACATCGCCACTCCGGCAAACAAGCCGGTGTTGTTCGATGGTCAGGAGGACGGGGACTATCATTTCTATTCGCTGAAAGAGACTGCTGCGAATGTAATGGTGTTCCAGCTGAACCTGAACCACAATGATGCGGTCAAGAACGAGCTCTATAACAATATTGAGTTCCGTCAGGCGCTATCGGTTGCCATTAACCGGCAGGATCTCATTGATGCTGTGTTCGTGGGGCAGGGTAAGCCAGCGCAGCCTTCGATCAACGACAGCGATCCGCTCTATAATGATCGGCTGGCGACGCAGTTTACCCAGTACGATCCCGATCTGGCCAATGAGATGCTCGATGCCATCGTGCCTGAGCGGGATGGGGACGGCTATCGCCTTGATTCATTTGGGCGGCGTGTGTCGATTCTGTTTGAGATTGATCAGGTACGGTCGACATTTATCGACATGTTTGAATTGGCAATCCCAATGTTTCAGGCCGTGGGTATTGATGCGCAAATCCGCACGATGGACCGCTCCCTTTGGGAAACACGGGTGCGCAATGGCCGCGATTTCGACGCCTCGGCTCACCAGTTCGGCGCTAATGGTGGCATCGCGGCGATGCTCGATCCGCGGTATTTCGTGCCTTACAACAGCAACTCGATCTATGCGCCGGGCTGGTCGCTCTACTTCGACTCGCCCGACAATCCTGATGCGATCGAGCCACCGCAGGAGATCAAGGATCAGCAACAGCGCTATCGCGAGTTGCTGGCCACCGGTGATCTGGCGGCGCAGCAGGCCAAGATGGCCGAGATACTGGAGGCCGCTGCCGATCAATTCCTTGTCTTTGGCGTGTCACTGCCGCCGAACGGATATGGGGTGGTCAAGAATGACATGGTCAACACCATGCCGGAAATGCCCAACAGCTTTGGGTGGCCGACACCGGGGCCATCGCGGCCGGAGCAGTTCTTTAAAAACTGATCCTTTGACACCAGTGTGTGGCCCGTTGGGACGAAACCGGGCCGCACCCGTTTTTCTCTGGAATTGAGAGTATGACATGCCCGACACGGCACATGATGCTGCACGTCTTTTGCGGAGTTCAGAATGGCATCGCGGAGCGACTCGCTGGACGCAGTTGACGCTGGCCGAGGATGATCCGGTAAAGTTCGATGCGGATGAGTGGATCGACGTGTTTCGGCAGACAGGATCAAACGCCACATGCCTCAGTGCAGGTGGGTATGTCGCTTATTACCCAACGAAGGTGCCTTACCATTATCGCAGTAAATGGCTGGGTGATACCGACCCGTTTGGCGCGCTGGTCGATGGCGCGCGGGCGCGGTCCATGCATGTGATGGCGCGTGTTGATCCACATGCCATTCATAATGACGCCGCCGAAGCGCATCCCGAATGGGTGGCCGTCGATGCGGCGGGCAATCCCCGGCGGCACTGGGCGTTTCCCGATGTCTGGGTCACCTGCGCCTATGGTGACTACAATATGGAGTACATGCCTGAGATCGTGCGTGAAATCGTGCGCGAATATGACATTGATGCGGTTTTCGCCAACCGCTGGCAGGGGCATGGTGTCTGCTATTGCGAGGGCTGCGCCAAGCGGTTTCGTGATGCCTCGGGCCATGATTTGCCGCCGGGTAGCGATCCGGGTGATGCCGCATGGCGGGCCTGGGTGGCGTGGCGGCGCGACCGATTGACAAAATTGGTTGTCGATTGGGACTGCGCGGTGCAGGCGATCCGGCCCAATGCAAGCTTTATCCCCAATATGGGGGGGGCCTCGCTCATGGAATTTGATCTGGAAACGATCGAGGCCCATTGCCCGTTTCTGGTGGTTGATCATCAGGGGCGCCATGGGCTTGAGCCGGTCTGGATGGCGGGACGTAACGCCAAACGCATCCGCGCCACGTTCCGTGACCGTTCTGTTGTGCTGATTACATCTGTCGGACCGGAAGAGCCGGTGCATCGCTGGAAGGATTCCGTCACTACCGGAGCTGAAATAACCACCTGGATCGGTGACGGAGTGGCGCATGGAATGCTGCCATGGTTTACCAAATTTAACGGGGTGATCCCCGATCCGCGCTGGATCGCGCCGGTGGCTGAAGGTTTTGAGCTGCACGCAAAGTTGGAACCCGCGCTGGACGCAACGAAGCCGGCCTGCGAAATTGCCATTCTGGATGCGACCACGACCCTGCGTCTGTATGACTGGACCAGCCGCGATCAGGCCGAGGCTGATGAAAAGGGCTTCTGTCACGCGCTGGTCGAGGCCGGATTGTCGTTCGAGTTTGTTTCCGATCACGCGATGACAGACGAGATGCTGGACCGCTTCCGTGTGCTGATCCTGCCCAATGCGCGGTGTTTGTCCGACGCGCAATGCGCGTTGATTACCGATTGGGTTGAACGGGGCGGCAATCTGATCGTCGCAGGCGAGAGCGCCATGGCCGACGAGGATGGTGTGCCGCGCGCAGAGTGTGGGTTGGCCAGAGTTTTGGGCACGCGTGTTACGGTGGCGCCACGCGGGCCGGTCAAGAACACTTATATCGAACTGTCGGGTGACCACCCGGTAAACGCCGGCTATGAGGGGGCCAAACGCATCATCGGCGGCATTCGTCTTGTTGGGATTGCGGCGGACGAAGACGCCAAGACTCCGTTTCTTTACGTCCCCGATTTTCCAGATCTGCCGATGGAGGAGGTCTATCCTCGCGATGCGGCCACCGCGCCTGCAGTTGTGACGCGCCAGACACCGTCCGGGGGCCGTACAGTGCACATCCCGTGGAACATCGGTGCCACCTTTTGGGACGTGCAGGCCAAGGATCATCAGCGTTTGATGGAAAACGCAGTCCGTTGGGCATTATCCGGGCCTGCGATGGTCGAAGTGACGGGCAAAGGCGTTCTGGACATTGGTGTGAGACAGGGGGAAGGGGTGGCGCTTGTCACACTTGTGAACCTCACCAACCCGATGATGTGGAAGGCGCAGATCCACGAGATTTATCCCGTGGGGCCACTTGAGGTGTCGATTGCCCTTCCTGTGGGTACAACTGGTGTGGCGGCGCATCTGCCAATTGCCGAAAATACCGCAGATGTGACCCTGCGCGATGGCCGCGCCATTGTGATCGTGCCGCATATTGATATCGTTGAGGCAGTTCATTTGACGTGGGAAGTGACTGCCTGATGTGGGGCTATTTTCTAAAACGGATAGTGTTGATGGTGCCGACGATGTTCGGCATCTCGGTGATCTCGTTCTTCATCATCCAATTGCCGCCGGGTGATTATCTGACTTCGCTTCTGGCATCGATGGCCGACAGTGGTCAGACGGTTGACCCGGCCGAGCTTGCCCGGATGCGGGCGACCTATGGCCTCGATGATCCGATGGCGCTTCAATATTTCAAATGGATCAGCGGCATCGTGCTTCGGGGCGATTTTGGCTATTCGTTTGAATGGGGCCGCCCGGTGAGCGAGCTGATCTGGGATCGCATGGGAGCGACCCTGTCAGTCTCGATGGCGGCATTGGTGTTTGTCTGGGCGGTGTCACTGCCCATTGGCATTTATTCCGCCGTGCGCCGTCATTCCATTGGCGATCATGTAGCGACGTTTTTTGGCTTTCTGGGCCTGGCGATCCCGAATTTCATTCTCGCGCTGACGTTGATGTATATCAGCTACAAATATTTCGGTCAGAGCGTCGGCGGGCTGTTTTCGCCGGAATATGTCGGGGCTGACTGGTCATGGGGCCGGGTCTGGGACCTGATGAAACATCTCTGGATTCCGGTGATCGTCATTGGCACCTCGGGCACCGCTGCTCTGATCCGCATATTACGCGCCAATCTGACCGATGAGCTGTCAAAACCCTATGTTGTGACCGCGCGGGCCAAAGGTCTGTCGGAATACAAGGTGATCATGCGCTATCCGGTGCGCATCGCGCTCAACCCTTTTGTCTCGGCGATTGGCTGGGTGCTGCCGCAATTGATCTCTGGTGTCACGATCACCGCGATTGTTCTGAACCTGCCGACCGCTGGACCGCTTTTATTGCGGGCGCTGGTCAGTCAGGACATGTATCTGGCGGGCAGTTTCATCCTGCTTATGGGGGTGCTGACTCTGATCGGGATGCTGGTGTCCGATCTGCTGCTGGCCCTGCTTGACCCGCGCATAAGGTTCACCTGATGGAAAAAGCATCACAGATGCCAGAGGAAACCGGCCCCGCGATCAGTCCGCTGCGTCCCGGTGAGGATGCAAGCAAGATTGCCGTTTCGGGCCAATGGACGCTGATCCGGCAGAAGTTTTTTGCCAATAAGGTGGCGGTTTTTGCCGGGATCGTCGTGACCCTGTTTTACCTCGTCGGGCTGTTCGCCGAGTTTCTGGCGCCCACATCGCCCACGCTGGCACAGCCGCGTTTCACCTATGCACCGCCGCAAAGCATTGATTTCTTTGTAACAGATAAAAGCGGAGATCGGAACTGGCAGCCGCATGTCAAAGGCTACAACATGACGGTGAACCAGGAGTCTTTGCGTCGATCGTTTGCGATTGATGAAACTGCGGTGATCCCGATTGGATTCTTTGTTGAAGGGACACCGTATAGGCTCTGGGGCCTGTTTGAGATGGACACCCATCTGATTGGACCGCTGGACTCCAGTAAACCGATGAACCTGCTGGGCACTGACAGCCTTGGCCGGGATCTGATGAGTCGACTCATCTATGGGACACGGGTGTCGATGTCGATTGGCCTGATCGGTGTCATCTCGAGCCTGTTTATTGGCGTCGTTCTGGGTGCCCTTTCCGGATATTATGGCGGCTGGACAGATATTGTCATCCAGCGACTGATCGAAGTAACGAGCGCGATGCCGACCATCCCGCTTTGGCTCGGTCTTGCCGCTGCTGTGCCGATTACATGGTCTCCGCTGACCGTCTATTTCATGGTGACGCTGATCGTGTCGCTCTTGGCCTGGACGAGCCTTGCGCGTGAGGTGCGGGGGCGGTTTCTGGCACTGCGTGACGAGGATTTTGTAACGGCAGCCATATTGGATGGATCCGGGCAAGCGCGTGTTATTTTCCGGCACATCTTACCCTCGCTGACCTCGCATATTCTGGCCGTGGTGACGCTGGCGATCCCGACAATGATCGTTGCGGAAACGGCGCTGTCATTTCTTGGTATCGGATTGAAATCACCGGTGGTCAGCTGGGGCGTGCTGCTTCAGGACGCGCAGAATATCCGTACTGTGGCGACAGCGCCCTGGTTGTTGGTCTGGCCCGCAGGAGCGGTGGTTCTGACCGTCCTTTCATTCAATTTCCTGGGCGATGGGATGCGCGACGCCGCAGACCCTTACGCTACATGAGCGCTGAGATGACCCAGCCAGAGATGACCCAATCTGAGATGGCCCAATCTGAGATGGCCCAATCTGAGATGGCCCAATCTGATAGGGCGCAAGAGCCGGTTCTGACCGTGCGCAATCTCAGCCTGGATTTCCACCTGCGGACCCATATTTTGCATGCGGTGCGGGACGTGAGCTTTAATCTCCATTCTGGCAAAACCCTGTGTCTTGTTGGTGAGAGCGGCTCGGGCAAATCGGTAACGGCGCGGGCGCTTTTGCGGTTGATTGATGCGCAGGCGAAGGTGTCGGGCGGTGAGATTACGTTGCGCGGGCCCGAGGGGGCGCTACCCCTTCATACCCTGGCGCCCAACAGCCGCGAAATACGTGCTGTGCGCGGAGGGCGGATTGGCCTGATCTTTCAGGAGCCGATGTCGTCACTGTCGCCGGTACGGACCATCGGCACGCAGATCGTCGAGGCGCTGCTTTTACACCGCAGGATGACCAAGGCAGAGGCCAAGGCGGAGACCGTCAATCTGCTGCGACAGGTCGAGATCGCTCGGCCAGAACATATGGCGGACCGCTATACGTTCGAATTTTCAGGCGGCATGCGGCAGCGCGCGATGATCGCCATGGCGCTGGCCTGTGATCCCGACATTTTGATTGCAGATGAGCCAACCACCGCACTTGATGTCACCACGCAGGCCGAGATCATGGATCTGATCGCGCGCCTTCAGGCCGAGCGTGGGATGGCGATGCTGATGATCACCCACGACCTTGGCCTTGTCGCCGAGGTGGCCGATCATGTCGCGGTGATGCGCTGGGGAAAAATCGTCGAGCAAGGGCCGGTGGATGACATTTTTTACGCTGCTCAGCACCCATACACCAAGGCGCTGCTGGCCGCGACCGTGCGCCTTGATACAGCAGTAAAACGCAATGCGCCGAATAGGGCGGGGCAGCCACTGTTGCAGGCGCGGGGGTTGACCAAGGGATTTGCTGCCACAAATTGGCGCGGTAAAAAAACCTATGAAATCAAAGCAGTGGACGATGTCAGCCTTGATCTATGGCCGGGTGAAAACCTTGGAATCGTGGGTGAGAGCGGTTCAGGAAAAACAACGCTTGGGCGTATGCTCTTGCGGATTGTCGAGCCATCTGAGGGCAGCATTCTGTGGCATGGCGATGAGGGTGCCGAGGACGTAACGCAGATGCAGCGCCCCGATCTGGCGCGCTATCGCTCGGCTGTGCGTCTGGTTTTCCAGGACCCCTTCGCTTCGCTCAATCCGCGGATGACGGTAAAGCAAGTGATCGCCGATCCGCTTGTTGTGGGCGGCGGCATGAGCGATGCAGCGCTCAATGCGCGGGTGGCGGAATTGCTGGAGCTGGTTGGTCTGGAACAGGCCGCGATGGAGCGCTATCCGCACGCGTTTTCCGGTGGTCAGCGTCAGCGGATCAGCATTGCCCGCGCACTTGCTTCGAACCCCCGTGTGATCATCGCGGATGAGGCAACATCAGCACTGGATGTGTCGATCCGGGCGCAGGTGCTGGATCTGCTCCTTGACCTGCAAAAGCGCCTCGACCTCAGCTTTATCTTTATTGCGCATGACATTTCGGTGGTGCGGTATTTCTGCGACCGGGTTGCCGTAATGCATCAGGGTCGGATTGTTGAGACGGGGCCCGCCGAGCAAATCTGCACCGCCCCCACTGAACCCTATACCCAAAGCCTGATTTCCGCCGTGCCAAACCCTGATCCACGCGATCGACGTATGCTGCACCGTACGCGGTTTAACGCCTGAACCAACCCCTTTCGCATAAGAAGAATATAGAGGATATAATGGCTAATTTTCCCGCCAAACTGCCACAGGTGCCCTACGGGGCGGTTTATTTTCGCAAATCCAATCCCCCGCGAGAGGATTGGACCCGTGATTACGGCATCGCGTCAAGTGATGGCCTGAACACCTTTCGCCACTGGTTCATGTGGTCGGCGATTGAACGCGCGCCCGGCAAATACGACTGGGATGATTTCGACCGACAGCTGGATCTGGCGGCAGAAAATGGCATGGCGACGGTGATAGCAGAATTCACCATGGCCTCGCCCGACTGGCTACAACGCAAACTGGACTTTGCACGCATGTGCAAGGCAGACGGAACGCTGATGGCGTCGCAGCACAGCCCCTCGGTCGCGGTTGGTGGCTTTGGCGAAGGCTTGGGCGGCGCGGGGCCGCTGACGCTGAATGCACCCGAGGTGCATGAGGCTGTGATGGGATTTCTAACCGAGCTGGCGGGTCGCTATCGCGGACATCCGGGCCTGTTGGGTTATGACGTGAACAACGAGGTAAACTACAGCCCCGACTATGATTTCTCAAAACCGACTGCGGCCGCGTTTCGCGTCTGGCTGCGCCAGAAATACGGCACGCTCGATGCGCTGGCAAAAGTCTGGCATCGCTATTCCTACGCCGAGTGGGACGACATCATGCCGCCCCGGCAAATTCAGCCCTATTCCGAATGTCTGGACTGGCTGAGATTTCGTGAGGATAATTTCTATGGCCATGTACAGGATAAAATCGATACGATCCGCGCCGTAGATCCCGATGCCAAAATCATTTCGCATGGCATTGCGGGCGCGGTTACGGCGCTGGCCGGGCATGGCTGCAATGATTGGCGTGCAGCCGAACAGGTCGAGATTTATGGCTATACTTGGATCGGGGCGCGCAAGGGCAATCAGCCATGGCGCAACTTTTTTGCCGGTGATCTGATCCGGGGCGCGGCGCGGGGCAAACCGTTTTGGCATGCCGAACGGCAGGGCGGTCCGCTTTGGATGCAGCCGCAGGTTCTGGGCCGTGACAAGGAAGATGCACGAGTCGCCACGCCCGAAGATATCCGGCTGTGGTCGCTGGCCTCCTTTGCCGCCGGCGCGCGCGGCATGATGAATTTGCGGTATCGTCCGTTGCTGAACGGGCCGCTTTTTGGGGCATTTGGTGCCTATGGCATGGACGGCAGCCGCACACCCCGATCTGAAATGCAGGCCAGAATTGGCCGTTGGGTCAACGCGCCCGAGCAGACCGCCTGCATGGCTGCCAAGCCGGTGCGTGGCGACATTGGTCTGTTGATGATCCCCGAGGCACAGCGGTTTGACCTGTTGCTGTCCAGTCAAGGTGGGTTCAAGACCTATCAGGATGCCATGTGGGGTGCCTATCGCGCGTTCTTTGACATGGGTGTGCAGGCCGATTGGGTACATGACCAGGATATTGAAAAATACGATGTGATATATGCGCCTTACCCGATCATGATGCCAGCCGAGCTTGCTGGTCGATTGGCCAAATGGGTGGTGGATGGTGGGCGGCTGATCTCGGAAGCCTGTCCCGGATACTTTGGCGACGACGGCCGCGTTGGCGTGCAGCAACCGAACAACGGACTTGATGCCGTGTTTGGCGTGGTCGAGGACGAAGTGGAGTTCATGCCCGACATCGGCGATCGGATCCGCCTTTCGCTGGATTCGGACGCCGATGCGATGTTGCGCGGTGGCGGGTTCCTGCAATCCTATTCTCCCAAGGGCGCTAAGGTTCTGGGGCATTTCGAGGGAGGGCGAGTGGCAATCACCACCTCAACCCACGGCAAAGGGCGCACTCTTCTTGTCGGCACGCACATGTCCGCCGGGCATTTCCGCGATCTTGAGACCGATGGCGCGGGAGCGGCTGTGTGGTTTCAGGCCTGTGTGGACTGGGCCGGGATTACCCCAGCGATTCAAACCGGCAACATGGCCGTGCAGGGACGTTTGCATCGGGATGGGGATCAGCGATATCTGTGGCTCATTAATCCGACTCCCGACGCACAACAAATCGCAGTGACGATCGATGGTGCGCCGCTTGCCGTTAAGGAAACACTTTGGGGCGATGCGGGTGCGACGCATATTCCGGGTCGTGACGCGGTGATCGTCGCGCTGTGAAAGTTTTCGCCCGCGCCGACAACGTTCGGCGCGGGCGCCAAGGCGGGCTTCCAAAGGTAGCTCCCAGTTGGTAGTGTTGTCAGCGGAATGAGCGAATGGAGATAAAAACGGCCAAGCCGCTTTCAATCGAATTCCGCCAATCGAGTCTTAACCAGATCTATCGTCATATCCTTGTCGATTTTCCAATCGGCCGGAACTTGGAAACAGTTCTTGAATACCCTGTAGTCTGGCCGCAGTCTCGTCTTGAATTCTTCAATCACATCGCCGCTGAATAGCGAAATTGTGAAGTGGTTTTTGTATGCCACAAGGCCAATGATGTACTTCCCACTGCGATGAAGGGTCGGGACGTTCCAAGCCAGCTTGGGTTCCAAATCCGGGAATTCAGTTAGAACAAAGTCAATTACCGAGAGGAGTGTCTTGGCCTTCACACTACTGCGTCTTTGGCAAACGAGCGCAATGGAGCGGGAAATTAGATGTCTGCGAACGGTTCATGATCGCTGACCGTCGGCACATGTGATAGTTTGATTCACTCCACATGGCCGGAAGGATTTCTGAGCAATGGCAATTGAAACGCGCTCTCCGCGCCTCGCTGTATTAATCGATGCCGACAATGCCTCGGCCAGGATTGTCGACGGCCTGTTTGACGAGATCGCAAAGATTGGTGAAGCCAGCGTTCGTCGTATCTATGGCGACTTTTCCAGCTCAAGATCGAAAGCCTGGAACGATGTTCTGGCGCGTCATGCGATCATTCCCCAGCAGCAGTTCGCCTACACGACCGGCAAAAATGCCTCCGATATCACACTCGTCATAGATGCGATGGATCTTCTGCATAGCGGCCGGTTCGACGGTTTCTGCCTGGTGTCGTCCGACAGCGATTTCACGCGGCTCGCTGCCCGTATCCGTGAACAAGGCGTCGATGTCTATGGATTCGGGGAACAAAAGACCCCGGAGAGCTTCCGCCAAGCCTGTCGAAAATTCATCTATACTGAGAATTTGCTTCCTGATGCACCTGCCAATGTGGAAACTGCAGGTGGCAAGACCAAACCGCTTCAGCCACCAAGAGCCGCCGCGCCGATCATCCGTCGCGTGCTCGATCAGATGGAAACAGAAGACGGATGGGCTCCGCTTGGCGCAGTTGGAACGCAGCTGGCGAACCTGTCGTCTGATTTCGATCCGCGCAATTTCGGCTTCCGCAAGCTCAGCGATCTGATCCGCAAGACCAACGCCTTCGAGATAGACTATCCCGAAGGGCGAGCCGTGCGCATCCGCAAAAAAGCAGCTCCTGGGAAAGGTCCAACGAAACAGAAATAAACGGTCTCGCCGTTGAATGGTCTGGGTGCCCTGTGACCCGACGGATAGCGACCGAAACGAACGCTGACGATTTGTTGATTATCTCGGCGTGACGGGTCTGTCACGCAAGAGACAGATGGGAACGATCGAAATTTATCCTTATCACTCATCTGGACAGAAGATTTCTGTGGTGCCGTGCAAAAAACCCGAAATGGCTTCCGTTACCGACAGAAGCCGCTTTGCCGTTCTGCGGAATCTGCACCCAGAATTCCGGATAGTCTCGGCCATAGGCCACGGCATCGTCATGGCTCATGATTTTACGGATTCCCATAGCGCCCAGCACAGCATCGTAGAATGCGACCGCTCTGGCGAAATCGGCAACGCCGATTGAAACATGAGACATGATGCTGGGGTTTTCCGGGGTTTCGGTCATTCCAGGATCCTCCAATTCGTTGCAAAATCAAATTTACTCGCCCCATACTGACAACATGATGTCAGCATGGTGTGCTATGGATCGGACATGAGAAGAGCTGATCGACTTTTACAGATTATCCAGATATTGCGCCGCGCGCGCCGGCCTTATCCGGCCAGTGCGATTGCCGAAGAGCTGGAAGTATCCTTGCGCACGATCTATCGCGATATTGCCGATCTGGCCGGCAACCGCGTGCCAATTCGCGGCGAGGCCGGCGTCGGTTACGTTCTGGAGGACGGCTACGATGTGCCGCCGCTGATGTTCACCGCCGCTGAACTGGAGGCGATCATGCTCGGCATGCGCATGGTTCAGGAGCGCGGCGATGATGAGTTGAAGCTGGGAGCTCGTGATGCCATTGCCAAAATCGCCGCCGTACTGCCTGGTCATCTCAAGTCAACATTTATCGATGCGCCGCTTTATGCAGCCGAATACGGCCCGAAGACCACTGACCGGATTGATGTGGCCCAGATCCGCTTTGCCATGCGCGAGCAGCGCAAGCTGAAGCTGTCCTATCGCGATGAAAACAATGTCGCCAGTGAGCGCATCATCTGGCCGATTTCAATCGGCTATTTTCGCGCCGCCAGGGTGGTGGTGTCATGGTGCGAGTTGCGCGTCGACTTTCGCCATTTCCGGACCGACCGGATCGATACAATGGATGTTCTGGAGGAGCGTTATCGTCCAAGACGTGCTGCGCTCTATGCGGATTGGTGGAAACTCCACGCCATGCCGTGCGATGAAAACGCGTCGGCTCAGAGATCCGGATAATGATAAAGTGGCTCGCCGGCCTCGTCTGATATGACGGCTTTTGGCCCGCCTGCCCATGACACGCGGCCCGCGCACACCGCCCCCAATGCGGGCGCATAAGTCCGGTGTTCGGCTGTCAGAATTCGCTGGCTGAGCGCCTCTTCGCTGTCATGCGGCAGAACCGGCACTGCAGTCTGGGCGATGATCGGACCTGCATCGGTCTCTTCGCTGACAAAATGCACGGTGCAGCCGGAAATCCGCACACCTGCATCCAGCGCCTGTTGTTGTGGCGCAAGTCCCGGAAAACTCGGCAGCAGCGAGGGGTGAATATTGAGCAACCGGCCGCGCCATTTCTGCACGAAGTTGGCCGACAGCAGCCGCATGAATCCGGCAAGGCAGACATAATCAGCGCCCGCTGCATTCAGATCATCATCCAGTTCGGCCTCAAATTCCGCCTTACCGGCAAATTTGCGGTGATCCACAGCCCTGGTGCTGAAGCCATGGCCAGAGGCCCATTGCAGGCCTTTTGCATCCGGGCGGTTGGACAGCACGCGGCACACCTGATAGGCGCTGTCGACCTTCTGAGCAGCCTGACACAGGGCTTCCATATTGCTGCCGCGTCCGGAGATCAATATGGCGACCTGTTTCATGCTTCATAGCCGGGCAGGTGGTTGGCATAGACGACCTGTGCTTCGCCGTCGGCCCTGCGCTGAAGCGTGCCGATTTCAACCGGTGTCTCGCCTGCTTCGCGCAATGCAGTCAGCACAGCGTCGCTGTCCTCAGGGGCAACCACCAGCACCAGCCCGACACCACAGTTGAAAGTCCGCAACATTTCGCTCTCTGCAACACCACCGGTTCTGGAAAGCCATTTGAAAACATCTGGATAGGGGATGTTATTGAGATCAATTCTGGCGCACAGATCGTCCGGCAGGACGCGCGGAATATTCTCTGTGAAGCCGCCTCCGGTAATATGTGCAAGCGCCTTCAATCCGCCGGTCCGGCGCAGGGCGGAGAGCACCGGTTTGACATAAATCCTGGTCGGCTCCATCAGCACGTCGGCGAGGCTGCGGTCTGGCGCAAAATCCGCAGGTGCGGACAGATCCGCGCCGCT
>TARA_R110002124_G_scaffold6564_23_pt1 | contig 16003 bp, 16 predicted proteins | sample TARA_R110002124 | Tara Oceans TARA_R110002124 (sample SAMEA4397445) | marine metagenome | biome: Polar Biome; feature: [SRF] surface water layer (ENVO:00010504); material: water (ENVO:00002006), including particulate matter (ENVO:01000060) such as... | depth 5 m | reverse complement strand
TCATGTCGAGCCGCCCGGTCATGACGCGCTTCGCCAGGGCCAGCCACTGGATCGAGCGGACGGCCGGGGCCTGCTTTATCGCCATCGGCGGCAAGCTGCTGAGCGACGCGCGTAATCCGTTAAGCCCGTGAGCCTCACCCTCCGCGATGAACGGCCCGAGGATACGGCAGAAATCCGTGAAATTATCACCGCCGCCTTCGGCCAGCCGGAGGAGGCTGATCTGGTCGAGGCACTCCGTACCGCGAACGACCTCACGCTGTCGCTGGTGGCCGAGGAGGACGGAAAAATCATCGGTCATATTGCGCTCTCGCGGCTGAAATCCCCGGCAAACTCCGTCGCCCTCGCGCCCGTCTCCGTTGCGCCCGACCGGCAGGGCGGCGGCATCGGCGGCGCGCTGATCGTTGAGGCCATCGCCCGCGCGGACAAAGACGGCGAGGCCCTGATCTTCGTCCTCGGCGACCCCGCCTACTACACCCGCTTCGGATTTTCCGTTGGCACCGCCGCGCCCTTCGACTGCATTTATGCCGGGGAATATTTTATGGCGCTGGAACTCGGGGAGGGAAAGGTAGCGGTTGAGCCGGTTGTCTACGCGGATGCGTTTGGGAGGTTGGGGTAGTTGACAAATCATGCTGGTGGGAGGCGACAACATTCTGCGCTCGCAAATGACCCCAGGTCCCGTTACCGCCAATCACTCTAAAAGATTGATTTTACGTATTTCTATAATTATAAAAATTGAAACTGCAAAGCCGAGATTTTTCAAGTGTCAATTGATGATGAAATAATCGAAATTCGTTACAGTCGAAAGCTGGCCGCTTTGCTGATGCTCGCCAACGGTTTTTTTGCCGTGGCAAGCATTTTGTTTTTGAACATAGATATATCCGATTTTTGGGGTAGCTTAACAAAAGGAATAGAAACACAAGAAAAAGGTTGGGTTTACGTTTTGGGATTTCTCTTATGCAGCGCCCTTTATTTACGCGCTGTCTACCGATTTTTCGACCGGCGAGTTCAAGTAAGAATTACCAATGAAGGCCTTTATAACCGCGATTGGCCAAGGAAATTAATTCCCTGGTCTGAAATTAAAGACTTTGAGCTATTCACTATCCGGCCACACAGAACTCTAGGATTATTTCCCATTCGATTTGCAGCCATCACCTTAAATACGACTGATAATAAAAAGAGCGATGAATTTCCTACCAAGCTTTTCAAGTATTCTGTACCCGGCGATTTAGCTATAATAATGACCGGGTTAAATTGCTCCTATAAAGACGTTCTTGCATATATGAAAAAGGCCCATACAAATTATAGCGTCAAATAATCCGTCACCCCACCCTCGCCAGTTGCCGGTCATGCGGCCTTGACAGCAACAACAGCGCTAGTATCGCCCCCAAGAGCGCCAAGGCCATGTCGCTTTGGGTGTCCCAGATATCGCCTTGCGTCGCGAGGAAGGCGGCGGCCTCTTCTCCGCTTATCAGCGCGACGGCCCATTCGATCAGCTCGTAGAAGGCGCTGAAGGCAAGGCAGATGGAGACGATGATGAAATTCCGCCAGCCCGCGAAATTCACGATTTTCAGCCGGATCAGGATTTCGCGGGCGATGATCGCGGGCACGAAGCCTTGGGCGAAATGGCCGACGCGATCATAATGGTTCCGCTCAAAGCCGAACCAGGGCTTGATGGTGTCGAACAGCGGCACCTCGGCATAGGTGTAATGCCCGCCCACCATCAGGATGACACAATGGATGAGGATGAGCGTGTAAAGCAACGGCGTTAAAGGGAATTTTTTATAGGTCAGCACGAGGATGGCAAGGCCGATCAGGGCCGGGACAACCTCCAGGAACCAGATGAAATAGCCCTTGGGCTCGATTGCCGACCAGATCAGCACGGCGAAATAAATGCCCAGCCAGATTACTTTCCACATGCCTGCTTCCCCTTGTTTTGCCCCTAGTCAATGCCGTTGGCGCGCTGGAGTTCGCGGATATAGAGGACGATCGCCGCCAGTTCCTCCTCTGTCACCGCCGCGACCGGCGGCATATCGCCGAACGGCCAGTGATGCGCCCGCACGCCCGCTTTCGCGGCGCGAAAGAAGCTGGCGTCGCCATGATGGCCGGGCTCATATATTTTATGAACCAGCGGCGGGGCGATCCCCTCCTGCCCTGCGGCATTGGCCCCGTGGCAGGAGGCACAGCTGGCATCGAACGCGACCTTGCCGCGCTCTGCCGCCACCGTCAGCTCCGGCACGGTGACGGAGACCATCGGCGCACCGCTCCCGCCGTCTCCGTCCTTGCCGGCCGTCAGCAGATAATATCCGCCGCCGATCAACAGCAGCAGCGCCAGCGCCGCCCATAATTGCTTCTGCTTCATGCTGCGGGTGGGCCTTTCAGCTCAACGACATTGCCTTCGGGGTCGCTGATATAGAAGGACGGGCCCTCGCCCTCCGCGCCGTAGCGGCTCTTGAGGTCGCCTGCGTCTATGCCGTGGCTTGCAAGGTGGGCGCGGATTTCGTCCGCGTCGAACGGTTCCACCCGGAGGCAGAAATGATCGAGGTTGCGCCCTTCCTTGCCCGGTGCCGCGCCGCCCATCTGCCCGAGCGTGCCGTCAACGGGGACGATGTCGATCAGGGCCGTCCCGGCGCGAAGCTGATAGAGGCCGATGCCTTCCTGCACCTTCTCGACCGGGCAGCCGAGCACCTGCTGATAGAAGGCCATCATCTTGTCGAGGTCCTTCACCCGCAGCACGATATGGTCGATATTGCTGATTTTAAACATATTTGCCTTCCCTTTTCCGGTCGTTGATTTTACAGCTTTTAGCGGCCGCGCCAAGCTGCTAACTTGAAGATTACATAAGAACAAGAAAAGGAAAATTCCAATGATGACCCGCGACGACCTGATCGGCACCTGGCGCCTGAAAAGCTGGACAAGCCTCAAGAACGGGGAACCGGTCGGCTATCCCATGGGCGAGGATGCGAAGGGCCAGATTATCTATTCGCCGGAAGGACGGATGAGCGGCTTCCTGATGCGCCGCGACTTCGCCGAGCAGTCGCGCGACACCGCGGCGAGCCCGGATATCTGCCTCGCCTATGGCGGCGATTTCCGCGTTGAGGGAGACGATGTCATTCATGACGTCGATGTCGCGACGGTCCCCTACTGGATCGGCAACCCGTTGATCCGGAAAGTGGCGCTTCAGGGGGCGGATGTCCTCCTCAAGACCAAGCCGGAGACCACGTCATCGGGCAACACATACGAGCATCACCTGCTGTGGGAACGGATCGGCGGCTAGCGCCTAGCGGCCTTTCCAGACGGGCTTGCGCTTCTCGGCGAAGGCGCGCGGGCCTTCGATGCGGTCTTCCGAGTTCATCAAAGCCTCGAACGCGGGGTAGCTTTTCTGGTTGGTGATTGCATCGGCGAGCGACGGCTCATCGAGGCTGCGCATGACTGTTTCCTTGGACGCGCGAATGGCAAGCGGGCTGGCGCGTAGGATCATCTGGCACCAGCGGTCAATCGCTTCCTCCATCGCGTAGGGCGCGACCACCTCATTAACGAAACCAAGCCGCTCCCCTTCCGCCGCATCGACACTGTCGGAACTCAGGATCATGCCCATCGCCTTTTTCAGGCCAATCTGGCGCGCAAGCCGGTGCAACCCGCCGCCGAGCGCAACCGCGCCGACCAGCGGTTCGGGGAGGCTAAAGCGGGAATTCTCCGTGGCGATGATGATGTCGCAAGCGAGCGCAATCTCGAACCCGCCGCCATAGGCGATACCATCAACCGCCGCAATCACCGGCTTGGCGAGGTCATAGCGCTCGATCAGGCCCGCATAGCCGTTCTTGGGATAGTCCCGCGCCTTGGGGTCCTTGCTGGCGGCGATGGCTTTGAGGTCGCTGCCCGCGCAAAAAGCCCGCTCTCCGCGTCCGCGCAGCACGCAGATATACTGATCCGCGTCGCCTGCAAAGGCATCGAGGGCACGCTGCATCTCCGCATGCATCGGCGGATTGATGGCGTTTAGCACTTCCGGCCGTTCAAAGGTGATCCGGGTAATATGGTCGTCCGTGGTGACCGAAATAAATTCATAGCTCATGCGGGGTTCCTTTTCCGTCGGGATCTTCTTTGTTTTTTGCCATCATAGCAATCAAAGACGAGAAACCCACCAGAAAAAAGCGCCTGCGGTCAGCCTTTTACCAAAATCATGAGCTCGATCAGGTTGATCATATCGTCGAGCTCCGGATTAACTTTGGCAAAAGCTCCCAGAGCCGTTTCGTCATTTCCGTTCTTGACCGTCGAGAACAGCATCATCTTGTCTGGCGCCGCCGCTTTCACCGCGCGGAGAAAATAGATATTGCGCGCCGCCAGCGCCAGATGCAGCGCCGTATTCTTTGCTCCGTCTTTGCTTTGCGCCGTTAAATCCGCTCCGTTTGAGAGCAGCAGGCTGACGAGGCCCGTCATGTCCTTTTCCGGCACATTGTCATCATCGGCGATCAGACAGAGAAGCGTATAGCCGTTCCTGGGCTCACTTGCCTTTGCAAGGGAGGGGTCTTTTTTCACGGCCTCCTGCAGGTCGGCATAGTTTTGCGTCTTCAAAAAGGCGAGGGTATCCCTTGAGAGGGTCGTCGGGGTATTATCCGTATCGGTCATGCTGGTTTCTTTCCTAAAGGCTGAGCGCCGGGAAACCCCGGGCACACATCCTCAAGGACGCCGGAAATGACAATCTGTGACGCGGAAAATACCCCTTGTTCCGCGTAAATGGTTCAGTTCATCAGCTTCCAGCTGCCATCGACCTGGCGGCAGGCGGTACCGTAGCTTTTCTCGATCTTGCCGTTAATTTCCGCCTCGGCGGTGTACTCGCGGCAATATTCTCCGCTTTTCTGCTGATAGGTCCGTTCCGGGCTGATTTCATACTCGGCGCCGTTCCGCGGATTGTTCCAGACGATTTCCTGACCGTCTTCGGCATGTTCCATAGCCTGACCGACGCAGTTCTGGTCAACCTCGTCCATGCTGCGGCCGATCGCCCCGCCCAGCAGGTAACCAATGATCGTGCCCCCGGCGACGGCGACAATCTTGCCATCGCCCTTGCCGACCTGCGATCCGGCAACACCGCCGACGGTCGCCCCAAGCACGCTGCCCAGCAGTTCGCGATTGCATTCGCCAACATCAATGCCGAACGGAACGGCAATGGGAACCGGGGCAGCGTAATAGCCCTTGTTTTTCTTGCCCTTGCCTTTTTTCATCTGCTTGTCGCGATAGCCATGGGCGGGCGCCCAAGGGGGTGGGTCGGCCTTGACCGGCGCGATATCAGCTCCGACAAATCCCAGCGCCAGAACCGAAACCATCGCAGTCTTGAGCATTCGGCCTTTAGTCGCATGCGCATTGAACATCACCATTTTATCCCCTTGATCAGATAAGAGTTCATTCGATTGTCGAAGGTAAGGATGAATTATGTCTTAATCCGGGCAGGCAAAATCCGGAACAATCAGTAGTCCCATTTCCAGAAAATGCCGACGCTGCTGTCCGTTGACTGGCCAACCTCGCTTTCGACCGAGATATTGGGCGTCAGCTCGATCTGCACCTTGGCACGGGTACTACCGGAGCCCGCCCCCTGATCGACGCCGACATAGACGTTGTCGGTGACATACTTACCGACGCTCACCTCCGCCGCGCCGGTTTCTTCATTGGTGCTGGCGCTGATCACATCGACACCAAGGGTTTCGCGCGCAAAGCCCGTGATGCCGCCCCCGCCGCCAAGTTTGCCCGAGAGGGTCGCAATCGTTTCCGCAAGCTGAACCGCCTCCAGCGCCGAGAGTTTGCCCGATGATTTGCCGAACAGGACATGGGACAGCACCTCATCCTGCGGCAGTCCGTCGGGAGAGGTGAAGCTGATTTTCGGGTTCGAGGCAGTGCCGGATATGGTCACGATGGCCGTGACGTTCGGCCCGTCATAGCGCGCCTTCAGCGACAGCTCCGGATTGATCGTCTCGCCGCCGACCAGCGCAATCTCCCCTTCCTGGAGCTTGAAGCTCTTGCCGGCGAAGGTGAACTGGCCCCGCACCGGGCTGATTTGCCCCTCGATCCGGGGCTGCGCCGCAGTGCCGCGGACAATGAAGTTCCCTTGCCATTCGGAATCCAGGCCGCGCCCGCGAATGAACACCCGGCCCGGCAGATGCAAATCGAAATCCAGATTGATCGTGGATTGCGTTGCGACAGTCTCTTCCTTCTTTTCCGGCGCGCCGGGCCGGTTGACCACCTCATACTGCAAATCGACGATATTCGGCGCGACCGAGCCGCCGATATTGATCTCGACTTCCCGTGTGGTCACGCTCCCCTCGACATAGAGGTTGCTCGTCTCGCCCTTGACGATGATATCCCCGTCCGTGATGACCGTGATATCATCGCGATTGACGGCCAGCAGCCCCGCCATGGTAGTCGTTACATCGACACGCGGATCGGTCAGCGTCTCGAAATTAACGGTGCCCGAGGATTTGACCGTACCGCCCTGATTGTCAACCGCGCTGGTCTCGATCGTCAGGACCTCGCTATTCGCGATATCCGCCTTGATGGAGATATTCTTGAGAATTGTGCCCTGCTCGATTTCCTCGAAATAACCGTCAGCGAGGCGTAAATTGCCGTTGATTTCCGGCGCGTTGATCGTGCCCGTTACCATGGCATCGGCGGTAAGCTGCCCACTCATCTTTTGAGTATCCATCGCAAGAAGCGGCCATATCTTCTTGAGTTCGCTATCAATATCGAGTTTGGCATTAACCGGTTTATCCTCATCAATCCGGACATTGAACGGGTCGAGCGAGAGGTCGAACGGCAGCCGACCCGTGATGTCAATGGTGGTCGCCTCCAGCCCCGTGACATCGCCGGTGACGGCCAGCTCTCCGTCTTTCAGATCGGCGGTGACGGTGCTGGCAAAGGCCGGAAGCTCGGCATATTCCTCGCCCGTCAATCGCACCTCCGTGGCCTTGAGGGTGAGCGTTCCGGTCGCGGGGGTCCCTTTCTCGACGGAGAGCGTCGCGCCCCCGTTAAGGCCACCGGACATTTCATAGGCCGGATCGACAAGCGCCACCATATCGACGGGCAGGTTGCTGAAATCGAGTTTGGCCCGCGCCGCCGCGGACGTCAGGCTACCGGACGCCTGCATCTCCCCTTCCCCGAAGGCGAGGACGAAAGTATCCAGCGTAATATCCTCCCCCTCCAGCGTCAGGGCGAGCGGCTGCGTCAGCGCGATCTTCCGTCCGGCGAACGCCCCGTCGAGGGCGGCCAGCCAGATTTCCGTCGCTGTATCGCCGAGTTTCAGATTACCGCTGCCGGTAAGTTCCAGCTCCGGCTCCGCCCCGCGCGTCAAAGCGATACGATAATCAAGATCCTTGAAGCCACCGTTTACGCTGGCGGACACTGACTTGAGTTCCTGCGCCGCGAGGCGGATATTGGCAATCTCCGCCGTCGCCTCAAGTGCGGGGGCATCGAAGGCGCCAGTCATCGACGCTTTTGCCGTCAGCGTTTCAAGGGCAACATCAGCAGACTCAAGCTGCAACGCCTTGCCGTTGACGGTGGCGTTGATCGCCTGCTCCCCGCCCTGATCGGCCAGTGTCGCCGCAAGGTCGAGGCTGCCCGCAGCGGTTTCACCTGCTAATGCCGCAACCGTTGCCAGATCAGGAATGGTCGCCTTTACCTCGCCGGTCAGCGGACTGCCATCGAAAGGCACTGTCAGATCGCCGGCGATCTTATTGTCCTGCTCGGTAACGCTGAGGTTGGTGAGATCCAGACGGCCGTAGTCGGGCAAGGCAAAATCAGCAGCGGCAAGCGCCGTCAGCTTGTCATGACGGAGGCGCAGGGAAATTTTCCCGTCAGGCGAGGTTGCAAGGGCCTGCACCTTTACTTCCGCATCCAGCGCGCCGAGCGCCATGCCATCCACATCGAGATTGGCAACATCGAGCCGCCCGTCGATATCCGGATCTGCGAGCGCGCCGGAGAGCGTCGCCTGCAACACCGCGTTCCCTTTAATTGGAATGGTCGCAATATCACTCAGCGGCGCGAGCGCGGGCGTCTTGGCCGTCAGGTCCGCCTCAATTGTCTCGAACGACATCGGAAGCGCCGCCTGGCCCGTTACCTCGCCGGAGGCAACTGCCAGCAGGATATCAGTGAAGGTCAGCTTCTCATCGGCCATGTCGATCTTCACATCCAGTGTCGGTGCCGACCCGACAAGCGGTTGCAGGCTCGCGTCCTGCATGTCGAACTGCTCCGTGCGGGCTTTCAGCGTGCCGCTCATGGTCTGACTGATATCCGGGCTGGTAAGGCTGAGATCGGCAACCAGCTTGCCCGCCATCGGCAGGGCGCGGGACAAATCGTCAAGGGTGAGCGCAACATCCGCTTCGGCGCTCAGGTCCGCGATATTGAGCGCGCCCGCCCCTTCGGCCGTCACATGCGCGCCCAGCAAACGAAGTGTCGTGAGGTCCAGCTTCTCCGTCTCCAGGGCATAGGTCAGCTCGAAATCGATGTCGAGATTTTCACCGATGAGGCTCACCGCCTCCGGCGGCAGTTTCGAGAGGTTCACCAGTGCGGCAGAGCCTTTCAGCGGGATCACCTCCATGTCGGCAAGATCCAGCTTGGAGGTAAAGGTGCCCGTCACCTCGCGCGCGGCGAGGCTGTCCTCGATATCCAGTTCCGTTGCCTTGACCAGCGCGTTGGCGGTCATGGCATCGAAGGTGCCATCGAGATCGAGGGTGATCGTGCCGCCGGAAATCGCAGCGGGCGCCATCAGCTTGTTGACCTCGGCGGTATCGCGCAACGTCGTGGTGAGGGAGAGTTTGACCGCCTCGTCGGCGGGGTTGACGGTGCCGCTGGCACTGACCTGCAACACCGCATTCTCCACATCGGCAGAGGTGAGCGTCACTTCCGTTGTTTCCGTATCATAAACAAGCGCGGCGGCGATGGAGATGCGCGAGTCATCAACCAGCGGAATGTCCGCCGCCAGCGATTGATCGAGCGCCGCTCCGCCGTCAAGATCGATCCGGATTTTCTCCCCGCCCTCCGTTTTTATGACGAAATCCGCCTCGAATATCCGGCCCGCGCTGGCCTCCAGTTGCCCACTCCACCCATTGAGGGGCCCCTCGCCAACGACGGTTGCCTTGATCGCCGGGTAGCCCGGCAGCGCGAGAAGACGCGAAATCAGCCCGCCCTCGGGCTCCTCAAGCCGGACATCCACCGCCAGGGTTTCCTTGGCAGGATCAAAATCAACACTGCCGTTAAGGCCGCCATCGCTGCCCTGCTCGGAAAGCCTGATCTCGCTATGGATGACGTCATCGATTTTTGCATTAAGATTAACCAAAAGGCTCAGATCCGCCGCCTGCCCGACAACCGGCTCAGCGATTATTATCTCCGCAATCTCGAAACGGGATAGGCGGATATTGACCGGCAACGCGGGAAGGCCGGGGGCGCTCTCCGTCTCTTCTTCCGACGGCGGAAGGACGGGTTGCCGGTCGAGCTCCAGCCGTGCCGCCGTGATGGCGTTGATATCGAGTGTGCCACTCAGCAACTCAAACGGGGACCAGGAACCTTGGATATCCTCGATCCGCAGCCATTCGCCCTGCGCGTCTCGCAGGCGGACGTTCGCAATCGAGAAGTCGCCGAGGATATTCCCCTCCAGCGGGCCCAGCTCGATTGTCAGGCCGTCCGGGTCATTGACCGCAGACTCGATCTCGGAGACCAGCAGCGCCCGCCCGCTATCGGTCTGCAAGAAAAGATAAGCGCCGCCGACCAGCAGGACAGCAATCACGACCGGCGCCAGAATTATGGTGGCGATAAGCGTCTTGCGTGTCATTAGAAGGCCTGACCGATACTGATATAAATCTGATAGGAATCATCGACGTTGGGCCGCTTGTTGAGCGGCACCGCAACATCAAGGCGGATCGGACCGATCGCCGTGTAATAGCGAAAACCGAGACCGGCGCCCCAGAGGAATTCACCGGAGAAATCAGGCGCCATGCTCTCATAGACATTGCCGCCCTCGATAAAGGGGACGATGCCGATACTGTCAGTGATCTTGACCCGGGCCTCGAACCCGACTTCAAGCAGGGACCGCCCCCCAATGGGATCATTATTGGCATCGAGCGGACCAACCGTCTGATACTGATACCCCCGGACGGAGCCGCCGCCGCCGGAATAGAAACGCTTGGGCGCCGGGATCGCGTTTGCGCTGTCCCCCGCCATCATGCCCAGCTTGGCCCGGGCCGCGAGGATCAATCTTTCCTTATCGATAACGGAGTAATAGGTCGAGCCATCCAGCTCCAGCCGAAGGAAATCCGGCGACACATCATTCAGCCCGAGATAGGGCACCAGTTCGGCGCTGAACCGCCGTCCCTTCGTCGGATCGAGCAGGTCGTCGGTGGAATCATAGCGCGCCGTCAGCGGCAATCCGGCAAGCGCATAACTTTCCTCGACACCGCTGTCGTCGATCTCGGCATATTCCAGCGAGACACCGGCGCCCACCACCCATTTCTTGCGCCACCGTCGGTCAATCCCGACAAAGGCGGTCACGGAGTCTTCGTCATAGGCCTCGGTATTTTCCTGCTTGATATCAAAACTGGCATTGAGATTATGGTCCAGCCTGATGAAATTCGGCTTCACATAGCTGATTTTCAACTCCCGGCGGATTTCCGCAATCGTCAGGTCGGCCCGGAGCTTCTCTCCCTGGCCGAACATATTGCGATTCTCCCAATAATACTGCGTACCAAAGCCTTCACTGGTCGAGTAACCCGCGCCAAGGCCGATGGAGCGATGCTCCCGTTCCTCAAACATCAGGGTGATGGGCACGGTGCTGTCGGCCTCGGCCTCTTTTCGTGGTTTCAACCGGACGCTGTTGAACAGCCCGGTGCGGAGATAGCGTCGCCGGAGCTCATCGAGAACCCGTGTGTCATAGAGCTTGCCCGGCTCCCATGCCGCAATCCGCCGGACATAGTCCTCCTCCACCGTTTCCAGCCCTTCAAGCTTCAGCTCCCCCATATAGAGGCGCGGACCGGCATCGATGGTGACGGTCACCTCCATGGCGTCGGTCGCGAAATCGACAACAGCCTCCTGATTGTCAATGCGGGCATCCGGATAGCCGCGATTGGTCAGTTCGACAATTGCCTGGGACTGGGCGTTCACTACCGGTTCGGAGCGGGCCGGCATGCCGATCTCGATCCCGAGATCCGAGAGCTTCGGCACCTCCGGGTTCTCCGCGCCCTTGGTAAAGCCGATATCGAACTTCGTGATCCGGAAAAGCGGACCGGGGTCAATATCGAAGGTGACCGCGATGGGCGACTGCTTCTCGTCAATCTTGAAGGTAACCTCGTTCGCGTAATAGCCTTCCGAGCGGAGCACCTTCTGAAACCCCTCCACATCTTCCTCCGCCCGGCGGCGCAGGGCGGCCTGGCTGGCGGGTGTCTTATCGGAAAGCTGTTCCAAGCGGGAGGACTGTTCGAGCAGGTCGTCAATCGCATCGCTCGGTGCGCCGTTGATGGTTACGTCATAGCTGAAATCTGGCGCGGCCGTCTTCGAGACATCCGACTCCGCGGCCCAAACCGGCAAAACGGCAGCCATCGGCAACAGCGTCGCCAACAGCAACAGAACAGGGAAATTTTTAAAACGGCAGAGAAGCAAGATATCAAATTCTCGGATAAGGCCGGGAGACGCATTCCGGGCAAGGGCCAAAGTTCAGTTTTTGCAGCATTTTCTATTGTCTATAAACTAATGTTCCGACCCTACAGAGTCTAGGTCGGCGGTAAATAAAAGCCGGAAAACAAAAATAGCGAAAACAACTATATAGAGATTATACTTTGAATATTACATCTATAAATATATACTTCGATAACATCATTTTTACACAAATCGCCGCCAAAGGCTGTATAATGGAAGTTATCATTCAGGAGAAGACATATGTTTCGCCCCCTATTCGCCCCAATCATGGTCATCGGCCTCTTCGCCGGGACCGCCCTTGCCGACAGCTCGCAAAGGAACATGTTTGCCTCGGTCTATCTCAAGGGGGACAAGATCGGTCAGGTGCATCTCACCACGGTCCGGAATGAAAAAGGAGAGGTTGAGAAGCTGAAGGCCAACGCCTCTGTTTCGTTCCTTGGCATGGAAGTCTACGGCTTCACCCAGAATCTGAAAGAAAGCTGGAGCAGCGGGGAGTTACAGGAAATGGATGGCAAGACTGATGACAACGGCACCGCCCATGAAATCGCCCTCACTCGCAATACCGAAGACTACAAGGCAACCTATAACGGCAAGGAGCTGACCCTGCCGCTCAACGCCTTCCCGACTTCCCCCTGGCACTACGCCATCACGGAAAACACCCTGCTGTTCAATATCGTCGATTTCGAACTGCTGAACGTCAAGATCGCCAAGGATGCGGAAACCGTCGACGTCGGCGGCAAAAGCGTTGAAGCGGAAAAATTCACCTTCACCGGCGACTGGCAGGCCAAGCTCTGGTTCGACAAGAACAAGGACTTCGTGAAAGGCGAATATGACGTCTCCGGCCGCCAGGTCACCGTCATTCTGGATTGAAACTGCAGACGATTTTCATAAATTTAGCCAGGATTTTTCACGCCGAATTAATCTCTTTTCGATTTACTGGCTTCTCGGTATAGTGGCCGGGACAGGTAACAGTAGGATTGGGTAGGACAATTTCGGAACAGAATGACACTGGCGCTTCCGGGCTCGACAAGCGGAGGTATAAACGGAAAACGGTCATGTGGAATGGCAAGTTGTCCCTGCTCTGGGGGGCCCGCCTGGTGGGGAATGAGCAGACGGTTCCCGGCGTAGTGCGCGATCTTTCGGTGACCGGCGCCCGGTTCCAGACAAAAGCGGATTTCCGCCCGACCAACGAGGTGATACTGGAAGTGCCGCGCTTCGGCGCGTTCAATTGCCATCTCGTCTGGCAGAACGGCCGGGTTGTCGGCCTCAATTTCGTCGATCCGCCGGAATTTATCTACAATACGGTCAATACAGCGCTACCCGGCATCTCCCTCGACCCCAATCCGGTTGCATAACGCTAGGCTTCGGCGGAGTTCCGGAAAATCAGCGAGCTGTTGATTCCGCCAAAGGCAAAGTTGTTGCTCATCAGGTGACGCACCGCGATGTTTCGCCCCTCTCCCATCACATAGTCGATCTCGGCGCAGGCCGCATCGACATTTTCAAGGTTCGCCGTTGGCGCGAACCAGCCCTCCCGCATCATCTCGATCCCGAGCCAGGCCTCGATCGCGCCGCAGGCGCCGAGGCTGTGCCCGAAGTAGCTTTTGAGGGAATGGATCGGGATATCAGCGCCGAGGATGTTCAGCGTTGCCTGGCTTTCCGCAATGTCGCCCTGCTCCGTCGCCGTGCCATGGCCACTGATGAAATCGATATCAGCCGCCTTTAGCCCGGCGTTATCAAGCGCGCCCTGCATCGCCACTTCCATGGTCGCCTGCGTCGGGTTGGTGATATGGCGGCCATCGGAATTGGTGGCGAAGCCGACGATCTCGGCGAGGATGTGCGCGCCGCGCGCGATCGCGTGATCATAGGACTCCAGCACCAGCGTCGCCGCCCCCTCCCCGATCACCAGCCCGTCGCGGTCCTTATCGAAGGGGCGCGGGGAGCGATGCGGCTCGTCATTGCGGATACTGGTGGCATAAAGCGTGTCGAACACCGCCGCCATGGTCGGGCAGAGTTCCTCCGCCCCGCCCGCGACCATCATGTCCTGCAGGCCGTATTTGATCGCCTCATAGGCATAGCCGATGCCCTGACTGCCCGACGTACAGGCACTGGAAGTCGGAATGACCCGGCCCGCAAGGCCGAAGAAAACGCCGATATTGACCGCTGTCGTATGGCTCATCATCTTGACATAGCTGGTCGCGGTAAGGTCGCGAGAATGACCGTCACGCATCAGGTCGGTGAAGGCGAGAACCGGTTTCGTGCTGCCAAAGGACGAACCGTAAGCGACGCCGACGCGACCGGATTTGAGCACCGGATCGTTCAGCAGCCCCGCCATCTCCAGCGCGCGCTCCGTCGCGTAAACAGACATTTTGGCGACCGGGCCCATGCTCCGAAGCGCCTTGCGGGAATAGCGGTCATCGATATTGAACCCCTCCACCGGACCGGCAAGGCGGGTATTGAGGCCGTCATAAAAGTCCCAGCTGGCCATGCGGCGAATACCGGTTTCCCCGGCCCGCATGCGGGTGGAGATATCGCCCCAGTCCTCGCCAAGGGACGTTACACCGCCCATTCCCGTTACCACCACACGCGTCGTCATGCCATTCCCCCGTTTACCGAGATCACCTGCCGGGTAATATAGCCCGCCCCGTCGGAGCAAAGGAAGGAGACCGTCGCCGCCACTTCATCGACATCGCCAAGACGCCGGAGCGGGATCATCTTCATAATCTCGTCAAGCGGCAGATCGTCGCTCATCGCCGTCTCGATCAGGCCGGGGGCGACGCAATTGACCGTAATCTTTCGCTTCGCCAGCTCCAGCGCCAGCGCCTTCGCCGCGCCAATAAGGCCTGCTTTGGAGGCGCTGTAATTCACCTGGCCGCGATTTCCCATCTCCCCGGAGACCGAGGAAATTACTACAATCCGGCCGCCCTTGCGCGCCGACACCATCGGCATGGTGATCGGTTTCAGCACATTGTAGAAACCGTCAAGATTGGTATGGATGACCGCATCCCATTCCTCGTCGGTCATGGCGGGAAAGGCGGTATCACGGGTAATGCCCGCATTCAGCACCGCGCCATAAAAGGCGCCGAATTCCTCGACCTCCGGGATCAGGATATCGCGGCATTCATCGCGATCGGAGATATCGAACTGCACAAGCCGCGCCGTGCCGCCCGCCGCCTCGATCAGATCGACCGTCTGCATCCCGGCATCGCGGTTGCGCCCGCAATGGGCGACAATCTCAAACCCGTCCTGCGCGAGCCGCAAGGCGATGGCCCGGCCTATGCCGCCGCTCGCCCCTGTGACCAAGATTCTTTTTTTCATTTATTCTCAACTGTCATTTTTCAGGGTTGATATACATTAAGCCGGGCTTCGGCCACAAGCTTTTCCGCCCGGTGAATGGTGCAATCGAATACCGCCATCGGCGCCTCGTCATAGACCAGCTGCACATTGACATGCAGTTTGTCACCAATCTCAAAGCCGGGACAGCCGAGGGCAAGATTGCGGCTGCCGATCAAATAGCCGATACGGGGATTTTCACCGGCGTTGCGCGCCTTGATCCCACTGTAGGCGGCGATGGACTGCGCCATATATTCGATGCCGACATAGGCAGGCACCGCGTCCCCGTCCATGAACGGGCTGCCCGCCGTGATCTCGACCGTAGAAGTCACGGTTTCCTCGTCATAGGTCTCAACCCGGTCGATCAGGATCATCGGCGGCGCATGATAGAGAAGTTCGGTGATGTCATAGGGGCAGGGCTGCATCACGCCTCCTCCCGGCTGAGGATAACACTGATATTATTGCCGCCAAAGGCAAAGGAATTCGTCATCATGGCGCGGGCGTCCGGCGCCTGTGTTCCCCGGGTCACGAGGTTGACCGGCGGCAGTTCCGGGTCCGCCTCTCCGTCCCAGACATGCGGCGGCAGCGCGCCGCTCTCCTCCTGCAGGGCGAGCCAGAGGAAGGCAAGCTCCGTACTGCCCGCCGCGCCGAGCGTATGCCCCGTCAGCGGCTTGGTGGAGGAACAGGGCACCGCGCCCAGCAACTCAAACGCGGCCTTCGCCTCCATGCTGTCGTTCAGTTCCGTCGCCGTGCCATGGAGGTTGAGATAGCCGATATCCTCAGGCGCAAGCCCGCTTGCCTCCAGCGCCCGGCGCATGGCGTTAAAGGCACCCGTCCCCTCCGGATCCGGCGTGCTCATATGATGGGCATCCGACGTCTCGCCGATCCCGGCAACGCGGACCGGGGCCTTCTCCCGGCTCATCAGGAAGACCGCCGCCCCCTCCCCGATATTGATGCCATTCCGGTTCCGGCTGAACGGATTGCAGAGCGTCGGTGACAGCAGATCGAG
>TARA_R110002124_G_scaffold267367_1_pt1 | contig 16024 bp, 12 predicted proteins | sample TARA_R110002124 | Tara Oceans TARA_R110002124 (sample SAMEA4397445) | marine metagenome | biome: Polar Biome; feature: [SRF] surface water layer (ENVO:00010504); material: water (ENVO:00002006), including particulate matter (ENVO:01000060) such as... | depth 5 m | reverse complement strand
GGTGGTCTTCAAAATCCTTTATATGTAGTTGATGGTGTTTTTAAAAACATCAGCGAATTATCAAATATCAATAAAGATGACATAAAGAATATGCAGGTTTTAACAGATGCTAATCAAACGGCATTATATGGAAGTCGTGGGTCAAATGGAGTGATTATTATTACTTTAAAATCAGAAGCCAAGCGAAGAATTAATAATTTAGGAATAGTTGTAGAAACTGGCATCACCAATACACGTTTCGAAATTGATAAACCCTACACAATTCCTTCAGATGGAGATGTAACTGTAATAGAAATTGATAATTTTAGCGTGCCAGCGACATACGACTATTTTGCAGCACCAGTTCTAAATGAAAATGTATTTTTAACCGCTAAAATTGGTAATTGGGAACAATACAACTTATTGCCTGCTGAAGCAAATGTCTATTTTGAAGGTAGCTATTCTGGTAAAACGAATATAAATCCAGGTGCAACAACGGATAGCTTAACTATTTCTCTTGGTGTAGATCCTAATATTATTGTAAAACGCGCTCAACTTAATGATTTCAAAAAAACCACGTTTATTGGAAGCAATAAAGTCGTTTATAAAGGTTTTGAAATTGAAATAAAAAATAACAAACAATCAAAGATTCAATTAACCTTAGTAGATAGAATACCTAAAAGTCAGAATAAAGCAATTAAGCTAGATGATATTGAAACAGGGAATTCAAACTTTGACGATGAGAAAGGCATTATGAAATGGACTATTAATTTAAAGTCAGGGGAAACAGATAAAGTAAAACATTCGTATTCTATAAAATATCCAAAAGGAAAACGCGTAAATCTCTAACTCATTAAAACCAATACTTCACGTATCTAAAAAGCCAATACACTCAGTATAGGTTTTTTAGTTTTAGTAATAGCAATACTTTAGATGTAAGCTTATTTTAAGTTAATGGTTTATAAGCTTAGTAATTTAGAAATCCTCAAAGCAAGATAATGATAATTCGACCCTTACTTCGGTTAGTAAGGAATGAGTCGAATTCTAATAAGAAGCATGTCTAACTTCTTAGTAGTATTAATGAATATGATAATCGGAAATATTTAGCTTTGAGGATTTTATTTTAAACGCTTTAAAATAAAACTCAAATTTGGACTCTTAATTCTTTAATAATTTTTCTAAAAATCGAAGCATGTTTCGTTCTGTAATATCAAAATCACTATCAGAAAAGAACAACGCTTTAATATCTGAAAATAAGATATCTATATCATCTTTATCATAATTATGTTGCGCTAAACTTGTCATGATTTTTTGAATGCCTTGATAGTCGTTATCATTATCAAACTCATCGTGTATCTCTTGAAACGTATTCATATCTACTTTTGAGATAATTACATTTCTCTCATGATTATCTTCTTTATAATCTGAATGTGCAGCAAACAATAAGATGTATGCTACGAGCTCGTCTCTTGTCCAGTCGATTGTTTTCATATTAATTATCCGTTAAACTTCCATATTCAGTCCATGAGCCATCATAGACTATAAGATTGTTAAAATTACAAAGTGTTGCTGCTAGCGCTAAAACACAGGCTGTAATGCCTGAGCCGCAACTAAAAACAACATTGGGTTTATCTTTTACTAAGTTATTAAAGAGTATTGAAAGTTCTACTTTTGTCTTCAATTTACAGCCATTTAATAGCGATGTGTATGGCAAATTTATTGAATTTGGAATGGTACCACGTCTTAATCCAGCTCTTGGTTCATCAACTAAACATTTAAAACGATTTTCGGATCGTGCATCAATTATTAAAGCTTCAGAATTATTACTAAACGCTTTAATACCTTCAAAATCTGTCATTAACCTTGGGTGGTAATCAGCTTCAAAATTACCTTGAGTATAGGTTTCATTTTTATAGATTTCTACTTCGAAATTTTGATTTTGCCATTCAGGTAAGCCACCATCTAAAACGGAAACATTCTTAAAACCAAAGGTTTTGAATAACCACCAAACTCTGGCACTAGAGTAAATGCCTTTATCATCGTAAACTACAATTATAGAATCTGCATTAATTTCTATCGCTTTGGCTTCTTTTTGAAATTGTTCTTTGGTAGGCAATGTGCTTGGGAAGGGAGCGGATACATCACTAAATTTTTGTTTTATATCAAAGAATCTAGCCTTAGGTATTCTAATTGAAGAATCATTAATAACCTTATTAATCGTTGCGTCTAAGACAATTAAGTTAGAAGCATCAGCATTATTATTTAGCCATTCTACTGATACTAAAGGTGATTCAATATTTTTAATGGGTATCATTATATTATTTTACGGCCTCATAATTATCATCCCAATTCTTCACTTTTGGTTCGCCAAGTTTACCAACGGATTTCGCAACTATCATTGATACGGTTGCATCTCCTGTAACATTAACTACAGTTCTACACATATCTAATGGTCTATCTACTGCGAAAATTAAAGCCAATCCTATAGGTAATAGTTCAGGTGGAAGTCCAACAGATTCTAAAACAATAACGAGCATAACCATACCTGCTCCTGGAACAGCGGCACTACCAATAGACGCTAATAATGCCGTAAGAACAATGGTGATTTGATCTGCAAAAGTTAAATCTAAACCTAAAGCTTGAAATATAAAAACAGCAGCAACAGCTTGATATAGACTGGTACCATCCATATTTATTGTAGCTCCAACAGGCAAAACAAAACTCGATACTTCTTTATCTACTCCGATATGCTCTTCTACACGTTCCATGGTTACAGGAAGTGTTGCGGCACTACTACTAGTTGAGAATGCTAATAATTGTGCTGGACTAATTTCTTTTAAAAACCAAAACGGATTCTTCTTTGTAATTGTAGCTACAAGAATAGTGTAAAAGACAATCATTAAAACCAATCCTAATACAACAACTCCTGCATATTTTAATAAAGCATATAGAATATCTGGATCATCTGAAGACACGACAACATTAGCCAATAATGCAAAAACGGCATAAGGAGCTGATAACATTATGAGGTCTACCATTTTTAAAACCACATCGTTTAGAGAATCGAAAACGTCTTTTAATGGAGCTGCTCTTTTTTCACCAATAAGTAGTAGTGAAATACCTAAAAATATAGCAAAGAAAATAACCTGAAGCATTAATTTATTGTTACTTAAAGCAGAAAACGCATTATCAGGAACCATATCTTCTAAGAACTGTAATGGACCAGAACCCATTTGCTTAGAGGCTTCAGCAATTTTAGCTTTTACACTACTATTTTCTGAATAGGTTTCTGTTAGTTTAGCAATAGTTTCTTCTGAGACGCCATTACCTGGCTCAAAAACATTAACCAATGCCAAACCAATAGAAATGGCAATTACTGTTGTAATAATGTAAATACCTATGGTTTTTAATCCAATATTTTTAAACTTAGAAATATCTTTAAGATCTGATATTCCTTTAATTAAAGACGCTAATATTAAAGGGATTGCAATTAACTTTAAAAGTTTTACAAAGATGGCACCTAATGGTTTTATCCAGTCAGAAACAAATCCCTTTCCTCCATCGATTTGTAACATCACAAACCCGAATACCAAACCAAGTACCATACCAATTAAAATCTTCCAATGCAGTTCTAATTTTTTCATAAGCTTTATTCCTGCGAAAGCAGGAATCTAATTATTAGTTATTAGTGTTTTCTATCAAGTCAATGACTCATCAGATATGTTTTATAGTTTATCTATAAAAAGATTCCTGCTTTCACAGGAATTTTGTTACCATTCTCGAGACTCTTGTCGTCGTAAAAGTATATTGTCTGCAATAACCAATGCAGCCATTGCCTCAACAATTGGTACTGCTCTTGGAACCACACAAGGATCATGTCTTCCTTTTCCATGCATTTTAACAATGTTACCAGAGCTATCTAAAGCATCTTGTTTTTGTATCACTGTAGCAACGGGTTTAAAAGCGACTCTAAAGTAAATATCCATTCCGTTAGAGATCCCACCTTGTACTCCACCAGATAAATTGGTTTTTGTACTCCCATCTTCATTAAACAAATCGTTATGCTCACTACCTTTCATTTTTGCACCGCAAAAACCACTTCCATATTCAAAACCTTTTACGGCATTAATGGATAACATGGCTTTTCCGAGTTCCGCATGTAGTTTATCAAAAACAGGCTCACCCAATCCAACAGGTACATTCTCTATTACACATGTAATGGTACCACCAATTGTATCTCCTTGTTTTTTAATTTCCTGTACTTTAGTAATCATTTTTTTAGCTGTAGCTTTGTCAGGACAACGAATAGCATTAGATTCAATTTTGCTAAAATCCAAGTTTTGGTAGGGTTTATCAATAAAAATATCACCTACTGAAGAAGTAAATGCATTAATCTTAATAGATGCTAATAACTGTTTTGCAATAGCACCTGCAACCACACGAGATGCTGTTTCACGTGCAGAACTGCGTCCTCCACCTCTATAGTCTCTTACTCCATACTTCTTATCGTAAGTGTAATCGGCATGACTAGGACGATAGACATCTTTTATATGAGAATAATCATTAGATTTTTGATTGATGTTATAAATAGCAAACCCTATTGGTGTTCCAGTTGTAACACCTTCAAAAATACCCGAATAAAATTCTACAGTATCTGGTTCTTTACGTTGGGTTACAATTTTAGATTGTCCTGGTTTACGACGTTCCATTTCGTGCTGTATAGCTTCAAAATCGAGTTGTAGTCCTGATGGACAACCATCTATAATTCCACCAATGGCAACACCATGAGATTCACCAAAAGTGGTGAGTTTAAATAATTTTCCGAAGGTATTTCCTGCCATTCTGCTAATGTAATCGTATTAAAAATAATTTACAACAAAGATTCCTTTAAAATAGTTATTGGGTGCATAGCTACTCTTCCTGTACCATCTTTTATTTGATGTCTGCAACTTGTCCCATTTGCTGCTATAATAGTATCTTCCGAGGCTTTTCTAACAGCTGAAAAAAGGGTCTGTTCTCCAATTTGCATACTCACTTCATAATGTTCTTTTTCATAGCCAAAACTTCCTGCCATGCCACAACAACCACTTGGAATAATAGTGACTTTATAATTTTCTGGAAGATTTAATATATCAAAACTCGACTTTTGATTTGCTAATGCCTTTTGATGACAATGTCCATGGAACTTTATAGATTTAGGCTCTTTTGTAAATTGATCTGAAGTAATATTGCCCAATTCAATTTCTTGTTGAATGAATTCTTCAACTAAAAAGGTATGCTTAGCAATAGATTTCGCAGACTCGATATCATCAGCCAATTTTATGTATTCATCTTTAAAGGTTAGAATAGCTGAAGGTTCAATACCAATTAAGGGTGTTTCCTCTGAAATTAAATCTTTAAAAATTGAAATATTCTTATTTGCTAAATCTTTTGCTTCTTCTAAAAAGCCTTTAGATATAAAACTTCTTCCACTCTCTAAGTAGTTGATATAGACAACTTTATAGTTTAATGATTCAAGTAAAATTTCAAGGTCTGTAGCGATGTTAGATTCTAGATAATTTGTAAATTCATCAATAAATAAGTATACTTTTTTTACAGGAGTTGGTGTGTAATCATTTTCATCTAACCTATCGGAAAAGTTAGCATAACTTGTATATGATTTAGTAATATTTGGAAAGCTTCTATTAGGATGAATTCCAAGAAATAATCTAATTAATCGAGATGTAAACTTTCCTTTGAACAAACTATTATAAAAAGCTGGTGATCTCGATGCTATCTTATTATACTTAGTTGAATTCGCAAAAAACTTATTCTTAAACTTAAGTCCATTAGCTTTTTGATATTGGTATTGAAATTCAGCCTTTAAACTAGCAACATCAACACTACTTGGACATTCACTAGCACAAGCCTTACAGCTTAAACATAAATCAAATACATCTTTGAGCTCTTCGTGATTAAACTTATTAGCTTTGTCTGAATTGGTTAAATAATCGCGTAAAGCATTTGCTCTTGCACGTGTTGTATCTTTTTCGTTACGAGTAGCTCTATAACTCGGACACATTGTACCACCAAATTCTGGTAATTTTCTACAATCACCAGATCCATTACATTTCTCAGCTTCGCGCAGAATGCCTTCAGATGCAGAGAAATCAAACAATGTCTCAATCTGTGGTTCTTGCCTATCTGTTTCGTATCGGAAATTTTTATCCATAGGAAAAGCGTCAACAATCTTTCCTGGATTAAAAATATTCGCAGGATCGAAAGCAGACTTAATCCGTTTTAAAATTTGATAATTAGCATCACCAATCATCATCGGAATAAACTCTGCTCTAACAATACCGTCACCATGTTCTCCAGACATTGATCCTCTATATTTTTTAACCAATTTAGCAACATCTGTTGTTATTTTTCTGAATAAAACAACATCTTCAGATTGCTTTAAATCTAGTAATGGTCTAAGATGCAACTCTCCTGCGCCTGCATGTGCATAATACACAGCGTTCTGTTTGTAAGAGGTCATCAAAGTAGTAAATTCAGAAATATATGCGTCTAAATCTTCTAAGGCTACTGCAGTATCTTCAATACAAGCCACTGCTTTTTTATCGCCAATAATATTTCCTAGTAAGCCTAGTCCTGCTTTACGTAATTCTAGTGTTTTATTAATATCACCTCCTTTTAAAACTGGTGCAGCATAACTAAGATCTAAGTTATTGACACTTATTAAAAATGTCTCAATTTTATTTTTTAGTTCTTCAATAGTTTCAGCTTTTAATTCGCACATTAAAATGGCAGCAGGATTACCTTCTATAAATTGTCTATTCTCTTGTTGGGTTTTGTTATGCTTCGTGAGGTTTAAAATAGTATCATCCATCATTTCGCAGGTATGCAAATTGTGTTGCATTAATGGATTAACTGCTTTCATACATTTTGCAATACTTTTAAAATGCAATGCAATCATGGCACTTTCTATTGGTGGCAATTTATCTAATTGCAATATTATTTCTGTTGTAAATGCTAATGTCCCTTCGCTACCTGCTAAAAGCTGACACATATTAAACTCTGAAGTTGAACTTGAAAAAACTTTAGATTTAATCAATTCATCGATGGCATAGCCTGTATTTCTTCGATGTATTTCTGGTTTTGGAAAGTTATTGTGTATTTGTTTTTGAATACTTTCAGGTTTCAATTCATTATAAATCATATTATAGATTTGACCTTCAAGATTTTCTAATCTTAACTTTTGCTGAAATTCCTCATTTGATATATTAGAAAATTCAGCCTCGCTTCCATCACTCAACAAAGTTTTCAAACTTAAAATTTTATCTCTTGTCACTCCATATTTAATTGATGTTGTCCCAGAAGAATTATTACCAACCATTCCTCCAATCATACAACGATTAGAAGTGGATGTGTTTGGCCCAAAAAACAACCCAAATGGTTTTAGATAATTATTTAGCTCATCTCTTACTACACCAGGTTGAACAGTAACCGTTCTATTGGTTTCATTAACATCTAAAATCCTTGTAAAGTATTTAGAAACATCGACCACAATGCCATCTCCTACACACTGACCTGCCAAGGATGTACCAGCAGTTCTTGGTATTAAAGACGTCTTATTAACTTTTGCAAACTCAATTAAACGTTTTAAATCTAAAACATCTTTTGGCAAAGCAACAGCAAGCGGTAATTTTCTATAAACCGAAGCGTCTGTTGCATAAATCTTTCGCATTAAATCATCGAAGTAAAGCTCTCCTTTTAATTTGGCTTTTAAATTTGCTAATGCTTTTTGATGACTCATTAAATTGTAAAAATATGTTTATAAAACTATAAAGAAATCTAATATAAAACTGCTTTTGGCGTTATTTTTGTAAAGTTTATTGAAATCAATAAAAAAACGTAATACAATGAAGAAATTAATTTTAACAACAATCGCGATTTTTACAGGGTTAGTATTTTTAAACGCGCAAGAAATAGCAGATAACGCTATTGGTCTTAGACTAGGTGACAGTGATGGTTTTGGCACAGAAGTATCTTACCAACGTGCCTTGGGAGACAATAATAGATTAGAAGTAGATTTGGGCTGGAGAAGCGGAAAAAGTTATGATGGTTTTAAATTAACAGGGCTATACCAATGGGTTTGGGAGTTAGACGGAAGTTTTAACTGGTATGCTGGTGCAGGTGGAGGAATTGGCTCTTATAGCTTTGATAATGTTCCTAATGGTTTTGACGACAGTGAGACTTTCGTGTTTGTAGCTGGTGATGTTGGTATTGAGTATGGTTTTGATATCCCATTGTTATTATCCTTAGACTTTAGACCAGAAATTGGCTTTGGGGATTTTAACGACGATTTAGATTTTGACATTGCTTTAAGTATTAGATATCAGTTCTAATCTTAATAATAATTTTACCCGTTGTGCATCAAAAACTCACAACGGGTAAAATCACACAAAACACCACCTTAGACATGGTGTTTTTTTATGCTTTTATCCTAAAGTGTAAGCCATAAAATTTACGTAATTTTACAGCATCTTAAAATTGTTTAATTAATTAATCACCTGCTTTGGCAGGCAAAAACTTATGAAAGACACTGCATTATCCTCTACTCACACAGCGCTAGGTGCTAAAATGGTTCCATTTGCTGGTTATAATATGCCTGTACAATACGAGGGTATTAATATAGAACACGAAACTGTGAGAAACGCTATTGGTGTTTTTGATGTCTCTCACATGGGTGAATTTTTAATTGAAGGCCCGAAAGCTTTAGAGTTAATACAAAAAGTATCGAGTAACGATGCCTCTAAATTAGAGATAGGGAAAGCACAATACAGTTGTTTGCCTAATGATGATGGTGGTGTTGTAGATGATTTAATTATCTACCAAGTAGAAGAAGAGACTTATTTATTAGTTGTTAACGCAAGTAATATTGAAAAAGACTGGAACTGGATTTCGTCTAAAAATGATGTTGGTGCTAATATGCGAGATTTAAGCGAAAACTATTCTTTGCTAGCAATTCAAGGCCCAAAAGCGGTTGAAGCGATGCAATCGTTATCTAGTTATGATTTATCTGAAATTAAATTCTACAATTTTGTTGTTGGTGATTTTGCTGGCATTGAACATGTTATTATTTCGGCAACTGGTTATACTGGTAGTGGTGGATTTGAAATCTACTGTAAAAACACTGAAGTTAAACAGGTTTGGGATAAAGTACTAGAAGCTGGTGCTGATTATGGCATTAGACCTATTGGTTTAGCAGCAAGAGATACATTGCGCTTAGAAATGGGTTATTGTTTATACGGAAATGATATTGATGACACTACCTCTCCTATTGAAGCTGGTTTAGGTTGGGTTTGTAAATTTAACAAGAATTTTACCAATAGTGAGGCACTTAAAGCCGAGAAAGAGCGTACACCAGAACGCAAATTAGTAGCGTTTAAATTAGATGAACGCGGCATTCCTCGTCAAGGTTATGATATTGTAGATAATAGCGGAAAAGCAATTGGCATTGTTACCTCAGGTACTATGAGTCCTAGTTTAGGTATTGGTATTGGTTTAGGCTACGTACCAAAAGTGTTTTCTAAAGTAGATAGTAAAATACACATACAAGTACGTAAAAAAGCGATTCCTGCAACGGTTATAAAATTACCTTTCTACAAATAAAATATTGAATTGGTGACGGATTGATTAATGAAGAAGGATTTAAACAAACATCGCATACTTATACTTGGAGCAAGTGGTTACATAGGTAATGCCATCTATAAAGAATTAGGGCCTTATTTTAAAACATACGGAACCTATCGTTCTCTACAACCAGAATTTGAAAGCAATAAACAATTCTTTCAATATAGTGTAGAAAAAGATGATGTTTACGAAATTCTTGAAGTTTTCAAACCTTCAATTATTATCTCTGCATTACGTGGCGATTTTAATGCACAAACTATAGCACATCAACACATCTCAGAATATGCCTTAGAATATGGCTCTAAAATTATATTTCTATCTTCTGCCAACGCATTTGATGCCTACAGTAAATACCCAAGTTATGAACTCGATAAAACATTAAGTCAGAGTATTTACGGGCACTTTAAAATAAAAATAGAGAACATGCTTTTGCGACTACCAAAAAAGCAAGTTGCTGTTTTAAGATTACCTATGGTTTTTGGTGCTAATTGCCCAAGAATTCAAGAAATTAAGCAACACATTACAGATAAAAAAGCTGTAGAAGTATTTCCTAATTTAATAATGAATATAACATTAGATAAGAAAGTAACACAGCAAATTCATTACATCATTAATAGAAATAAGCATGGCATATTTCATTTAGGCAGTACGGATTTGGTGCATCACGATGAGTTTATTAAAGATATTATAGCGTACTTAACAGAAGGCAAAGTGCTTTTAAAACACGTATTTACCACTAACGAAGATCGTTATTTAGCCGTTTTACCTAAGTTTAATAAGCTACCCAAGCACCTTCAAATTACGAGTACAAAAGTTTTAGAAGAACTTCAAAAATAAGCTTGGCACACAGTCTATAATTTCTTAAATTTCCGCTAAACAATATTTATGTTTATGAAATTAGATGAATCTACAATAGAAAAAAAATTACTTCACTTCCCAGATTGGGATTATTACGAGAATGCGATCCATGCCGAATTTGAATTCGATAATTTTAAGGATTGTTTTAGTGCCATGAGTAGAATTGCTTTTGAATGCGAAGCACAAAACCATCATCCTAATTGGAGCAATGTTTATAACATTCTTAAAATATCTCTTTCTACACATGATGCAGAGGGTGTTACCAACAAAGATTTTAATTTAGCAGAAGCCATCGAAGCTATTGTAGAAGTTGAAGACTAATGAAGATCAAAACCATCTGAATGATTATACGCATTACCTCAATTATATTTTTCTGCTTATGTTGGGTCTGTACATCTCAAAATTCATCTTTTTGTACAGAGCTTGGTGCCATAAATAAAATGGTTAAAGAATCGCATTATCAGCCTAAATCTTTAAATGATAGTTTGTCTAAAAGTGTTTTTAGTTTATTTCTTAATGAGATTGATGACAACAAACGTTTTTTTACACAAGAAGATGTAAACGCATTTAAAAAAGATAAATACCAACTAGATGATTATATTATAAATAAAAATTGTGCTTTTATTACTAAATATTCAAAAATTTTAGAGAAACGCATTTCAAATTCTAAACTTATTTTAGAAACATTACGAGACCAATTATTAGACTATTCTGGCAAAGACAGTATTTATTATAAAGCGGATAAGGATTTTTCCTATTTTAAGAATGAAGAAAAAATAAGGAGCTACTGGAACAAAAAGATAAGGTATAAAATACTGCGTAAGCTTGTTGAAAATGACACTATACTTCAAAATATTAAATTAAATTTTAAGGTCTTAGAAAAAGAGCTTAAGAACAAAATTATAGATAATGAAATCTGTTTATTAAATGAATTAGAGCAAAGCGAAGGCTCTATAACACAACTTATAGAAGTAGCTTTTTTAGATGCTTTTCTAAAATATCAAGATCCTAATTCGGCATATTTTAGTGCTTCGGATAAGAATTTGTTTGAACAATCGGTTACTAATTCGCAATTATCGTTTGGTATAAGCACAGAAAAGAAAAAGAATGGTGATATAATTATAGCAAATATAGCACCAGGTAGTTCTGCCTTTAGGCAGGGAGATTTTGAAGTTAATGATGTGATTCTGTCTTTAGAAAGCATAATGGAAACAATAGAAACCTATTGTACATCTAATGAAACGATTTTAAGTTTTATTAATAATTCTAGTACTAATGTAATAACATTTAAAATTAAAAAGAAAAACGGCGAGATAAAGTCTATTAAGCTTAATAAAACAACTATAGACATAGAAAATAATTCGATCATAGGCTATCTTTTTGAAGGTAAAATGAAAGTAGGATATATTAATATTCCAAGTTTTTACACCGATTTAGAGTCTATAAATGGTCTAGGTGTTGCAAATGATGTTGCCAAACAAATTTATAAGCTACAACGCGAAAACATACAAGGTCTAATTTTAGATCTTAGATTTAATGGTGGTGGATCCATGAAAGAAGCTACAGATTTATCTGGCATGTTTATAGATCGTGGTCCTGTAGCTATTTCTAAAAATAAAAACAAGGAAAACTATACCATAAGAGACCCAAATAGAGGTACTATTTTTACAAAACCAATTGTAGTTTTGGTTAATCAATTTAGCGCATCAGCTTCAGAATTTTTTGCAGGAGCCATCCAAGACTATAATAGAGCCATAGTCGTTGGGTCTACAACTCATGGTAAAGCGACTTCTCAAATAATTATGCCAATACAAGCTACAAAAACTTCAAATTTCATAAAGTTAACTGTTGGTCAGTTTTTTAGAGTTACAGGGCAAAGTCATCAACAAAATGGCATTGAGCCAGATATTAGTTTGCCAAATATTTATGATGGTTATAAAACGCAAGAATCTTTTAAACCTTTTGCACTTTCAAATAGCATTACAGAAGTCACATTAAAGCATAACGCAAAACAAAAAAAAGATATAAATGCTATAAAAATGGATAGTAAAAAACGTGTAGAAACTAGTTCTACCTTTGAAGGTATTAAGGTATTTAATCGTATTTTCGTAAAGGATTATATTAATCGTATAGGAAGCTATCCACTAACACTAGATTATATCTATAGTTACACTAACGCTTACAATTTTGCTTGGAAAAATTATTTACACAATTTAGAACAAAATTCTAATCAATTTATTGTGAATAATACAGCATCTACAAACACTATTTTAGAATATAATGAAGATGATAAATTCATGAATTCTCAACACAGAAAAAAATTAACTAAAGATCCTTATATACAAGAAGCCTATTTTATTATCAATGATATCATTAAACTATAACACTACACCACTTATGAAACAGTTTATTACTATTGTTCTTTTTTTATTTACTATTTCTTTATCTGCACAAAACTTTGAGAAAGCTTTAGACTATTTAGAATTTGTTAGTGAGCAGCAAGAAGATATCACCAAAAAAATGTGGAGATACACCAAGGCAATAGCACATAGTAAGAGTTATAGAAATGTTCAGAATAAAAGAAAAAGCCTTCTAAAAACACTCGATAAAGCCATAAGTAAAATTAGAAATGCACCAGGCTATGATGGTAATGAGTTTAAAAACCAGCTATTAAAGCGTTTACACTTTAATAAAAATTTACTAAATGATGAGTACGCAAAAATTATTGATATGAAAGCTGTTGCAGAACAATCCTACGATGCAATGGAGGCTTATATGTTGGCGCAAGAATTAGCAGATAAGAAGATGGAAGAAATCCAAGAAGAGTACGAAGTTAATTATTATGCATTTGCTAATAAGCACAATATTAATATCATAGAAAGTGAAACTGATTTAAGTAAAAAAATGACTATTTCTAATGAAGTATTCACTTATTATAAAAAAATGTATCTTATTTACTTTAAAGTTTTCATCAATGAAATTTATCTTATGGATGCTTTAAACAGTAACGATGTAAATGCGATACAACAAAATGCAAATGCGCTGAGCGAAAGTGCCAAAGAAGGTCTTAATATACTTAAGGCTGAAGCGCATTACAAAAATGATAAATCTATAGCAAATGCAACAAAAAAGGCTTTTGATTTTTTTATTGATGAGGCAGAAAATAAAATACCAGTACTAATAGATTTTCTGGTATCTAAAACCGATTTAGAACAAACGCAAGTTACATTAGAAAAAACACCCGAACGTAAACGAACTAAAACCCAAATTGATGGTTATAATACGTTAGTAAACAATTTTAATAAAGGAGTTAAGCAATACAATAAAACTAACACAGATCTTAATAAAAGACGTGAGTTTGTTATTAATACGCTAAATAATAGTAATCAAAAATTTTTAGGAAAACACATTCCAAACGATAAATAGATTTTTTAAATTTGCTGAGTGTTAATAAATTAGACTTTAGACGCATTAAATACATTTGTAACAATAATATATATAAATTAAACCGTTTCTCATTTGTATGAGAACTAAAAATAAATTTTAGATGGGAAGAGCTTTCGAATTTAGAAAAGCAAGGAAAATGAAACGATGGTCTGCTATGAGTAAAGCCTTTACACGTATAGGTAAAGACATAGTAATGGCAGTTAAAGAAGGTGGTCCAGATCCCGATAGTAACTCACGCTTACGTGCTGTGATACAAAATGCAAAGGCTGTAAATATGCCAAAGGCTAATGTAGAGCGTGCTATTAAAAAAGCAAGTGAAAAAGGTCAAGGTGATTATAAAGAAGTCATCTTTGAAGGTTATGCGCAACATGGTATTGCTGTACTTGTAGAAACAGCAACAGATAATAACACACGTACTGTGGCTAACGTTCGCTCTTACTTTAATAAAACAGATGGTAGTTTAGGCACATCTGGCTCAGTAGTTTTTATGTTCGATCATACTTGTAATTTTAAAATTAAAGGTGATGACATGGATTTAGAAGAATTAGAATTAGAACTTATTGATTTTGGTGTCGAAGAAATTTTTGAAGATACAGATGAAGATGAAAACGGAAATGAGGAAACTAGCGTAATGATTTATGCTCCATTTGAAAGTTTTGGTAATATACAATCCTATTTAGAAGTGCATAAAATTGAAATTATTTCTTCTGGTTTTGAGCGTATTCCACAAGTAACTAAAGCTGTAACGGTAGAGCAAGCAGAAGATGTTGAAAAACTACTAGAAAAGCTTGAAGAAGATGATGATGTGCAGAATGTTTACCATACAATGGAAGAAAGTACAGAATAACTTAATTTAAATTTTATCATAAAATGACCATAACACTTCAACCTTTAGAGCACAACAATATGCCAAATATTGCTATTAGGTTTGCTTTTAATGATGAAGTAAAAAAATACTTAATGATATACAAAAGCGTAAAATGGTCTAAAACCCATAGAACGTTTTATGTGCCAGATAACTCTACAAATAGAAAAGGCATCTATAACCATTTAAGACAAAAAGGATATTTTATTGATTATAGTGCTATAAAAAGTAGGATTGTAAAAGAGAAAAAAGTATCTGAAAAAATTTTAAAAACACCTCAAGCCGAAATTTTTAGGAAACTACCACCCGACAAAAGAACACTTATAAAGCAATTTGTAGGTTTCTTAAAGAGCAAACGTTTAAGTGAAAGCACTATTTCTACTTATGGTTGTTTTATACTTCGTTTTGTAGATTTTTCAAAAAGTGTACCGCAGAATAATTGGACTGTAAGAACGATAGAATTGTATTTAGAAAAGGTAATTGCCCAAGAAAACTACAGTATAAGTAGCCATAGACAGTGCATAAGTGCACTCAATTATTTTACAACTTTTTGTGCTATTGAAGGTTTTGATTCGCAAAACATTAAGCGACCTAAAAAAAGTAAATATTTACCAACCGTTTTATCTAAAGAAGAAATAATAGACCTTCTACGAGTAACAAAAAACTTGAAGCATAGAGCAATTTTAGGTTTAATATATTCTAGCGGCTTAAGAATAGGGGAATTGTTAAGTTTACAATTAAAAGACATTGATTTAGACCGCAACCAATTGTATATAATACAAGGCAAAGGCAGAAAAGATCGAACGGTAGTTCTTAGTCAGGTTTTAAAACCACTACTTTACAATTATATTAATACGTACAAGCCAAAAATTTATTTTACAGAAGGCCAACAAGGTAATATTTACAGTGCTAGCTCTGTCCGTAGTTTTTTAAAGAAGTCTTGTAAATTGGCAAATATTAGCAAAAATGTAACACCACATACTTTGCGCCATAGTTTTGCGACTCACATGTTAGAAAACGGTGTAGATCTTAGGTATATTCAGGTATTGTTAGGTCATAGCAAACCAGAAACCACCATGATTTACACACACGTTGCCCAACACAATTTAATGGAGATACGTAGTCCTTTAGATGTTACAATAAGCAATATGGATAAAACGGATAAAGACTACAAAAAACCGTTGTTATCCCGTAAAT
>TARA_R110002124_G_scaffold84394_2_pt1 | contig 16058 bp, 14 predicted proteins | sample TARA_R110002124 | Tara Oceans TARA_R110002124 (sample SAMEA4397445) | marine metagenome | biome: Polar Biome; feature: [SRF] surface water layer (ENVO:00010504); material: water (ENVO:00002006), including particulate matter (ENVO:01000060) such as... | depth 5 m | reverse complement strand
GAGCCTGATTTTGGGAATTGAATCCAGCTGCGACGAAACGGCGGCAGCGCTAGTCACGTCCGATCGGGAGATTCTGGCGCATAAACTGGCGGGCCAGGAAGCCGAACATGCCCCCTATGGCGGCGTCGTTCCGGAAATAGCCGCCCGCGCCCACGCCGAGATTCTGACGCCGCTGATCGAAGCGGCCCTCGCCGAAGCCGGCAAATCGCTGGATGAAGTCGATGCGATCGCCGCCACCGCCGGCCCCGGCCTGATCGGCGGCGTGATGGTCGGACTGGTCACCGGCAAGGCGCTGGCGATGGCTGCCGGCAAGCCGCTGGTCGCGGTCAATCATCTCGAAGGCCACGCGCTTTCCCCGCGTCTCGTGAATGCCGATCTCGCCTTTCCCTACCTGCTGATGCTGGTCTCCGGTGGCCATTGCCAGATCCTGCGGGTCGAGGGTGTCGGCCAATATCGGCGGCTGGCCACTACCATCGACGATGCGGCCGGAGAGGCGTTCGACAAGACCGCGAAAATATTGGGTCTCGGCTATCCGGGAGGCCCGAGGGTCGAAGCCTTCGCCCGCCAGGGTGATCCGTCTGCCGTTCCCCTGCCCCGCCCGCTGATCCGGTCCGCCGAACCGCATTTTTCCTTCGCCGGACTGAAAAGCGCCGTGGTGCGCGCCCAGCAAAGCGGTACCCATAAACCCGAAGATATCGCGGCGTCGTTCCAGCAGGCCGTGGTCGACTGTCTGCGCGACCGGCTGGAAAAGGCCATAGCGGAACAGGCAAGCTGCACGCATCTCGTCGTTGCAGGCGGAGTCGCGGCCAATGGTCCGATCCGCGCGATGCTGGAACAGGTCGCAGAACAGAATGCCATGGCCTTTACCGCACCGCCGCAATGGTTGTGCACCGATAATGCGGCGATGATCGCCTGGGCGGGTGCCGAACGTTTCGCCGCCGGCCTGACCGATCCGCTGGATTTCGTTGCCCGGCCCCGCTGGCCGCTTGACCCGACGGCGGACAAGGCGCGCGGCGCGGGAGTGAAGGCATGAGCGAAACGAACAGAAAAATCGGCGTAATCGGCGCGGGTGCCTGGGGTACCGCCCTGGCGCAGGTGCTTTCCGAGGGGGAACAGCAATTGCTGCTGTGGGCCCGCGAACCCGAAACGGTCGCCCAGATCAATCGTAACCGCGAAAACCGGTCCTTTCTCGCGGGCCACCGGCTCCGCGACAATATCCTCGCAACGCAGGACTGGGACGCGATGGCGGCTTGCGATGCGCTGTTGCTGGTCACACCGGCGCAACATTTGCGCGCGACTCTTCAGACGCTGCCTCGCAGCGACGCCATCCTGATATTATGCTGCAAGGGTATCGAGGCGGAAAGCCGGATGCTGATGAGCGAGGTCGCCGCGGAATTGCGGCCTGACAATCCGCTGGCGGTCTTGTCCGGTCCAACCTTTGCCCATGAAGTGGCGCAAGGCCTGCCCACCGCCCTGACCCTGGCCTGCGAAAGTGAGGACCTGTGGGACCGGCTCAACCCGCTGATCGCGAAAACGGGCTTCCGACCTTACTATTCGGACGATGTGGTCGGCGCCGAAATTGGCGGTGCGGTCAAGAATGTGCTGGCGATCGGCTGCGGCGTGGTTGACGGGGCCGGTCTCGGGCAAAATGCCCGGGCCTCGCTGATCAGCCGCGGTTTTGCCGAAATGCTGCGCTATGGCGAGGCGCGCGGAGCGAGCGCGGAAACCCTGTCCGGCCTTTGCGGGCTCGGCGACCTGGTGCTGACCTGCTCCTCCACCAGCTCGCGCAACTTCTCGCTCGGACGGGGACTGGGAGAAGGCCGGTCAGCCGAATCGCTCCTGTCCGACCGCGCGACGGTAGCCGAAGGCGCTTCTACCGCACCCGTGCTCCAGCAGGATGCCAAAGCGCGGCGGATTGACATGCCGATCGTCGATGCCGTTTGCGCCTTGCTGGACGGCCAGGCCGATGTTCAGACTGTGGTCACCCGGCTCATGAAAAGGCCACTGGTTTCCGAACGCCGCTAGGCCAAAGGCTTGATGATGACATATTTGCGAAATTGCTCTAGACAGTTCGCTTGGAGCGGACCAGCCGGAGAACGTTTTGAACAGCCCTGAACCATCAGGTACGGCTGGTGCAGCATCCCTGGATGCCGATCCGCCCGCAGACAAGAGCAAGGAAGATATTGCAGCACTGGCCAAAGGCGGGCGCACCAATATTTTCGGCTTCCTGCTGCGGCTGGCTGCGCGGCTGCCGTTTCTGTTCATCGCCGGCCGCATTTACGGCGCCGATGCGCTGGGGCGCTTTGCCTATGCGATACTGGTCGTGGAATTTGCGGCGCAGCTTGCCACACTTGGCCTCAAGCGCGGCTTGGCAGCCCAACTGAGCAAGACCGAACGACCCCATGTGCACGTGGTCTGGGACGGTCTGCTGGTCAGTTTTCTGGCATCGGCGGTGGCCGCGACGATTCTCATCACCTTTCCGTTCATCATGTTCCCCAACAGTGAAATCAACGGGCTGGACCGGTTTTTGCCGCTGGTCATATTCACCATCGTCGGAGCGGACATTGCTCTCGCCGCCCTCGCCTATCGCTACGATATCGCTGCCACCGTGCGCGCCCGGTCAATCGTCGAGCCCTGGACAATCAGCATCGCCGCCTTTCTCTTCTCCTATTATTCGCTGCGCGATGGTCTGATTTTGTCCTATGTCGTGTCGATGCTTGCCGCTTTGGTTGCATCGCTCTGGCCCCTGTTCAAAAGCTACGGCTTGCCCTGGGGCTGGCGTCCGGAACCGGTCAAGATCGCGAAGATCGCGCGGCGCAATATGCCGCTCGCTGCCGCCGATGCCGCCGAGTGGGGTTCGCGCCGGCTGGATTTGGCAATTCTCGGCTTGTTCGCGTCTCCCGCCATTGTCGGTGTCTATTACATCGCCCAGCAGGTCGCGAGCCTGCCGCAAAAGCTCAAAACCAGCTTCGATCCTATTCTCGGCCCCGTAATCACCCGCAATCTTGCCGACGGCAATATGAAGGCAATAGCCAGCCAGGTCAGCCAGGTCGGCTACTGGATCATTGCCGCACAGATCGGCATTGCCCTGGCGCTGGCAATTCCCGGCGAAGCAGTGATGGGACTCGTTGGCCCGAATTTTGTCGGCGGAACCGGCGCTCTTGCCTTTCTGCTCGCTGCGGAGGCAGTCGCGGCAACCGCAGTGGTCAGTGAATCGGCGCTGGTCTATATCGCCCGCCACCGCAATCTGCTGATCTCGCTGTCGATGCTGCTGCTGCAGGCAGCGCTGAGCGTCGCGTTCATCCAGATCTGCATCTATCTGCAGTGGGGATCGCTCTTCCAGGCGGCAGCGGTCGCGGCAGCGTTGATGGTAGCGCTTGCCTATGCTTCGGTCGTGAAAGCCATCTTCCTGTCAAAACTGCTCGGCGCGCCGGTCAACGGGTGGCGCTGGACCCTGCTGCTCGCGATCGGCGTGGCCAACGCGGTCGGCTATCTTGCCACCCAATTGCCCGAATGGGCGGAACTGATCGTCGGCATACCGATGATACTCGGCAGCTATGCCTGGGTCATCTGGAAATGGGGTTTCGGTCCGGAAGACCGGACATTGTTCAAAATGAAAAGCTGATCAGCCGAGCCGGGCTTTCACCAGTTCCTTCAGATCGGCTTCCGGCCGGGCACCGTAGTGGGAAATGACTTCCGCCGCGGCGATCGCGCCTATGGTCAGACAATCTGCCATCGAGCGCTGCTCGACATAGCCGCTCAGGAAACCGGCGGCAAACAGGTCTCCGGCCCCGGTCGTATCGATAATATGGTCGACCGGTTCCGCAGCCACAGCGGTCGTCCTGCCATCCCGCACCGCAATCGCGCCCTTTTCACTGCGGGTGACGACCAGAGTTTCGACCTTTGCTGCCGTCTCGGCCACTGCCGCATCAAAATCTTCGGTCTCGCCCAGCATCATGATCTCCGCTTCGTTGGCGAACAGGATATCAATCTTGCCACCATCGATCAGTTCACGAAATTCCGCCCGGTGCCGGTCCACGCAGAATGTGTCGGACAGGGTGAAGGCAACCTTGCGCTCGTGTTTTCTGGCGATATCAATACCCAGCGCCATCGCGGCCTTGGGTTCGTCCGCATCCCACAGGTAGCCCTCGAGATAGAGAATAGCGCCACTGGCAATCAGCTCGGCATCGACGGCCGCCGGGGGCAGAAATTGCGAGGCACCGAGAAAGGTGTTCATCGTCCGCTGGGCGTCGTCCGTGACAAAAATCAGGCAGCGCGCGGTCGGTGGCTCCTTGCCCAGCGGCGGAACGTCAAAATCGATTCCGGTGGCGCGGATATCATGGGCAAAAACTTCGCCCAGCTGATCGTCAGCAACCTGCGCGATCAACGCGCACTGGCGGCCCAGTGTGGATGCCCCGGCAAGCGTATTGGCTCCGGACCCGCCACTGATCTCCCGGGCCGGCCCCATGTCCCGATATAGTTCCTGTGCCCGGCTCGCGTCGATCAGCGCCATGCTACCCTTGACCAGTTGCTCTTCGTCAAGAAATTCGTCGCTGGCCTTTGCGATCACATCAACAATAGCATTGCCTATGGCAACAATATCATAACGGGCTTCGGTGCTCATAAAAATCCTCTTGGCGCTGTTTCAATGATTCAGGGTGCGTTAGGGTGTTGCCCCTTTGCCATCAAGCAGAATTGACGCCGGCCCGCCAATCGTGACATGGCGTACACATGATCCAGGCCTTCACCCGTTCGCTTGCGCAGCTCACCGACCGGACCATATTGTTGATCCTGCTGAAGGTCATTCTGCTCACGATCCTGTTGTTCATCCTGTTTGGGATCGCGGCCTATTTCGGACTGGTTTGGCTGTTCGCCTGGCTGGGCTGGACGGATGGCGGTTTTGCGGCTGCCGCCACCGCTGCCATCATCGCCATATTGACCGGGCTTCTGCTGTTCCGGATCGTCGCCATTTTTGTGCTCAACATCTTTTCGGACGATATCGTCGATGCCGTCGAAAGGCGCTATTATCCAGAAAGGGCCGAAACAGCGAAGCCACCCAGCTATGCGCTGGGCATAAAAATGGGGCTGGCGTCCACCGGTCGTGCACTCAGTTATAATATTCTCGCTGCACCGCTCTATATCGTGCTGCTGGTGACCGGTATCGGTATCCCGATCGCCTTTTTTGCGGTCAATGGCATCTTGCTCGGCCGGGATCTGCAGGACATGGTCGCCGCGCGCCATGTCACCGATTATCGCAATCTCGAAGCGGAATGGCGCCTTCCCAAAATCCAGCGCTTTGGCCTCGGCCTGATCGCGGCATTGCTGCTGGCGGTTCCCTTTGTCAATTTCCTTGCACCGGTTTTGGGAGCCGCTATGGCTACGCATCTGGTACATGGGAAGAAGGAAGAAAAGCGACCATGAAAGCCAAATTTCTTATATTGTTCAGCTTGCCGGCGCTGGCTGCCTGTGCCTCGACGACGACTGCGACCCGAAGCCCTGGCCTGCCCGCCGTTTCGGGATCTCCGCTCAATTCCGTAGCGGGGCTTGAAATGGTCATGGGCAAAACCGCCGATCAGCTGACGCGCCTGTTCGGCAATCCGCAGCTTGATATCTCCGAGCCACCGGCAAGGAAACTGCAATTCGCCAGCGGAGCGTGCATTCTGGACGCCTACCTCTATCCTCAGGAATCCGGGGGAGACCAGCGAGTCACCCATATCGACACCCGCCGCAGCGACGGTGCTGCGGTTGACCGGGTCAGCTGTGTCAACGCCTTACGGCTCCGCTGACTCCAGCTGGTCCAGCGCCCAGCCGGCCGCTTCGCGGACCACTGCATCGTCATCATCCAGCAGCGCCTTGACGGGCGCAATCAAGGCTGTGTCTCCACTATTGCCGGCAGCGATCAGCGCATTGCGTACCATCCGGTTGCGGCCGCTGCGCTTGATTGGCGATCCCGAAAACACCTGACGAAAGCCCGCGTCGTCGAGCGTCAGCAGATCGGAGAGCGCCGGAGCGGCCAGTTCGGCGCGCGGCAAAAACGCCTTGTTCGCTGCGCCCGCTTGCGCAAATTTGTTCCAGGGACAGACTGCCAGGCAATCGTCACAGCCATAGATATGGTTGCCGATTGCCTTGCGATACTGGTGCGGGATCGGGCCCTTGTGCTCGATCGTCAGATAGGAAATACAAGCCCGCGCATCGAGCTGATAGGGCGCAGGAAACGCCCCGGTCGGACAGATATCCTGACAGGCCGAACAGCTCCCGCACCGGTCCCTACCCGGCGTTGATGGCTCCAGATCCAGAGTGGTGTAGATCGCTCCGAGAAACAGCCAGCTGCCATGATCCCGGCTGACAACATTGGTATGCTTGCCCTGCCAGCCGAGGCCGGCGGATTCGGCCAGCGGCTTTTCCATCACCGGCGCGGTGTCGACAAAGACTTTTACCTCGCATTCCGATTGACCGACCAGCCAGCCGGCGGTGCGCTTAAGCGCGCCCTTGACGACATCATGATAGTCCTTGCCCTGCGCATAGACCGATATCCGGCCGTGATCGGGCACGCCTTCCAGGGCAAACGGATCCTCGGCGGGCGCGTAGCTCATTCCCAGCATGATCACCGTCTGCACATCGGGCCACAGAGTGGACGGATCAGCGCGCTCATCGGACCGGTTGGCCATCCAGATCATATCACCCTGGCGGCCTTCGCCCAGCCATTGCTGCAGGCGCTGCCGGGTTTCGGGCGCCAGTCTGGCGGGGGCGATACCGACGGCGGAGAACCCCTCTTCCATCGCCTTTTTTTCGAGCGCTTTGGCCAATCTTAACTTGTCATCCGGCATAGCCTGTCCCTATCAAACACTACCGTCAGATATGAAAGCCGTAAATGCACGCGCCCGATTCCGAATTTGCCATTGAGGCCCGCAATATTGTCAAGAGATTCGATGGCGAAGCTGCCGTTGACGGCATTGACCTGACAATCCCGAAAGGTAGCATATTCGGCATTTTGGGACCGAATGGAGCCGGCAAGACCACGACCTTGCGAATGCTGCTCGGGATTATCGACCCCGACGAGGGCGAGCGTTTTCTGCTTGGCTCTCCGGATCCGATTTCCAGGGCGCATCAGGTCGGCTATCTACCCGAAGAACGCGGTCTCTACCAGTCGATGAAGGCCTATGACGCCATCGCCTTCATGGGCGCGCTACGCGGCCTTCCGCTGGTCAAAGGCCGCAAGCGCGGACGCAAGATGATGGAAGATCACGGTCTGGGCGAGGCGGCCGACAAGCAGATTCGCCAATTGTCCAAGGGCATGGCACAGACCGTGCAATTGCTCGGAACCCTGGTACACGACCCCGACCTGATCATTCTCGACGAGCCATTTTCCGGCCTCGACGCGCTCAACCAGGGCAAGCTGGAACGGCTGATCCGGGCCCAGGCCGACAAAGGTGTGACCGTCATCTTCTCCACCCATGTAATCGCCCACGCCGAGCGGCTCTGCGAGGAAATCGCGATCATCGCCGACGGCAAGGTCCCGTTCAAGGGCAAGGTATCAACCGCGCGCAACCGGCTGCGCCCGCAGGTTCATCTCGAGACCCGCAATCTCGATGGTCCGTGGCGCACGGCAATCCCCGCGGACTGCCAGCCGCTTGGCCACAACTGGCATTTCACCCTGCCGGAGAGCGGTGTTGAACCGCTTTTGCATGCGCTGGTCGAGGGCGGAGCGGGAATCGAATCGCTGTCGATCGAACGGCCGGGACTGCACGATGCCTTTGTCCAGATCGCCGGTGAAGCGGTAGCTCGCAAAATGGAAGCCGATGCCGCGAACAACAATGGGGAGGATGCCGCATGATCGAGACCATCCGCGCCGCCTTTGTCATCGCCCGCCGCGATTTCACCGCGATCATATTCTCCAAATCCTTCTTTTTCTTTCTGCTTGGACCGCTTTTTCCGCTCGGTATCGGCATCGCTGCCGGCGGGCTGGGGTCACAGGTTTCCCGGGATATCGACAATCCCGTCATCGGCGTCGCGCTGAGTTCGGAAGAAGCCGACTTATTGCTGGAAACGCGAAACCGCCTGACTCGGAGTCTGGGTTCCAAATCCATGCCGGAACTGTTCGTGTTGCGCGATTTTGAGGGCAGCGACGAAGACATTATAGCGAAACTCAGCAGCACCAAATCTCTGGCCGCGATCCTGTCCGGAACTCTGGCCAAGCCGGTGCTGACGGGCTCGGAAAGAGACGTCAACCGATGGCAGGGCAAGATTTCCCTGCTCGCGGAGACCGCAATGTCACAACCCGCTGCGGTTGAAATCGAAACGAAATTTGTCGGCCAGACCGGCAGTTCCAGCGAACGCAACCAGTTGCTGACGGCCCAGGCTGGCCAAGCGATCCTGATCCTGCTGACGATGATCCTCGCGGGTATGGTGCTGTCCAATCTGGTCGAGGAAAAGACCAACAAGATCATCGAGATTCTCGCAGCCGCGATTCCGATGGATGCAATATTTCTCGGCAAGCTTTTCGCGATGCTGGGCATGGCGCTAGTCGGCATCGCGGTATGGACGACGACAGGACTGTCGGTCGCCTTGCTGGTCGGAGGCAACTGGGATGCGCTGCCTTCGCCCGCGGTTGGCTGGCCGCTGTTCGGCCTGCTGATGATCCTCTATTTCTCGATGGCCTATCTCCTGCTCGGCTCGCTGTTTTTGGGAATCGGCGCGATGGCAACCACCGTGCGCGAGGTCCAGACCCTGTCGATGCCGGTCACCATGGGGCAATTGCTGGTCTTCTTCCTCGCCTATTCCGCGATCACCAAGCTGGGCGAACCCGCGGAATGGTTCGCCGTGCTGTTTCCGTTCAGCTCGCCGTTCGCAATGATCGCGCGAGCCGCGCAGATGGACAATATCTGGCAGCACGGTCTGGCGCTGGTCTGGCAGGCTGTTTTCACGATGCTCATCATCCGCTTTTCGGTGATGCTGTTCCGCCGCAACGTGATGAAATCCGGACAGGCCGCTCGCAAGAAAAGCCTGTTCGCCAGAGTCGCCGGAAAATAAGCTTGCGATTCACGCCATTTGCCGAAAAGACATTGACATTGCTGTCAATAGCGGCAGATTGAACGAGTTTTGAAACGCAACCGATTGCTGCAACAAGCAACGGCAGGAGAGAATTATGGCGTCCCTTCCCCAAATTGACCTTGGTAACTTGACAACGTCCCCGACCGCGGACGAAGCGCTGGAGGCTTGGTACAAGCGCAATCCTCCGATCGCCGATTCCGAACCCAATCCCTGGGATGTCAGCCGGGCAGAGCTGTACAGCAAGGATCTCTGGCGAAAACCCTTTGCGGAGATGCGGGAACAGGCTCCGATCAACAAGATTGAAGGCGGTGTTCACGGCGACTTCTGGAACATCACGACCTACAAGCCAATCCAGCATGTCGAGGCCCTGCCGGACATATATTCTTCCGATGTTACCCATGGCGGCATCACCATCGCCGAACCCGACTTCGATGATTCGGATTTCCAGCTGCCAATGTTTATCGCCATGGACCGGCCAAAACATACCGGCCAGCGCCGCACCGTCGCTCCGGCCTTTACACCGACCGAGATGCAGCGGATGGAAGTCGAAATCCGCCAGCGGACGTCCGAGGTGCTGGATGGCCTGCCATGGGGCGAGAAATTCGACTGGGTCGACAAGGTCTCTATCGAACTGACTACCGGCATGCTCGCGATATTGTTCGGATTCCCCTGGGAAGACCGCCGCTTGCTGACCTTCTGGTCGGACTGGGCGGGCGACGTTGAATTGTCTGTGGCCGAAGACCTTACCGAACAGCGCCGCCAGATACTGTATGAAATGGGCGCCTACTTCACCAAACTTTGGAACGAACGCGTCGATGCAGAACCGACCCCCGACCTGATCTCGATGATGATCCATTCGGAACATATGCGTGACATGGATCCGATGGAGTTCATGGGCAATCTGGTGCTGCTGATCGTCGGCGGCAACGACACCACCCGCAACACCATGTCGGGCGTCGCTTTCGGTCTCAGCCAGTTTCCAGAGGAACGCGAAAAGCTGCAGCAGAATCCGGACTTGATTCCCAATGCGGTGCAGGAAATCATCCGCTGGCAAACCCCGCTCGCCCATATGCGACGCACCGCTCTGGAAGATCATGATCTGTTCGGCAACCAGATCAAGAAGGGCGACAAGGTTGTGCTGTGGTATATCTCGGCCAATCGCGACGAAGAGATTTTTCCCGAAGCCGACCAGATCAAGGTTGATCGCGAAAATGCCCGTCGCCATCTGGCATTCGGCTATGGCATCCACCGCTGCGTCGGGGCCCGTCTTGCCGAGCTGCAGATCCGGATATTGCTGGAAGAAATGCACAAGCGGCGGATGCAGGTCAATCCGACCGGCAAGCACCGCCGGGTCCACGCCTGCTTCGTTCACGGCTTTCGCGAACTGGAGGTCGAACTCTCCAAATATTGATCAGCTTTCGTTCAGGCCCTATCCTGTAACCATTGTTTCCCCCGCTTCGAATGATTCAGGGGAATGGAAAAGGATTGCAAGTGAACAAGCTCAACCGACGCACCATTATATCGGGAACTCTGGTCACCGCCGGTGCCTATGGCTTGGTCCGTCTGTCCGGCCTGTTTGATCAGGCAAGCGCGCGGTCGGGCGGTCCGTTCAAAATCAATCGTTCGCCGGATGAATGGAAACGGCGGCTTGGTGCCGATCGCTACCGGATTTTGCGTTTGGCAGGCACCGAACGGGCCTATTCGAGCCCCCTCAATAGCGAAAAGCGCAAGGGTATATATGCGTGCGCCGGCTGCAATCTTGGCCTCTACTCGTCAAAGACAAAATATGACAGCGGTACCGGCTGGCCCAGCTTTTGGGCACCGATCGCCAAGGACCGGATCGGCACGACTACAGACTATAAAATCGGCTATCCGCGCACCGAAGTCCATTGCGCGCGCTGCGGCGGACATCAGGGGCATATTTTCAACGATGGCCCGAAACCGACCGGCAAACGGCACTGCATCAACGGCCTCGCTCTGAAATTTATTCCTGGGTGATCCGGTAACTAGCTTTCGGGTGCGTCTACCTGCTGCCAGAATTCCAGTTTGATCCCGTCACAATCGAGGATCCAGGCAAATTTGCCATATCCTTCGTCGACATGTCCCAGAATCTCCAGACCTTTGGACTTTAGCTGCTCGACATAGGCGTCGAGATCATCCACCCGCAGATTGATCATGAACCGGGCTTTGCTCGGTTCCAGATATTCGCTGTCATCGGCAAAATGGCTGATCAGACTATAGGGCTTTTCGCCTTGCTCGTCAGACCAGTTGAGCATCGGACCATATTCTCCATCCAGCCCCAGATAATCCTTGTACCATTTGCGTGTTGCTGCCGGGTCTTTCACCTTGTGAAAAATTCCGCCCAGTCCGGTGACCCTTGCCATTTTCATCTCCAGGGTTTTGTTCATGCGTCCAAGGTTAAAAACTATGATAGTTTACATTTTGTTTCACAACCCTTTTGGCGCTATCCGCCAGACCAGCAGGTCGTTGTCCCGAATATGGACAGGTTGAAGCCACGCCGGTTTGCGACCCTCTACCAGCTGCGCCCAAAGGCCTTCGGGTTGCTTGTTGGCATAAAGCGCCAGCTCCGGCTCGGCCTCGCAAGCGACGATAAAACGAATATTGTGGGCTTCCAACAGATCGCGGGCCGCATCCGGAGCGGAGGTTAAAATCCTTATCTGATCGGCCATTGCCTTGTCGTTACGATGGTGGCTGGTGGCAAGCACGCTGTGCGGGGTAAGCAGCAATATCCGCGGCCCGAAATCCAGCGGTGCCAAAATGTTGGAACGCGGCAAAGCATTGAGTCGGGCGAGCGATTCGTCACTTTTGCAGGCGAGTGATTCCGGTGTTTTGGCGGCAGGCTGTTCGGCTTCGCTGACCGCATTGAACAGCGCAATTGCAAGTGGTCCCGGCAGGATCAGAAATACCACCGCCGCGGTGGCGAATATCCGCGACAGCGGTCGCTTGAGCGCCCGCGCGCGGACAAAGACATGATGTACCGCCCAAGCCATGAAAGGCAAGGCAAAAGCCGCGGCAACCGCCGTGGCGCGCTGGACAAAGACAGACAGCACCAATGCCCAAAGAAAGGCATATCCCGACACGAATAACCTGCCGCGATCAACACCCGCAGGCCGGCTCCGGAGTATATAGAGCAGGCTGATCAATCCGACGAGAATCGACCCGCCAACGAGAGTGACCATGGTCTTGCCGTTCTGATACCAGATCGGCAGGCCTTCGAGGACGTTGACCAGCCAATATTCGCGGACGATCGGGTCCATCGTGTTAAACGCTCCACCCATGCATTGCGGCGCAACACCATAGAGCACTGTCAATGCGGCAGCGCCGGCGATGGCCAGACTCGCGACGCGAATAACAATGCTGGCGGGCAACCATCGGATCGACGGCAAGATCACCGCGGCACCCGCCGTGCAGGCCAGCAGATGCGCCGGCGACAGAGCATCGCAATAGTTGACGGCGGCGTCGAAACCGCCCTGGCCAGCGAAATAGAAGAGAAAACTGGCGGCCAGAAAGGACACCAGGGTCCAGAATAGCCGAACTCCGTCTTCGGTCTGCAACACCCAGCGCCAGACCAGCAGCACCACGAATGCCGCTGAAAGCGGCAATCCTTCCAGCGATATCGACAGCCACAGCGCCAGCGCCACGCCCAGCGCGATTCCGCCCTTGCGCTTTTCCGGCCAGCACAGGGTCCAAAGAGCGGCCAACGCGAGCACGATCTGCCAGCCGTGATGATCCACGCGCATCGGCCGGATTTGGGCAACGATCGGGACAGCGGTGGCGGTCAGTGCCGCCGCCAGTATCGCGATGTTGCGGTCAAACACGAACTGGGTGATTTTCATGACCAGCCACATCGCGATCCCCAGCGTGATCAACGGTACGATCACCATTGCCGCGGTTTCCGCGCTCGCCGCACCCAGCACCGGTTTCAGTAACAGGAACATCAGCGCCAGCGGCAACTCGATCCAGCGCGGCCAGTGCATCGGCTGGCTGTCCGGTTCGCCGATCCGATATTGGGTGGTGTCAAACCAGCTTTGCCCGCCGAGCCAGTCGCGCAGCTGCACCATGCGCAACTGATCATCAGGGTCCCAGCCGATACCGGTCATGATCTGGCCACGGGTGACCAGGATCAGCACCGCGCAGACCGCGAGCCAGATCAGCAATAGTGGCAGGTTGCCGCGCAAGCGTTCCAAATTCTTATCCCTCGGGCTGATTGCCCTTGGCTTTCAGGTAAAGCCATGGAACCCGCTCCGGGTCAAACTGTGAACGGTGATGGCGGTCAAAAAACGGCGGCATATGGTCGCCGACGATCAGGATATCGGCTTCCGGAAAATCGCTCGCCGTGATTTCCCTGACCAGCGCCTTGTCGATATCATCGAATATCGCAAACTGGCGGCAGATCATCGGATAGTCCCGCGCCAGTTCAGCCGACACGGTCTCGCAATTCTCGGCCTTGAGATTCTGCCCGGTCGGGACCGGTAGATGGGTGTTCAGGGTGAGCCAGTACTGAAACGTCGGCCGGGTCGCGCGTTTGAGATTCTCGGCCAGCATCTGCGGCACTTGCCGGTCACAGGCACCGGCGAAAACGCCACCGCACCATTCCGCACCGCGCCGTTCCAGGTCGACCGCAAACTCGCGCTTCTGAAAGCCGATTTTGGGATACCAGTTCTCGCGCTTGAAGAACGGACCCTTGAAACTGTGCATTGCCTCGGTCGCATAGCCTTTTTCGGCCAGCTGCGCCGGCAGGCAGTTCAGCGTGGCCGGATCGTCGGTTTCGAGCAATTCATAATAGTCACCCCAGCGACCGCAGAGTTCGCGCATCTCGCCGGATGTAGTGCTGTTATAGTAGAGGCTGGTGCCCTGGCTGACGTCATAGCGCGCCTTGATTGCGCCATCGTTGTAATAAGCGAACAGCTTGTCCGACATCGCCTTGTTGTTTTTCGGAACGCCGAGCGATTCGACCATGATCAACACCAGATGACGCTTGCCATCGGCCCGCGCGGCAAAGCCCGATTTCTTGACCGCCGATTCAAAGGGTGCACCAGCCGGGGCTGGCCGGAAATAATGGCCGCGCATGCCCTCGCCGACGGCGGCATCCGCACCGACCAGTCCGAAGATCAGCGCGCCGCCCAGCAGTATATGCAGCGGTTTGGCAAAATTGGTGTCGCGCTTCAGCAGAAACCAGCTGCCGAACAATATGCCGACAATGACCACCGCCGCGGCAATATATTCGATTGAGTTTCCGGGCTCGATCTCGGCAAAAAACTGGACCGAATAGATCAGAGAATCCAGCGTCAGGCTGAACAAACCGGACACGAAGGATAGTAGCGAATAGATCATCACGCCGGTAAAGGCGAACCATTGCACGGCACGCGGCATGCGCTTGACAATCAGGCCGACCAGCCCGGCCAGCGCAATCGGAATCGCGCGCGGCGGCGCCCCGACCATCCACATGGCCATGAACGGTATGTTGGCGAGCACGATCCAGACCAGTGCCCAGTTCAGAAATTTCCGGAAATCGGGGCTGAAACGATGCGGCCTGGCCGGGGCCTTGAGAGTTACATCCATGTAGCTCAACGGAAAACCCCGTATTTGCGGGTCAGATAAACGGCAAAGAAACTCACTGCCACGGCGGCACCCTTGGCCATGACCGGCAGGACACCGGCACTGGTGAGGCCACTGACGATGCTGACGGTGATACCGAGGCCTAATATGGCGGTGCCGATAAAGCCGAGACGCTGCAATTGCAGTGCCGCGCCATCACGGGCCTTGCCGGGAAATACAAAGCTGGAGGAAATCAGCCAGTGCACGACAATGCCCGCGCTGTAGCCGGCAGCCGATGCCCAGCCCGGCTCGACCAGCAAGGCGACAAGCACCATGAACAGGGCGACATCAAAGGCCAGACTGACAATGCTCGCCATCAGATAACGCGTGATCGAGAAACGGTTCAGAATTGCGAGGGGACCGGGCAGATGCCCTACCCAAAGCCCGACGACGGACCGCCTGTCCTGGCTACTGCGTTCCATGGTCTATTACTCCCCCTTTGCAAGAGAAAGGGTCAGGCCAGAGATGCTCGCGTTCATTACGCCGCCTTCCTGGATTTGCCTTCGGCCGCTTCCTCGATCCGGGTCGGAACATCGCGCATGCTTTCCAGGGCTGCCGCGCGGTCTTCGCTGATGTCTTCCGCGATCGCCCGCTGCGCACCTTCGTCGCCGGCTTCGTGATATTCGGCATCCTCGTTGACATTCCAGACGTTCCACTTGCGGGTGCCGGCTTCGATATTCTCGACCGTCAGCATCGCGGTCATCATTGCATGATCCTGGTTGTTGTAGCGGTGCATGCCGTTGCGGCCGACCATGTGCAGCGTCGGAAAGCGGCTTTCCAGATCGTTGCGCATGGTGGCGACATTCCGTTCATAGGCATCGTCATAGACCGGATAGGCCTTTTCCTGACGGACTACGACACCGCCGACGACATCTTCCGTCTTGCACAGGCCGAGGATCGCCATTTCCTTTTTCGCCAGTTCGACCAGATCCTCGTCGGACGAGGACCACAAGCCGTCATTTTCAAAGCAGAAATATTCCAGACCGACACAGGCGATATTCTCGTCCGGCACCATTTCCGGCGACCAGCTGCGGAAATTCTGTACCCGGCCGACCTGCACCCGATCATCATGGATATAGATCCAGTTGTCCGGGAACAGATCGTCCGACTTGATCATGATCGCCACGGTCAGGAAATCGCGATAGTTCAGATCCTGCGCTTCCGGCATCGATTTCGGCAACGGGTGGATGCGGGTCGCCAGCTCGCGCATCGGCGCACTGGAAATCACATGTTTCGCGGTAAGAACGGTTTCACCGGCCGCACTGGTCGCGCTCACCCGCCAATCGCCGTTGGCGTCCTGCGCCAGCTGCTTGAGGCTGTGTCCCATCAACACCTGATTGCCCTTGGCTTCGACATGGGCCTTGGCGGCATCCCACATCATGCCGGGT
>TARA_R110002124_G_scaffold265564_1_pt1 | contig 16117 bp, 16 predicted proteins | sample TARA_R110002124 | Tara Oceans TARA_R110002124 (sample SAMEA4397445) | marine metagenome | biome: Polar Biome; feature: [SRF] surface water layer (ENVO:00010504); material: water (ENVO:00002006), including particulate matter (ENVO:01000060) such as... | depth 5 m | reverse complement strand
CTTAGGTTATTTAAAACGCATTAAGTCTGAATTCTCAACATCTACGGAAGCAACTCAAGTGGATACATTAATAGGAAAAGTTGAAGCAAGCTTATAAGTATGGCTACGGCAAATCATAATTTATCGAATTACGATAAAACAGCAATCCCAAACGCGAAAGACTTTCGGTTTGGGATTGTTGTTTCAGAATGGAACGATACTATTACTGAAGGTCTATGGCAAGGAGCTTTTGACGCGCTAATAGATTGCAGTGTACTTAAAGAGAATATTGTACGATGGAATGTGCCAGGTACTTTCGAACTCACTTATGGTGCAGCCAGAATGAGTAAAAGCATTTACGCAGATTCAGGTATGTTAGATGCTATTATTGTTATAGGTTGTGTTATTCAAGGAGAAACAAAACATTTCGACTTTGTTTGCGAAGGCGTAACACAAGGCATTAAAGACCTTAATCTTAAAGGAGATATTCCTGTTGTATTTTGTGTGCTTACCGATAATAATATGCAACAGTCTATTGATCGTTCTGGTGGTAAACATGGTAATAAAGGTACTGAAGCGGCAATCGCAGCTATAAAAATGGCAAACCTTAGAAACGAAAGTAAGCAGTAAACAGTCTTCATTACTTTATTGTGTTTATTTTTTAGCTAACAGCTAACTCTAGCATACTTTTTGTTAATAATTTTAAGGAATCCTTAAGTAATATTTCCTAGTATTTTAAGTACTTTTGAGATATATCGAGATTAATTTATTAGTCAGCGTGTTTAATCAAAGAAAAAACAAACGTTTTAGTTATAAGCCTCGTTTTCAGGATTCTAATCCCGACAGCTATCGGGAAGAGTTGAAAGACGGTTTAGAGACTAAATGGAATGAAGTAAAAGGTGGTGCTAAACGCAAGGGGAATGTGCTAACATCTCTACCAGCCTTAATCATTATATTAGTGTTGCTTTTTGTTTTAATATATATTCTCGATGGATATATGAAATAAGGATAGTATGGGATTAATGAAATTAAAAAAGAATCGGAAGTATAATTATAAGCCACAATATTATAAAGGTGACAGTAATCCTTATGAGCTTAAGCACAAGTTTGATGAGCACAGATCAACCGTGAATCCTGCAAAAGGAATTAAGGGGAAATGGAATGCGGCTTTAGATGATTATCAAAACAATAGAGACAACAAGGTAAATAAACGTGTTCTAATTATAATAGGGGTTTTAGTATTCTTATTTCTATTAGTGATTGGTTTCGACTTGTCTATTTTCTTCTCAAAAAGCTAATGACAGATATAATTCAACTCTTACCAGATCATGTTGCCAACCAAATAGCAGCTGGTGAGGTGGTACAACGTCCTGCTTCTGTAGTCAAAGAATTATTGGAAAATGCTATTGATGCTGATGCTACCGAAATTAAACTCATCATTAAAAATGCTGGTAAAACCTTAGTGCAAGTTATTGATAACGGTAAAGGCATGAGTGTCACTGACGCGCGCTTAAGTTTTGAGCGTCATGCTACATCAAAAATAAAATCTGCAGAAGATTTGTTTCAAATTAACACAAAAGGATTTCGAGGTGAAGCATTGGCAAGTATTGCTGCGATTGCTCATGTAGATTTAAAAACGAAACGACCAGAAGACGAATTAGGAACTACAATAGAAATTGAAGGCAGTACTGTTAAATCTCAAGAGGTTTCAGTAACACCTTCTGGAACTTCGGTTGCAGTGAAAAATTTGTTTTTTAATATTCCTGCAAGACGAAATTTCTTAAAGTCAGATACCGTTGAGTTAAGACATATTTCAGATGAATTTCATCGTGTTGCTTTAGCACATCCTAATATTGCTTTTGCATTATACCATAACGGGAGTGAGCTTTTTAATTTACCACAAGAAAATTACAGGCAACGCGTAGTGCATATTTTTGGCACTAAAACCAATGAGAAGTTAGTACCTGTAGAAGAGGAGACAGAAGTTTTAAAAATCTCAGGATTTGTTGGTAAGCCAGAATTCTCTAAAAAAACAAAATCGGAGCAGTTCTTTTTTGTTAATCAGCGTTTTATTAAAAGTCCATATCTAAACCATGCGATTAATGCAGCTTTTGATGGGTTACTAAAAGATGGCTATCATCCAAGTTATTTTTTGAATCTCACAGTAGATCCGAAGACAATAGATATAAATATTCATCCTACAAAGACAGAAATTAAGTTTGATGATGAGCATACGCTTTATGCCATTTTACGATCTGCGGTTAAGCATAGTTTAGGGCAGTTTAATATTGCACCTGTTTTAGATTTTGAACATCAAAGCAGTTTAAATACGCCATATAATTATAAAGATAAAACAGCTTCGGCACCTTTAGTTGAGGTAGATAGAGCTTTTAATCCATTTTCTGAAGATGAGAATAATAGGAGACAAAGTTTAACACATAGTACGAGCTTTAAGCAAGCAGCAGCAGCTTCTTGGGAAAGCCTGTATGTAGGCCTAGAATCTAAAGGCAATAATTCTAAAACAGAATTTAGTGAAGTAACGTTTGAAAGTGATTCGCAAACCGAAACTATCTTTAGTAATTCGTCTATTGAAAGCACTAAAACAACCTTTCAGTTACAGCAAAAATATATCGTTAGTACATTAAAATCGGGTATGCTTATTATAGATCAGAATAGAGCACATCAGCGTGTGTTATATGAAAATTTCTTAAAACATATAACCATAAAAGAGGCGACAAGTCAGCAGTTATTATTTCCGTTGCAATTGCATTTTACACCAAGCGAAACCAAGATAATAGGCGATTTAAAAGCAGATTTAGAACATACAGGTTTTGTATTTTTAGAATTAAATGAAAAAGAAATTACGATTACAGGTGTGCCAGTTGGAGTGTCAGAAAGTGAAGTGACTATAATTTTTGAACAGTTGATTAGCGATGTAGAAAATGATGTGCCAGACGCCAATTTTAGTGCTGCAGATTTGCTCGCTAAATCTATGGCAAAAAGTTTAGCCATTAAAAATGGACAATCTCTTAATAGTATGGAGCAAGAGCACATGGTTAATAGTTTATTTGCCTGTAAGGAACCAAATGTATCACCAACCAATAGACCAACGTTTATTACGCTAGGAGTTGATGATATTGAAAAAAAATTTATGTAGTATATGAGACAAGGAATAACAGGTGTAGTAAAGCATTTATTAATTATAAACGTGCTAATGCTTATAGGAACTATGGCAATTGGTAATGGTGAAATTTTTTATCGATGGTTCGCTTTATATTTCCCCAAAAACCCAATGTTTCAACCATGGCAAGTGTTAACGCACATGTTTATGCATGGTGGAGTGACACATGTTCTATTTAATATGTTTACTTTATGGATGTTTGGCACTGCTGTTGAACAAGCTTTTGGATGGAAGAAATTCTTAACATTTTATTTGCTTTCTGGGTTTGGTGCAGCTATTATTCAAGTTGCATTTTTGTATTTTCAGTACAACACTGGTTTAACAACTTTAATAGAATCTGGTATTTCTCTAACGGATATTGTTAATGTTCTTAGTGAAGGTAAATACAATACAGCTTGGGTGTCAATTTTAGGTGATAATTTTAATGGTTTTGTTAGTGCTTTTAATTCCACTATGGTAGGCGCATCTGGTGCTATTATGGGAGTTCTAGTGGCTTTCGGAATGTTATTTCCCGAATCTAAATTAATGCTTATTTTCTTGCCTATACCAATAAAAGCTAAGTACTTTATACCTGTTATTATTGCTTTAGACTTGTTTTCTGGTATAACAGGTCAATCCATATTTAGTCCAAGTAATACAGCTTATATGGCGCACGTTGGTGGAGCTCTTACAGGTTTTATTTTGATGTACTTCTGGAAGAAAAATGAAAAAGATAAATACCGTTGGAATTAACTATGAACACACTACGAGATTTTAAATGCAAGTTTAATAACTTCAATGCTTTTGAAAAGATTATTGTTATAAATATTATCATTTTCATTAGTGGTCAGTTGATTGGTGTTTTTGTACAAACAAGCAATTCTTTGTCTTTTTTAAGTTTACCATCAGATTTATTAGACTTTTTACTAAAGCCATGGACACTCATTACTTATGGATTTACCCATTATGGTTTTTTTCATGTTCTTTTCAATCTTTTGATTTTGTATTACATATCAAGAATGTTATTGAATTTGTTTCGCCCAAAAATGGCACTTAACATATACTTACTAGGTATCATTGCTGGCGGATTGGCTTTTCTATTTGTGTATAATGTCTTACCAAGTCAGTTTCTAATAGAGACTTCAAGCGTAGTTGGTGCTTCTGCTGGTATTAGAGCTTTAATTATCTTTCTTGGAATTTATATGGCAGAAACAGAAGTCCGAATCTTTATGTTTAATGTTAAGCTTAAATATATTGCCATTGCCATAGTTGTTATGGATGTTTTGGGTTTGTTTACTTGGAATCAGGGAGGAAATGTTGCGCATTTAGGAGGCGCATTGTTAGGTTATTTTTATGCCACTAAACTTAGACAAGGCAAAGACATAGGCTCTGGCTTTGAACGAGCGATGGATACTGTAGTAAGTTGGTTTAAACCAAAATCTAATTTAAAAACAGTGCATCGAAAAAAAGGACAATTTGCTGGTAAGACTAAAGACGAGTTTAATTCGTTTAATAAACAGAAAAAGATAGATTTAATTCTCGATAAAATCAGTAAAAGTGGTTATGAGAGTCTTACAGCAGAAGAAAAAGAGTTTCTCTTTAAAGCTGGTAAATAATGCAGATTCCCATTTTCAAGGGAAATTAATATGAAGAATTTAAAGCTAGGCGGTAAATTTATATTTGTTATCAATTCTTTGGTAGCGTTTTTATTGCTTGTTTCCTACATTTTAGCATACATACCACCAAAAAAATTTGCGACGCTGTCCGTTTTAAGCCTTAGTGTTCCATTACTCATTCTACTCAATATAATCTTTTTTATCTATTGGTTGCTAAGGGTGAAAAAGCAACTTTTATTATCGTTGTTGGTATTGGTTTTGGGATGGAGTTATATAAGTACTATGTATAAGTTTTCATCTTCTAAAAAGATTGAAGACACCAATAATATTTCAGTAATGTCATATAATGTGAGATTATTTAATATGTTTTCATGGTTACCTAGTAAGACAGTGAAAGAAGATATTGTAGAATTTATATATAGCGAAAATCTAGATATACTTTCTATGCAAGAGTATAGAACAGCTGATCCTATTAAATTGGATGGGTATTATAGTTTTAACGCTACACTTAATAACACTGTAAAACGCGGACAGGCTATTTTTTCAAAATTCCCTATTGTAAATTCTGGTTCGCTAGAATTTCCAAATACTTTTAATAATGGCATTTTTGTTGATATCGTTAAGCATAAGGATACGATAAGAATTTATAATTTGCATTTGCAATCTTCGGGTATAAAGACTGATGTAAAAACACTTAAAAAGGAAACCTCTGGCCATTTATTTAAACAGGTAGGTGCAACTTTTAAAGCCCAGCAAGAGCAAGTAGAGCTATTTCTAAAGCATAAATCTAAATGTAACTACAAAAGCATTGTAACTGGCGATTTTAATAATACAGCATATTCTTATATTTATAAAAAAGTAAAAGGCGATGATTTGCTAGATTCTTTTGAAGAAGCTGGTAATGGCTTCGGAAGAACATATAACTTTAAGTTCTTCCCACTAAGAATTGATTTTATTTTATCCGATAAAGCTTTTACTGTTAATGGTTTTAAAACCTATGATATTAAGCTTTCAGATCACTATCCTATAAAAGCGACCTTAAAATTACATTAGCCAACAATCTGCTGTATCTGCAATAATGTGAGCTACTAAACCAATACCGAAAAGTCTAGATTTTTTAGGAATAAGCAATATGAAATAAACTGCTATTGCATAATAAGAGTGAAGCGGGTGAAAATTAATACTACAACGATTAGGATCGAAAATTGGATTGGCTAATAAGTGGTCTAAATCAATAACAAAAGCAAGTAACATAATTAAGTAAGCCTTGATCCAATTTTGTTTAAAAAAGCATAAAGCAAGCACTAGTGGAAATCCGAAATGTAGACCATAGTGAACCCAAAATTGAAGCATAATATTTTATATGTTTTATCTTAACATCCCTAAAGTCCCCTCAAGGGGACATACTATGTAAGTTCGTTTTTAGAATTGTCCCCTTGAGGGGACTTTAGGGGTGTTTTTAAGTTTATAATGTTTGTTTTTTTAAGTATAACTCTGTATTTGGCCCCTCATTAAACAATAAATCTAAGATGCTAAGATTCGAAATAAAACCATGTTTCTCAGTAAAAACTTGAGTGTAAGATTGAAAAGAATCTATTTTATAGTTTCGATTAACTAATGGTTTAAAATCTGTTTTGTCTTTTGGCTGTTTTTCAAAAAGCTGTGTTTTTGATGTAGCAAGATTAAGCTGTAGAGAATCTATAAGCACTTCAAAACAATTGAGATTAAAATCTAAGATGTAGTCAAATTGCTTTTCAAACAAAGGCATTAAGTCGTCAATGTAGTATTCAAAAAAAGGGGACATGCTGTAAGCTGATTGTAATGATTTTAGATGTTGTTGTTGCCAATAATCTTCATTAGCAATTCTAACATCTTTATAAAGTTGTCTATTCTTTTGAGTATAACTCACAGGAACTGTTAGAGCAAGTTTACCGTTAGCACCATAAATTTCTGTGCGATTTCTAAAGCTTTGTTTTTGATAGTTATCACATGCTTCAAAAAACACATTATCAGCCTTAAACATAGCTGCATAATGCGCTATGTTAGGGAAATATGTAGCATGGATAAGACAATTCATTATGTCTTGTTTTTTTAGACTACTAATTATTATTTAGCTTTCTTTTTCTTTCTCCATCTATTATAGAAAGTGATTCCCAAAATAAGCACTAAAAATGGTATTAAGTAAGATGTGCGTTTACCACTGCCACTGACTGTTGTAAATATTCTATCCCAACGAGGTCTCCAGTTTTTAAGACCGTCATTAATACCATCTATACTCATCCAGATAAATACTGGTTTACCAAAAGTATGATCGAAAGGTACAAATCCCCAATATCTACTATCAATAGAGTTGTGTCTGTTGTCTCCCATCATCCAATAATAATCTTGCCCAAAAGTATAGGCTGTTGCTGGTTGGTCATCAATAAAAATTTGATTCCCTCTTGTGACTACTTTATGGCCTTCATATTCTGAAATAGCACGTTTATATAATGCAATGTTTTCAGTCGTTAATTTAACTGTGGCTCCAGCTTTAGGAATCCATATAGGGCCAAAATTGTCGATGTTCCAATTGTAATTAGCATCTCTAGGAAAGATATCGTCTTTTTCTTCTGGAGCTCTTTTAATAGGAACAATTTGTGCTACTTCTGGGTGCGCTTTTAATCTCGCTATAGCTTGGTCTGTAGCAGCAGGAATTCTATAAGACCCTTCTGTTGTTCCATAGCCTAATCCATCAGTGATATCATATTTTTTTAGTATATCATAAATCCGTGCTGCTTGAAGATTACGCTTAAAAGTTATGTCATAAGAAAATTGTAACTGCGCTCTATTAGGTAATTTGTTTTGTACACCATTTATGTAAACATAACCATTACGTATTTCTAAAGTATCACCAGCGACACCCACACAACGTTTTACTAGATTGGTCTTCTTATCTATGGGTTTGTAATAGTTACGATCTGGAGTAAAATTATTCATATCCAAAAGCGTATCTGCTGGTTGGTTGAATACCACAATGTCATTGCGTTTAATTTTTTCAAAGGCTGGTAATCTAAAATATGGTAGCTGTAATTTATTTATCCAAGATGTGTTTCGCTTTTCGAAGTTGTCATTAAATAAGTAAGATTTGGTTTTCAAGACAGGAATAGTGTCATGTACCATTGGTGCTCCAATAGTTGTCATTGGCGTTCTGGCACCATAATGTATTTTACTAACAATAAGAAAATCACCAACCAACAATGATTTTTCTAAGGATGATGACGGAATCACAAACGGTTGAAAGAAATACGTATGTACAATTGTAGCTGCAACAATAGCGAATAGGATAGAGGTTATCCATTCTCCAGAAGATGTTTTTGGTTTTAACTTTCTGTCTTCTATATAGCTAACGTCTGCAACATAATTTAAATAATATAGATAAAAGCCTAAAGTAATTACGCATAATAGTGCGTCTAGTTTACTATCCTTACCAAATGATCTAGCGGTTTCTACCCAAGCTGCAGGAATCATTATAAGATTTACAATTGGTAAAAACATTAATATAACCCACCACCAAGGACGAGAAACAATTTTCATTAATACAACCGCATTGTAAACTGGTACAAATGCTTCCCATGCTTTTCTCTCAGCTTTAACATATAATTTCCATGTACCTAAGCCATGTATAACTTGTAAGATTAGTAAAAAAATAAACCACTGAGTCCAGGTCATAATATCTAAAATGATAATTGTCTAATGACAATTGATTAATTTTTAAGGTTCAAATTTGCAGTTTTTCTTGATGAAATAAAAATCCTTGTCAATTCATCTGCTTCATTTAACAAAAATTTACAATTGTCCGAAGGTAAAAGTTTTTCGTCAATAATGAATTCTAACCAGAAATGACTTTCATCTACCTCTTCAATTACAATACTTATTTTTGAAATGAAACTTCGTTTTGATTGTGCAACGCAAGTGGCTCTATAATTCGCTGCTACTGACGTAGAGCATCTGATAAGTTGATTTTTAATATGATTAGATAAATAATCATTAGGTAATTTAGCAACTAGCTTAACAGTGTTATGTGCAAATATTTTTGTTCTATGTTTTAGGTCATTCTTCATTAATCAATCGACATTAAGCATTAATATTTAACACATCTTTCATGCTAAACACTCCTTTTTTATTCTTAATCCATTCTGCTGCAATTACTGCTCCCATTGCAAAACCTTTGCGACTATGTGCTGTATGCTTTATGCTAATAGAATCGATTTCAGAATTATAAGTTATTTTATGAGTGCCAGAAACGTTTTCAATACGCTTGGCATCAATGTAAATTTCATCAGATTTAGGTTGGTCTAACGTCCAGTTTTTGTAATTGGTGTTTTTTACGATTTGTTCAGCTAAAGTAATGGCAGTACCACTTGGTGCATCTAATTTTTGAGTGTGATGAATTTCTTCAATTTCAGCATTATAACCATCTACTTTTGCCATTAATTGACTCAGTCTTTTATTAATTTCGAAAAAAAGATTAACGCCTAAACTAAAATTTGAAGCATATAAAAATGTTCCACCTTTAGATTTACAATACTCTAAGACATCTTCGTATTGGTCTAACCAACCTGTGGTGCCAGATATCACAGGCACTCCTGCATCTAAAGCCTTTTTAATATTAGAAACGGCTACAGCTGGTATGCTAAAATCTATAGCGACCTCAGTATTTAAAAAATCATAATCTGAATTAGTACCAGACGCTTTTAGAGTAATACTATGATTGCGTTGTAAAGCAATAGTTTCAATGCTTTTGCCCATTCTGCCATAACCTAGTAAAGCTATATTCATATTAAAATTTAAAATTTAATGTTAATCCTAAATCCGAAGTGTTCTCCAACTGGTTGTATTGATAGTGTGGACTAAGGCTTAAATTTTCATCAACATTAAACTGTAATAAATGCGCATCTACATTGGCATCAATAATGTTTAAGGCATAAAGACCAAAGGTCACTAAAAGAGACACTTCTTTATTTCGTCTAAACTGTTGCTGTGCTCTAATAAGCCCATCATCTGAAATGGATGGTGTCTCATTAGGACCATAAAATTCATCATCTTTAAAACCAGCTTTACGTCTTTTGTATGCATCTCTATAGCGATCAAATTGCTTATCATTCCTCACATAGAAATAAACACCAGCTCCAATAGCTCCCCAAACAATAGGTACTTTCCAATATTTTTTATTGTAAGCTTGTCCTAATCCTGGCAAGATAGCCGAATAAAACGCTGCTTTAGACGGTCGTAGCGGATCAATGGCTTTTTTAGTCAATGTCTCGTTAGCTACTATAGGTGATTGGTCTATGGCTATGCTCGTACTATCTTTATCCTTTTGAGAAAATGAATATAGTGCCGAAAAAAAGCATAGGTATAAAATAAATAAACGTTTATTTAGCACGTTGAACTAATTTTTTAATTCGGTTAAAATCTTCTTCAGAATGAAAAGGTATCGTAATCTTACCACTTCCATTCTTAGCTATTTTAACGTCTATTTTATGTCCGAAGTATTCTGAGAATTCTTTAACCCCTTTTTTAATGTACTTTGGGATTCCTGTAGATTCTGAGTCCGATGTTTGTTCTGATGTCGAATTTAAGTTCTTAACTAATTGCTCTGTAGCTCTTACAGATAGTTTGTTGCTGATAACTTTTTCATAAACTTCGAGTTGGTCTATCGGACTTTCTATATTAACCATAGCTCTACCATGTCCCATACTAATAAATCCATCTCGCATTCCGGTTTGAATGATTGGGTCTAATTTTAATAAGCGTAAATAATTGGCAATAGTCGAACGTTTTTTACCAACACGCTCACTCATTTGTTCTTGTGTCAGTTGTATTTCGTCAATTAAACGTTGATAGGATAGTGAAATTTCTATTGGGTCTAAATCTTGGCGTTGAATATTCTCAACCAAAGCCATTTCTAAAGACTCTTGGTCGTTTGCTATTCTTATATATGCTGGGATTGCAGTTAAACCTATTAATCTAGAAGCTCTAAAACGACGCTCGCCAGAAACTAATTGGTATTTGTTGAAGGCTAATTTTCTAACCGTTATTGGTTGAATTACTCCAAGCTCGCGAATAGAAGAAGCGAGTTCTCTAAGCGATTCTTCATTAAAATTTGTTCTTGGCTGAAATGGATTTACTTCGATACTTTCAACATCGAGTTCAACTATATTACCAACAACTTTATCTGCATTTTTATCTTCAGCAGAGTTAATATCGTTTTGAGGGTCTTTTAACAAAGCCGAAAGCCCACGTCCTAATGCTTGTTTTTTTGTTGCCTTAGCCATTACAATTCATTTTTTTTAATCAACTCTTTGGCTAAGCTCAAATAGTTTGCAGCACCTTTGCTACTTACATCGTAGTTGATAATGCTTTCGCCATAACTTGGTGCTTCACCTAAACGTACGTTTCGTTGAATAATAGTATCAAAAACCATATCTGTAAAATGTTTCTGAACCTCTTCTACAACTTGGTTAGATAGACGCAAGCGCGAATCGAACATTGTTAACAATAGTCCTTCGATATCTAACGCTTCATTATGTATTTTTTGTACACTTTTAATAGTATTTAACAGTTTGCCTAAACCTTCTAGTGCAAAATATTCGCATTGAATAGGAATAATTACGGAATCAGCAGCAGTTAAAGCGTTTAATGTTAACAAACCAAGCGAAGGAGCGCAATCAATTAATATATAGTCGTATTCAGATTTTAATTCCGAAATTGCTTTTTTAAGCATGTACTCACGCTCTTCTTTATCTACTAATTCAATTTCTATTGCGACAAGATCGATATGTGCAGGCATAATATCTACGTTAGGCGCTTTGGATGTTATAATAGCGTCCTTTGCAGGTTTGGTGTGTTCTAATACCTGATATGAGCCGATCTCAACAGCATCTACATCAATCCCTAAACCAGAACTGGCATTGGCTTGAGGATCTGCATCTATAAGTAGTACTTTCTTCTCTAGTACACCTAAAGAAGCAGCTAAATTTACAGAGGTCGTTGTTTTACCAACACCTCCTTTTTGATTAGCAATTGCAATGATTTTACCCATTAAATGATTTGGTTATTTGAATGTGAATTTATTAGGATATTTTAATGTATTCAAACCTCTATTTTACATGTTCGCTTCATCTTTTTATCGCTTCATATTATATATAATATGAAACTTAAAAAAGCTTTTGCCAAAAAGCAAAAGCCAAGCTTTTCGATATCATAAAATTGCATGATAATTTCATCGTAAAAATACAATTATTTATGAGTATAGAAAATTGAAGTTGTTAACATTGATTTCATAAAAATAGGCTAACTGAAAAGAACCAATGCTATTAACCTGAACTTGTTTCAGATTCTAATTTATATTGATTTTTATAATTTTCAGTTAGCCTAATTGTGAATAAATAGATCTACTATTCTTCTGGTAATAATACTGCTTTTATATAACCACCACTTAAGTATTTCTTAGCAACATTATGTATATCTTTTGTTGTTAAAGCATTTACATTAGCTTCATAGTTAATTACATTATCAATATCACTTTTATTATAATCTGCATTTTTAATAGCAGACAACCAAAAACGGTTTTGCTCTAGTTGTTCTTTTCTCGTTAGTAATAAAGCTTTCTTTACTTTGTCTAAATCTGTTACTGTAGGTCCATCGTTTACAATCTTTTTAAGTTCTGCTATTGCTGCAGCAGATAACTTTTCGACATTTTCAGGTGCACAAGGAAATGAAATGCTAAAACTAAAACGACCATAAGGCATTTTGTTAATAGAGCCTCTTGCACCAGCACCATATACACCACCTTCTTCTTCTCTTAATTTTTCGATCAATTTAATACTTAAGATTTCTCCTAAAGCATTCATCGCTCTAGCTTCTTTAATATCATATTTTGCTTCACCTCTATAAATAAGGTTTACCTGGCTTTTTGGTTCAGTGCCTTTATTATACGTAAACTCATAAGCACCAGATTTTGGCCTAAAAGATGATACGTTATACATTTCTCGTTCTGTATTCCCTGGAAGTGATGCAATATAGGTCTCTGCATATTCAGCGATCTTATCCTCATCTACATTACCAACAAAATAAAAATTAAAGTCTCCTGCATTTGCAAAACGTTCTTTATACTTTTCATAAGCTAAATCATAATTAGCTTTATCTAAATCTTCTTCAGTTGGGAAGCCTGTATATCTTGGGTTCCCTTCATTAGAAAACTTACCTAAAGCAATTGAAAACGATATATTAGGATTAGATAATATATTTCCTAAAAAGGCTTTCTGCTTACTTATATAAGAAGCAAAAGCCTCAGGATCTTTATCTAATTTAGTAAAGTACAAATGAATCATTTGAAACATGGTTTCAAAATCTTTAGGTGAAGCAGATCCTCTCATACCTTCGCTTAAACCACCAATAAAAGGGCTTACTCGTGCTATTTTACCAGACATTAATTTAGTCATGTCGTTTTTGGTGAGCCCATCAATACTCGCTTCAAATACACCTCTGTTAGCGCTTGCGGTTTCTTTTAAAACATCATCAGAGTACAATGATGTACCTCCATAACTATAGGCTTCAAATAAGATTTCATCATTTTTAAAATCTGTTTTCTTATAAATAATTTTTGCACCATTACTTAAGGTAATTGTTGTTGTTTCGTTAATTTTTTCTTTATTATTAACTTCTACACTAGCGATACTTCCTTTTTTAGGTTTTACAGGCATTAGGTTTTCTCTTACTGCTTCATCTTCATAATCGGCAATGTCTGCTTTTTTAATATTATCTAGTAAGTTAATGACTTCTTTTTCTGTCACCTTTTTAAGACCTTCCTTTTTTGGGCCTGTAAGAACAACTAACCTATTGTCGTCATGTAAGAAATTGACAATTAAACCATTAACTTCTTCTAGCTTTATATTTGGTAACTCTGATTGTGTATATTCGAAAGACCATTCTATTCCAGGAATAGGGCTTTCTTGTAAAAAATTCTGAATATAACCACGAACAATTCTACCAGATTCTTCCTTACCCTTATTTTTAAACGAACGTTCTAATCTTGCTAAATAATCTTTCTTCGCGCGTTTTAATTCTGAAGCTTTAAAACCATAACGTTTTACACGTTCATTTTCTTCTAATAGTGTTTTTAATGCGTCTAACTGACCTGTTTCATTAGTTTGAGCAAAAGATTGATAGGCATCTTTGTTACCTATAATACCACCTTTGTATGAAAAACCATAAATAAATGGTGGGTTTGGTTTATTACTAAATTCGCTAAGTCTGTTGTTTATCATTTGGTCAAAAAGGCCTTCAACAACATTGTCTCTATAGTCTTCTACAGTTTTTGTTTTCTTCTTTTTACCTTTATCCTTGTAATAAATTTGAACTTGGCTGCCTGTAGCTTCTTCATCCCATTCAATAGCTACAAAAGTACCTTCATGATTTTCGGATCCAAATTCCTCTCTTGGTTTTGGATTCTCAGGGTTTTTTAGATCGCTAAAATTTTCTATTATTTTCTTTTCAAGTGTTTCTACATCTAGGTCACCAACAGCAATTACTGCCATTAGGTTAGGACGATACCAGTCTTTTTGAAAGTTTCTTACACTTTCATATTTGAAGGTTTCTAAGTTTTCTTTTGTACCAATTGGTAAGCGATCTGCATATTTAGATTTGTAAGCGATTTTATCTAAATACTTAGATTGCATTCTGGTTGCGGCACCAAGTCGTGTTCTGTATTCTTCAATAACAACGCCACGTTCATCATCAATATCTTGTTCAGTAAGTAATGCATTACCAGCCCAATCTTGTAAAATTTGAAAGCCTTTATCTAATTTTTCTGGATCGTCACTTGGAATTGGGAGAATATAAACCGTTTGGTCAAAACCTGTGTAGGCATTTAAGTCTGCACCAAATTCTACACCAATACTTTGCAAGTAATCTACCAATTCGTTTTTCTTAAAATTGGTGGTACCATTAAAGTTCATGTGCTCCATAAAATGCGCTAAACCTAGTTGGTCTTCGGTTTCTAAAATAGAACCGGCTTTTATAGCCAAACGTAATTCTACTTTGTCTTCTGGTTTACCATTATTCTGTATGTAATAGGTAAGTCCGTTAGATAGTTTACCAATTTTTACATCTGAAGTTGTTGGTAATAAGTCTGAAGAGACTGAGCCAGTAGTTTGCTTTTCTAAAGTTTTGGTTTGTGCATTTGTTGATAATGTAATTAGCAAACAACAAACAAAAAGTGTTCGAAGCATTTGAGAAAGTTTTGTTTTCATAGATTGATGGTTTTAAAAATTATAATAACTGTTTATAAGAAAATTCCTCTAATCTAAATATAAAACATTAAGAATAAAAGAAATAACAATACTTTAACTAAATTTTTAGTTGAATATTATGCTTAAGCTCAGATAAATTTTATGAGAATAGGTAAGAGGTAATTATTTAATCCGTTGTGCATTTGATTAAATTTCGTCTATTCGAGTGAATTTTAGGCTTTGATAGCCTGAAATTTGTATCGAGAACAAGAAATTTATGTTATAAAATAGGTTCTCGATACGATTTTTATCAAAAATCACTCGAACTGACGTATTCAAAATCAATTGAGTACCAATAAAATGCAGAACGTTTATTTATTCTTTTTAGTTCGAATCATTTTTTCTAAATCGTCCCATTGATTTTCACTAACTTCTGATAACATATTGAATTCACCTGCACCTTTAAGCCATTCACCACCATCTATAGTCACAACTTCACCATTCATATAGGCTGAAAAGTCAGACACTAAATAAGCTGCTAAATTGGCTAATTCTTGATGCTCACCAACACGTTGTAACGGTACTTTTTTAGCCATATCAAATTTTTCTTTAAGATCACCAGGCATTAAACGATCCCAAGCTCCTTTAGTTGGGAATGGTCCTGGAGCAATAGCATTAAATCGCATTCCGTATTTTGCCCATTCTACAGCAAGACTTCGAGTCATAGCCAAAACTCCAGCTTTAGCTGCTGCACTTGGTACAACGTAACCAGAACCTGTCCAAGCATAAGTCGTTACGATACTTAAGACGTTGGTATTGGTTTGTTTAGTGTCTATCCAATGTTTTCCAAAAGCTAGCATACAGTTTTTTGTACCTTTTAGAACAATATCTATAATCACATCAAAGGCTCTTGGCGACAAACGTTCTGTAGGTGAGATGAAATTTCCGGCAGCATTATTTAGTAAGACATCCACTTTGCCAAATTTTTCTACAACAACTTGGCGCATAGCTTCTACCTGATGAAACTCACGCACATCACACTGTAATGGTAAACATGTGCCACCAGTTTCTGCTTCTAATTCCTTGGCTGT
>TARA_R110002124_G_scaffold114535_13_pt1 | contig 16141 bp, 19 predicted proteins | sample TARA_R110002124 | Tara Oceans TARA_R110002124 (sample SAMEA4397445) | marine metagenome | biome: Polar Biome; feature: [SRF] surface water layer (ENVO:00010504); material: water (ENVO:00002006), including particulate matter (ENVO:01000060) such as... | depth 5 m | reverse complement strand
GGGTGGGGTGGTATTGCAGACTCCGTCGGGATGTCCGCGACATCGGCTTGCCATGCCCTCAGTCCATCGACTAATTTCGGGCCAGTTGCGTCGCTGGTGCCCCGCCATGAGCCTTGATCGATCCGTCCGCTGGCGCGGCCTCGACCCTGTGTCGCTGGAACATTGCCATATCATCGCCGGTGCCCGCGACACCCGGGTGCGCAGCGCCGTCATCACTCCCGCCTTCGGCCTGTTTTACCGCTTCAAGCTGGACGAGGCGGGCAATGTGCGCACCGTCAAGCTAGAGCATACCGATGGCCGGGTTCTCGAACTGTTCAGCGATGGCGCCGGCAATTGGAGCGACGATCGCGCCGAGCCCCTGCCGGAGCTGCGCGGCTGCATCGATGTCGACATTTCTGCATCGCCGCTGACCAACTCCCTGCCCCTGTGGCGCTGCGACTGGATCATCGATCAGCCGCAGCGCTTTGCCATGGCCTGGATCGATGTCGATTCCATGAGCGTGCAGCGCGACGAGCAGATCTATACCAGGCTCGACGACAGCCATTTTCGCTATCGGGCATCAGACGGCAGTTTCGAGCGTATCATCACCGTCGATGCCGATGGCCTTGTCCTTGACTATCCGGGCCTGTTTGCGCGCGCCGATTGAGCGATCAGCCTGCTGCCGGACGCGTCACCACCAGGCCAGCGCTGCGTGCCCGCACCTCCGGTGTGGCAAGACAGGTCTCGACCGCCTCGTAGCCCGGCGCACCCTGCCAGGGGGCAACCACGCTGGGCGGACTGTGATTGGCGGGGCAAAGGATGATGGTTTCATCCGCCCCCACTGCCGCAAGGTCGAGAATGGCCGACGAACGGGTCATCAGCATCAGCCGTGGCAACCGGTTGGCGGCAGCGCGCAGATAGGCGATCAGCGCCCCCTGCGTCGGCTCGTCGAGCCCGTCCTCAACCATGTCGACCACAACGGTGTCAGCCGGCGCGCCATCCAGACCGATCAGCAGCGTGGTCAGCGCCGGGCACAATGTAGCCCCCTCCTCGGCCAGCCAGGTTTCGGCCCGACCGATCCGCTGGCGCAGCGCGGGGTCCGCGGCCAGCCTCTCCTGCGCTGCCGGGCCATCCGCCTGGCGATCAAGTCCCAGGAACCGCCCGCCGGGGATCGCCTCGGCCAATGCCTGGGACAGCCGCGTCTTGCCGCTCCCGAGCGGTCCGATGATAAAGTTGAGCCGCGTCAGCCGCGACAGGGCGAAGCGTTCCCCGCCCCACGGCCAGGGCAGGTCGATCACCAGTGCGGGCCCTTCTTCCTCTCCATCCAGCTGACGCACCGCGCCCAGGTCCGGCGCTTTGCCGGCTGCCAGCTCGCTCCGGAGCGTCCGCACACGGCCAAGGGCTGACCCCAGGCTCTGCATGCGCGCCTCGATGACTGTCTGCTGGCTGGCCAGCGCCATTGCCAGGTCGCGCCCGTCGCCACCCAGGACGCGCTCGACTTCCGCCAGGCTCAGCCCCAGCCCTCTCAGCGCCACGATATCGCTCGCCCGCGCCAGCTCGGCCGGACCGTAGACCCGCCAGCCGGCTGCGGTGCGCCCGGGCGTAATCAGCCCGCGATCCTCATAAAGTCGCAGGGCCTTGCTGGAGATCCCCAGCATACGGACGGCATGGGCATGTTTGAGACTGCGTTGGGAAGGCATCACGGCTCACCTCTTGGATTTGACCGCCATCCTTATCGGGCCAGCCCCAAGGGCCGAGTCAAGCACTGGTTTTTGCCACCGAACAGTGTCACCCTCAATTCATCAAATCGACCTAGAAAGCTCATTGTTCCATGTCGTGAGGGCAAGACCCATGTTCCGCATCATGCCGCGCATCTTTGCCAGCCTGCCGCTGACCTCCCTGCTCATCGGCACGGCCGGACAGCCCGCCATCCTGGTCATACCCCCCGCCATGACAGCGCTTTACGTTCTGCTGCGCGATCGCATCATCCGCCGACGGGTCGGTCTGGCCGCCTGGCCCAGCGATGGTTTTGCCCGCCACGTGCTGGTCGATGATCTGGGCCAGCTGGTCCTCGTGACCCTGATCGGCCTGCCGCTTTTCTTTGCCGGCGATGCCCTGAGGGCCATGCTCGTCACCGCCTGAAGGCGAGAGTTTTTTGCGCAAGCGCCTTCCCCCTCCCGCAGCGCTCTGCTACGCCACGGCTAGAATTTGACCGGAGGCCCGACCCATGAGCGCGACTTTCAAAACTCTCGACGAGCTTGACCTGACCAACAAGCGCGTGCTGCTTCGGGCCGACCTCAATGTACCCATGGCCGATGGCGCGGTCAGCGACGCCACCCGCATCGAGCGCCTCATCCCCACCATCCGCGAGATCGTCCGCCATGATGGCAAGGCGATCCTGCTCAGCCATTTCGGTCGGCCCAAGGGCAAGGTCGATCCGGAATATTCGCTCGAGCAGGTCTGTTCAGCCGTCGCCGACCAGACCGGTCATCCGGTGGGCTTTGTCGCCACCGACTGGATCGATGTCAGCGCCGCAGCCAAGGCCATCGACGAGGCGCCGGCCGGTTCGGTGCTGATCATGGAAAATACCCGCTTCCATCCCGGCGAGGAGGCCAATGACATCGAGCTGGCCAAGCGCATGGCCAGCCTGGGCGACGTTTATGTCAACGATGCCTTCTCGGCAGCGCACCGCGCCCATGCCTCGACCTCGGCGCTGGCTCATCTGCTGCCTGCCGCAGCGGGCCTGGCCATGCAGGCTGAACTCGAAGCGCTCGAAGCCGGCCTGGGCAAGCCCAAAAAGCCCGTCGTCGCCATCGTCGGCGGGGCCAAGGTGTCTTCCAAGATCGATCTGCTGGAAAACCTGGTCACCAAGGTCGATGGCCTGGTGATCGGCGGCGGCATGGCCAACACCTTCCTGCACGCCCAGGGCTACAGCGTCGGCAAGTCGCTATGCGAGAAGGACCTGGCCGAAACTGCCCTGCGCATCATGGACAAGGCCATCGACAGCGGCTGCGCCATCATCCTGCCGATCGACGCGGTGATGGCCTGGCACTTCAAGGCCGACACCCCAACCCGCCTCTATGGCGTGGATGCCATGGATAACGACGCCATGATGCTCGATATCGGCCCCTCCTCGATCGAACGGATCATCGGCGCCATCGACGATGCCCACACCGTGGTGTGGAACGGCCCGATGGGCGCCTTTGAAATGAACCCCTTCGATGCCGGCACGGTGGCCATCGCCAGGCACGTCGCCAAGCGCACCCATGATGGCAAGCTGGTCTCGGTCGCCGGTGGCGGCGACACTGTCTCGGCCCTGGCCCATGCCGGCGTCAAGGACCAGTTCACCTATGTTTCGACCGCCGGCGGCGCCTTCCTCGAGTGGATGGAAGGCAAGCCCCTCCCCGGCGTCGACGCGCTCAAAAAATAATGTCCGCCGTCGCACTGCGTCCCGCTCTGCCCGCCGACGAACCGGCGCTGGTTGCGCTGGACGTTCTGACGACTTCAGAGCCACAGCGTATTGGGGAAATCCAATATTGGTTGTCGCAGGGTTGGGTCTCCGTCGCCGAATGTGACGACACAGTCGTGGGCTACGGCGTGCTGCACAACCACTTCTATGGCCGCAGTTTTCTTGAACTGGTCATGGTTGCGTCACCCCATCGCCGTAAGGGCATTGGCAGTGTTCTCGTCAGGCACGCGCTGCAAATCTGCCAGTCGACAGAGCTCTGGAGCTCCACCAACCAGTCCAATCATGCCATGCAGGGCCTGCTCGACCGTCTGGGGTTTGTCCGCAGCGGCATCATTGAAAATCTCGACCCGGACGATCCTGAACTGATTTACCGCGCCGTCCGACCTCGAGACTGACGCTCAGGCGCCCGGCGCAGTTTGCTGCAGCACAAAGCCGTTGCCGTCAGGATCCTCGAAGGTCGCAAAAATCCCCCAGGGTTGGGTCTCGATATCGCTGATCGCCAGCCCTAGCGCCTTGAGGCGCGCAGTTTCGGCTCGTACGTCGCCGGTCTCCAGCACGATGCCCGAGATCGAACCCGGCTTCATGCTGTCAAACCACGTCACCAGCGTGAACGAGGTCTGCGCGCCCCTGGGTCCGACCTGCACCCATTGCTGACCCGGCCCCATCGGGTTGTCGCGGATAATGTCGAAACCGAGCACGTCGCGATAAAAAAGCTTGGCTCTCTGCTGGTCAGACACCGGTAGCGAAATGATGGCAATGCTGTCGATCATGCTGCCCTCCACAGACCGTGCCCGGCCTATTGAACTTCTATCGCTGGCGCCTGACAAGCGCTCGACAAGCCAAAGGCCGCCACCCTTGTGACGGCCCGTTCGCGGATGTCGAATTTAGAACGTTGCCGTCACCGGGTCCGAACCGATGCGCCCGTCGGGATCATTGAGCCCGGCAATGGCCGTCATGTCGGTGCCGCTGAGGGTAAAATCGAACACGTCGAAATTCTCCACGATCCGGCTAGGCGTTACCGATTTGGGGATCACCACCAGCCCCAGTTCGATGTGCCAGCGGATGATCACCTGCGCTACGGACTTGCCGTGCCGGGCGGCAATGGCCCCAAGCACAGGATTGTCCAGCAGCGTGCCCTGGCCCAGCGGGCTCCAGCTTTCGGTGACCACGCCGAGCTTGTCGTGTTTGGCCCGCATCGCCGATTGCTGAAATAGCGGGTGCAGTTGTATCTGGTTGATCGCTGGCGTCACCCCGGTCTCGGCAATGAGCTGGTCGATATAGTCGCCCTCGAAATTGGAGACGCCGATCGAGCGCACCTTGCCTTCGTCGCGCAACCGGATCATGGCCTTCCAGGTATCGATGAACTTGCCGCGCCAGGCCGAAGGCCAGTGGATCAGGTAGAGGTCGACATAATCGGTGCCGAGGCGTTTCAGGCTCTCATCCATCGCCTGGAGCGTGGAATCATAACCCTGCGCCTCGTTCCACAGCTTGGTGGTCAGAAAAATGTCCGAGCGCGCCACGTCGGACTGCGCCATGCCCGCGCCGACACCCGCTTCATTCTCATAGATGGCTGCCGTATCGATATGCCGGTAACCCGCAGCGAGCGCGGCCTGCACGGCTGTGGCGGCCTCCGCATCGGTCGCCTTCCACACGCCCAGTCCCAGCTGGGGAATTGCATGGCCGTCGTTGAACGTCACGTAAGGTTGCGTGGTCATTGTCATTATCCATTATTGTGGGAATGTGAGGCGAGGGCGCCGCTGCTGGCCTCATCCTAGGACAGATGACGCCCGGAACCAAGCCATCAGGCCAGCTACCATACAAGATTCGCCTTTCGTCTAATAACCCTAGGTCTAATCGAAGGGGCGATGACGAAAGTCTAATCTTGCAGGCAGGAAACCCAAACGAGGCTTGCCCACCCATGACGAAGTCGCTCAACGCCATTGCCCAGAAACTGATGGAACCCGGCAAGGGTATCCTGGCGGCCGACGAATCCGAAGGCACCATCGCCAAGCGCTTTGCCAAGATCAACCTGCCCAATTCGCTCGACCTGCGCCGGGACTATCGCGAGATGCTGTTCCGCTCGACCGAAGCCATGACCAAGTATATTTCCGGCGTCATCCTGACCGAGGAAACCCTCGAACAGTCGGCTGCCGACGGCACCTCCTTCCGCGCCATCCTCGCCGATGCCGATGTGATCCCCGGCATCAAGGTCGATCGCGGCGCCTTCCCCATGCCGGGCGACCACAACGAAAAGATTACTGAGGGCCTCGATGGCCTGCGCCAGCGCCTGGTGCGCTACGCCGAACACGGCGCCGGCTTTGCCAAGTGGCGCGCCGTCATCACCATCAATGACGTGGCTCCGACCCGCAACAATATCCGCGCCAATGCCCATGCCCTGGCCCGCTATGCCATTCTCTGCCAGGAAGCCGGCATCGTCCCCGTAGTCGAGCCTGAAGTTGTCGGCGATGGCGACCCGGGCAACCACTCGATGGAGCGTTGCGCGGCAGTCACCGGCGACGTGCTCGAAGCCACGTTCAAGGAACTGCGCCTGGCCGGGGTCGATCTGGGCGGCATGCTGCTCAAGCCCAACATGGTCCTGCCTGGCATCAACTCGCGCGAGCGCCCCAGCTTTGAGGAGGTTGCCCGCCGCACCGTCGCCGTGCTGCGCGAACACGTCCCCGCAGCGGTTCCCGGCATTGCCTTCCTCTCGGGCGGCCAGACCGATGAAGAAGCCACTGCCCACCTCTCGGCGATGAACCAGATCACCGGCAAGCCCTGGCCGATGACCTTCTCCTATGGCCGGGCCCTGCAGAATGTGGCGCTGCGCACCTGGGCCGGCCGCCGCGAGAACTTCCCCGCCGCCCAGGCCGCCTTCAGCCACCGTGCCCACATGAACTCGCTGGCCGCACTGGGCACCTGGTCGGGCGAGGTTGATCACGCCGCCTAAGCACCACCGACGTCCCAACGTCGCCTTGATGCGCGTCCTCCCCCGCGAGGACGCGCATTTTCTTTGCACCCGGGTTTTCCTTCCCCTATGGGAGGAGGCGTCCTCTTTGTTGCCAAAATGGCCCATCATGAAGAGAGCCATAGCGTCGAGTATTGAGAACCCATGGCCCCCCAGCTCTATCTGATCACCCCGGTTGCCGCCGATCCGGACCGCTTTGCCCAGACCTTGCTGTCGGTGCTGCAGGCTGCCCCGTTCTCTGCCCTGCTGGTGCGCCAGGGCAATCTCGATGACGCCGCCTATGCCCAATTCGCCGCCACCCTGGTCAGCACCGGCCAGGGCGCCGGCTGCGCCGTGCTGATCCAGGACGATGTCGCGCTCGCCAGGCGCCTGGGCGCCGACGGCGTGCACGTCACGGGTGGACCGAGTGCCGTCAAGGCCGCCGTCGGCGCGCTCAAGCCGGGCCTGATCGTGGGCGCGGGCAACAGCACCACGCGCCACGACGCCATGACCATGGGCGAAATGGATGTCGATTATCTGTTTTTCGGCCCCCTCGATGGCGCGATCGACAGCAATGCCGCGGACCTGGCCGAGTGGTGGGCGGCCACATTCGAGATTCCGGCTGTCCTCAGCGATCCGGCGGCCACGCCGGACATCGACGCGCGCGGTGCCGAATTCCTGGCCCTCTCGGCCTCCATCTGGAACGCTGACAACCCGGCCGCCGCCGCCGCGGCCATTGCCAATGCCATGGCCGTCGCATGATGAACCGCCGCCTTCTTGCGCCACTGTCCACGCTCCTGCTGTTGTCGCTGCCCAGCCTTGCCAACGACGCAGCGGCCGTCGAAACCCCGACAGAGGGTCCGGCAGAAGCCATCAGTGACCAGATCTTCGGGCCTCGCGTGCCCACCGATCTGGCCTTTGGCGCCTTTCAGCGCGGCTATTTTCTGACCGCCCTGGAATTGGCCCTGCCCCGCGCCGGCAAGGGTGACGCGGCCGCCCAAACGCTGATCGCCGAAATCTATGCCAAGGGTCTGGGCGTGGCGCAGAATGATCAGCGCGCCGCCGGCTGGTATCAGCTGGCATCCAACAATGGCGACATGCTGGCTACCTTTGAGCTGGCGCTGCTTTATCAGGATGGCACTGGCGTGCCGAAAAACCGCGCCCGCGCTGCCGACCTTTTCAACAAGGCGGCACAGGCCGGCTACATCCCCGCCAAATACAATATGGCGCTGCTGCATGTTGAGGGTATCTACGCCTCACCCAGTCTTGCGACAGCTGCCGCACTGATGCGCGAAGCGGCCGATGCCGAGCTGCCCGAAGCCCAGTACGACTACGGCACCATGCTGATCGAGGGCGCGGGCATGCAGCCCGACGCCGAGGAAGGCGCGCGCTACATAGCCCTGGCAGCAGCCCAGAACCTTGCCGCGGCCCAGGTCGATTATGCCACCCTGCTCTATATGGGCCAGGGGGTCGAAAAGGATATCGAGGCCGCCGTGAGCTGGTATGCCCGCGCTGCCGAGGCGGGCAATGCAGTGGCGCAGAACCGCTATGCCAAGCTGCTCGCCGTGGGCGAAGGCGTGCCGCTCAACCTCGAGGAAGCAGCGATGTGGCGCTCCCTGTCGCGGCGCCAGGGGCTCAATGACCCCTCGCTTGACCGGCTGCTGGTCTCCATTCCCCAGCAAGATCTGGCGACCGCCGAGGAACGCGCCCGCTTCTGGCCGGCAACGGTGGCGACCGTGCAGACCATCATGGAAATCCCCTCGGTAACCCCGCCGGCAGACGATCAACCGGCCAGCGCCCCCGCGACCGAACGGGATGCACCGACCCCCGCCACGCGCGCCAAACCGCAAAACCCTTGAATACCCCGGCGTTCTGAGGCAATAAGCCCGCCACGCTCTTCAGCCAATCAACGTCGGCCAGCCGCATTCGGCGTGCGTGGCCCGCTCCAACACTTCGCGCACCCGAAAGCACCCACCCGCATGGCCAAGATCAACGGCAATGAAATCCGCCCCGGCTTCGTCATCAACCACCAGGACCGTCTCTGGGTGGCGGTCAAGGTCGATCACGTCAAGCCCGGCAAAGGCGGCGCCTATGCCCAGGTCGAGCTCAAGGCCATCCTGACCGGGACAAAGCTCAACGAGCGGTTCCGCTCGGCCGAGACGGTCGAACAGGTCGAACTCGAATTCCGTGACTTCACCTATCTCTATGAGCAGGGCGAAAACCTGGTGTTCATGGACCAGCAGAGCTACGAGCAGGTTGAACTGAGCAAGGATTTTGTCGGCGAGCGCGCCGCTTTCCTCTCGGACGGCATGAAGATCACCCTCGAAATGCACGAGGACACCCCGCTCGGCATCCGCTTCCCCCCCAATGTGGTGCTGGAAGTGATCGAGGCCGATCCGGTGACCAAGGGTCAGACTGCGTCCAACCAGTTCAAGCCTGCCCGGGTCGGCAATGGCCTCAAGGTCATGGTCCCTCCCTTCATCGCCGTTGGCGAACGCATCGTCGTCGACACTACCGAAACGACCTATTTACGTCGGGCAGACTAACTAATGGCACGTTCAGCAATTCTCAATGTGATGGTCGGCGCGGCCCTCAAGGCCGGCAAATCACTGACCAAGGACTTCAACGAAGTCGAAAACCTGCAGGTCTCGCGCAAGGGACCGGCCGACTTCGTCTCCAAGGCCGATCTGCGCGCCGAGCAGATCATCTTTGCCGAGCTGCAGAAAGCCCGTCCTACCTATGCCTTCCTGATGGAAGAGGGCGGCGAAGTGGCCGGCACCGACGGCCAGCACCGCTGGATCGTCGACCCGCTCGATGGCACCACCAATTTCCTGCACTCCATCCCGCTGTTCGCCGTGGCCATTGCGCTCGAGCGCGCCAATGAGATCGTCGCCGCGGTGATCTACAACCCCGTGATGGACGAGCTCTACACCGCCGAAAAGGGTGGTGGCACCTGGCTCAATGACCGCAAGCGCCTGCGCGTTGCCGGTCGTCGCAGCCTCTCGGATGCGGTGGTCTGCACCGGCATCAAGACCCAGGGCACCGCCAATGATGGCCTGCAATTGCGCCAGCTGGCCCATATCAACCCCGCTGTCGCCGGCATTCGCCGCTCCGGCTCGATCGCCATGGACATGGCCTGGCTGGCCGCCGGTCGCTATGACGCCCTCTGGGAGGCCGGCCTCGCGCCCTGGGACGTGGCGCCCGGCATGCTGATGGTCAAGGAAGCCGGTGGCTTCGTTTCCGACTATGCCGGCGCGCCCGGCTCGGTCTGGAACGGCCAGATCGTGGCTGGCAACGAGACGCTGCAGCCAGCGCTGCTCAAGGAACTCAAGCCTGTCCAGTAGCCAGCACTGACCGGGCGCCGCCGCAAGGGCGCGCCCGTTCGCCGACCGCCGGGGCCCGTTCAGAACGGGGCCCCGCCCATGGCGCGGGGCCGATCACACTCTGGCGCTCCGTTAACCTTTGGCATTGCCCCATAACCAAGGTCTGACTAGTCTTGCCGCAATGATTTGCACGCAGTGATTTGTGCGCACGAGGCAAGGTTCAGGCAGACATGACGCAAGGCTACGATCCCTACCACCTCGCCAGTCCCACTGTTTATCTCATCAAGATTCTGATCTTCCTGGTACTGGTCGCTTTGGTCGGCGCGATCCTGTTCACCACGGTGGTCAGTTTCTTCTGGGCCAATCCCTTCATCAATGCCTTGATCTTCTTCGCGCTGGCGATCGGCATTTTCCTCAGCATCCGCCAGGTGGCGCGGCTGTTTCCCGAGGTCAAATGGGTCAATTCCCTGCAGGATGGGACCACCACCAATGTGCGCGCCCCCATCCTGCTGGCGCCCGTGGCCGGTATCCTGCGCGAACGCATCGGCGAAGCGGTCATCACCCCATCCTCGATGCGCTCCATTCTCGACAGCGTCGGCAACCGCCTCGACGAGGCCAAGGACACCTCGCGCTACCTGACGGGCCTGCTGGTCTTTCTGGGCCTGATGGGCACGTTTTACGGCCTGCTGCAGACGGTGACCTCGGTTGCCGGCGTCATCAACCAGCTCGATGTCACCGCCGGCGATTCCGCCGCGCTGTTCTCCAATCTCAAGGAGGGCCTCACCGCGCCGCTGGCCGGCATGGGCACCGCCTTTTCCTCGAGCCTGTTCGGCCTGGCCGGTTCGCTCGTGCTGGGCTTTCTCGATCTGCAGACCAGCCAGGCCCAGAACGCCTTTTACACCGACCTCGAAGACTGGATGACCTCCATGACCGAGCTCGATCACCCGGTCAGCGCCATGCAGGCCAATGCCGGCGGCCCGGAAATGCAGGCCATGTTCGACAAGCTCGGCAGCTCCATGCAGAACCAGAATTCCAGCCAGAACGCCATCCGCGCCATGGCCGAACTGGCGCGCGGCATTGACGGCCTGGTCAAGCACATCCGCACCGAACAGGACGATCTGCGCCGGCATATCGACGAGCAGGGCGAGACCAATCGCAAATTGCGCGAGCTGATCGATGCGGTCCTGAGCCAGGCCGATAACGAGCGGCGGAACTAGGCCCATGCCGGGAGCCCGTTCGCGCCGGCGCATCGAGGCCAATTACTGGCCCGGCTTTGTAGACGCCCTGTCGAGCCTGCTGCTGGTCATCATCTTCATGCTCAGCCTGTTCATGCTCACCCAGTTCTTTCTGGGTCAGGAGCTGCAGGGGCGCGACACCGCACTGGCCCGGCTCAACTCACAGATCGCCGAGCTGACCGACCTGCTGCAGCTCGAACGGGCCAATTCCGATGACCTGACCAGCCAGATCGCCAATCTGACGGCCACGCTGGGCAGCGCCCAGGCGGAGAATACCAGCCTGAGCAACCAGCTTGCCGGCATCGGCGCCGGGATCGATGGCAAGGACGAGACCATTGCAGGCCTGCAGGGCGACCTGCTGGCCGCCCAGGAACTCTCCGACGAGGCCAATGCCCAGGTCGCCCTGCTCAACCAGCAACTGGCGGCGCTGCGCACCCAGATCGGCGCGCTGGAAACCGCGCTTGAGGCCTCCGAGGCCCGCGACAGCCAGTCACGCACCCAGATCGCGGATCTGGGTCGCCGCCTCAACGTCGCCCTGGCCCAGCGCGTGCAGGACCTGACGCGCTACCGGTCCGACTTCTTTGGCCGCCTGCGGCAGATCCTGGAGGGGCGCGCCGATGTGCGCGTCGTCGGCGACCGTTTCGTGTTCCAGTCCGAGGTGCTGTTCGAGGCCGGCCAGGCCGACGTACAGGCCCAGGGCCTGCCCGATCTGGACGCGCTGGCCGACGCCATCCTGCAGCTTGAAACCGAAATACCCTCCGACATCAACTGGGTGCTGCGGATCGACGGCCATACCGACGCCCGGCCCATCAGCAATGCCCGCTTCCCCTCGAACTGGGAACTGTCAGCCGCCCGGGCCATATCCGTGGCGCAGTATCTGGTCAGCAAGGGCGTCTCGCCCAACCGTCTGGTGGCAGCCGGCTTTGGCGAGTTCACCCCGCTTGATCCGGGCACGAGCGACGAAGCCTATCGTCGCAACCGCCGCATCGAATTCAAGCTGACCGAGGGCTAGCCTCGCCCGGCAGATTCCGCCCCCGGCACAACGCTCCATCCACGCCGCGACGCCGAGGTCATCGCAAGCAGTTGCTGCTTGTCGTGATGGCTCGGTGCATGCGGGGCCCGCTCATCGAGGCCGAGGGCTACACTGCGCGCTTGTGCTGGCGGCTTCGGTGCCGGAGGCTCAGGGCACCACGTCGTCGAGACGGAACTGCAGTCTCGCCAGTTCGGCATAGCGGCCGCCCTTGGCGACCAGCTGGCTATGGGTGCCTGCGTCGATGATGTGGCCGCCCTCAAGCACCAGAATCTTGTCGGCATCGCGGATCGTGGCCAGCCGATGGGCGATCACCAGCGTCGTGCGGCCCTCCATCAGCCGCTCCAGCGCGGTCTGCACCAGTCGCTCGCTCTGGGCATCGAGCGCGCTGGTGGCCTCGTCCAGCAACAGGATCGGGGCGTTCTTGAGGATGGCACGGGCAATGGCCAGGCGCTGCTTCTGTCCGCCAGACAGCATCACCCCGCGCTCGCCCACGATCGCCTCGTAGCCGAGCGGCAATTCCATGACGAAATCATGCACCAGGGCGGCCTTGGCTGCAGCCTCGACTTCGGCCTGGCTGGCATCGGGTTTGCCGAACCGGATATTGTCGGCAATCGTGCCGGCAAAAATCGTCGGTTCCTGCTCGACATAGGCAAAGCGCTGCCGCAATTCCTCGAGCCGCACGTCGCGGATATCGATGCCATCGACCCGGATCGTGCCGGCGCTGATATCGTAAAAGCGCTGCAGCAGCGACAGCGTTGTCGACTTGCCCGAGCCGGACGGGCCGACCAGGGCAACCGTTTGCCCCTTGCCCACGGTAAAGTCCAGATCGCTCAGCACCTGCTCGTAACCGCTGGTCTGATAGCCAAAATCGACATGCTCGAACGCCACCGTGCCCAGCGCGGGCACCGGCAGTGCCACCGGGTCGTCCGGGTCCTTGATGCTGGCCTCGGTATCGAGGATTTCGGTCAGCCGCTCGGTGGCGCCTGCCACGGTCTGCAGGATGCCCAGCACCTCGCTGACATTGGTCAGCGCGCCCGAGGCCATCAGGGCGTAGATCAGGAACTGTGTAAGCTGGCCGGCCGTCACCGTCCCGGCAAATACCGAGCGCGCGCCCCACCAGACCAGGAACACCACAGCCGAGGTGCCCAGGAAGATCACCATGCCGACCAGCACCGAGCGCGCGCCAAGGCGCCGCACTTCGGCCTGATAGCTGCTTTCGCTGTGCGCATCGTAGATGGCGGACTGGTTGGTTTCCTGGGTGAAGGACTTGACCGTCCGGGTCGCGCCCAGCATTTCGGTGGCCATGGCGCTGAGGTCCGCCAGCGCATCCTGGGTCTTGCGGGACAGGCCACGCAGTCGGCGCGAATAGGCAATCAGGGGCAGCAGCAGCGCCGGCGCCGCGACAACCACGGCCAGCGTCAGCACCGGGCTGGTCAGAAACATCATGATCAGCGCGCCAATGATGGTGACCATCGAGCGCAATGCCAGCGAGAAGCTTGAGCCCACCGCATTGCGGATCACGGCCACGTCACCATTGAGCCGGCTAGTCAGTTCACCGACCCGGTTGGTATCGAAATAGCGCGCGTCGAGCCGCAGCAGATGCACGAAGGCGGCCTGGCGCAGATCGGCCAGCACGCGCTCGCCGATCACCGAGATGAAATAGAACCGGGCGCCGCTGGCCAGGGCCATGACCGCCGCAATACCCACGATCAGCCAGCCATAGCGGGCGACATTCTCCAGGTTCTGCTCGATAAAGCCCTGGTCGACGGCACCGCCCATCACGGCCGGGATCGACAGGGAAGCCACCGCCGAAATCAGCAGGAACAACACCGTCAGCGCCAGCCGCACCGGGTATTTCAGGATGAACGGCAGCAGTCTGCGCAGGGGCTGCAGCTTGCGCTGCGGGCTCACCGGTGCGCTTTGGGTCTTGCTGGAATCGGCCTGAACCGGAACGGTCTGGTCTGTCATCGCTCGGTTACGCCACTCTGAAGAGATGGGGTCCGGAAATTCCGGGCCGCGCTGTGGCTCCGATATAGGCACTGGCTTGGCGGGCGGCAACCGCTTTATCCGGCGTGAAATTGCCGCGCCACGCCCTTGCAGATCGGGCACGCTTTCTGTATGAAGCGGCCAACACCAGTTCTAGATGCTCTCCGGGCGCTGCGGCGCCCGTTTGATTTGAGGCGAATACCATGAAGGCTGACACCCATCCGGACTACCACCTGATCAATGTGGTGATGACCGACGGCACCAAATACCAGACGCGTTCGACTTACGGCAAGGAAGGCGACACGCTCCAGCTCGACATCGATCCCAAGACGCATCCGGCCTGGACCGGCGGCACGGGCCAGCTGATGGATCGCGGCGGCCGCGTTTCGCGCTTCAAGGAGCGCTTCAAGGGTCTGGGCATCTGATCTGACCTGCGACACCATTTTTTTAAAAGCCCGGCCATCGTGCCGGGCTTTTTGTATGTCCGCTCAGCGTCCGGGCAGCAGCCGGAACCCGGGGCATCAGGACCGCGCGAACGCCGCCTTGAGCCGTGCCAGCTGGTCGGCAATGCCATTGGCGGTGCCCGGATCCATCTCGCTCATCCGCCCGCGTTCGAGCACGTCGAACTGCATCACGCGATCAAACAGCCGGTCCCCCTGGTCGATAAAACTGCGCAACTGCGCCGGCAACTGGTCGTAGCCCGGGCCCCCACGCGCCGACGGCGTCGCCGAAAACTTGACCTTCTCCTTTTCGGAGCGAGCATTTTCCTTGGTGATTTCGCCTTCATTGACCGCGCGCTGCAGCAGCAGCCATGACGCCAGCTGCATCAGCCGCGTCGTCAGCCGCATCGATTCCGTGGCGTAAACAAACGAGGCTTCCCGGCTCAGTATGCGGCTGTCGCCCCGCCCCTCGCCGTCCAGATAGCTGGCGACCTGTTCGATCAGGGCCATGCCTTCGCGGTACAGCGCATCAAAGCCGCTTGAGGCCACGATCCGGGGGCCGATCGCAATGGCCGAACCATTCTCGCCGAAATCCGCCAACGAGCCGTCTCCCTACTTGTTTTCCCAGGCAAGCTGCAAGTGCATTGCACCCTACCCTATCAGGCATCATGAGCATGAATGGAGGTTTAAAGGCAAAGCCGTGGGACGATCAATACAGGCCCGAAAACAAAAAAAGAGCGGTATGAACCGCTCTCGAAGTTAACAGGGAGGCGTCAAACAGAGGGAGAAACCACTCTGAAAAATCCAGAACAATCTGAATAACAACACGTTACCGCCAACTGATTAATTGCGCGTTAACAAGACTCGATTCCTTAACCCTGACAATTGCCGGTCTGTTCACTTCCGCGCTCGGGGAAGGCACTTCAGTTGAACGCACCGTGAATGAGTCGTTCTGACAGGCTGCAGCTGCAGCCTGCTTTGCTGACCATATCGCCACCATGACGAATTGGAGAGCAATGATGACCACCCTGTCTGCAACAGCTACCGCAGGCCTGCTCGTTGGCCTGATCGCCAATGCCGCCACGCCCGTCAAACGCCGGCCGGTTCACCCCATCCAAGCCAAGGACGCGGGGGCAACCCTGGCCCCGAACCGCCACACGGCACGATCGCCTCGCCTCAGAACTTGAACACCGACTCGGCAGCCTGCCGGGTTTGCCCGCGCGCCTCGATTGCCGCCCGCAGACGAAGAATCTCGGCTTCCAGCAGGCCAATGCGTTCATTGAGCTCTTCCACCGACATCGTATCGATCGCCATGCCGACCTCGTGCGCTCGCGGCGCCTTGATTGCTTCCTCGTCCATGCCGATCTCCTGCGCAATAATCACTCAGATTAACGCGCCGGGCTTGTCGGGCAAGCCCGGTTCAATCAGCATGGCACCATGAACCAGTCCGATACAATGCAAGCCGTCGCCATCAGCACGCCCGGCGCCCCCGAAGTGCTCCAGCGCCAATCCTGGCCCATGCCGGTTTGCGACGTCACCGATGTGCTGATCCGCGTCGCGGCGGCCGGGGTCAACGGCCCCGATCTGGCGCAACGGCGCGGCCATTACGATCCGCCCCCCGGGGCCTCGCCGCTGCCGGGGCTGGAAGTGGCCGGCGAGATCGCGGCAATCGGCGCCGATGTCGATGGCTGGCGGGTCGGCGACCGGGTGATGGCTCTGACCAATGGCGGTG
>TARA_R110002124_G_scaffold160502_1_pt1 | contig 16142 bp, 21 predicted proteins | sample TARA_R110002124 | Tara Oceans TARA_R110002124 (sample SAMEA4397445) | marine metagenome | biome: Polar Biome; feature: [SRF] surface water layer (ENVO:00010504); material: water (ENVO:00002006), including particulate matter (ENVO:01000060) such as... | depth 5 m | reverse complement strand
CAGCGCGGTCAACCGGGATGTTCGGAATCACGGTCTCGGATATCGCGATCGACGGCAAGGCGGTGATGCAGCGGGTGCGCGAAGAGCGTGACCGCTTTGCCCGGCTGACGCGCGAAAATATCGAAGAAATCCCGGACGGCATCCGTTTGTCGGGCAGAGCGAAATTTACCGCGCCAAACCGACTAGAGCTTGATGATGGCCGCCTGATCGAAGCGCGCAGCATCGTCATTGCGACCGGATCTGCGCCGTTCGTTCCCGGTGCGTTTGCCGGGCTGGGAAAGCGATTGCTGACCAACGAGAGCATATTCGAGTTGCAGGACCTGCCACGGCGGCTGGCGGTCATCGGCTCGGGCCCTATCGGCCTCGAACTGGCGCAGGCCATGGCGCGCCTGGGCGTCGACGTGACGCTGTTTGATCGTGGTGAACGGCTCGGCGGGATCCGCTGTGACAAGGTCCATGCAGCGGTGAAATCCATGATCGAGGCTGACCTGACCCTCAGATTGGGCGTGGAATTGACCGCTGGCCAGGCAGACGATCGTGCAAGCCTCTCCTGGCGTGGCGCATCATCGGGGCAGGCGGATTTCGACCATGTGCTGGTTGCCACTGGGCGTCCGCCGAATCTTGCAGGTCTCAATCTGTCTGCCACCGGCATTGCGCTCGATCGAGACGGTGTGCCGATACATGACCGCGACAGCATGCAGTGCGGGGACAGTTCGATCTTCCTGGCCGGCGACGTTGCAGATGATCTGCCGTTGCTGCACGAAGCGTCTCACGATGGCGCCATTGCCGGGCGCAATGCCGTGGCGTTTCCGGTATCGACGCACGCCGACCGCTTCACTACGTTCAGCATCACCTTCACCAGCCCGCCGGTGGCCCGGATTGGCCAGTCGGAGGATGATGCGGTGGTCACCGGCACCGCCGATTTCAGCGATCAGGGCCGCGCCCGCGTCGAGGGCATCAATCAGGGGGTGTTGACGCTTTATGCCGCCGCGCCTGATGGACGGCTGATCGGTGCAGACCTCTGCACGCCCGCCAGCGAGCATCTGGCGCATATGTTGGCGTGGGCGATCCAGCAAGGCCAGACGGCCACGCAATTGCTCGAAATGCCCTTCTATCATCCGACGATCGAGGAAGGTCTGAAACAGGCCTTGCGCACGATTTGCGCAGCTACACCGATAGACTTGCCGGAAGATCAGGACCGCGGGCTCCCGGCCGGGGCATGATTCGGCTGTGAATGTCACCAGTCACACTCGTGCCTGCAGCAGGCTCAAGCAAAATTGTCCTATTGAAAGTGGGAAAATACCCTCGCTTGCGCTTGGGATTTTACCGGAAACCAACCGCCGGACGGTTGCTTTTCGGTGAAAATGGTGGACGCTGTTGGTTTCGAACCAACGACCCGCTGATTAAGAGTTAGTGGAATACAGACGGAAAATAGCCCGATACTGATCGAGAATGCCTGATATGTAGGATATTTCCCCCCAGCGTGTTTGTGATTGTTCTTGCTTACTTGCCCATAATTGATTACAACTTGTATGACAGAGACAGTGGGCAGTATTTCACGATGGCAAAAATTATTAGACCAAAGGTCAAATTAACGAAGCGGATCGTGGATGCTGCTCAAGTTCCGGCGCCGGATAAAGTCGATGGGAAAATTAGATCATATTTCATTTGGGACGATGAACTGACCGGCTTTGGCCTCAAGGTTTCTCCAGTGGGACGCAAAACTTACGTCTATCAGTATCGCGTTGCTGTGCCTGGGCAATCTGCCAGCACACCCGCACGGCGTTTCACTATCGGAAAGCATGGGCCAATTACTGCCGAGCTGGCCCGTAAAGAAGCCTCAAGATTGGCTCTGATGGTCTCTCAAAAAATCGATCCGATGGACGCGCAGCGCGAATCTCTGAAAGCCAAGGCCGATGCTAAAGAGGCAAAGAAAATCCATGAACGGAACGCTTCGGAGCTGGCGTTCGATATATATGCAGACACTTGGTTGAACGCATACGAAACTGAAAAAAGCCCTCCGCGCCGGCCGTCCAGTGTTCGCCAAGCGAAGCTGGTTGTGAACCGCTACCTAAAACCTGCGCTCAAAGATAAGCCGATGCCCAGCATAACGGCCGATGATTTGGAGGCCATAATTGATGGCATTGATGCAAGTCATATCGCCATGCGGCGCACAGTATTTGCCTATTCCTCGGTGCTTTTCAAATGGGCGCTCAAAAAGCGTAAGATTGCCGAAAACCCGCTAGAAAAAATAACAAAGCCGGATGCACCAGAGTCGAGGGATCGCGTCCTGAGCCCAGATGAACTGCGGCTGGTTTGGAATGCATCTTTCAAATTCGACACTCTATTCGGCCCTTTCTTTCGCCTCTTGATCTTGGCTGGTCAGCGTCGAAGCGAGGTTGCTGGCATTGCGTGGCCAGAACTTGATCGAGGCGAGAAAAGATGGACTATCCCAGCCGATCGGGCGAAAAACAAAAAGCCACATATCGTGCATCTGTCTGCGGCCGCAATTCATGAACTGGACCGACTGGCAGGGGGCGACGAATGGCCCAAAAAGGGGCTCATTTTGACGACCAACAAGAAAAACCCAATATCCGGCATTAGTAAAGCCAAGCGTCAAATCGATCTCGAAATTGCCAAGGCCAATGATGGCAAAACGATACCACATTGGCGCATTCATGATTTGCGCCGGACAGTCGCCACCGGCTTGCAGAAATTGGGCATACGTTTTGAAGTCACCGAGGCGGTCTTGAACCATATCAGCGGATCCAAGAGCGGCGTTGCGGGGATCTATCAGCAGCATGACTGGATTGACGAAAAGCGAGACGCTCTCGACCAATGGGCAATGAGAGTGAACGAGATTTGCAGCGACAAGGAAGGGAAGCTGATTGCGTTTCCTTCAACCAAGATTCCGGCATGATCGGAATAATCGGCCCAGCAAGGCGCGCGAACGCCAGGCTGAGCCTATCACACTGGTAACTATGAAAGGACGCCACCATGAATAACGAAATCATTACCCCGAACGCTTGGCAACAGCAAATGGAGGCTGTTGAAGGCCTGAGAGCCCAAATGGAAGCCACTCCACTGGACACGGAAAACGAAGATGAGATCGTCGATCGCTATGCCGATGCCCGCGACAGTTTGATGCAAACGCCGGCGCCCGATCTCGTTGCCGTTCAATGGAAGGTTGTGAGATTGAAAGAGCAAGGCATGGACGGACTATTTGTCAAAGCCGATGCCGATGCGGTGATTTCTGATATCGCGCGATTGAGCTCTTGCTAGCTTTATTTTGGACAAATACCACCTGTCGGGGGGCCTCAAATGAAGACAAACCAATTAGCAAAGTTTACTGAGGCAGAGAGCGCGAACCTCTCGTTGGCAATTCCTGACGATATGTCATTTGAGGAATGGAATGACCTAGGCCAAAAGTTAGCTTCCGCAGAAAAACTGCTAAATTGGTGGATCGGTGACTGGTGGATAGCCGGAAATCATCGGTACGGTGAGCGTGCAGCAATTGTAGCCCAGGGAGTATTGGGGAAATCCCTGGGCACACTAAAAAACCTTGGCAGTATTGCCCGAAAGTTTGAAAAGTCACGCCGTCGTGACCTTCTATCCTTTTCACACCACGCCAAGGTTGCTTCACTTCCGCCCGATCAGGCCGACGATTTTCTGGATTGTGCTGAAAAAGAAAAGCTTTCTGTTCGGGATCTGCAGGCAAAAGTTTCTTCGATGAGAATTGAAACGGGACAGCTAGTTATCGATGAAGACGTCGCCTATCAATTGTTGATCTCAATAACAAGAAATTGGAACAGGGCACCAGTTGCGGTGCGGCAGGAATTCTTGGATTTAGCTCTAGTATCGAACTTGGGAGTTATTGACGCGTAGCCGCTAAATATCCGGGCGTCGGTAAAGTGGCTTGCCACGATCTGCCATGGCTGGGCTTCTCAGAGCGAGGAGCTAAATTATGCAACATACTCAATTCCTGAATCCTATCGCGGTATCTACTGCTGAAGCGTCCAGACTGACTGGACTCAGCGAAAGAACGATACATCGCTATTGCACCCAAAAGAAACTTGATAAGCGAAAGATCGGAGCGCGGGCAGTCGTAACTTATGCCAGCTTAGTTTCATTGATTGACGATGGAACTGCAGCATGATCGGCTTAATGGGCACACCGCAGGCGGCCCAATATATCGGACTTGCGACTTCCACGCTGGAAACGAAACGCACGCGAGGTGGCGGGCCCAAGTTCATTAAGATGCCGTCCGGCACAGTGCGTTACCGCAAATCGGATCTTGATGATTGGATTGAGAACAGCTGCCAGTTGGTGAGCTCTACGAGCGAGGTGGCGCCATGAACCAACTGACACGAAAAAGCCCCGCACTGGGCGGGGCTCATGATCAGCTTGCAGGCCATGATCTAGAATCCTTATCAGCTAAAAACGATAATAAGTCAACCACCCATCCGGACCGTTTCTGCAGGAACTGCTCATATTTTGATGACAGCCAAGAATGCAGGGCTCATGCGCCGATCGTAGCAGAAACACATCTCGATGATCGATGGCCAAGGGTTTTTGCCGACGAATGGTGCGGTGAGTTTGCGCCGATGCTGGATGCGTCGGAAGGCGGTGCGCAATGAGCGAAGAAATCAAAAACCCGCTGACCGATTTCGAATCAAGGCGCAGCCTTGCGCTCGCCATCCTATGCAGCAGAATGCAGTTGAAGCCGCGTGCAGGCCAGTTTCTGGGCGGCCTGGCTGTCGATCGTAACCCATTGTCGGAGAAGCAGACAAACTGGTTTCTAGACCTGATGGACAAGTTCAGTGAATTCGATCAGGCGCAAAGATTGCCGAAAGCGGGTGATGAGTAATGGCGCGATCTCTGGATGCGAGAAGCATTGCAAGATTCTATGGCGGTACCGCAAATGGGGACCAGGCGAATATCCCGACTATTGGGCACAGCAAAAAGGATCGCGGTACCTCTATTCGTGTCACGCCTTCTGCTCCTGAGGGGGTGCTTGTTCACTGTCACAACGGTGGCGACTATGTCGCGGAAAGGGAACGACTGCGCTCTGACGGCTTCCTTCCTGAATGGAAATCTGATGCGCACAGATGTGGTGTCTCGAACGGGCACCCTATATTGCACCAAATCCGTAGTTGCGTAGATTTCAAACCCTCCAATGTTTTTGAATATTATGATCTGGACGGCATCCTTCGGTATCGCGTTACGCGAGTGGACCATGCCGACGGCACAAAAGATTTTCCAGTTTCTCATCCAGTCGGAAATAATCAGTGGAAGCCCGGCCGCAATGGTGACGCAATTCTGTATCGTTGGCTGGATTTGGTCGCCGCACCGATGGAATCCATTCTATTCATGGCTGAGGGTGAGAGAAAGGCCGATAAGCTTGCGGCTTGGGGCTTCCCAGCGACTTCACTAAAAAATCTGCCTAAAGACCTGGGGAATCTGTTCAGCGGACGGACAGTCGCCATTTTGCCTGATAATGACGACGTTGGTGCGGAAGAAGCAGCTAGAGCCGAAAAAACATTGATGGATGCCGGCGCATCTACTTTTCGCGTCGTGCTTCCGGGGCTGCCTCCAAAAGGTGATATAGTTGATTGGAGCGGATCGCGCGATGAATTCAAAACACTAGTGGAAACGTCGGCTGCCCAAAACCAATCTGAAGTGGATAATGCCCCTGTTGATCTTTGGAAACGATACGAAACGGTTGACATGCCAATGGGCTTGCTACCGATAGAAATTGAAAAGTTCGCTTTATCGCAGGCGGAAGTAATTGGCGTTGATAGCGGTGGACTTGCGATGGCTTCTCTGGCCGTGTGCTGTGCTGCAGTGACCGACAAGATTAAGCTGCAGGTCCGCAAGAATTCCATTGATTGGAAGGAAAGCGCCCGGCTTTGGGTGGCGCTAATCGGTTCTCCCAGCACAAAAAAATCCCCGTTGCTCAACGCAGTGGTCAAACCAATAGCCGACATCGATTCTCAGCTAATGAACGATTATATGAGAAAAATGGCTGATTATAATGCGAAAGAAAAAAAGGAACGCGAGCTGTGTGAGGCACCCAAGCAGAAGCGGGTGCGTATAGGCGATACCACAATAGAGGCTGCACAACGTGTGCTGAAGGACTCTCCTGATGGCGTGCTGGTCTTCCAAGATGAACTGGCGGGCTGGTTTGGCGGCATGGATAAGTATTCTGGCGCAAAAGGGTCGCTTGCCGACAAGGCGTTCTGGTTACAGTCTTATAATGGTGGTGAATGTCCAGTAAATCGGGTGAGCTCCGGTGCCAGTTTAATACCAAATTTATCTGTGAATCTGATCGGTGGCATCCAGCCTGAGCCGCTTCGCAAGATCGTAAATGGACTGGATGACGACGGCTTAATTCAGCGATTGATCCCAGTTGTGCTAAAGAAAGGCAGCCCTGGAAAAGACGTCGAACTTTCCGCCGAAGCTAAAGCATATGATGGTCTCATAAACCGGCTCTGGGAGTTAAAGGACGGAGGAAATGTAGCGCAACAGATAATGTTCAACGGAGAATTTACACTCCGCTTTGATGAAAAGGCGCAGTCGATCTTTAATGAGGTCTCAATAAAGCACCACGAACTGTTAGACACTGAAATGGTCTCGCCCAAACTGGGGTCGCACTTTGGCAAATATGATGGGATATTTTGTCGATTGTGTGTTGCGTTCCACTGCATTGAGAATTCCGATCAAAAAATATTCCCTGCTTTAATTGCCGCAAGCACTGCTTCGCGGGTTGCCCGGTTCATGCAGCGTTATTTAATTCCAAACGCGATAGCATTTTATGGAAATACCCTTGGTATGTCCAATAGGCATGATGACATTCTTGAGCTTGCATCATTCATTATATCGCGGCCCGAAATTGATGACATCACGCTCCGCACCCTTGCCCGAAGCACAAAAGCTTTGCAGCGATTGGATAACGATGAAAAAATCAAGATATGTGAGGCGTTGGATGCGTTCGGATGGCTTGATCCAGTCAATCCTCCCGCCAAAAGCAAAACTCCACACTGGAGAGTTGCTCCACAGGTTCATGAGTTATTCAAAGCGCGTGGCGAGGCGGAGAAAGCCAGAAGGCTCAAAGTTAGGGAGGTGATCGCTTCGGCGGTGGCGGCATGAAAATGCAGTTGTCACCAGTTGTCACTTACGCGCGTGAGATACAGAAATATTTTCTCTCTTTTATGCAATATGTCCTGATTCCGTTTCGCACGCGCAAGTGACATTTGGTGACAAGTAGAATTTGAAGGCAAGGGTCCCGTATTTGGGGAACTTCAAAAATTAAGCCGGGAATTGACCCCTGCATTCTACAGGCCCCCTACACGCGCGCGCGCGTGCGCGACGGACGTAAAAGCGGAACGCCACTTTCCATAGCTTTTCGGGATGGCAACCAATCCCGACTATCGAATCCCGAATCATATCAGCCGCGAGCTGCATGGCATTCCCTGGCCACCGAACCGGCCGGCATTGCCATCCCAGTCCACAGCAAGCACATGGCGCCAGCAGGATCCTTCAATTCAGAATATCGCGCGCCGGCCCATGCCCAAGCATTTCGCGCAGGCATTCGAGATATTGGGATGGCGTGCCGCTCCCGATTATTATCGCACCAACTGGCGCGTGATCGGGCGGTGGGTAAATGAGGCGGGCAAGGCCGAGCTCCAGGCGAAACGCAAAGCGATGCGGCGGAACCCTGAACGCCAGAAGCTTGTTGCCGCGATGGCTGCATATTGGAACTGCGAGCCGCGCGAGCCGGAGTGGGCATCGGAGGAAAAGGGGGTAGGGCGCGAACACCAGAAACGAGAATTTAAATAATGTCTCCTATTGCCTATCTCTGGTCTATTGACTGGCTAAAATTTATTCTGGTAGTTGAACAATGATGAAAGCGGAAAATAAAACCTGTCCAGATTGTGCAGAAGAGGTGAAGGCCACTGCGCGCATTTGTCGCTTTTGTAGATATGAATTTCCTATAGTCGAGAAATCTGCCATCGGGGCCCCGAATGTTAGCGCGCATTCGATAAGGAGCCACATTTCGGATCCAGAACATTCGGACGATCAAAAGAAGCCGCCCAAGTGGATGTATTACTTTGGCTTGGCAGTGGTCCTCCTTGTGATATTCTCTTCTCAATTCAGTGATCCCGGCACAGCAGACGATGCGGTACTAGAAGAGTCGGCTGTTCTAAATTCTGATGTGGCAGATGCCAATGATGCGATCGGGGAATCGGAAAGCAGCGCCCCCGCTACGCAATGGGATTACAGCGTAGCCACTGATGAAGCTCGAGGCAAAGACGTCAAGACCGCGTCGATTGTAAGTCAAAATAGCGTGTATTTGGATTTTCCCTATGGCGGAGGGACGGATGCGACGCTCTACCTTCGGCAACACCCAAGCTATGGATTGGACGTTTTTATCCGTGCATCGCCCGGCCAGTTGCTGTGCAATTCATACGACGGGTGCGCAGGGCTAATAAATGTTGATGGGAAAGCGGAAACCCTATCTCTTGTCGGATCAGCGGATAATGATAGCGAGATCGTTTTTGCAAAATTCGGCCCGGCCATCAAAGACAAGCTAATGAAATCCAAAAAAGTGATCATTGAATTGCCGTTCTACAGCAACGGCAACCGGCAATTCACGTTTAACACGGCCGGCTTAGAATGGCCTATCCCATCCGACAAACCTGAGTAGCGATCTGCCCAAATCCATGATCGGAAGCTTGACGCATGATTGCGTACCGCTAATCATAAGTTAGCAGAACGTCGGCAACCCAATACCAGTTTTCCGCCGATTTCCGAAATCTATCTGGCTAATGGCGGCTATCAAGCATCAAATGGGCAACAGAGCCGTGCATTTCGGCGATGAAAATCCTTATAAAACCTCAAATCGCTTTCCTACACAAAACCGGATTAGTAATCTGGTGCCATGGATCCGCCCGAACCAGAAGAGTTGATGTTGGGCCTGCTAGTGTTCCTGCTGGCATTGCCGGCCGCCTATTGGTTCATGCGCGGATTATTCGCTCTCTTGCTGGGCATATGACACACCGGCGTCGGTAACTTTCCGCACCGATCTCAGGCATCCCAAATCTGCAAGCGCCCCGCCATTCCGGCCCGGGCTATTGGAGATGAGAAAATGGCGAGATTCGTCGACGCCGCCGGCAATTCCGTCCCGGCACATATAGCAAAAATCAACGGCATTCTGCAATCGGGCTATCGAGAAGTGTTGTCCGATGGGGAATATTCCCGTTTTGATGTGATGTTCCGCGATGCCGCCCCAGGCGCAAAAGAACCGTCGATCGACGAAAGATTGCGGGCGGCAATTCAGCTAAAGGCCGAACAGTCGAACCAGTCATATACCGACTGGCTGGCGAACGCACAATTTTCGGTGCTGGAAAAGCTCGCTCATGACGTTGTGACCAGTACCTTGCGGGAAGCAAGCGGGCATGGCGTCGCTGCAATGTTTTCAAATGATACCGGCAACGCGGTGCTGAATGACGCACTGCGCCGCGCGGTTATCGACGCACAGAACAAGACCGCAATCGACGCCATCCGCCAAAACCGCTGTCTTCCCAGTGCGCCGCCTCCCGTCGCATCCGGGGCTGGAAACGCGGCGCCCGTTCATGCGTCCGATGCGTCACTCAGCGCCAGCGAATTCCGCGATTTCGTGCGCAATAACCGTTACGCGAACTGAGGAGCGTTATCATGGCAAAGCCACTAGACGCCCGAATTGCAACTGCAATCGATAGCGACCGCGTAACCACGACCGACCTCGCTGCAATAATTGATGAGATTGGCATTGAGCTCGAGCGAACCCTCAAACGGCACGAAGCGGCATCCGCTGATTCTGTCAATTTTGCGCTCAATGAATCTGATCGCGATGATGCTGCCCTACAGGCGGATCGCGCATCGCGAACCATCCGAGCTTTCGAGAATGCGCTCGAGAAATTGCGGCCGAAGCTGGCTGCTAAGCAAGAGGGCGATTCCGCCAAAGCGCGAAAGAAAGCGCTGGATGACGCCTTCGCCGCCCGCGATGCACTGGCCGAAAGGCTGCGGGTCGAATGGCCCAAATTGATCGAGCAAATCACCGGCCTGCTTTCGGAGTTGGTTATCAACGATCGACTGATGGAATCCGTCGGTCGATCGGTTGAGGGGGCAGAAGCAAAGGCGCGCGGCGTTCCCGGTAATTTCTATATGCCTAGCACCGGCAGTCCTATTGAACGCCTCTCGAAGATCAAGATCCCCGCTTGGGATGGAAGGGGGCTGGCATGGCCGCCGGCGCCTGATTTCAACTATGAAGAGGCCTACGCATTTGCCCGCGCCAGTGCTGAAGAGCAAATTGAGGCAAAGCGGCCTCGGTTCAAAGCCTTCAAGCTGGAAAGCTACACAGGATCCCCCGTAGTCTTTATGGCTCGCGAAAAGCCCGGCAGTGACAAACTGGTGAGGCGGTCGGTCTACAACGAGACGCGAGCCTTTGAGCTTACTCAGGCCGAAGCTGACCGACTGGTCGATGATCGGGTTAAGGTGACCGAAATCAGCGCCGCCGAATTCGAGCGCATTTCAGAACAATCAAAAGATCCGGCAAGTTGATGCTGGAGGGCGGCGCTGCGGTCCTTCGTAACTTCTACAGCGCCGCCCAACCATTTGGACAATCGCAATGACTCATGATCGCAAAACCAACGGCCAGTTTGCCCCCGGTAAATCGGGCAATCCAAACGGCCGAAAAAGGGGGTCGCGCAACAGTTCCACGATCCTGGCGCAGGGTCTGTTCGATGGCGAAGCCGATGCGATCATCCGAAAGGCGATCGAGCTCGCCAAGGCCGGCGATCCTGTCGCGTTGCGGCTTTGCGTCGAGCGGTTGCTTCCACCCCGCAAAGATCGGCCGGTCGAGATCGAATTGCCCGATATCGGAAAGGCCAGCGATCTTACTGCTGTGATCAGCGCGATCACGAAAGCGGTCGGGGAGGGTGAGATCACCCCGGCCGAGGGATCCGCGCTGTCTGGCATGCTGGAAACCCAGCGTCGGACAATCGAAACCGGGGAGCTTGCCGAGCGGCTTGAGGCCATAGAAACGCGGCTGGAGAGCGGCAAATGAGCGGCTTGGCACGGCGCCTGGTTTCAGCGGAAAAGGCTTCGCTAATGGCGCGCAAGCCGCTGTCTTATGATTTGTCTACGCTGAGTGATCGCGAACTAAACCTGATGATAGACCTATGCGAAAGCATGGCCGTTGACGGTGATGCGGCACTGACTGCGCTGTCGGAAAGCGATCGAGCCGAATTGATAGCTGCTGCTGATAAAATACCAGAATTGGCGGATCTTCGAAAAGACCTGGCGACAATTAAAGCGGACGCGATCTAATGGGTATTCGCGGTCTAAAGGCGCACCTGGCGCGACTCGATAAGATGCAATCGCCCTCGCTTGAGGTCGTTGTCGGCCGGGCGCTATTCGCCGGCGGCGAGATCATCCAGACGGCAGCGCAGATATCGATCACTACCGGAGCGGTCAGCGGCAAGGGGCATGTGCCATCTCCGGTAGGGAGCCCGCCAAATAACGACACAGGCGTGCTTGCTGGCAATATAGAAACGACGCAGGCTGGGCCGCTGAAGGTCTTGGTTGGCTCCTATGCCCCATATAGTGCGGCGCTTGAAGGCGGCGCCGAACGCAAGGCGGGCACTGGATTTCGCAGCTTTTCGGAAAAGTCCAAGAAATCTGGACCCGTCAAGGTCGAGTTTGGAGATTCCCAGACCGCAGCCCGCCCATTCTTGGCCCCTGCAAGAGACGCATCAAAAAAGGCCGTAAGGAAGCTCTTTGCCGATGCGATTAACGCGCACATTCGATCCGCGCGAAGCAATGAAAAAGGTTAGATGATATGAGCGAGATAGACCCGCTGATTCTTGAAATGAAGGCTAACTTGAATAGCTACCAAGCTGGCATTCGTACCGCCACGCGCACGGTCGAGAGCCAACTTGGCAAGCAGGAGCGCAGCGCGCAGCGGCTTGAAAAGCAGATGCTGCGCTCGTCGACGTCGATCAGCACCGCCTTTCGCGGTATCGCGGGCACGCTCGCCACCGCCTTTACTGGGCGCGAACTAGTCGGCCTGATAGATAGCTTCACCCGCCTGCAGAATAACCTCAAGGTCGCAGGGCTTGAGGGTGAGGCATTGGCAGGCGTTCAGCAAAGGCTGCTTGATCTATCTGGCAAATATGGCGTTTCGGTCGAAAACCTTTCGAGCGTATTTCTGAAAGCCAGCCTTGCCCAGCAAGAGTTGGGCGCCAGCACGGATCAGATAATCCAGCTTAACGAGATCACGGCCGCCTCGCTCAAGATTACAGGAACCAGCGCGCAAGAGGCCAGCGGCGCCTTGCTCCAGCTTGGTCAGGCATTGGGAAGCGGCGTTGTTCGCGCTGAAGAATTTAACTCAATCCTCGAAGGCGCTTTGCCACTTGCCCAAGCGGCCGCTCGCGGCATTGATGGCTTCGGCGGCAGCGTTTCCAAATTGCGTGGTGCGATTGCCGATGGGGAAATAACCAGCAAGCAATTCTTCGACGGCGTTTTGAAGGGCGGCATCGATACCATCAAACAGGCCGAGGGGGCGACCAAGACGCTATCGGCGGCCTTTGAATCGCTCACATCTCAGTTGACCGTCTACGTTGGCGAAGCCGCCAAGACCAGCGGCACCACGCAGGCGATGGCACTGGCTATCGAAAAGCTCGCCGATAATCTGGACACTGTGATTCCGATCATCGCGGTACTCGCCGGTGCGCTCGGAGCGAATGCCGTGACATCGCTGGTTGCTGCCAGAATAGCCGCGCTTGCGCTTGCTGGGCAGGCCACCGGCACCGCCGCATCAATGGGCATCCTTAGCTCAGCTTCTTTCGCGCTGCAGGCCAGAATGGCGGGGGCGGCCACGAGCATGGAGGCAGCAACCTTCGCTGCGCGCGGCTTGGGCGCTGCGCTGGTTATTCCGGCGATCGGCGCCCTGGTTGTCGGCCTGGCCTATATCATTTCCAACCTAGAAACGTTGGAGGAGCGGTTGGACAGAGCCTCCAAATCGGCCGACGATCTTGAGAAAGAGGCTGGCCAGATGGAAGACCGGCTGCGCAAAGCCGGCGTGGCCATCGATGACGTTGGCGACGCCGCAAATAGCGCGGTATCTGGCGTTGACCGCCTTTCGCGATCGTTTGAACAGGCCAGAAAGAAAGCCAAGGAGCTTGAGGACCAGGCGGGCATCACGGCCCTGAAATTAGCCGAGCTCGATATCAAGCGAATTCAGTCTGAGAAGGCTAGTATTAGATCCGCACAGCGTGGGCGCGCTAACTCGATCAACAATCAAACCCGCGCCGGCGATGCATTTGCCACGACAAATGAACCTGGCCGGCGTGCGCAAGAATCGCAGTTGCTTCTGGAGCTAGACCGGCAAGAAAAGGCGCAGCGGAAACGGCTGCAGGCCCTTGCTCTGGGTATTCGCAACGGGGTTGACGTCACCAAAGTGTCAGATACCGGCGGCGGATCCGGCGTTCCCACCAAAGACAAAAAGACCAAGACCCCCAAGGGCCCGAAAGAGCCAAAGGACCGCACCGACGAAATCCGTTCGCGCTTTAACGACGAGCTCGCCTCCATCACCCAGCAGACGCTTTCCGCCGAGCAGCAGCTTGCCACCAGCGCAGATGACCGAGCCGAACTGGAACTGCGCAGCATCGAGCTTGCGCGCCTGAACACGATCGAGGGCATTAAAGCCGAGAAAGATTATAATAATGCCCAAGGTGAAATTTATAAGCAGCGGCTGATCCAGCAAGTCGAGGCGCTGACGGAGTTTGAGCGTGAGGGAGTTGAGCGGGCCCGGCAGGCCCAACTCGCCCGCGAGGCGGCTGATATTGCCCGCCAGACGGCTCAAAATGAAATAGATGGTCTGCGCGATCAGCTAGACTTGGCGAAGACCCAGAAGGATCGCCGCGATATCGCTCTGCGCATTGTCGATGCCTTCTATGATAGCGAACTGGCCGCGTTGGAGTCGGCGAAGCTTGCCAAAGACCTCAACGAAAATGACCGGAAATTACTGCAACTCAAGATCGATCGGCTGAAAGTTGCCAAGGGCGCAGAACGCCAAAGCACGCTTGAAGATACTGCCGGGCCGCTTGAGGATTATATCAACCGAATCCCCAAAGGCCCCGTGGCAATCGGTGAAGAAATAGAGCGCGATGCAGTTAGCGCGATCCGCGACCTCAATAGCGGGCTCGCTGACGCAATCGTGAACGGCGAAAATCTAGGCGACGTACTCGAAAACACCGGCAAGCGTTTCATCGCCCAACTTATTGAAATGGGCATCCAGTTGCTTTTCATCAAGCCATTGCTCGAAAGCCTTGGCGGTAGCAGTGGCGGTGGGCTGTTCAGCACTTTGGGCAGCATCTTCGCAAGCGCCGCACCGCGCGCAGCCGGCGGGCCTGTTTCCGCTGGCGAAGTCTACCGCATCAATGAAAGCGGGCAGGAATATTTCAAGCCGAATACCGATGGCAAAATGATTGCCGCGAACCAAGTCAACGCGATGAAAGGCGGGCAGGGCGCTGGGCAATCGCAGCAAGGCGGCGTGGTCGAAATTCGCTTGAAAGACGATATGCTCGACGCGAGGATTGTTTCTGGATCCGTCGAAGTCGTCAAGATCGCGGCGCCACAAATCACAAATGCGGCGGTAAGCGAAACCTTCCGCCGTTCTAGCAGGCCTAGAATATGAACCAGCAAGCTCCCAACGCCCGCCATGCCGCAACTGCCCAAGCGATGGACGCCGCCGGCAAAGAAATCGCCGCTATCCTGGCAGAGCGTATCTTTGCAGGGGAAGGATTGGATTGTTCTACAGAAGCCGTAGGAGGCTTGCTGACTGCAGCATATCATTTGGCCCTAGTGGTCGATGGCCCGGACGCGAAGCCTAATCTGGCGGCCCTATTGCGCCGGTTCGCAGATACAATCGAGAATTCGGAATGAGTGGCCTCGCGCGGCGCCTGTCGATCATTGAGCGCAGCGTATCAAGCGCAAGCCTCAATCCGCCCGCATGGCATCAATTCATCTTGGAACCGGGCGAAACGCTGGAAAGCGCGATCGACGCCTTTGGCCGGGAGCGTATCGGGCCGGATGACGGAATAATTGTGCACCAGATCGTTGATGTGGGCGTTGATCTGATGGCCACAAAGCGAGGCGGCCGAAATGCCGTTAGCTACGCGCCCTAGGATCTTCAGGAAATGGCGTTCCCTCGTCCAATTGAATGGATTTTAGACATGACAGAAGAAAAAGGGCGTTCAGATAATCCATACGGATATCGTAAAAGCCATCCCCATCTGCAGAGCGATATTGGATCGTCACAAAATCAGGCCTGCCCTTCGCATCATGTGATACTTGGGCTCCAAGTATATGATCCGCGTTTGAAACTGGATGCGGAGGCTCGCTGACAGCCCACTTGCCATATTCTTTTGTGTTATTGCCACCCATAATATCTATCCCCCTGTTTCCCAATTCTAGCCGCCGTTACGACGTACCTAGGCTCCTAGCCTATCAACCCGCCGATAGGCTAGGCGCTTGCCTTCAATACCCTTTAGGGCAACGGCTGCGCGCTCACCATCTGTAATGTCACGGTGATTATAGCGGAAATCAAATTCACCTTCCATGTGCGTTCTATTTATGTTCCATTGACAATATGGGCCAAAAACCGATTCTCCCCAAGGCATACAGCACCGTTGGGCAAATGCGCATCAATGGCGTCCAGATCAAAGCCTACTGCGAAAAGTGCCGCAATACGTTCCGCGTTGACCTAGTGGCGCTGATAATGGTCAAGGGGCCGGAATATAGCCTGATAGACCAGCATCCACGTTGCCGGCTTGTCGATTGCGACGGTCGATGCAGCTTTCTGGTATCAGCCAGCAAGAATACGCCAATGGTGACATTGGATCGGTGGGCCAAAGATTAGCGGGAATTTTAACCAGGAGACTAGGCAGAAAACTGACAATTTGCGAAACCCGAAAATATGAAGCTTATTTGATTTCTTGCCACCCAGAATAAAAAATGGCCCAGCCAGAAATACCGACTAAGCCATTGAAAAATATGGTGGACGCTGTTGGTTTCGAACCAACGACCCGCTGATTAAG
>TARA_R110002124_G_scaffold16882_9_pt1 | contig 16174 bp, 10 predicted proteins | sample TARA_R110002124 | Tara Oceans TARA_R110002124 (sample SAMEA4397445) | marine metagenome | biome: Polar Biome; feature: [SRF] surface water layer (ENVO:00010504); material: water (ENVO:00002006), including particulate matter (ENVO:01000060) such as... | depth 5 m | reverse complement strand
GGCGGCTTTCCCGCCGATCGGCGATCTGCCCTATATGTTTACCCTGCCTGCCTACGGCTTCTACTGGTTCCTGCTGGCCGAGGAAGCCGAAGCGCCCAAATGGCACGAGCAGATGCCGGAGGTTCTGCCCGAATTCATCACCGTTACCACGCGTGACGGCAAGCTGATGACCGCGCTCAATGGGCGCGAGCGCAAGCAGCTCGAGCAGGATGTTCTGCCCCAGTTCCTGGGGCTGCAACGCTGGTTCGGTGCCAAGGATACGCCGATCAGAAGCATCGCTGTCACCCCCCTGATGGAGCTCAAGCAAAGCGAACATGCGCTGGTCTTTATCGACGTTGACCTGGGCGGCGAGACGCAGCGCTATTTCCTGCCGATCACGGCGCGCTGGGGCGAAGAAAACCTGCAGTCAGGTGCGCCCAAGCTGTCTTACACGCTGGCCAAAATCCGGCGCGGCGCCAAAGTCGGCGCCCTGATCGACGGAGCCTATGACGAGTCGCTGGCCCAGACACTGCTGACCAACATGCGCGAGGGCGGAGCCTTTGCTGCCAGCGATGGTGAAGTATCGTTCCGCGGGGGCGAATTGTTGAGTGCGATAACCGAGTTGGGGGCCTCGCGGCCTCTGGGCGTCGAACAAAGCAATGTCTCCATCGCCTTTGGTGACCAGGTGATCCTCAAGCTCTATCGCCGCCTGCGTGCCGGCGAACAGCCAGACGTGGAGGTGGCGCGCTTTCTCACCGAGGAAGCCGGCTTCACCAACACGCCGGCATTTATGGGGTCGATCGAGCATCAGGCGGGCAATGATGAATTGACCACCCTGGCGGCGGCCTTTGCCTTTGTTCCGAACCAGGGCGACGCCTGGGCGGCGATGACCGAGTCACTGGTGCGAGACTTCGAAGAGCACGATCTTCGTACGCTCGACCTGCAGACCCCCGATCAGGAACGCGAATTCGAACTTTCCTTGTCGATGGGCAGCTTGCTTGGCCAGCGCACCGCCGAACTGCACCGTGCGCTCGCGACATCCACAGATGATCCCGATTTTGTCACCGAAGAATTGAGCCGTGACCACCTCAAGACCTGGTCGGACGAGGCCGTGCAGGAGGCCGAGGCCGTGCTCGATAGTCTGAAAAAAGCAAGGGCTGGTCTGGCTGAGGACGTCGGTGCGCTGGCGGACACCATTCTGGCGGCGCGCAAACCGCTGCTGGATCGGATGCGGGCGGCGGCCAAGCTGACGCCTTCGGGATCGATTTCGCGCATCCATGGCGATTATCATCTCGGCCAGGTGCTGGTGGCACAGGGTGACTTCATGATCATCGATTTTGAAGGCGAGCCGCGCCGTCCGCTGGCCGAACGCCGCGCGAAATCATCGCCGCTGCGCGACGTCGCCGGCATGCTGCGATCGTTCCAGTATGCGGCGGCTACGGCAATGACCCTGCGCAGCGACGCCATCGGCGCGGTAAGCGAAGGCACCCGGCAGCGCGCGGCACTGTGGCGAGAGACCTTCAGCAAGCAATTCCTTGAGGCGTATGAGGCGCACAGCGCCGAGAACCCCACCTATCCGCACGATACTGCGTTTGCCCGGGCGCTGACCGAACTGTTCCTGCTGCAAAAGGCCTTTTACGAGGTCGGGTACGAATTGGCCAATCGACCGAACTGGCTGGGCGTGCCGCTGGAAGGCATCGTCAACCTGCTGCAACTGGAAGGTGATGAATAGTGACCATAGCGCAAACCAAAAAACCCTCCGCCTATCCTGCCGACATCGAGGCCATCGCTACCGGCCGGCACGGCAATCCCTTCGTCGTCTTGGGGATGCAGGGTGGAAATGGCGCGCCTTTGGCTGTCAACGTCTTTGCGCCTCAGGCTACCGCCATAGAGGTCGTCGATCGCGCCAGCGGTGAGGCCGTTGCGTCACTCTCCCGCCTGCATGCGGAAGGCTTTTTCTCCGCGTTTATTCCCAGCAGATCTGAGCGTTTCGATTATCAACTGCGGCTAAGCTCGGGTGATCAGAGCTGGGTGGTCGAGGACCCTTATCGGTTTCCACCGGTCTTGGGTGAGCTGGATGAATATCTGCTGGGCGAAGGTCGACACCATGACCAATACCGGCAGCTGGGCGCGCATCCGCGCGAAATGGAGGGCATCAAGGGCGTCGCTTTTGCTGTCTGGGCACCGAACGCCCAACGCGTCAGCGTAGTCGGCGAATTCAATGCCTGGGACGGGCGCCGCCATCCCATGCGCAAGCGGATCGGCGTGGGCGTATGGGAACTGTTCGTTCCCGGGTTGCAGCGCGGTGAAGTCTACAAATACGAGATCCTGGGCGCGCACGGTGAGCGTCTGCCCCTCAAGGCCGATCCGATATCGTTCTATCAGGAGGTTGCGCCGGCGACCGCGTCGGTCGTGCATGGTCTGCCTGACTATGAGTGGCGCGATGGCGACTGGCTGGAACAGCGGCAGGCGAGGCAGGCGCTTGATGCGCCCATGAGCATCTATGAAGTTCATCTGGGATCCTGGCGCACGGCTGGCGATGGTACGCGGCTCGATTACGACGCGATCGCGGACTACCTAATTCCTTATTTGGAGGAACTCTCGTTCACTCATGTCGAACTGATGCCGGTCAGCGAGCATCCGTTTGCCGGCTCCTGGGGTTACCAACCTATTGGCATGTTTGCGCCTACCAGCCGCTTCGGTGACCCTGAAGCCTTCGCCCGCTTCGTCGATCGCCTGCACCAGGCGGGGTTCGGTGTCATCATCGACTGGGTGCCGGCCCATTTCCCATCGGACGCGCACGGACTGGTGCATTTCGACGGCACCGCGCTTTACGAGCATGAGGATCCGCGCCTGGGCTTTCATCAGGACTGGAATACGCTGATCTATAATTTCGGTCGCAACGAGGTCCGCAACTTCCTGGTGGCAAGCGCGGTGTTCTGGCTTGATCAGTATCACGTCGACGCGCTGCGCGTGGATGCCGTCGCCTCCATGCTCTATCTCGATTACAGCCGAAAAGCGGGCGAGTGGATCCCCAACCGGCATGGCGGCAACGAGAACCTCGAAGCGATCGAGTTTATCAAGGAGGTCAATGCCCTGGTTTATGAGCGCCATCCCGGCGCACAGATGATTGCCGAGGAGTCCACCGCCTGGCCGGGGGTCAGCCGCCCGACATATGATGGCGGGCTGGGCTATGGCTACAAGTGGAACATGGGCTGGATGAACGATACCCTGGCCTATATGCAGGAAGATCCGATCAACCGGCGCTACCACCATCACAAGTTGACGTTTGGCATACACTACGGGTTTTCGGAAAACTTCGTGCTGCCGCTCAGCCATGACGAGGTCGTGCATGGCAAGGGATCGATGCTGGCCAAGATGCCGGGCGACCGCTGGCAGAAATTTGCCAATCTGCGCGCCTATTACGGATTCATGTGGACCCACCCGGGCAAGAAGCTGTTGTTCATGGGCTGCGAGTTTGGCCAGGAGCGAGAGTGGAACCACGACCAGTCGCTTGACTGGCATCTGCTCGATGACCCCATGCATGCCGGGCTGCGGCAACTGGTGGGCGATCTCAACCGGCTCTATCGCAATACACCGGCCCTGCATGAGCGCGACTGCGATCCCTCGGGCTTTGAATGGATCGAGAGCAATGACGCGGACAACAGTGTCTTGAGCTTTTTGCGCAGGGGCAAGAACGGAGAGCCCGTGGTTGTTGTGTGCAACATGACGCCGGTGGTGAGAACAGATTATCAAGTCGGCGTCCCCCAGGGGGGGCGCTGGCGTGAGATGTTCAACACTGACGCCGAGGTTTATGGCGGATCCAATGTGGGCAATGGCGGTTATCTCAACGCCATTGAAGGATCCTGGCAGGGCCGCCCGGCCGCCCTGTCGCTCACCTTGCCGCCCCTGGGAACGCTGGTGATGGCCCCCGATCCGGGCTGAGACGGCTATTCTGTCGATCAAGTCAAGTTGAGCAGCGAGAGGCAACCTTGTTGCGCTCAACAGGTTTAGCTGCACTACCAACAGGGGGCGACTGTGAGCGCAACGCGTAATTTTGACACCAGCTGGGGCGCCGTCATGCTCGCCGATGGCAGGGTACGGTTCCGCATCTGGGGTGATCCTGATGTGTCTATAAGTCTGCGGATTGCCGGTCGCGATCACAAGGGCATAGCCGACGACCAAGGCTGGCGCGAATGGGTGATGGCAGAAATTGCGCCCGGTACGGCCTATAGTTTTATAGTCGATGAAACGCTCGAAGTGCCCGATCCGGCGTCGCGGGGCCAGTTGGACACGGTTGACGGCCCCTCGCTGGTTGTGGCGCCTTCGGGCTATCGCTGGCGCCATGTCGACTGGCGGACCCGCCCCTGGGTGGAAACGGTTTATTACGAACTGCACATCGGCACTTTCACGCCCGAAGGAACTTTCCTGGCTGCTGCGGAAAAGCTGGCGTTTCTGCGCGACCTTGGCGTCACTACCATCCAGATCATGCCGGTGGGCCAGTTCGGCGGCGATCGTGGCTGGGGCTATGACGGCGTGCTGATCTACGCACCGCAGCGCAGCTATGGGACGCCGGAGGACATGAAAGCGCTGATCGACACGGCCCATGGCCTGGGCCTCAATGTCGTGCTCGATGTGATCTACAATCACTTCGGCCCCCTCGGCAATCATCTGCCGAGCTACGCGTCGGACTTCTTCCACCCCGAGCGCCACACGCCCTGGGGACCTGCCATCGCCTACGAGAAAAAGCCGGTGCGCGAGTTCTTCATCGAGAATACGCTGTACTGGCTGGACGAATATCACCTCGATGGGCTGCGCTTTGATGCCATCGACCACATCCTTGATGACCAGTCCGAACAGCATATCCTGGTCGAGATCGCCCGGCGCATCCGGGAGCGCTGGCCGGATCGCGACATTCACCTGAGCACCGAGGACAACCGCAATATCACGTTCTTGCATGAGCGAGATGCGCAGGGCCATGCGCCCCTCTACACCGCCGAGTGGAACGACGATTTCCACAATGTCATCCACATCATCGCCACCGGTGAAACCGAAGGCTATTACGCCGATTTTGCCGAACACCGCTGGTGGAAGATGGCTCGTGCCCTGGCCGAAGGCTTCGCCTATCAGGGCGAGACGACCGTGGCCGGTAAGGCCGAGCCGCGCGGCGTACCAAGCGCCCATCTGCCTCCGACGGCCTTTGTCGATTTCATTCAGAACCACGATCAGGTCGGCAACCGGGCGTTTGGCGAGCGGCTGACGGATTTGACGGGGGCTCCCATGGTAGAAACCCTGCTGGCCTGCCTGCTGCTGTCGCCCCATATCCCGCTGCTGTTCATGGGCGAGGAATGGGGAGAGACCCGGCCCTTCCTGTTCTTTACCGACTTCCATGGTGAGCTGGCCGATGCGGTGCGCGAGGGTCGGCGGCGGGAGTTTGCCAGTTTCAAGGCGTTCAGCAGCGGCGAAGAAAGCCTGCGTGAAGTGCCCGATCCCAATGCTGCTACCACCTTTGAGGCATGCAAGCTCAATTGGGGCGCGGTGGCGTCCGAAAATGGGCAGCAGCGGCTTGACCTGGTCAGGCGTCTGCTTGAGATCAGGCGCGAGCATCTTGTGCCCCTGCTCGCTCATGCTGGCGCCTATTCTGGCACGATCGTTGAGGCCGAAGAAGGGGTGGTCTCCGTCAACTGGCAGCTGGGCGGCTGCATATTGCACATGGCGGCAAACATGGATGGCGATACCCGCCCGGTGATGCCGCTGTCGGGCACGGTGATCTATGCCAGCACGCGGGAGGCCAGCACGGCGCTGGGAGAACGAAGTGAATTGCCGCCACACACCATCGTGGTGACGCTGCAGGAGAAGACGCAGAACCTGACTGTGCTGTCATGACCGCGACCTTGGCGCAGTTGGCAGACCGTTACGGGATTGCCACGGAGTATACCGGCCTTGATGGCGCCAGCCATGCCGTGTCCGACCACACCATCCGCGTCATATTGGATGCTATGGGCGTGAACCCCGATACAGCCGCTCTCTCGGACGCCCCCTCCACCCGACAGGTGGCCCGTGGTGGGACGTTACCACGCTGCTATCTGCCTGACTGGCTCAAGGATGGCCGCGGCTGGGGCATTGCCCTGCAGCTCTACGCCATCCGCTCCGAGCGCAACTGGGGCATTGGCGACTTTGGCGATCTGGCAGGCTTTGCCGCCCAGGCCGCGACAGCGGGGGCCGATTTCATTGGCACCAATCCGCTCCATGCGCTGTTCCTGGCCGATCCGAGCCGGCGTAGTCCGTTTTTTCCATCCAACCGGCGCTTCCTCAATCCGCTCTATATCGCCGTCGACGCCGTTCCGGGCTACACGCCTGACGAGGACGAACTGGCTACCGCGGCATCCCTGCGCAATGTTGATCTGGTTGATTATGCCGGTGTGACCGCGCTCAAGCTGGCCGCGCTCAAACGCATCTGGCCGCGCTGGCAGGGAGCCACCGACAATGCTCCCTACTATGCCCATGAGGCCTTTGAGCGCTTCTGCCAGCACGGGGGCGAGGCTTTGCGGCTACATTGTCTTTATGACGCACTGGCCCTGGAGATGGTTGGGCGGGGTCATTCAGGCGGCTGGACCAGCTGGCCGCAAGGCTATGACGCGCCCTCAGCAAGCAATGTCGAGCAATTTGCAGCCGCCGAGGCAGACGCGGTTACATTCATGATGTGGCTGCAATGGCTGGCGAGTGTCCAACTGCGCCGCGCCCATGAGGCAGCGCTGGCGGCTGGCATGCGCATTGGTCTTTACCTTGATTTTGCGGTCGGCGAGGCACCAGACGGCTCGGCCACTTGGGCAGATCCCGTCCTGACGATGCGCGGCGTGGAGGTGGGTGCTCCACCCGATTATTTCTCGACTTCGGGCCAGAACTGGGGACTGGCGCCGCTGTCACCTGCGGCGCTGGTCGAGCAGAACCTGGTCCCTTACGAGTCGCTGGTCAGCGCATCGATGCATCACGGCGGCGCCATGCGCATCGACCATGCCATGGGCATTGAGCAGATGTTTATCATCCCAGGCGGCGAGCCGGCATCAACGGGTACCTATATCCACTTTCCGCTTGAGCGCATGGTCGAGACGCTGGCGGCGGCGTCGCATCAGCATAAGGCGGTGCTCATCGGCGAAGATCTGGGCAATGTGCCGGTCGGTTTCCGCGAACTGATGGAGGAGGCCGCCATCCTCTCCTATCGCATCCTTTATTTCGAACAGCATGACGGGCGGTTCTTGTCTGCCGACGAGTATCCAAGAAATGCCATGGCCTGTCTGTCGACCCATGATCTGCCAACAATTGAAGGCTGGTGGCGTGGCGAAGATGTGAACCTGCGACGCCAGCATGAGCTGATCGACGAGCTGGCGGCGCAAGACCAGCTCGAACGGCGCCACGACGAGCGGAACAGCCTGCTCGCGGTCCTGACCGATGCGGGCCTGCTATCGGCCGCGGATCGACAAGCCCTGGATGCGGCGGCCCGGTCGGATAGCCCGCTTCCCGATGCCATACCGATTGCCCTGCACCGCTTTCTGGCCCGCACGCCTGCACGATTGCTGGCGGTTCGGCTGGAAGATCTGGCCGGCGAGAGAATGCCGGTCAACTTGCCAGGAACAATCGACGCCTATCCAAACTGGCAGCGCAAACTTGCGCATGACATGAACGATATACTCGGCGCGCCGCTATTCATTGACATGACCCGATCGGTTGCCGAGGAAAGGCCCCGCGTCGACTGACCTGCCCGGCAGTAGCTCATGGCTGGGCGCCCCAGGACCAAAGACCTACGCTCAGAATTAATGGGGCGTTGCCAGGTGGACTTCGCCCAGGTCAACAACTCTCTCAATGTTCTGACTTGAGCGCCCGATATGTGCGTGAAACGCGCCCGTTCCGTGCTTCCAGGCGCGCGTTTCGACATCAAAAATGCAGAAATCTCGTTCGCTGAGGTCCAGACTGATCTCTGCACTCTCCCCCGGGCCCAGCGCCACTTTGGCAAAAGCCTTGAGCTCCTTCACGGGGCGCATCTGCATTTCCCCGCGATCCTGAAGGTAAAGCTGCACGACGTCCTGCCCAGCTCTGTGGGAAACATTGGTGACCGTCAGGCGCACGGAAATGGCGTCCGGGCCGCGCAGCACCTCCGGCTCGCCATAGGTAAAGCTGGCATAGGAGAGGCCATGGCCGAAAGGAAACAACACGTTGCGGTCGGTCTTTTCGTAGAAGCGGTAGCCAATGTAGATGCCTTCGCCATAGCGGACCCGCCCACCCTCACCAGGATAGTTCAGGAAGGCCGGGTTATGCTCAAGGGCCAGCGGGAAGGTTTGCGGTAGACGCCCGCCGGGATCGACCCTGCCGAAAACAACGTCGGCGATGGCATTGCCCACTTCCTGACCGGGATACCAGGCTTGCAGCACGGCGGGCACGAGGTCGATCCAGGGCATGGTGACGGGCGAGCCGGTCTGCAACACGACAACAAGGGTGGGATTGGTCGCAGCGAGGGCTGCAATCAGCGCGTTCTGCTCGCCTGCCAGATGCATGTCCAGTCGGTCTTCTGCTTCCGTCTCCCAGTCACCGTTCAGGCCCATGACGGCGATGACGGCGTCGGCGTCACCTGCCGCCGCCACTGCCCGGGCAATGGCGCCCTGGCCCGATGGCAGGCGCACCCCGAAGCGAACGGCCTTGAGCGTGGTCGTGATGCCTTGGGCGCAGGCATAATCGATCTCCAAGCGATAGGTTGTGCCAGCCGTGAGGTGCATCATCGTACGCTGCTCAGCGCAGCCGTGACCGAAATAGGAATGGCCGCGGGTCCAGTTGCTCCAGCAATCGATCAGCAAAGCGCCGTTGAGCATCAGCCGGCTGGTGCCGGCGCTCATGAGTCCAAACTCATGCGGGCCGGTCTCGGTCGCAGTGAAGCTGGTGGAAAGGCGCGCCGAAAAGGCACTCTGGTCGACCTCGGGTTCGACGGGGCCAAACCAGCTGAATTCGCTCTCGGCGCCCTCTTTGCGCAGCGCGGGAGGGCCGGACATGTCGAGGTTATTGTAAAAGGCGATGTCGATTGGCTGGTTGAGCTTGGGGATGTAGCGATCATTGTCGCATCCCAGTTCATAGACCAGTTCCACATCGGGGCCGAGCGCGGCGCGAATGCCCTCAAGCGGAGTGATGCTGTAATGGGCGTTGATGCGCGCGCTGCCGCCACCACTGGTTACGGCGACATTGGCGTTGGGTCCGATCACCGCGACCTTGCGCAGGGCGCGCGGATCGAGTGGCAGGACGCCGTCATTCTTGAGCAAGACAGCGGCCTCCGCTCCGGCACGTCGGATCAGCGCACGATGTTCAGGGCGATCGATTGCCTCTTCGCCCGTTGCCAAAGGGTGATCGAAGGCGCCAACACGATCGATCAGGGTCAGCATGCGCCCGGCGGCCTCGCGCAGGTCGTCGATCGAAACGGCACCGCTTTGTGCAGCTTCGACCAGCCTGTCGCCGCGGAACTTGCCGGGACCGGGCATTTCAAGGTCGAGACCAGCGCTTACCGAGGCGGCCGTTGAATGGGTGGCGGTCCAGTCCGACATCACAACGCCGGAAAATCCCCACTCGCCCTTGAGCACGTCCCGCAGCAACCATTCATGTTCGCTGGTGAAGGTGCCGTTGAGCCGGTTATAGGCCGTCATCACCGCCCAGACATCACTTTGTCGCACGGCAGCCTCGAAGGGCGGCAGGTAGATCTCTCGCAGGCTGCGCTCATCGATGTCCGAGCTGATGGTGCGGCGTTCGAATTCGGACTCATTGCCGACCAGGTGCTTGATTGTGGCGGCAACGCCCTGGCTTTGAACGCCCTCTATATAGGCCACGGCAATAGCCGAGGTCAGCAGCGGGTCTTCCGAAAAACACTCGAAATTGCGCCCGTTAAGTGGCGATCTATGCATGTTGACAGTGGGGCCGAGCAGCACGCTGGCGCCCTTGCTGCGGGTCTCCTGGGCCAGGGCAACGCCCACCTCACGCACCAACTTTCGGTTCCAGGTGGCGGCAAGGGCAATGGCGACAGGAAAGCTCGCCGATCGCGTGCCGCCGGCAAAGGCTTCCCCACGGGCGCCATTTGGGCCGTCGGTCACCTTTATCGACGGTATGCCCAGGCGCTCAATGGCCGCTGTGCGCCAGAAGGATTGCCCCGCCAGCAGCGAAACCATCTCGCCAAGGGTCATCTGGTCGAGCAGAGCATCAATCTGGTCTTGGGTCATGGGTCGCCAAAAGCTGGTCCCGCGACGCGTCGCGGGACGTCAGGAAGAAACAGGCAGGTCAGGCGCGCTTGAGGCCGCGGGTGATGCCCACGCTCACCAAGGCTGTCAGGACCAGTGTGGTAGTGAGCAGCATGAAGGCCAGGGCGGCGCCGAAGGGCCAGTTGCCGGCTCTGGTGAACTGGTCATAGATCGCCGGGGCCAGCATGGCGAAGCTTGGTCCGCCCAGCAGAACGGGCGTCGCATAGGCATTCATCGAGAGGATGAAAACCAGTACCGAGCCCGCCAGAACGCCAGGGGCTGCCTGCGGCAGCAGCACGCGCAGGAAGACGGTAAGGGGACGCGCACCGAGATTGGCCGCAGCCTCCTCGGTCTGGCGTGAGATGGATTCGATGACTGACGAGAGAGTCAGGATCATATAGGGCAGCACCACGGCTGAGGTGCCAACCACCACGGCGGCCGGGGTGTACATCATCTGCACTGGCTCGGTGCTGCCGAACAGGCGGAACAGGGCGTTTAGCGCGCCTTCATTGCCCAGCAGCGCAATCCAGCCGGCGGCGCGCACCACGCCGCCGACCAGGAGGGGAAACAGTGTCAGCACCGTCACCGTGCTTTTCCACCGGCTCTGCATCCGCGCTAGCCAATAGGCCGCCGGAAACGCCAGGATGACGCAAATCAGAGTGCAGAGCAGGGCCACGACAACCGTGGTGACCAGCACGTTCTGGTAATAGGGGTCGCTGATCGCCTGAAGATAGTTCTCCCCGCTCATCGCTTCCATCATCAATTCAGTCGGGCTGTATTGATTGAGAGAAATCTTGAACAGCATGGCCATCGGCGCCACGAGAAGCGTCAGGACGAGCACGGTTGCGGGGAGAACCAGGAAGGGCATGACTACGCCTTGAACTCACGGGTCCAGAAGTCCAGGATCGCCGTGTTGTTCTCCATCAGATAGGTGTAGTCGAGCTGGAGCAGGCGAGACTGGTCTTCGTTAGACAGGCTGAGCTGGGCGGCGATGTCCGGGTCAAGTTCAGCATCGGTGACCGTGGGCAGATAGCCCATCTTGGTGGTGAAGGCAGACTGGGCCGCCGGTGACAGTGCCGCATTGAGATAAGCGAAGCCCGCTTCCGGATTGCGGGCATTCTTTGGCACGGCCATTTCAAAGGCGATCGGGATAGCGCCTTCCGATGCCACGGCATGCTCGATCGGTACGCCAGCATTTTTCCAGCTATAGGCGCGGGCCACGTAGTTCACGGTGATCCAGATCTCGCCCGACTGCAGCGCCGCGGCAATGGTCTCGTTTGATGGGTAGATCCGCACCTCCTGCTGGTCGCGCAGTTCGAGCAGCTTTTTGTGGCCGGGTTCGAAATCGCTGACGCTGCCGCCCCCGACGATCGCCGCCACGGCAGAGGTTGCCATGTGCAGAATGTCCGAAACGCCGACCTTGCCCTTGTACTTGGGATCCCACAGATCGGCATAGGAGGTGGGGGGCGTCTCGACCATGGCCGGATTGTAGAGAATGGCGATATAGGAATAGATCTGGGGAATCGCATAATCCTTGCGCAGAGCCGGGATCACGGCGGGCAGACGCGGAACGTCGGCCTCGGTAATCGGGGCGAACGCGCCCAGTTCGGCGATCGGGAACATGTCGAGGTCAGCCAGAACGGCCACGTCCATGCTGGAGCGGCGGCTGTTGAGTTCGGTACGCAGCTTGGTCTGGCGAGCTTCGCCCGAGATCACATCCTGGATCACCTCGACGCCCATTGGCTCCATGATGCCCAGATCGACCGCTTCGCGCAAAATGTCGGCATAGTCTCCGCCGAACACAGATGCGACCATCGAGCCGGACTGGGCGAAGGCGCTGCGCGGCATGGCGGCAGCGGCGGCGATTGCCGCGGTGCTGGCCAGCAATTGGCGGCGATTGAGTTTAACGATGTTCATTTGGCTGGAAGTTCCCTCGTTTAGTTGAGCGGCACGACGCGTCCGGCAGCCGGGACCCAGTTGGGCGCAACGAAATCGTTGGGCCGCAGGTGGCTCATCGGATCCGAGGGCAGTGGGGTCGGCAGGACGGCAACGAGCGCAGTGCCTTCGCGCTCGAAGTGATATTCGGTGTTGGCACCGAGATAGGTGATGGTGCGCAGCCGATAGCCGGCCTCCGCGCCGGTCAGTTCGATGCGTTCCGGACGGATGGCCAGCATGGTGTCGCCTGCAATGGTGGACGCCGGATCGCAGGCCAGTAAAGCGCCGCTGGCGGAGCGGAATAGGCCCGCGCTTTCGATCCGGCCCGGGATCAGGTTGCAGCGCCCGACAAAGCTGGCGACGAAGGCATTGGCCGGCTCTTCATAGAGTTCGCGCGGCGTGCCGATCTGGCGCACCCGTCCCGCTTCCATGACGACAAGACGGTCAGCCATGGTCAGAGCCTCTTCCTGGTCGTGTGTAACGATCAGCGTGGTCAGGCCAAGCCGCTGCTGCAATGCGCGGATTTCAAGCTGAACTTCGCCGCGCAGCTTGGCATCGAGGTTTGACAGCGGTTCGTCGAGCAGGAAGACCGAGGGATTGATGACAAGAGCGCGCGCCAAGGCGACGCGCTGCTGCTGTCCACCCGAAAGCTGCTGCGGCAGGCGGTCGGCCAGTTGTGACAGACGCACCATGGCAAGCGCTTCGGTGATGCGGCGGTCCCGGTCCGCGCGGGTGATGCCACGCATCTCCAGGCCAAAGCTGACGTTCTGGGCGACCGACATGTGCGGGAACAGGGCATAGGATTGAAATACCAAGCCGGTGTCGCGCGCATAGGGCGGCACCTGCGTCACGTCCTGGTCGCCGATGATGATCTGGCCGGCAGTCGGTTTGATAAAGCCGGCCACCATGCGCAGCGTCGTGGTCTTGCCGCAGCCCGAAGGGCCAAGCAAGGCGACCATCTCGCCTTCGGCGATCTCGATGGAAACTTCGGCCACGGCGACCGCCTTGTTGTAGTGCTTGGCCAGGTTATTGAGGAGCAGATTGCTCATGGAATTCACTCCGGAGGGCGTGGCTCAGACCACACGGGACAGCTTCACGAACCGGTCCGTGATCAGCATCAGGATGGCGATGACCACGATCTGGATGGTGCCGACGGCTGCCAGCGTGGGATCGATGCGGAATTGCAGATAGTTGAGCATGGCGACGGGCAAGGTGGTCTGGCCGGGACCCACCAGCAGCAGTGAGAGCTCAAGGTTTTCAAAGCTCTGGATGAACGAGAACATCGTGGCGGCGACGATGGCGGGACGTAGGGTCGGCAAGGTGACGCGGAAAAACACGGTCAGCGGCCTGGCGCCCAGGTTGGCCGCAGCCTCCTCGATGCGACTGTCGACACCGGCAAGTCCTGCTGAAACCAGACGCACGGTCCAGGGGATTGTCAGCAGAATATGACTGGCGACGAGGCCGAATGTCGTGCCCACCACGTCCTGGTCGATGGTATTTTCCACCTGGACGTAGAACATGTAGAGCGCCGTGCCGATGATGATGCCGGGTACCACCAGCGGGCCGAGCAACAGATTGGCGATCAGGCCCTTCCCGCGCATGGCCGAGCGATCGAGCGCAAACGCGGCCATGGTGCCGATCGGCACCCCGATGGCGGTGGCCAGCAGCGCCAATTGCAGGCTGGCGACGAAGCCGCGCGCGAATTCACGCTTTTCCCAGGCGTTGACGAACCAGCGCAAGGTCAGTCCATCGGGCGGGAAGCTCACGATCTCGGCGTTGAAGACACTGATGACTATGACGGAAATGACCGGTGCCAGGGTCAGCAGATAGACCAGGGCGACCACGGCCAGAAAGGCATAGCGTGCAAGGTTTAACCGGGGTCTGGTGGAGGCCTGGATCTGTGCCGTCATTAATCACCATTTGCGCGATCGGGGCCGATGGTGCTGGAAAACCCCTATCGGCACTTTGCCGGTTGGTCCAACCATGATCTAATTCAGCCATGATGACGTCTTCATAGCGCATGATGACGTCATCATCAACTATTTCGTGCAGGTGAAGCGATGAAAAACAGGCCAGCAACGATGGGTGACGTCGCAAACGTCGCCGGCGTTTCCCCTGCTACCGTGGCCAGGGTCCTCTACAACAAGGGTTTTGTGGCCCAAGATAAGCGCGACAGGGTTGAGGCCGCCGTCATCAAGACCGGTTACCGAACCAATGTTTTCGCGCGCAATCTGCGTACCCAGCGCAGCTTCACCATTGGCTTGGTCATCGTCGACGGTTCGATCAACCCGGTCTTCACGCGCCTGTCGACAGCCCTCGAAATAGAGGCCCTGCAGCGTGGCTATACGCTGCTGACGCTCAACCATGCGATGAACGCCAGGCAGGAAAAGAATGCCGTCACGCGTTTCATCGATCACCGCGTTGACGCGGTGATCTGCGCCTATGCGGTCGACCCAGCCAATTTGGCAATGCTCGCTGAGGCCGGCATACCGGTTGTACAGGTCGAGCGGGAACTGACCCGTGACACCAGTTCAGTCTTGCCCGACAGTGCTACCGGCTTTGGGGCAGCCGTAGCGCACCTGGCTGGGCTGGGTCATGTCGACATTGCCTATGTCGGCGGCGACCCGGCCCGCTATCCACGCGCGCGGGTGCGCCACGAGACCATGGAAGAAGAGCGTCTACGGTGTTTCAATGAGGCGATGGCCCGCCATGACCTGACGGTGAGGCCTGAGCTTGTCCGTCTTGGGCTCTACTTCAGTACCGATGGCTCGCCTGCTTCGACTGAGGGGCGCAATCAAACCGCCGCTTTGCTGGCGCTACCTCGTCCGCCGACCGCCATGATTCTGTCGAGCGATATTCTTGCCGCCGGGGCGCTGCAGGCCGTCTATGCTGCAGGCATGCGCGTGCCCGATGATATTTCCCTGATTGGCTTTGACGACAGCATTTCTGATCTGCTGTCGCCGCCCATGACCAGCATTGGACGCCCGATGTCCGAATTTGCCCGTGTGGCATTCGATCTGGCCCTGGCGCATGTCGACGATGCGCAATTGCCCCCCCGGACGGAGATTTTGCCTATGCGCCTCGTAGAAAGATCCTCCTGCGGCCCGGTGGGCAATGGTCCCTCTTGGCGCCAGGGGTAGCGCTTGGCGCGATAGACCGAGTCTTGCCTCACGCCAGCAATTGCCGCCGGAACATGTCCATATGCATGGCAAAGAAACGGTCGGGTGCGGGGCTGCTCTCTGGAGCCAGGGTTTCCAGAAACGTGTAGCCGATGAACGGGCTGAGCAGGAAAATAAGATCGATGTCTGCTGCCTCGGGGCGGAACTCGCCATTCTGGCAGCCGCTCTGGATAATGAGCGCCAGCGTGCGCAGGACAGGACCGATAAACGCGTCCTTGTAGCGCTTGCCCAGCGCATGAAATGTGTTCTGTTCGGCAATCAGGAAGCGCGTTATGGCGCTTGAATAGCGGTCCAGCACTGAAACACGATAAACTTCAGTGAGATAGTGCTCCAGGACGGTCAATGCCGGCTTGGTGGCCAGGGCTGCCTGATAGCGCTCTGGATCGATCCTGGGCTGGGATAGTTCGCCCACCATGGTTTCGAACAGCTGCTCCTTGTTCTTGAAATAAACATAGATGGTGCCCTTGGTCACGCCCACCCGGGCCGCAATGTCATCGAGCCGGGTCGCCGCATAGCCATGCTCGAGGAATTCATCGAAAGCGGCTTCCAGGATTTCGCGCGGGCGCGCCTCTTTTTGTGCTGCACGAATACCTTTTACCATTTCGAACACGTCCCGCTCTAGAATCTGGTCTGCTAGGGGCGTTTTCAGCGCGCCTCTGTCATGCATAGCAATTTCATTGACTAATCAGTTAGTCAACTATAGGTGGAAATTCGCTGAACAACCGTTTGGAGAATTCGCGTGGCCCCAAAACGATTCCGATCCGGTTTCAATGTGCCAAAATTGTCCAGATCGGCTTGCAATCTCGGCGCGGCCCT
>TARA_R110002124_G_scaffold159007_2_pt1 | contig 16200 bp, 19 predicted proteins | sample TARA_R110002124 | Tara Oceans TARA_R110002124 (sample SAMEA4397445) | marine metagenome | biome: Polar Biome; feature: [SRF] surface water layer (ENVO:00010504); material: water (ENVO:00002006), including particulate matter (ENVO:01000060) such as... | depth 5 m | reverse complement strand
CAAACGCTCGCTGGAGATCGCCGCCGCCGGGGGCCACAACCTGTTCAGGTTATCTTTTAAACATCCGAAAATTCACCGGGCCGCTTGATCGTGTCTGTTGCGGGTTCTGAACGGAGCGCTGTGGCGCTATCAGGTCCGCAGCATTTCATCGGCGGCTATTCCAAGTTCATCACCGCTGACGTCGGCGAGTTCGTAGATGTCCGTCTCCATCGATTTCGCCAACGCCCATAGCGTGGTGACTCTGGGATCAACGGTTCCAGCCTCGATGCGCTGGATCGTGCTGACGGACAGACCCGACCGTTCTGCGATGGTGGCCTGGCTCACCTCCAAGGCTCCACGCCAGTCTCGGATGCGGTCCGCCAAGGCGGCGAGAAACAGGTTTGCGGCATTAGGTTCATCGGACATGGACAGCCTCCCCGAGGCTGTTCGTCAGCCTTAAGCAGCCGCTTCCTCGTCTGGCGTGATCAAGACAACGCTCCTGTTGCCGCTCGGAGGGTTTCGCTGGAGGGCGGCCCCTCTACTGGATCGGGGGAAGTGCATGATCAAATCGTCCTTGGCCGCCGCTGCGGCGTCCATCGTCATTCTCTGCGGCGGCGTTGGCCTTCCCGATCCAGCTAAAGCTCAGACCAGTTTCGACTGTCGCCGGGCCAGTCATCCAAGCGAAGTCGCTATCTGTCGGGACGCCGGATTGGTGGCGACCGATCGGAACCTTGATGCGGCTTTCAGGGCGGCGCTCAAACGGTCAGAAGACCCCGATGATCTTCGGGCCGAACAGCGCCTCTGGCTACGGGATCTGCGGAACTGCGGAGAGGACCCATACTGTCTCGCCGAATCCTATGCCGACCGAATTGAAGCCCTGGAGAGTGGGCCGGCGGATGCTGATCCGACCGTTTATGCCGAAGACGCTGCGCCCGAAGGGCCATCATCGAGCCGGGGTTCCGAAGCGGCGCTGCCCGTAACCGAAGAGTTGAGCGCTGAGCCGGAGATGGCTCCCGCCGAGCAGGAGATCGTGCCGTCAGCGGAATCACGATCGGATCGCCAATCTGCCGCTCCAGTCCCCGTCGAGCGAGAAAACCAACGGTCGCCCACCGAACAGAACAAGCGAGGCGGCGGCCCCGGCGGTCTAGCTATCGGGGCTCTGTTCATTCTGCCGATCCTAGCCGTCGTCGGGTCTCTGCTAATGGTGCGGAGCCTCGCAAACCACACCATGAACCGATACAACTGGCCGCTGATCCTGAACTGGTGGAACGCCCTCTACCTCGTCGGGTTTCTCGGGGCTTTTTTCGTTGGCTCCCTAGGTATCGCCACTGGCGATGCGGTCCCGTTAGGTCTGGGATTCTTTGGGGCCATCTGGCTGATCCTGCTGGTCGTTAACATCCGGAAGACGGACCTGATGACCGGGATTGCGATGACCTTGATCCAGCCGCTCGCCGTCTTTGTAATCTACATGGCGATGTGTCTCGGGCGGCTGTGGAACCAACAGTACCGGCGTTCGTGACCAAGCGCCGCCTTCCGCCGGGCGTCAGCTTTTCGCTGAACCGTGCGATTGGGCTGACCAAGGTGCAGCGCCATGCTTCTCGTGATCTCGGCATTCCGCTCACCCGTCAGGCACGTCAGCGCCGACTTGGGGCGTCCCTCGGGTGCTGCATTATGCTGGTGTTGCCGACGATGTTTGTCGCTGCCAGCATCTGGAACTTCGTAGGAGCCTAGAATGTCGGACAAACCCGAGAAGACTCAGAAGCCAACGGACATCCCGGCATTGTTCGCCACGATCCATTTCCAGAGCGACGAGCGTCCGGACGGATACACCGACGAGGACATTCGGGCACTCAACGACATCGCCAATAAACCCAATCCGAAGCCGGCGGAATGAGCGCCGGTGCTCCGGTCCATGCTCGGCTGGACGGCTCATTCCATCGTTTCTGGTCGTCCGACGAAACCCGGCGTAAAATCGATTTTCACGGGGTTTGAACCGGGTTGAACTCGTCAGTTGGATAGGCCGCTCCGAAAGTTCGGGTAGCCGGTAGGATCCGAAAATTTCGGACCGAGCCATCCTGTCCGATGTCGACGAACGGTTCCTTCGAAGTTCATGTTGGCACCGCCTAGCCTCATCGGTGGTGGCCTCTACCTTTTTGATGGGCAATGTTTCTTTAGGCATCGTCCAACCGGAATCAGCTCTTTATCTAGGCGGCCTCGCCAACGCAGGGCCCGCTATGACCAAGCCATTACACACAGATCACATAGTGTCGCTCGCCGCATCCCGAGCGCCTTCAGCGAACAATCACGTCGATCCCAAGCGGGTAGAGGACGGCAGCGACACGCCGTCAGCTTACCCGGAGATCCCGTCCAGCGAACAAATCGTCGGTCCTGACTCAGGGATGATCAAGCCGCCCAAGCGCCCCGACGATTAGGCCCTGATGGGGTATCCCAGCACCCGATAATCGGGGCTCCTTCCACACACGCACACCCAGTCATCCTCGTGTCGAGCTTGCTCGGCGCAGCCCGGAGTCATGCCATGAACCGCAAACCAAAAATACATACCGCTGCCCGCCCTCAATCTGAAGTGCGCATCCGTCGCGATGGTGCGTTCAGTAAAATCCCGATTGGGGTGAAAGAAGAATACTTTTACGGCATCACAGCGAAGGCGCTGAAGGGTGCAGACAAGACGCCCGTTGACGACGTGAACGAGCCTGACAAGAATGCATGTCTCGTGATCGGCTTCGACACAGAATATGTCCCGCCTGAGGAGCTCAACTCCCGCGAAGATCTAAAGGAGGGTCGGGGTAAGGCTAGGCCAGTTTCTTATCAGGTCTACTGCCGACTGGTGGACTCGAAGAGCCCGCAGAATGGCGTCGAATGGGGTGCGGTTTTCTACCCTATCGCCGATGATCAGCGCTTTCATCTTGATGAGATGATCAGCTTTGCAGTCTGTCGAGGCGTTGAGGATGGGCATGTTTCACGGGTGCCGCGGCGGATCGAACTGATCAGTCATTTCAGTCGCGCTGACATGCCGATGCTGAAGGACCTCGAACAGCTCACGCCGTTCCTGGATGCTGTCCGAGGCGTGTTCGTCACCCTTCAGCCACTGACCGTCCGTTATGAATTTGAGAGTGGACCTGTCGACCTCAAGGTGTCGATCCGTGACACATTCCTGCTGACCGCAGAGGGAGCGAAGCGCCTCGAAGATCTCGGCGAAGTCGTGGACGTTCCAAAAATCAAACTCGCTGAAACACCTCAGGGTGAGACGGAAATCAAGAAGCGGATGGATCTGCTGCTTGAGCGAGACCCGGACCTGTTCGAGCGCTATGCACTGTCCGATGCGGTCATCTGCGTTCGCTACTACGAGAAGATCCGTGAACTGTGCCGCAAGACCATCGGCACCACGAAGGTCCCGCTGACCCTGAGCGGTATCGGCGTGAAGCGGCTCCAGCTAATGTGGGAGCGTCACAGCGCGATCGAGCCGCTTCAAGTCCTGGGCCTCGAACAGGTTCAGGGCCGGACCTTCGACGATCGCACCGGCCGGGTCTACAAAATGAAATCCGTTGTTGATCGCGAGCCGGTCCATCTCAGACGCCTTCTGGCAGTCGAGTCATATCACGGCGGGCGCGGTGAACAGTTTTGGTTTGGTCCCGGACCAAGCCAGTTCCAGCCGCTGGAATGGCTTCGACAACCGACCGGCGAGCCTCACCGGCAAGTCGCCAGAGCACCGATGATCTGGAATGATTTCGACCTATCGAACGCATATCCCACGGCGATGTCACTGATTGGTTATCCAGACTGGGACAACATGAACATTCATCCGACGCTGGCCGATTTTACCCACACGGCGCTAGGGGTGGCGTGGGTCGAATTCGATTTCCCGAGTTCGGTCAGGTTTCCCTGTATGCCGGTCAGAACCGACCGGGGGATAGTCTTCCCTCGTCGGGGACGCAGCTATTGCACCGCCCCCGAGATTGCCCTCGCGGTCGAACTGGGAGCAACAATCACCATAAGAGATGGTGCGGTTGTGCCGTGGCTGACAAGTGCCATCCGGCCGCTTCGGCAGCTTCGTTCAAAACGCCATCAGCGAGCGAAACAAGCATCAAAAGGGATCGCTTGAGAACCGGTTCTGGAAAGAGCTGGTCAACAGCCTTTACGGCAAGCTAGCGCAGGGCCTGCGGGTCAAGCGCGTCTTCAACGTCTCCGACACATCTATGAAGGCTCTAGAGCCCAGCCCGATCACCAACCCATATTTTGCTGCGTTTGTGACGGGGTACGTCCGAGCGATCCTTGCGGAGATGATGAACGCTCTGCCGCAGCACGTTCATGTTTTTAGCTGCACGACTGATGGATTCCTGTCGACCGCAACACAGGACGAGATCGATGCCGCTAGCCACGGGACGCTAGCCAACTCTTACCGTGAAGGCAGAGTCCTGATCGCCGACTCCGATCAGATCGTCGAGGCGAAACACCAGACCGGTCGGCTGCTAGGGTGGCGTGCCCGAGGTCAAGCAACGTTACAGTCCGGAACCCCCAAAGCGGATGAGCCGGCGTTCAACTACGTGTTGGCCAAGGCGGGCATCCGAACACCGGCCGAGTGCGAGACGCTCGCCGATCAAAATGCCCATATCGTGCAGCTATTCCTGACCCGAACGCCGGACACAGAGGTCCTGATCAAATCGCTAACAGGCGTACGAGACATCGTCCTCGACAAGAACGATCTGGTGGCCAAACACTTCACTCGCCGACTGAGCATGGAATACGATTTCAAACGCCGACCAGACGCCATGACCAGCAGCGTGGTGGACGGATATCGTCACGTCTCGTGGAGTTCAATGCCGTGGGACACGGTCGAACAGTTCAACGTCGTGCGGGAGGAACTGGACATCTATCGCACGGTCCGTACCAACAAATCCGGCGTGCCTAATTCGACCGGCGGCTTAAGGGGCTGCATCAAAAGTCAGGACGATTTCGTCAACTTCGCCACGCGGATTGCTCTTAAGGCGAGCGATGGCGACGTCGGCTACGTCCATACCGACAACCCAGACATCAAGTTGCTCCGCAAGGTTCTATGTAGCGCCCGATACCACGGCGAAGCGGGCCTTAAGAAGGACGATGGTCTGACCGCTTCCCAGTTCGCTGAGAAGCTCACGGCGGCCGGTATTCCTTGCAAGCGAACAGACGTCGAGAATGGGAAGAAGAGGCCATTCACACCTCAGAGCGTCACCTCGTCTGTACCGGTCGCCGCCGCGCTAACGGCACTCCGTAAAGAGTTGCCAGCCGTCCGGATCTCCGAGCTCCTGACAGACAGTAAGCTAGACCTCCTCGGCGGCCTAGGATCGCTGTCGACTGATGGGCGGCGCATGGGCCTGCGGCTCTGGAAGTACCCGACGGCCGCCTAGGGGGTATGCCCCTCTCGATGGATCGAGAGGGGCATCTTCTTCATCGGACCTGCTTCAGTAAAAGTCCCATTGGGGAGGAGGCGCGGTCTTCCTACTGAGACCTTCAGACTCCTACATCCCTTGATAAAGGCTCCGAAGGAGCGTCGACGAGCGAAGCGAGGAGACCCCTCCAATAGCTTCAAGAATCACTAGAGATGGAAGATAGACTCTCGCGGTGGTTGTCGCATATGGTGGCGACGGCCTGGGGAGGGCTAATGCGTTTTCAAGTCCTTTTGCTATGTCTGGCGCTCGCGGTGCCGACGGCGTTCGTCGGCGCTGTTCCGGCCGAAGCGCAGTCGTGCGGCTCCGGCCATTACCGTAACAGCGCAGGCAACTGCATCCCCTCGCCAAGGCGTCCCAGAAGCGGTCAGGCCCAAGGTGTGATGAGCGGGTCTAACGTTCCGGCCGGTGCAACAGCTCGTTGTCGAGATGGTACCTACAGCTTCTCCCAAAGCCGGCGCGGCACATGCTCCGGGCATGGCGGCGTGGCTAGCTGGCTGTGAGCGCGAACGGAAATAGCTGGGGTCCTTGGGTTGCGATCGCTCTGGTCGGTTTAGGGGTATGGCAATGTTCCCGAGAACGCCCGGAAAAGGTCGCGACGACCCACTCCCGTTACAACTCCGTCGCCCAGCCGGCTGCGGATTACGCAGCAGCGCCCGGGTACTCGATCGAAGAGTACAGATCGGCCAGTTCGGCGTACCAAGATGCAGGCGCGCCATACGGCTGCACAGACGATTGTTCGGGTCACGACGCAGGCTGGAGTTGGGCAGAGGAAAACGGCCTGACTGATCCGGACGAATGCGGCGGCAACAGCATGTCGTTCGAAGAGGGGTGCATTGCCTATGCCGAAGAGCAGCAGGCAGTGCAGCTGGACCAGGATCGCTGGTGAGTGGGGCTCACCGGCGCAATGAACCAAACAGGGGAAGAATGATGTTGAAGAAGTTTGCCGCCATCGCTGCGCTCGTGATGGCTATGTCAATTCACACACCAGCGATGGCACAGCTATCCGGTTCCAACTTTGCTGGCCGAAAGCCGGTCATAATCAACAACGCTTCTGACTATCTGACCCTCTCGGATTTCACGTTCGAGAACACGTACCGGGACCGCTCAACTCGTTTCATTCAAAACCTCAAATGGACCAATAGCGGTACCAAGCCGATCATCGCATTCGAGGTGGTGATGCTCTTTTACGATCCGTTCAACCAACCCATCACGGGGTCAGGTGGACGTTGGCTGGTCCCAGGCCACGACAGTGCAAACTGGTCACCACTCGCACCCGGTGAGAGCGACGGTGACGGCCTGATAGGCTTCCGGGAGCAGGACGCCTTCTTCGGCGTCGCATACGTCAGGGCGATCCGGTTCGATGACGGCACGGTCTGGACGTCGAACCAAGCTGAGGTCGAGCGATCGATCCGAGGAGAGCTGCCCCAGTTGCGCGAAGTTGGAGAGCTTGAACCGACCCCGACCGCTCCACCAGAACGCTAGTGCGATGGTCAGAGCGTTGACTGGACAAGGGAGGGGATCACGTGACCTGTAAAGTCGAAGCGCCGACCTCCGGCTGCGGACCGATTTCTTTCGGCCAATGTCGGTCACTGAAGGAGATGATCGATCTGTTTCTGAAGGACCGGAGTGATCGCGGTGAATGTGAGGCGCGCTGGTGGGGTGACCAAACGCTTTCCTTCGACCACGCATGCCGCCGCGCATTCTTCACGCTGGAGAGCGAGACGACTCGTGACGCGCACCAGTGGGTTTTTTCGAGAGCTGATCTGAACGCGTTTGCGAAACGGCTCGCTGGTCATGAATCTCAACTTTCCCGATCGACCACCTTTCACGAGCTATACGCGGCGATCGAGGGGGCGTTGGGTTTGAGAGAAAACAGCAAACCGCTTTTAGTGTACGATGTCACTTTGCGGCTCGGGTATCATCTGGGTTTGCATCCGACCGCCGTTTATCTGCATCGCGGTCCGGCCGCAGGTGCCAACGCGCTCCGCGCCGGTCTAGGGCGGGCAAGGTCACGGTCAATCCAAGATTTTCCGACGTCAATCAGAACCCGCCTGACGGCGGCGCAAACGGAAGACTTTCTGTGCCTCGCAAGAGCCCACTTGAAGCCTGAGCTTTGGGACTGACATGCCAAACTTCACTCATAGATTTGACCCCGCCATCGCTGATCCGATTGGTGCGACTTGCGACCTATCTACGATCGAGATCGAGAACGCTGGGCTCCTAGAAATTCTGCAAACGCCGGGTGCACCGGTGGGGCACTGGGGTTTGTTCGACCCTCTTCTTGACTCTGGAAACCCCGACTTCGTTTTCCGAGAAACCCTTGGAAAGTCGCGAGAGGTAAAAACTGCGATCTCAGGGCTGTTCGGGCGGTTCGTTGCCCGAGCTTATGCTCGACGTTACCTGCATTTCACTCACTTCACCCACATCCATAGTCCGCCACTCCGCCTGAACGGTGTGAGTAGGGCAATGATTGTCAGAAGACCTGGCCATCGCGGTGATTTACCCGATTGGGCAGTGTGGAGTCCGGGGCGCGGCATGGGAATAATAGAGGCCAAAGGAACCCATGCGCCTGCAGGGCCGAGCCGCATTCTCGCTAGCGCATATCGGCAGGCTGAGAGAGCTGAAATTCAAATCGGTGGTCGCACGGCGCGCTTCAAACGGTATGCCATCGCAACCCGATGGGGCTTTCTAACCGCGAACAGCCCGTACGAACCGATTCTGGCGGTGAAAGACCCTATCGTGGAAGGTGACGACGTCACTGAAGAGGAACTCGATCTAATCGGGATTGGCATCGCTAGACGACACATGGCGTCTCTGCTTAGACCGCTTGGCCACGCCGAACTTGCTTCGGCCCTAGATAGTTTGACACAAACGACGTTCAGAAATCGAGAGTCCGAGGCACGCAACCGGGTCGATGCGCTTCTGGACACCGCTGAAACCAAAACAGTTCGGCGAGGGGTCGATGCGTCACACGCCGAAGTGTCGGACGACTTGGTTGGTGGGTTCGTCACACGGGGCGGCGTAATCCCGGAGCAGGATGTCTCGTCCCGTGATCAAGAGACGCTTCAACGGCTGAAACTGTCACCGTGCTTCATCGGCATCGAACGAAGCGCTATCAAAGCTGCGCTCGATGGAGACGTTTCGACGTTTCTCCAAAAGCAGGTCGAAGGAAAGTTACGAGACGACCTCCCGGATGGTGCAAACGACGGTGGCGGCACAACCATCGTCCGCCTCGACGAGCGGAGCACAGAGATCGTCTGATTAGGCGTCCGGATGTGACTCGATTCGGACGTCCAGAATGACGGTTGGCGGCCACCTAACATGGTTTTTGAGAGGTGGCGCTAGCCAGACGTCCGCTACTGAACTTGGTTCATTCGGTTAAAGATCAGCCGGATCGAGGTCTTTGTTACACCCGCTCGTCGATGGCCCCCGCGAGGGGTAGCCTGCGGGCGAATTGCTAAGGGCCAACGATGAAACTCTTCCTCAGCTACCCTTCCGAACACGTCGAGGTCGCACGTGAAGTTAAAAGCTTCATCCGCTCGACCGGCGTCGCCTGCTGGTTCGACAAGGATGACCTCGTCGCGGGGGAGGATTGGGATCGGGCGAGAAGCCTCGCCCTTCGCGCGGCTGATGTGATTGTGATTCTTTGCGCGACCCAGACCACTGAGAGGAACGGCGTCTATCAGCGCGAACTCAACGAGGCCCTTAGCCTCATGAACGATCGACGGCTCGGGGTCGTGTACATAATTCCCGTGCGGATCGACACCACCCCGCTACCGCCCGAGCTCGGCCGCCTGCAGTACGTTGATTACTTTGCGGCATCGTGGCGACGAAAGTTCGCCGCGGGACTGGCCCGCGCCGTGGGCGAGCAGAACGAAGATATACCGCCCGCGCTTCAGGTAGCCGCCGCGCAGCCCGATGAGGGAGGCGTGATGCTTCGCGAGATCAACGAGGAGATCCAGCAGGGGACCCTCCACGCGACATGGCTGAGCTACGCCCTAGACGGCGACTACTGGGACTTCGTGAACGGAGTTATTCGCGCTCGCGCCCTCGGAGGGCTGTACGAAGCGAGACGTCAACTCGCAGAGTGGTGGCAGCCCTCCGGGTCCGATTGGGAGCTGCACGTCTCGGAGCACTACCGCAAGGGCCAGCTGGTCTCGCTTACTGTCGGCAGTTCGAGTTACTTCTCGGGCGCAGCCCACCCCAACCACGGCGTTCAGTCGATAAATATTCTTGGGGAGGACGCGGGGACCGTCAGCGCTAGGGACCTCTTCGACACATCGTCTGGGGCACTCAAATTTCTCACTGACTACGTCAACCTTGATCTGCGCCGTCAATACGGTGGGACTGGTGAAGAGATCGATCTCACCTACTACGCCGAGACGTACGGATGGGAATTCTTCGACCAGTTCAACTTCAACGAGGCGGGAATGCAGCTGAACTTCTCGTCCATGTCGGGACTGCCTCATGTCTTAGGCTATCAAGAGGTTTATCTGCCCTGGCAGCACGTCGGACATTTCCTCGCGGCGACTGCAAAGCGGATCCTGCTAGGATCCGATTAGGCCGATGTCTCATTGGCTGATCATCAGAAACGAGCAGGTAGGACCATCGGATGTCTGTGCATGACGGGGTGAGCGATCCGCACGATGGTCGGCCACTGCTCTGCTCCGACTGTTTTCAGGATGCGGGGCTTAAACTAGATGCGGCCCGATTCGGCCTGTCATCACGCCAGCCCTGCCCGCACTGCGGATCACTGACAGGCGCCCTGCTGGACTTGGGGCGTATCAGATGGGTGGCTCACCGCTTTTTCGTGCTTGGGAGTCTGACAAAGGTCGACTACGGGGGTGCTCCTCGGATCGAGTTTAACGACCTGAGAGCCAACGAGGTTTCGTTTGCAGGAGGACTCCAACAGGATGTCGATCTGATCTGTGAGAAGGCTCAGGTGGGCTTTTTTCACTACGGTCCGCCGCTCTGGCGCCTTGGCCATATCGAACCACTAGAAGCGCTTCAGGACGGCGACCGCGCGACTTCGGTCGTCAAGCGTATTCTAGCTGAATACCCGGTATTTTCGTTGCAGCCCGGCGACCCTTTTTTTCGGCTTCGTAAGGACGTAAGCCGTCCCAGCGACGGGACCCAATTTGATAGTGCGCCCAATCTCATGTGCGGGACGGGCCGGTTGGATGCTATGGACATGCCCGTCCTTTACGGTTCCTCTGACCTCCAGCTTTGCATCCACGAATGCCGCGTAACGGTCGACGACAGCCTCCACGTCGCGACGCTCGAGGCGACGAGGCCCCTCCGGCTTCTCGACCTCACTGCCGTCCTCGAGGAGGACTGCACGACGTTCGAAAGTTTGGACATGACGGTGCATCTCCTGTTTCTGGCGGGGACGCACTCTTACCCGATCAGTCGAACCATCGGCGCGGCTGCAAAGGACGCCGGTTTTGATGGTGTGCTGTTCCCATCCTATTTCAGCCTGCTGCGCACCGGGGCACCCTTTCTCGAAACTGCCTACGGCCTGACCGCACGTGCGTTTCCGGGATCGGTGTCTCGCGAAGCCGGGAAGATCGTTCCGAATATAGCCGTGTTCGGAAGGCCGATTGCCGATGGGCGGATTTTCGTTCGTTGCATCAATCGCGTCTATCTGCGGCAGGCGGCCTATGATCTCGGCTTCGGCCCGGCCGAAATCTGACACCCGGGCCGTAGGGCAGGAGAAGGCCCGTTCCGCATGCCCCGCACCCGATGGAGCCACTTCATAGGCCGCTGTGAACGCCCCTTGCGCCGCGAAGCGGCGTGACTGAGGGCCAAGCCAGTTTAGATTGTTCGGGAACAACCCCGAGGGTAGCCTCCCGTCATGCCGCAGCGCCCGAGATCCCATCAACTCGAGGATATTTCCCTCAACCGGTTCCGGGACGTCGTTCCACCGGCATGGGTCGTGCGTGAGCGTAGCCGGGACTACGGTATCGATCTCGAAGTCGAATTATTCACTGAGGCGGGCGACGCGACAGGGCTGTTCTTCTATGTGCAAGTTCGCGCGACAGATGATCTCAACCTTGCGAATAAACTGCGGTTCGACGTGGATCAGCTCGATTATTTCCGGCTGCTCGACCTTCCCACCGCGATCGTTCGCTATTGCGCTAGTGACGACAGCTTCCATCTCATGTGGGGGTTCGAGGTGCCCTTGACGGACGGGTCCAAGGCCACTCAGACGCTGACCTTCGAATCGGGTCAGCAGTGGACCGCCGAGACCCCCGCGCAGATCCTCAGAACCCTTGAGACGCTGCGCCGGCTGAACCGTCGAAGCGATGGAGCTCCTCTGGCCCTGGCCTTACTGGATGACCGTGCCGATCCTGACCGGACTTACGCGATTCAGTCGGCGATGGAGCGACTTGGGAAACTGGGTTTCGTCACGCCGGTTCGCGCGACGTCTCCGGTTACTCTCGAGATTCATTCCTCGGAGCAGGGCCTCACCCTTCGGATCGATCGGTTCGCCGAAGTCGACGTGAAAGACCCCGGTCCTGATCCGACGGATCTCACAACCCTGCTCGGATGGTCGGCGATCCAGCTGTTGTGGCGGCTGGGCCTCAAAGGGGCGGCCAATCGTCTTGTGCGGAGCCTGACCGCCGCTGGTTTCGCGCCGCCGACCCGGCCGCTCGCACTGTCCGGTGCCTTGGCGCTGCTGCCTGACGTAGCCGCAGCGGTCGACCTGGCGTGCCGGTCCGGCCTGCAGGACAATCAGGATGAGGCCTACTTCATCTTGACGGCCGCTATCCATTCCGTCGGCCGCTCGCCCAGCGATCTCGAAAGCCGTCTCGGCCTGTTACGCGAAGCCCTGGAGTGCCACGCCCGGAATGGGGATGTGGCCGCACAGGCGGCGGCGGCCTATTCGATAGGCAACGCTCTGCGAGCCGCTGACCGTTTCGCGGAAGCTGTCGCTTGGTATAATCGCGCCCTCAAGCTGCGCCCGGCCTACGCCGACTCCGCCTACTTCTGGTCGGAGTTGGGCGGCTGCTTCTATATGCGGCGCAAATTCCGAGCTGCGGCGAGAGCCTATGAACGAGCCCTCGAGTTGGAGCCGGACACCCGACTGCCGCTGCTTGCCGCGGACGCCCTGCTGGGCGCGGGCGAGCCGTCGCGCGCGGCCGAGCTCTTCGATCTGGCTAGCGAGAGCCCGATGGCGGGCAGTCCCGGTGAAGCTTGGCTCAAGGGCGAGTTCTGCCGCCGACTGGCGGCGGAACGCGGCACGCGCTTCGAGAGGCCGATCCGGACTCTCGGTCCGTTGTGGGCCAAGGCCGAGATCGACGGCGACTGGGATGCCATCATCGCGATTGATCCGCTCGATTCCCTAGCGAATTTCAATAAGGGTGTGGCCTTGGGTGCCGGAAGCAAGAATGGCGAGGCCTTTTGGCGGTTTCTGGCCGTGGCGCTGATGCAGCCGGGTGACGTGGAGGCTTGGTCGAACGCGGTCGGATGCGCCCTGTCAGTAGGCGTTGACCATACCTCGGCGGCGCTTCATCTGGCGCTCTTTCATTGCAACCGAGCGCCCTATGACAGGCTACGAAAGCAGCTCGTCGATCAGGGACGTCGCGAACTGCTGCCAGACCTCGACGCGGCGGTCAGGGACATCCTTGAAGAGACGACGTCGTCATCCCGATCGACCATGGCCATTCGGCTGTTCGATGGCGAGCGCTTCCGCCACGTCTTAGACGTGCCTTCCGAGTGATGAAAAGGCATGCCGTCGCCCATGACGCCTGAGGAACTGCAGCTTCGACTCGATCTTCTCGAGGCCGATCTCCTGACGCTCCGGCCCCTCGTCATCAAGAAGAACAGCCCAGTCCTCGAAGGCGAGATCCGGGCCGCATCGGCGATCCTGAGACGATGGCTTCACGAAGGGCTGCTTGGCCGTCTTGCGAACGGTCTCGGCGTTTCCGCAACGCTCCCGACCTTCCGCAACGACCGGATTGTCGCCCAGCTCGGTGAGCTCAATGACATCAACTACTATCTCGCAGCCGGCGTCGCCTTCAACGGCCGGCCAGTCCAGAGCATCTATTCGTCAGATCTGCCGTTCGAGGGCGCGCCACGGCTCGACGTGCAATCCACGCGGCTCGAGTGGTTGAAGCCGGACGCCTTCCTGGCGCAACCCTGTCTGTACTTCGAGCAGCGTCTGTTCTCGCGGCGAGAAATCCTGCTGTTCACTGCGAACAAGCTCGGGGGCGTCCATTTTGATCTTCGATGGAACGCAGACCAGGCGCAGCTTGGACGGGCAGCGACCTATATGACCTTTGGCGGGCCACCCGCAGCGGCGCTGCGCGGTCAGCGGGGTGTGGTGCATCTCGAATTGGAACCGGCTGGCCGCGAGCTTCTGAGCGGCCTGCATATCGAAGTGGTTGTCGCGGGCGTGGCGCTGCTTCAGGTGAAGTTCGACGACGCCCCCTTCCTTCTCATTCGCCGAACACCGTCGCTGACGGAACGGCTACGAGGGGTCAGCGGACTTGACCGGCGTCGGCTCAAGGCCCGGCTGCACGAACGCACCTAGACCACACTCTTTCTGCTGGATGTCACGTCTCGGATCGGGCTCCAATGACCGCTCCTGTCGCGGATCGGCCCTTTAAGTGTTGTCCTTTTCCGAAGGAGGGTCGACCTCGAACCATTCCGGCAAACGTTCATTTGCCGCGAGATGGGGCAAGAAACATCAATGAAGGCAATCGCTTATTACCGGGTGAGCACGGCCTCCCAAGGGCGAAGCGGTCTGGGATTAGACGCTCAACGTCACGCCGTTCAGCAACTTGCAATGCAACGTGGTCTGTCGATTTTGGCCGAGTTTACCGAAGTCGAAACCGGCCGCCGCGACGACCGCCCCGTGTTGAAAAAGGCCCTAGCGAGAGCGAAGCTGACCGAGGCAACCCTTGTGATCGCAAAGCTCGATCGGCTGTCACGTAACGCAGCGTTCTTGCTGACCCTGAGAGACAGCGGTGCGCGATTCTTGGCTGCGGACATCCCGGACGCGAATGACCTGACGATCGGCGTGCTGGCTGTGATTTCCCAGGCTGAGCGGGAGATGATTTCGCGTAGAACGACCGAAGCTTTAGCCGCAATCAAACACAAGATCGCTCGTGGCGAGATACATCTATCCAGCCGAAGCGGACGGCCCGTCACAGCGCTGGGTAATCCCCACGCGGAAGGAGCGCTCGGAAGGTATGCGGGAAATCTGACGCTAGCTCGTCGGGCGAATGCACGCCGAACTGCTGCCCGCTATCGCGAGCTCGCCCCCATCGTTGCTGCGATTATGTCTGCCGGACACACGAAGCCCTCGGCAGTGGCGGCCGAGCTCAACCGACAGGGTATCGCTACAGTGCGTGGCGCTAAGTGGCATGCCTCGACCGCAGGTCGGCTGATAGCCGCGCGGGTCGCCAAAATGTCGGCTTTAAGGCTCGCTGCGAAGGGCTGAATTCGACCCATTGCGGACCTTATGGATTGACGGATAACGTGTTCCACTCGCGGCGGGGAGCCATGCTTTCGTTTTTCAGACACGTACTGAGCCACACCGTGAGGTTTGCGGTCCTCCTCATGGTCTTGCTGGCTCTGGCTTTCGCCGTGGAAGCGATGAACTCTGGCGCGGAGGCCGCGCGCTCAGCAGAGTTTGTCTCCCGCGCTTGGCAGGCCGTCCTCGCGAGTCTCTTCGTAGTCATTCCCACGATACTCATGTTCGCCATCCAACAGACCATGAAAGAGCGGCGCGAGGCCCCGTGAACGGTTCGCCTATGCCGCAAGCGTCAACAAACCGCTCTGTCCGCTTTCCGCCCGTGAGCCACAGGCCGCTCTCGACCCAAAGCGGACATTGACGTGCACGCCCGCTCAGCCTCAGATCATCATATGGCAGAGGTCTCGACCGGTGATCAGGAAGGTGCTGTGGGAACAGACCTTCGAACGACTTGGCGGTGGCTAAGCATCGTCGCCATCGAACGGCGCATGAGCGGGTTGGCAATCACGGTCCAAGACGACCAGCAGCCGACCGACAAGTTCGTCGTCTTATGGACTGACGTGCCTGTCTACGCTGTTCGGGACGAGAACTTCACCAATTTCGACAAGGGCGGGGAAGGCGGTCCCCTCAAGCAACTCACCGAAACTCGCTTCCTCGATTGGGCGACTGAAGCGACTTGGAACCACGAAGGCGCGCCCTTGATTCATTGGCAAATCGCTGGCTCCGATGACGTCGTTGATGTGGCAAGTCTGGACCGGCCCGTCGTCTCGAAAATCCGATAGGCGCGGTGTCCGCTTTCCACCCTCAGGCGACTGTCGGCTCCCGACCCATTGCAGACGTTCGGCGTTCGCCTCAGTTTGTGAGCATGAGAAGCTGTCCTTTTTTAGTATTGGTGAGCGCGTCTGGTGCGCTTCTGGCCGCGTGCGCACCCGGCCTCACGGCTGATGTGACGCTGGGGACATGCGCTCAATTCGTGCTGCCGCCGGACAGCAGTCGGGATTTCGACAGCGGGCTGCATCTCTCTGCCGATAGTTCTGAGGCCTCCGGAAGGGCCGATATGATCGGTGACCCAGACGACTATCCTCGGCGATACCGTATCGTTGGCCCATCCATAGCGCGCTTCTCAATCGACCGGGCTGACCGACGGACCTCATTTGATTTCTCGCTGCCCATGGGGAGTGCCGTCACTTTTACTGACGAGCGGCATAACGTCCGCTGCGAAGTCGTTGACGATGCGCTCTGAGGCAGCTTGGCGTTACGTAATCGAATGTCCGCTTTCCCCCCATAGCAGACCTT
>TARA_R110002124_G_scaffold53369_9_pt1 | contig 16241 bp, 12 predicted proteins | sample TARA_R110002124 | Tara Oceans TARA_R110002124 (sample SAMEA4397445) | marine metagenome | biome: Polar Biome; feature: [SRF] surface water layer (ENVO:00010504); material: water (ENVO:00002006), including particulate matter (ENVO:01000060) such as... | depth 5 m | reverse complement strand
GCCCTCGGCCCATTGGCTGTATTTCCTGGAAACGCCGATCCATTCGCAATTGGCCTTCGACGGCCATGCCAAGAAGGGCGGGTTCCTGCCGCCGGTGCCGCTGCCGCGCCGCATGTGGGCGGGCGGGCGCATCTGGTTCAAGGGGGATCTCCGCATCGGCGACAAGGCGACGCGCCTGTCGACCGTCAAGGACGTGACCTTTAAGGAAGGCAAGTCCGGGCGGCTGGTGTTCGTGCTGGTCGAACACCGCATCCAGGCCGGCGGCCGGGACGTGATCGTCGAGGAACACGACATCGTCTACCGCGACGAGGCCGCACCCGACGCGCCGCCGCCGCCACCCAAGCCGGCGCCCGAAGGTGCCGTGTGGACACGCAGCGTGCTGCCGGACGAGGCCATGCTGTTCCGCTATTCGGCGCTGATCTTCAACGCCCACCGCATCCATTTCGACCGTGAGTTCACGCAGAACGACGAAGGCTATCCCAACCTGATCGTCCACGGGCCGCTGATCGCGGCCCTACTGATGGACCTGGGGACCAGGGAAATGGCCAAGCAGGGCAAGCGCATGACCCGCTTCGCCTACCGCGCCGTGCGGCCGAGCTTCACCGACGGCCGCGCCATGACCTTCCAGGGCAGGCCGACGGGCGATAACGCCGCCGACCTTTGGGCGCTCGACCAGGACAACTGGCTTGCCATGCAGGCCGACGCCGATTTCGAGGCCGCGTGACATGACCAACACGATAACTCCTACCGCACTGAACGGCGTCCGCGTCATCGACATCGCGACCTTCATCGCCGGGCCCTATGCGGGCTCCATCCTGGGCGAGTTCGGCGCCGAGGTCATCAAGGTCGAACAGCCCCACAAGGACGGCCAGGGCGGCGGCGATCCCTGGCGGCGCTACGGCACCAAGACGGCGCGCGAGGATTCGACCCTGGCTTGGCTGACCGAGGCGCGCAACAAGCAGTCCATCACCCTCAACCTGCGCGAGGCCGAGGGCCAGGACTTGCTGAAAAAGCTGGTCGCCGACGCCGACGTGCTGATCGAGAACTTTCGTCCGGGTACCCTGGAACGCTGGGGCCTGGGGCCGGACGTGCTGTGGGCGATCAATCCCGGATTGGTCATCCTGCGGGTCACCGGCTACGGCCAGACCGGCCCTTACAAGGACCGGCCCGGCTTCGCCCGCATCGGCCATGCGGTGGGCGGGCTGACGTACCTGTCCGGCAAGCCCGGGGAGATTCCGGTGACGCCGGGCTCGACCTCCCTCGGCGATTACATGACCGGCATGTACGGCGCCATCGGCATCATGATGGCCCTGCGCCACCGCGACGCCACCGGCGAAGGCCAGGTCATCGACGCGGCGCTCTATGAAAGCGTGTTCCGCGTGCTCGACGAATTGGCCCCGGCCTATGCCGCCCAGGGCACGGTGCGCGAGCCCGAGGGCACGGGCACCTTGAACGCCTGCCCGCATGGGCATTTCCCCTGCGGCGACGGCAAGTTCCTGTCCATCGCCTGCACCACGTCGAAGATGTTCGAACGCCTGACCCAGGGCATGGGGCGCCCGGATTTGTGGGACCTGTACGGAGATCAGGCGGAACGCCTGAAGCACCGCGACACGGTGATCGAGGAAGTCACCAACTGGTGCCTGTCCATGACCCGCGAACAGGTCATGGAAAAATGCATCGGGGCCGAGGTTCCGGCCGGGCCGATCAATTCCATCGCCGACATCTTCGAAGACCCGCACTTCCGCGCCCGCGATCAGCTTGTCACGATTGACGATCCGGAAGTCGGTGAGGTGACGATCCCCGGCGTGGTACCCAAACTCTCGAAAACACCGGGTACCATCCGCTCCCTCGGCCAGGGATTGGGCCAGTCCAACGCGGAGATTTACGGTAAGCTGTTGGGTCTGTCCGAGACGGAGCTTGCAGATCTGAAGGTGCGCGGGATTATCTAGCCGTCCCGTAATCTCCGTTGCCGCCGGGACCGATTTCGGCGACAGTTTCCCGGCTGCATCCTGCGGTGCCTTGGGGGAGGATACGATCATGTTCACGCTGTATTACGCGCCGAATACCTGTGCCCTGGCGACCTTGATCACCTTCAAGGACGCGGGGCTGCAGGCGGGGGACGATTACGCGCTGCGCCGGGTCGACTTTAAGCGCCTGGAGCAACGCTCGCCGGAATACCTGGCCGTCAATCCCAAGGGCCGGGTGCCGGCCCTGGTCACGCCGCGGGGCATCCTCACGGAAACCCCGGCCATGCTCGCCTTCCTGGCGCAAAGCTTTCCCCAGGCCGAATTGGCGCCGCTCGATGATCCTTTCGCCTTCGCCGACCTGCAGGCCTTCAACAGTTTTCTCTGTTCCTCCCTGCATATCGCCCATGCCCACCGCATGCGCGGCCATCGCTGGGTCGACGAGGCCAATACCGCCGCCATCAAGGCCATGCAGGACAAGGTCCCGGACTCGGTCGGCGCCTGTTACGACCTGATCGAGGCGGGCATGCTCAAGGGGCCCTGGGTGATGGGCGAGGCCTATACCATCGCCGATCCCTACCTGTTCACGATCGCGCAATGGCTGGAACAGGACGGTGTCGACCCCGCCCGCATTCCCAGGATCGTCGACCACCGCGCGCGCATGGCGGCGCGGGCCAACGTGATGGCGGCTCTCGCGGAAGAAAGCGCCTGACCCCACGGGGCGGTGGCCCGACGATTGAGCGCAAGATCCGGGAAGACGGCGCCGATCTAAGCGGGCATCACTGACCCCGGGTTCATCCATCCGCGAGGAAAACATGACACAAGGCCAGCCGCCCCGTTCCATGGACGGCTCTGAATGGGGGCAGTTGGTCTTTCTGTCCGTGTTGTGGGGTGGGGCGTTCTTTTTCGTCGGCGCCGCCGTGCGCGAGGTGCCGCCGTTGACGATCGTATTCGCCCGGGTGTTCCTGGCGGCGCTGCAGTTGCTGCCGCTGTTTCTTCGTTATGGCCATTACCTGCCTCGGGGATGGGGGGCCTGGCGGCCGTTCTTCGTCATGGGGTTGTTGAACAACGTGCTGCCGTTCAGCCTGCTGTTCTTCGGGCAGACGCAGGTGACGGTGGGCCTCGCCTCGATCATCAACGCCATTACGCCGCTGTTCACGGTTCTCGTGATGGCGGGCTTCGGGGGGGAGCGGCTGACGGCGCTTCGCGTTGCCGGGGTCGTTCTCGGCATCCTCGGCGTGGCGGTTCTGCGGGGCGGCGGGCCCGCCGATGCGGGTCAGACCCTCGGCATCGGCCTGTGCCTGGCGGCCACGGTCAGCTATGCCTTCGCGGGCTTGTGGGGCCGCCGCCATCTGGGCGGGGTGCCGCCGTTGAAATCGGCGACCTGCCAGCTGATCTGTTCCAGCCTCGTCATGGCCGTGGTCGCCGGTCTGTGGGACCGGCCGTGGGAATTGCCCTTGCCGACGCCGGCGACGCTCGGCGCGATCATCGGCCTGGCCGCGTTCGGCACGGCGCTTGCCTATATCGTGTTCTTCCGCCTGCTGATCAGCGCCGGGGCCAGCAACGTCATGCTGGTCACCCTGCTGATCCCGGTGACGGCGATGGCCCTGGGAATTCTGTTTCTGGGCGAGGCGGTGCATCCCCGGGAACTGGCGGGGGCGGCGGTGATCGGCCTGGGCCTTGTGTTTATCGACGGTCGTCTGCCGCGCCGTCTGGGGCTTGTCGGTCGGCCAGGGCCGTAACCTTGGTCTCGATCCGGTCGACCTGCATCGCCAGCTTGCGGATGATCTCGTCCTGTTCGGCCTGATGCTGTTCCGCGTCGACGGCCGCCGCGTCGTGCATGGAATTGACGATGATGGCGATGAACAGGTTCAGCACGGCGAAGGTGACGATCAGGATGAAGGGCACGAAGAACGCCCAGGCATAGGGGTGGACCTCCATCACCGGGCGGACGATGCCCATGGACCAGGATTCCAGGGTCATGATCTGGAACAGGGAATAGGCTGATTCCCCGATGGTGCCGAACCAGGCGGGGAAATCGCCGCCGAACAGCTTGGTCGCCATGACGGCGGCGATATAGAACACCAGACATAGCAGGGCGAGGACCGAGCTCATGCCCGGCACGGCCTCCAGCAAGGCCTGGATCACCACGCGCATCTTGGGCACGGCGGAGACCAGGCGCAGGGCGCGCAGCACGCGCAGTGCGCGCAGTACGGTCATGCCCTCCGTCACCGGCATCAAGGATATGCCGACGATCACGAAGTCGAAGATATTCCAGGCGCTGCGGAAAAATCCAAGCCGATAGACCACGAGCTTGATCGAAAGTTCGGCAACGAAAATGGCGACCGCGATGTGGTCGAGCAGTCGCAGGACGTCCCCGGCGGCGGCCATCGCCGTGGGCGAGGTTTCCAGGCCAAGGACGACGGCATTGAAGATGATGACGGCGATGATCGCGCGGCGGGTCGCCTCGGCCTCGATAAAGGCCTGCAGGCGGCCCAGGGCGCCCGCCGGGCGCTGGTCCAGGGTATCGGTCGATGCGTCGGACATATGTGGGCGTCGCCTTGGAATATCGTTGATGGGAGTAGGCGGCCCCCTTTGCGGCGGCCGCGCCCAAGATAGGATCGGCGCGTATTTCCTTCAAGCGGCCATCAAGGCCTGTGCCGGCGATGGCACGAAACGGGTTGCTTCTCCTTGCGGGGAAGCCGTGCCATTGTATACAAAACGTCCACCACAAAACCGCCAATAAAGGGAGGCTTCCAAATGGAACCCAAAATCATCCGCGCCGGTGATCGGCAAACCAAGATCGCGCCGGCCCATAACTTCGTCGGCCAGGTCCTGCATGAAAGCGTGTTTGCCGAGGAAGCGCCGTCGCGGCTGCGCGTGTCGCGCGTCACCTTCACGCCCGGCGGGCGCACCAACTGGCACACCCATGCGGTGGGACAGATCCTTTATGTGCTGTCGGGCTCGGGCCGGTATCAGCTGGAAGGCAGCCCGGTCGAGGAAATCAACGCCGGCGACACGGTCGTTATCCCGCCCAACGCCCGCCATTGGCATGGCGCGGCGCCGGACAGCATGATGTGCCACCTCGCCCTGTCGGAAGCGGACGATCAGGGCAACGGCGCGACCTGGCTGGAGCCGGTCGACGATAAGGACTTCATGCAGGAACCGGCATAACCACGCAGGTTGCATGCAAAGAGTCGCGTTCCGAACGGGCCCCTTGTGGGCCCGTTCGTGTTAGCGTTCGACCGTTATCTGCTGCGTATCGCCGACCAGCTTGCCGGTCCGGCGCCAGCGGTCAAGCTGGTCGCGGCGCTTTTCGGCGAAGGTGAAGTCGCGGGTCGCGCGGTCGAGGTCGCGCATCTTTTCCGCGCGCTGCACTTCCATCTCGGCGATTCGTTGGGCGACCACGGCCTCCAGGTGCACGCCGCGGCGTTTCTGATAACGCCAGTCGTCGAGATCGGTGCGCCGCCGGTCGGTGTCGCCCAATGCCCGCATGTCCAGACGTTCGTTCCGGCGCTTTTCCTTGAGCAGGCCGTTCAGCCGCGCCGTGCGGCCGGTGTCGATGGCGACCAGGGTGGTCTCGCGGGTCTCGTCCCCGTCCGTCCCGGCGTCCTTCTTGGCCTGTCGGGTCCTGTCGTCGCCCCGGTTCAGGCGGTTCCAATAGCTCAGCACCTTGATGCGGTAGGGGCGGAAGTTTTCCGGCGTCTGGGAATGGTACTGGCCGGCCGCGGTCAGCCAGTTGCGGGTGTCGTCATATTTGGCCTTCAGGAACTTGGCCGCATAAGCCGCGTTGGCGGCGGGGTCGAAGGCGTGGTCCAGGGTCTCGAAGGCGTTCCAATGGTAATGCATGTTGATCTGCATGCAGCCGACGTCAATGTTGCGCACGCCCTGGCTCAGCAAAATCTCGACCTCGGCGCGGGCTTCCGCCTCGGTCGCGAAATAGCGGCCCTTGCCTTGGGACGTCACGGTCCAGGGCCAGGCAAAATTTTCCCCGCTTTCCTTATCGAAGCGGCCTGACTCGGTCAGCGCGATGGCGGCCAGCAGGTTGGCCGGAATGCCCTCGCGCCGTTCCACGGCACGCGCCGCCTCCAGGCAGACTTCGTCTGTATTTTCAGATGCTTGTCCGCGCGCGGCCAAGGCATCCGGGGCCCATCCAAGACCCCCGGCCAAAAGCCAGTAAAGGAACAAGCGCGTTTGCCACGCCATGATTATTCTCCCGTTCTAGGCCAAGGCGTCGCAAGGGCCGTGCCAGGAACGGGTAAAAAATTTCCCTGTAGAAACAATATGTTATTAGGGCGCGGTGTGCCGCTTGGGCGGCGACATTTGCCGGGGGCGAAAAAAATGCCGGGGGCGGTATTTTTTTGTTTGCACCTGCGAACAAAGCCACGTATATATTGCATCGCAGCATGCGGGAGACGGATCCTCCCAGACGGTCTTCCGCACCTGCCTTTACTTGGATGTTTCCTCCCAACGACTCGGGCCGTGTCTCTGACACGGCCCTTTTTTTTGTTCGTGGCTGCTGCCCATTAATGAGAAAATACCAATAAAGTCAGGAACTTAGGATTCGGGCAAGGAATCTCCGCCATCGCCGAGCGCCAGTTGCATGGTCACCGAGTCGAGCCAGCGCCCGAACTTGAATCCGATGTTACGGATGACCCCGACCTCGCGAAAGCCCATTTTGCGGTGCAAACTAATCGAGCCCGCATTTCCGGAATCGCCGATCACCGCAATCATCTGCCGATAGCCGTCGGCGGTGCAGCGCCGGATCAGCTCCGCCAGCAGTTTCTGCCCGACGCCGCGGCGATGGGCGTCTTGGGCGACATAGACCGAATCCTCCACCGTATAGCGATAGGCCCGGCGCGGCCGGTAGGCCCCGGCATAGGCGTATCCCAGCACCCGCCCGGCGTCCTCGGCCAGGATATAGGGGTATCCGGCGTCGACCACGGCGGCGCGGCGGCGGATCATCTCGGCGACGTCGGGCGGATCGTATTCGAAGCTGCCGCCGCCGGTCGCCACGTGATGGGCGTAGATGTCGCGGATCGCGGCCATGTCGGCCTCGGTGGCGTCGCGGACTTGGATGGTGTCGGATGTGCTCATCGCGGTGTTGTTCCTGGGCGGGCTTATTCAGCCGCTTCCGGCAGGACCAGCCGCCGCGCCCCGGCGCAAAGCTGCGCCATGAAATCGTCGAGCCGGGTGGTGATCCCGGCCATTTCCGGCTTGGGCGCGATGGCGGCCTCGTCCAGGTAAAGGGCGCGGTTGAGTTCGATCTGCAGGACATGGACGCCCGCCCGGGGCCGGCCGTAGTGGCGGGTGGTATAGCCGCCGGCATAGGGCCGGTTGCGGGTCACGGAAAAGCCCAGTTCCCTGAGCAACCGTTCCGCCAGGGCCGTCATCGCCGGTGCGGCGGCGGTGCCGTGGCAATCGCCCAAAATGATGTCGCCCAGGGGATGGTCGTTGCGGGTGCCGGTCACGTTGGACGGCATGGAATGGCAATCGACTAGAAGACAGCCGCCGAAGGCTTGGTGGGTGTCGTCGATCAGGCCCATGAGTGCCCTGTGATAGGGCCGGTGGGTGTCTTCGATACGCCGGCGGGCCTCGGCGAAGGTCAGGGGATGGCCGTAGATTTCCTCGCCGTTGGCGACCACGCGGGCGATGGTGCCAAGCCCCGCCGCGATGCGCGGCGAGCGGGTCACCACATAGTCTGGCAGGGCGCCTGAGAACATGCGGGGGTCGAGCTCATAAGCCTCGCGGTTGGCGTCCACATAGGCGCGCGGGAAATTGGCGCGAATCAGGGGCGCGCCGAAATCCGGGGCGCGGCGGAACAATTGGTCGACGAAGGCGTCTTCCGAACGGCGTAGCGCCGTCGCGTCCAAACAGGATTGTGCGACGAAGTCGGGGGTGTAATTGCGGCCCGAATGGGGGGAGGCGAACACCACGGGGGCGGTCTGCGCGTTGGGGCGGAAAATGTCGATGGGCCGGGCCGGGGCTTGGGACCCGGCCGAGGCGGCGGACGATGTATCGCCCGCGCCGTCTTCGTTTTGGCCTGCGTCTCGGCCTTTATCCATGTAATCGCGCCCCGTCGGCTGCTTCGACACACCCCATAATTTGTTAGCCTCCCGGCGCGGGGGGCGCAATGGTTTCTTGCGGTTGACGGCCTTGGGGCAGGTGGCGCCCGGTGATCGTCACAAAGCCCGACCGCGGGCCTTGCCAAGCGGGGTCGAAGGCATTAAAACCCCCTTCTCTTGGCCGCCCCGATACGGGCGGGGCCGGGACGGGCGCGTAGCTCAGCGGGAGAGCACCTCGGTGACATCGAGGGGGTCGTAGGTTCAATCCCTACCGCGCCCACCATCCAACCCCTTGCGAAAGCAGGGGGTTTTCTATTTCAGCCCTTAAAGCTCTCCGTAACTTAGCTGGTCGTTCACAGTGATTCTGGCTGTTTAATTGTGAACGGTCAACGAGGTGCGAGTGCCCAAGGGCACTGCAATCGCTCTCCCGCTGAGCTACGCGCAACGAAAATCAGCACCACCAATCGATATTGATGAGAATTCTGGGGGAGCCATTTGACCCCCTGACAGGGGGGTATGGGGGTGCTTCTATATACTGCAATCGGGCTCGTAATTTTCTCGACGAAATTCCAATTTTGCCACTTCGTAACTGACGGTTCGTAGGAGTCACAGCCGCTAATACAAAGGTTGATGAAGGTGGCGTTCAACAGACATTACGATTTCTGTTGAAATGAAATGTGAGGAGAGGGAATGCCTTGGTGTCCCTCATATTTGGGTGAACCCTGACCGAAAACTCCATGCAAGGAGCAGATAGCTAATCGAAATTATTTCAGCGACGTGTACCTTGATGTCATGGATGACCTCGCAAACTCACGTCGAAACTTCCCCTATTACAGAGCTAACTCCGAAGCGGCGAAAGCGGCCGTTGAGAGCTACCTGCTCAAGTATGAGGAATTCCGAGGAGCACACCAGGAGGGCCGTAGAGCTCCTTACAGAGGCGAAAGGGAATTGCTGCACCCCAGAGTCCAGGTTGTTTCCCGTGACTCCACACGCCGTCTCTACGGCCTTCAGAAGGGCACGTAAGCAGGTGGGGTTAGATGATGATGTAAGGTTACATCAGCTGCGCCACACGCGAATTACTCAGGTCGCCCAGAAGGGCTTCAACCAAGCCCAGATAATGATGGTGAGCGGCCACCGTGACGTGCGCAGCGTCCAGCGGTACACTCACTTAAACGTGCGCGACGTAATTGAATTGCTGGATTAGGATGGGCCATTCTTATGTGTACTTACACTGACGCAGGAACAGGGACGAAATGCAACGTTCAGCACAGCGATTCACTGATGCGGCTAGGCAGGGATGGCATCTGCGCCCTTCACCTTTCTCCTGATGAAAAGTTGCCGAGCGGGATTTTAAAACAAGAAGACTCTAACAATGAATTTAGACGAGCAATCCAGGATTATATCGAGTCTAGCAGGCGCAGGAAGGAGGTTAAATTTCTTGGCGCCATATTCCCTCATTCATTCGACATAACTGATGCGTTTAGCCGTAAACTTGAGTTTGTAGGCTGTAGATTTCTCGAAGGCATCAACCTTCGCGATTTACGAGGACCAAACCTCAAAATTTCAAGATCGACAATAACTGGTCCAGTGCAAATATCGAGTAATGGGCTTTATAACGAACAATTAGAAATTTCCGTTACAGACACTGAATTTGATGGGCCGTTTAAAGGCCAATTTCCAAGTTCAAAAGCTTCGTTCTTCTTGAGCAAATGTCGCTTCAAATCAACGATGTCTCTTAAAAATGACTGTGCCGATACCGTGGATTTTAACGACATCACTTTCGCTAAATCACCACACCTAAAACTTAACGTCCTCGGACACTCATTAAAACTAACCGAATGTGCATTCCCTTCAGGCAGCAAGATCGAAATCATTGCCAACAACACGAAGACCCCAGCGATTATAGAGAAAGTCGTCTTCGGAACTGGCTCTTCGGTGAAATTGCATCTTCCGAATGGAAGCTCTATTCGCGGAATTGATATCCAAGAACATACCACCTTTGAAGATTGCTATTTTGGAAAAGACGCCGATTTTTCATCGAATGAAGGGGAAGCCTTGGTAGTTAGCCAGGGCTCATCATTTGAAAACTGCGTCTTTGATTCAGGCACAAAATTTTGCGGCGCCCAATTTTTAGCGAACACCAAGTTTAACCAATGCTCGTTTAGTGATTCTGTAACATTTGAAGGCTGTGTGTTTGAGCAAAGTTACTCAATGATAGAATGCAAATTCGGCAATGACATTTCTTTCAGGAACGCAAAATTTTATGACCGCTGTACCTTCACAAACTGCAAGTGCGGGGACAATTTATCATTTAATGGGACGACATTTACCTCACGCGAAAGCGAGTTATCCCTATGCCATTTTGATTTTAAAAATTTCAGCGCAGGTGCGCACGCATCATTTGATGGTTCAAATTTCAACGGTTACGTCAACTTTTCTAGATCCAAAAATTTTGAAGATGCCAAGGGGTTTGAGACAGTTTCTTTTAGACGGTCGATCTTTGGTGGACGTGTGAGCTTTGCCAATCAATTGTTCAACAACGAGACTGATTTCCGAAACTGCGTTTTCCACGTCGCTCCTGATTTTCACGGCGCGGAACTGCATTCGAACATCAAGTTTGCAGGCAGTCAGTTTCTAGATGTGGGCAACGAAGACCCCGACAGTGCTGCTTCAGCTTATCGTACGCTTAGAATATTCATGGAGCAGAATCGCAATAAATTTTATCAAGCAAGGTTTTTCGGGCTAGAGCAAATCGCTCAACGGAAAAGCTCTGAATGGTCTTGGTTGGAGAAAGGGTTTTCGGTTCTCTACGATCGGCTTGCAGGTTACGGAACCAATATTGGCGGTCTGTTTTTTGGAGTTCTGGTATGCTCATTGCTACCAAGCGCCTTGTACGCTTACATCGGAAAAAATCCCGATTTTAACTGGATTGAGGGAGCCACATACAATTTTCAACAGGTGTTTCAGCCTTTTTCTGTGTGGTCCTATAAGTACGCCTCTCCATTTTCCGACATGTCAATTTGGGCCACAAAAAAAGGGGTTCTCCAATTTTGTGGAACGCTTCAGTCAATTCTCGTTTTCGCCTTCTTGGCCCTTTTCCTATTGGCATTACGTAAAAGATTTAAAATGGAATAGCGCATCTCATCCACCACCAGATTATCGTCGTCCAGTAAGGAGGGGGAATCAACTAATAAAGATAACGAAATAAGAAGAATGCTCCGCCGGACCATCATCGTTGTCCGGTGAAGGCGACAAACCGAAGACGGACAACATGATTAATCACGGAGGAAATATGATCGCGATTATTACCTCCGACTGAACCTACCCCTCTAAGCGTAATTTCTTACACATCAACAGGGCCGAAAGCTCTCTGCCATTCAGTTGCTCGTTGATAGAATTGCCTTCGTCCAGCGATAGCCTTTGTCGTTTCATCAAGGATATCGGACACACGGACTATTCCCCTCTCATCCTCTTCGTCTGGTGTATCGAAAACAGCGTCCTCGATGGTGATGCTGCATGGCGCTTGCACCAATTCCATGTGCGCCTCATGCATAGCGTTAAGGAGGTCGGCTTCCGCTCCCCTTCGAACAATGAATGAGTCATGGATTGGTAGTGCAGTTACTGGCACGTCCCGATCCAGCAGCTTGATCATCACTCGTTCAGCAATGTCAGAATCAAGTCTTTGCATTCGCCCCCAAGCGCCTGAGAAAAAGAAACTGTCGATCTCTCGATGCATCTCCACAAGGTCACTAAGAAGGTCTTGGTACGGACGTTTAAACACGTCCATAAACCGAGCACTGCGAAGTCGGCTCCTTTCGTGTTTGGTCAATGTTGACCAGTCCTCCGGCACAGAAGGCAACTCCATGTCAGGATTAAACCTATGCCATTGATTTTCGTTTCGTGACGACGTGTCGCTATTTATGAGCTGGTTAAATGCCTTCTTAGCGTGAGGCCTGACCTCAGATGGCCATCCAGGCACGTCATATGCGTCCTCTGGAGCAGCCGCTCCCACCTCGGCGTACATCAAGCGAGGCTGCATGGATGAGAAATCCATTTCACGGGTCACGGCACCATCGATAATAATATGCTTTCGATAGTCACCCGGAATCCCTTGCCACCATCCGCCATAAAAGCGGCCCCCTGCATTAAAGGTGCCGAGAGAAAAAATGCGTCTTATCGAGCGATTAGATAACTCGAAGGGCTCTCGATACTCCCCGCTATCACCTTCCATTTCCTCTTCGTCACCCCTCATACGAAGACCAAGTTCTTCGAGATCGGCATCAGAGATATCGAGGTTGATATACGTTGTTTGAAGGTTTGCATTTATGCGTCTGAGGTTTACCTCAGCGCGTTCAAAATCGAATTCTTCGTTGTCAGGAAAAGGGGCTAATTTCTTGTCCTTATCCTTGACGAAAATAACGGGCGCTTCGGGATCAAACCCCACTCCCGTCCAATTGACGCCAGCCCCCCTGAGGTCATCGATCAATTCCTTTGACGCTCTCATGCGAGAGGACATAGGGCTGTATCCAGCAGCAGCGACGTAATTTGCGATGAGCCCTGATTGCGTCAGAAAATCGATCACCCTCAAGAATACGCGTTCACTCAGGATGGGCTGATTGTCCATCTGATTCCAATAGCCACCCCCTTTCCTGAAATAATCAGCCTTCCTGCTGTAGCCCACATAACGGGACGGATCACCTTCCCAAGCCGCCAGAAGGTCTAGTACGACCAATTCAATGTGAACGCTGTAATTGTCCCTGTCTTTGGACGAAAGAGCACGCTCACCTTGAGGGGCACGGATCGGTCCCCGGTCTTGCCGTCGACCACAGATAAGATGCGGTCCTCCAAATGCAGGTGCTTGGGCTTGAGTTTGACGATCTCGCCCCGGCGCATTGCCGTTTCATAGGCTAGTTCGACAATGGCCCTCATCATTGGAGAGAGTGCCGATAACAACAACTCCAACTCATCTCGCCCAACAACCCGGTTTCGGGGTTTGCTGGCAGGGGGCATCGTAATCTCTGGGATTGGGGAAGGGTGGTTCCGTCTGTCCAAAAGAAGCTCACGGTGCGCCCATCTGTAAATGCGGTGGATCAACTGAAGTTCATCGCGACAGGTGACAGAGGACACTTGTTCCAGTCGCATCATCCGATATCGATTGACGTCGAACTTAGTGATCTCCCGCATGTCCTCTGGAATATGGGCGCTGATCTTTTCAATCGTCACGACAGTAGGAATGCAGGAAGGACGCCCCCGCAATACGGTGTGGCAGTACCGCCTTCCCAATACGACAAACGAAAACTCGCTTGCCGGTAGGGCTTCAGGCTCATGTCGGCCTTCGCTCGTCTGGTTCCATTCGGGAATGTGGCCTTGGCCAATCTGTTGCTCTACCTCCCGTGCCCAGTTCTCCGCATCTTCAATTGCATCGAATGAACGGGTGATGGGCTTGAGGCTCTTGCGCCTGATCTGGACGTTGAAACGCCCTGATTTCAGCAGTCGGATGGTCGCCATTCACAGTCTCCTTTGTGAACGGAGATTCCAAGTTGCTGAAATAGAATGTCTTTTGGCTCGGTGACATCGAGGGGGTCGTAGGTTCAATCCCTACCGCGCCCACCATCCATCAGACGAAAAGACCGCCCCATCGGGGCGTTTTTTGTGCCCGGACGTCCGGCTTGAATGCCTATTCCCCCAACGCCGCCAGCAGCCGGTTGGCGGCACCCAGGCGTTCGCCGAGAAGCTGGATCAGGGCGTCCTGCAGCTTGAGCGCCAGGTCCGGGCGGTCGCGTTTCAGGCGCTTGAAAGCCGCCGCGTCGAGCCGCCAGGCGCGCACACCCGTGTCGGCGAGGATGGAGGCCGTGCGCGTCTGCCCGCCGGTCAGGCCCAGTTCGCCCACCACCGTGCCCGCCAGATAGGTCTTGAGCCGCCGCCGCCCGCCGCCGGGCCGCGCGATGTAGATGGAAATGCGGCCCTCGCGCACGAAGTAGAGCCCGTCGGAGGTCTCGCCCTCGGCGATCAGCGTGGTTCCGGCGCCGACCACGACGGGGGCGAGATAGGCAATCAGTTCGTCCTGCTGGTCGCGGCCGGGAATGGCGGCGGTCACGGCGGGTGGCAGTTCGTGGGTGCCGAGCGGCGGCTGTTCGATAACGCCGAGGCGGGCGAGCAGCGCGTCCTCCGCCGTCTCCAGGCCCTGGTCCAGGGTCTCGGCGCGGGCGAACAGCGCCCCCGTGGCGCCAGGCGACATACCGAGCGGCGGCACCACGCCGCCCTTTTCCAGAAGCCGGGCGGCGGCTCCCGACAGTCCCGTGGCAATCACGGTCAGGCCTTCCAGTTTGGCCGTCTGGGCCAGGTTGGTCAGCGAGCGCACGGTCGCCCAGTCGGCCCCGCCGACGGCCCGGAAATCCAGGATCAGCCAACCCAGCACCGGCCCCGCGCCCAGGGCCGCCCGGGCCTTGGCCTCGGCCAGGGCGGTACGGGCACGGTGCACGATGGTATGGGCCGTGCCGAAGAAGATGGATCCCTGTAGTTCGAGCGTCAGGATCGCGCCGCCGTGTTCGGCCAGGGCATTCCGTGCCTCTGGTCCCCGTTCCAGGGGCGAGCGCCGGTCACGACCCGTGAACACATGCTTGACCACGTTGAGCCGGGCATAGCCGATCTGGAACAGAACGATGCCGGCGGCCAGGCCGAAGAACACGCCCTTCACATAACCGATGAAGGCGACGTGTAGGACGATCAGCAGGATGACCAGCCAGTCGAGCCGGGGCAGCAGGCGGTAGCCCGCGATCAGCCATTGCCAGATCATGGACGCACCCACGAACAGGATCAGGCCGCCCAGCACGGGCCGGGGGAAATAGCTCAGCAGCGCCGCCCCGAACAGGATGATCAGGGCCCAGATCACCACCACCAGACGCGAGGTCAGGGCGCGCCGGGCGTCCATGGTGCGGGCCAGCATGGAGCCGCCCACGGAATGAAAGGCGGGCGCGCCGCCCAGGGGCCCGGCGATCAGGTTGCCGATGCCGCAGGCCGTCAGTTCGCGGTTCAGATCGACCTCGCGCCCGGTCGCCAGTTCCAGGCCCGAGGCATGCATGAGCAGCCCGATGGTCGAAATCAGCACGACAGAGAGAATGCTCGCGATCTCGGACCACAGCAGGTGCGTGTCGAGGGCCATGAAGCCGTCGATGTTGAGGCGCGGCACCAGCCCGCCCGTGGGAAACGGGCCAAGCAGCCAGCGGTGTTCCGACAACAGGGCCGGCGAATGATCCATGACATGGGCGCCGAGATAGAACAGCGCCGTCGCGACCAAAAGCGCCAGGGGCATGGTCAGGTAATGGGGAAAGCGCCGCGTGACATAGGCCAGCACCCCGGCGAAGGCGACCGACACGGACCAGCGGAACAGGGTTTCCGGCTCGAAATAATTGCCGATCATGGCGTATTCGAAGGGCAGGGCGGCGGACACGGAAAACCCCCCTTCGGTGATCAGAAGGCCCAGGCCCGCCAGCACGCCGCCGATCACCGGGAACGGGAAATAGCGGATCAGCCCGCCCACGCGGAAGGCGCCCAGCAGCAGGAACACCAGCCCGGTCAGCATTGTCGCCACGGCGAAGCAGGCCATGATGACGGAAACCTTGGCCTCGATCGCCATGGCGTCGGGCAGGATGCCGTAGACCGCCGCCGCCATCAGGCCGAGGATCATGGCCGGGGCTTCCTGGCTCTGCATGAAGGTGCCCTTCAGCGTCGACAGGAACGAGGCGGCGATGGTCGTCACGCAGGCGGTGAACAGCATGGCGCCCAGCATGTGGCTGATCTGGGAATCCAGCGGATAGGGAAAGGCCAGGGAGGCGCCTGCCATCATGGTCATCAGGCAGTTCAGCGCGACGATGGGCGCCGCGGTCAGGCTGGTAATCAGCCGCCGCGCCAGGCTTTCCTCCGGCTCGGCAGCATTCACGGTTGCGCCCACATCGGCCACGGCCCGATTCCCCCTGTTATTCCCCCGGCCGACCCGCCCCAGCGGGGGCCGCCGGGAAGTGTGGCGCAAACGGGGGGAGGGGTGAACTGCTAAGTTGCGCGGTCGGGCCCGGCGGTCGGGCCAAAAGCCCTGTCCCTTCGCCCCCCGATTGGGTAGAAGACGCCTATGATCATCCTTTCCCTCCATACCGGCTATCATGACGGGACGGCGGCGCTGCTTGACGGCTATAATCTGGTCGCGGCGGTGCAGCTG
>TARA_R110002124_G_scaffold2168_5_pt1 | contig 16252 bp, 10 predicted proteins | sample TARA_R110002124 | Tara Oceans TARA_R110002124 (sample SAMEA4397445) | marine metagenome | biome: Polar Biome; feature: [SRF] surface water layer (ENVO:00010504); material: water (ENVO:00002006), including particulate matter (ENVO:01000060) such as... | depth 5 m | reverse complement strand
AGAAACTCTACTTTAGAGTTGTCCTAAGAATGGGATGGCTACCATCACACTTATGGGGCGATTAAATAATTTGAAGGATTCTAATGTTTTTATCACAGAAGGAACATTAACCTGACGAGCGTCAGCACCAAGATAAGGCCCCATAATATCGATTATATATTTTTTCATATCATTACAAAGCTTATGATTAGGATCTATAAACTCATTCCATGAAGTATTGTCTAATTTGTTTAGTCGCTCTGTAGAAATAAGAAAACAGTACAGTATTTTATTTAATACATTATATTTTTGTTTAAATGGAATATTTCTAAATGCATATCGTATATCAATAAGCGTTTTTGGCCTATTGTTCATATGCATAATAGTACCTTGATCGGCGATAAGGTAATCAGTTATATCAACAAGATTGTCATGTACTGTTTTTTCAGGATCATTTGTTAATGGAATTTTTTTTAGAATTGATCTTAGATTGTCGTAATTTGGCCCATAAATTCTCCAACAATATTCTGTAGGCAGCTTAATTCCATTTCTAATTTTTACACCACTTCGTGCCATCCCACCGATAATTATATTTTTGTCATATATATGAATATCATATTTATTCCTACTTTCTAATAGTTCATGAGCAACTGTTAAGCCTCCAATTCCAGCTCCCATGATGATTACTTTTTGTCGTTGATGTTTACTCATAATATATCCCAAAATCCTTTGTTAATTTAAGAACAGCTACCCTGACAAACCGTCACGACATGATTATTTTTTGCTAGAATAATAATGATAAACCAATACTGTATCTGTTTTCGCTGGTAGATTTGTTGTCTTGCTGTAATAAGCTTTTTACCTCACCATAGCTGCCTGTATATTTATATTGTAAATATACAGCGGCGGTGGGGTTGATTTGGTAATAAGGTCGCAGTGTAAATTCAAATGTATTTAAACCCTTACCCACTTCATCTTGAGGGGTTCTTTTAGTTGAAAATATCCCTCGAAACGCAGTGCGAATAAAAAAGTTATGTGCGATGAGAGTATTTCGAGAAAACTCTAAATCTGCTTTAGCGCCTCCATCATGATAATAAAGGCGGAAATCAGTATCAATAAAATAAGGCATTAAACCTTCAATTCCTATTCCTGGTTGTACATAAGGTGTTTTAGCAGGTCGATAAACATAATTGACACCGCCTTTAACAGCCCAGAATTGACTAATCAAGCGCCAGTAAAAAATATCAAGATTAGCGTTATCGATAGTTCCTTTATTGATTTCAGCTTCATTCATATAAAGTTCAAGCTTGTTATAATCATCACCAAATAATCCTTTATAAGTGATTTCTTGGCTGTTGTTAAAAGGATCCTCATCCGCATCTAAAAAACTTGCCATAAAAAGATATGCTGGATGTCCTAATGGGTCACGCACTAAATTAAAATTAATTGGTGCTTTATCAACGCGAATAATAGCTTGGTTGGTGTAGGGTAATGGATTGATTATTTTTTCGAGTCTGCCTTTTCCTTTTTCAAGATCAATTAAAGTGGAATATTGAAAAATACGATTCATCCCAGCCATCATATGATACAGCTGATGACAATGGAAAAACCATTGCCCATTTGCATCTGTATCAATATCAGTAACTATGGTAGCGCCTGGTGGTACATCAATAGTATGTAACAATGGGTCATAAACTCCATGGCCGTTTCTTAAAATAAACCAGTGCCCATGAATATGCATGGGATGATGCATCATTGATGTATTACTAAAGATAATACGATACCGCTGCCCAGGTTGTAATACAATGGGTTTGGCTTGATATCCAGGGATACCATTAATGAACCAAACATAATGATCCATGTATCCAAATAACTCCATCCTAATAACTCCGTTAATAGGTTTGTTAGGGTCATTGGTTTTAACTGCGGCAACAAGCGACTGATATTTTGTATTTGAAGATGTTTTTATTTCTGGTAATGTCTCTGGTGCAACAATTGAATCTCCTTGAATAGTTGATTCCGTTGGCATATTCATTGAATTGTTCGTCGCTGGCATAGTATTTGCGGCATTGGATTGTATTGATTTTTGAGAATGAGTCATGTCATCCATTTTTGACATATTTTTTGATGATCCTAAATTATGGCTCATGTTAACACCCATCATGTTATCCATCATTTCTCGAGTTATCGGCAAAGGCTCAGGAAAAGGTTTTACCTTTTGATAATTAATGGGTTGCTGAGGTGACGTGGTTAGTGCACCAACAGTATGACCTAATGTATCAATAGATTCAGCATAAATTATATAAGGAATTGGTTTCTTAATTGAAACTAAAACATCATAAGTTTCTCCTGGAGCAACACTAATATTATTAACTATAAGAGGTTTAACATTATTACCATCAACTTGTATAATTTTCATTAAGGTATCAGGTATTCTAACATTAAAAATAGTGCTGCCACCAGCATCAATAAATCTCAATCGTACAACATCTCCAACTTTCACAGTAGCTGTCCATGGGTCTTTTGTCGTTTTGCCATTGAGTAAATAAGCATCATAAGCAACGTCGCTATAATCATAAATGCTCATACGCATTTGTTGCATCATTTTATAATCGTCGACGAGTTGTTTTCTTTCTTTAGGTGATGCATTTTTGGAGTCGTAAAGAAACTTTTTTAATGATGGTTGTAATGGGAATCTTGGATTGTAATAATCACCTTCCTTTTTTAAATTAGCGTAAACTTTTTCAGGAAGGACATTATTCCAATCTGATAATACAACAACAAAATCTTTGTTATAGTGATACGGTGATGATTTTTTGGGGTCGATAATAATACTACCGTATAAGCCCTGTTGTTCTTGAAACTCCTCATGAGCATGATACCAATAAGTACCAGATTGATAGAGTGTAAATGAATAATGAAAAACGCCACCTGGTGGTATTGCTGTTTGGCTAATGCCAGCAACACCGTCCATTTGCCACGGTACCAATAAGCCATGCCAATGAATACTAGTGCCAACCTTTAGATGATTGTAAACATTGATAGTGACATGATCACCTTCTTTAAAATGTAAGGTAGGGGCTGGAATTTGGTTATTGACAGCAATGGCTTTTGCTGGGGTTCCGTTGAAATTAACTGTTTTATAATCTACTATTAAATTAACTACATGATGTTCTGCGTGGGTATTGATTGTCAATAAAGATAAAAGCGCTATTCCACAAATCCAACGTAATGTTTTTTTTATTTTCATTTTGATCTTATTTATGCCGTAAATTTATTGAAACTTATCATAACATTAAGGTATCATTAATAAATTACCTAAACAAGAGATTATTATTCCATGCCAGAAATCATTCCAAACTATCATCCTGTGCTAGTACATTTCACGATTGCGTTAATTACTACCTCTTTAGGGACGTTAATTTTAGGCTGGTTATTAGCACGATGTCAAACACTACAACAAGAGTGCTTTATAGTATCACGCTGGTGTTTATGGTTAGGAGGTTTATTCTCTATTTTGACCATATCAGCTGGATTTTATGCATATTATACTGTAGCCCATGACGCGATTTCACATAGGGTGATGACAACGCACCGAAATTTTGCATTAACTACATTTGGATTTATTTGGATAATGGTAATTTGGTCGTGGTTATTATGGATTAAAGCGCTAGCTCCTAAATGGATTTATGCTGCTGGAATGACTATTACTTTTGGTTTTATGATAACAACTGGGTGGTATGGTTCTGAACTAGTGTACCGATATGGAATAGGAGTGAGGTCTTTGCCACAAGCAGAAGAAACAGGGCATACTCATACTAATATAAACCCAGATAACGACTTCCAAGATCATGGCCAGCACGAACATTAACCTCAAGTAAAAAATTTATTTATAATTTATATTTTTGCTTGAGGCGCTTTATCATACATGCTGAATAATGTCATCTTACAGCATGTATGATAAAATAATTTTTATGGATTCATATGATCCATATGGTTTAATTTATGCTGTTTCATATATTGCATTTTAATTGGTTTATCAAAGTAACCAAGACTCAAATATTTTATTGAATAATAAGTAGTGCATATAATAGATATTGCTCCTAAAATTAAAACAAAATATCCTAAATACTTAGCGGCTAAAATTCCAGCTCCTTCATTTCTATAAGACCAAATAATAAAAGCCACCCCAATACTTATTGCTATTAGTTCAACAGCAAATGCTAGATCAGCTTGAAACATGTTCATGATTTTATCCTTGTTTAAATTATAATAAATACTTATAATTTTAGCACATAATCTATATATAGATATTTAGATAAATAAAAGATAAGGTGTTTTTTATTATAGCTATATCAATTTGTTTATAAACATTGTATGTCTTATCCAATTATGGAATTTCACCTTATTATTTTTTTGATAAAAAGTTAGTATGAAAATTTTACAAATTAATCTACAATATTAAATATAAATAAAAAATATTTGACTTTTATTATATTAATTGTATAATTATCTTCTTCAAAATTTAATAACGCGCCTTGTTTTCGTAAAACGATGTAATTCCGGCGCTTTGTGATAAGCAAGGTGTGTATGAGTTTTACTAAAATTAAATCTAAATTGCTGTGTAATGTTCGCGGTGATTTGCTTTCTGGCATGGTTGTAGCGTTAGCACTTATTCCTGAAGCTATAGCTTTTTCTATTATAGCTGGTGTTGATCCTCAGGTTGGTTTATATGCTTCTTTTTGTATTTCCATAGTTATAGCTATTGTGGGTGGCCGGCCTGGAATGATTTCTGCTGCCACCGGTGCAATGGCGCTAGTTATGGTAACTTTAGTAAAAGAACATGGGCTTGAGTATTTGCTTGCTGCTACGGTGCTTACCGGTATAATACAGGTTTTTGCTGGTTTTTTTCGTTTAGGATCTTTGCTAAGATTTGTTTCCCGATCTGTGATAACAGGTTTCATTAATGCATTGGCGATTCTGATTTTTATGGCACAGTTGTCAGAATTTACAGGGGCTGGTTGGCAGATGTATGCAATGGTAGCTGCAGGACTTTTTATAATATATGGTTTTCCTTATGTTAGTCGGGCGATTCCTTCACCGCTAGTTGCAATTATTACACTAACAGCGTTTAGCATAGTTGTAGGTTTGGATTTACGTTCTGTAGGAGACATGGGCCAGTTGCCTGATAAGCTTCCTATGTTTCTTATTCCAAATATTCCACTTTCCTTTGAGACATTGATGATTATTTTACCTTATTCTTTAACGTTAGCAGTGGTCGGGTTGCTGGAATCTCTTATGACATCAGTTATTGTAGATGATCTAACTGACACTTTGAGTGAAAAAAATCGCGAATGTACAGGACAAGGTATTGCAAATATCGTTGCTGGATTTTTTGGTGGTATGGCAGGTTGCGCTATGATTGGTCAGTCTGTCATTAACGTTAAATCCGGCGGGCGTGGTAGATTGTCTACATTCTTTGCAGGGGCATTCTTATTGTTTTTGATTTTGGTTCTTGGTAAATGGGTAAAACAGATTCCTATGGCTGCGCTTGTAGCAGTAATGATTATGGTATCAATTAGCACATTTGATTGGTCATCTATAAAAAACCTTCGTACTCACCCAAGAACATCTAGTCTTGTGATGTTAGTAACAGTTGGAGTAGTTGTTTTTACACATAATCTTGCACTGGGGGTGTTTACTGGTGTACTGATGAGTGCTTTGTTTTTTGCTAGAAAAGTATCACACTTGATGCAGGTGGAGTCAGAACTCACAACAGTAGGAAAGCATCGTATCTATAAAGTTTATGGTCAAATATTTTTTGCTTCAGCAGAGTATTTTTCAGCGCAGTTTGACTTCAAAGAACAGCTTGAAAAAATTATAATTGATATGACACAGGCACATTTCTGGGATTTGTCTGGAGTAGGCGCATTGGATAAGGTTGTGCTTAAGTTTCGTCGTGAAGGAGTAGAAGTTGAAGTTCTTGGCATGAATGAAGCAAGCACAACGATTGTTGAAAAGCTTGGAGTTTATGATGAGAAGAAGAATGAACAGCTATGTTAAAATAGGCTCTGTGTGTCTTTAAAACTCAATTAATATTATAAAAAACTATTCTGAATTTAATATAAAAAAATACTATCTGTAATTTTTACGTGTTGCTATTTATGTTAATGCTATAATTATATTTGCAATATACGAATAAGTTACGGGAATACATAATGAAATATAAAGGATCTTGTCCTATTATACATGGCGGTATTACGTCAGTGAATAGTTCAGTAATGGATTGGTGGCCAAAAGCTTTAAATCTAGATATTCTCCATCAACATGATACAAAAACAAACCCAATGGGAAAGAATTTTAACTATCGTGAAGAGTTAAAAAAATTAGATATAGCTGCACTAAAAAAAGATATGCATGCACTTATGACTAATAGTCAAGAATGGTGGCCTGCTGACTGGGGACATTATGGAGGCTTAATGATTCGAATGTCTTGGCATGCTGCAGGATCATATCGTATATCTGATGGTCGAGGTGGTGGGGGCACTGGAAATCAACGATTTGCTCCTCTAAATTCATGGCCTGATAATGTTAATCTAGATAAAGCTCGTAGACTACTTTGGCCTATTAAAAAAAATACGGCAATAAAATAAGCTGGGCAGACTTAATTATTCTTTCGGGAAATATAGCTTATGAATCAATGGGGCTTAAAACTTTTGGATTTAGTTTTGGCCGTGAGGATATTTGGCATCCAGAAAAAGATGTATATTGGGGATCAGAAAAAGATTGGTTAGGAGCAGATAGATATGATGGTGAAAATCGAGATACACTAGAAAATCCTCTAGCGTCTGTTCAAATGGGATTGATATATGTAAATCCAGAAGGGGTTAATGGCAAGCCTGATCCATTAAAAACAGCTGAAGATGTTCGAGTTACATTTGAGCGTATGGCAATGAATGATGAGGAAACTGTTGCTTTAACAGCTGGTGGTCATACAGTTGGTAAGTGTCATGGCAATGGTGATTCTAAGCTGTTATGTTCTGAACCTGAAGCTGCTGATGTTGAAGATCAAGGTCTAGGTTGGATAAATAAAACTACAAGAGGTATAGGTAGAAATACTGTCTCAAGTGGTATTGAAGGAGCATGGACAACTCATCCTACTAAGTGGGACAATGGTTATTTTAAGTTATTACTAAATTATGAATGGGAAAGTAAAAAAAGCCCAGCTGGAGCATTCCAGTGGGAGCCAATAAATATCAAAGAAGAAGATAAGCCTGTTGATGTCGAAGATCCTTCTATACGTTATAACCCGATTATGACTGATGCAGATATGGCAATGAGAGAAGATCCTATTTATCGTAAAATTTCAGAAAAGTTTTATAAAGATCCAGAATATTTTTCTAAAGTCTTTGCTCAAGCTTGGTTTAAATTAATACATCGTGATATGGGACCTAAAGCTAGATATTTTGGCCCAGATGTTCCTGAAGAAGATTTAATTTGGCAAGATTTAGTTCCTCAAGGTACAGTTGATTATGATATTGAAGCTGTAAAACAAAAAATTGCACAAAGTGATTTAACCATAAGTGAAATGGTTGCAACTGCATGGGATAGTGCTAGAACTTTTAGAGGTTCAGATATGCGTGGCGGCGCCAATGGTGCTCGTATTCGCCTTGCTCCACAAAAAGACTGGGAAGGTAATGAGCCTAAAAGGCTTGCTAATGTTTTAAAAGTTCTTGAAAAAATTGCATCTGAATCAGATTGCAGTGTTGCTGATACTATAATACTTGCAGGTAATGTTGGAATTGAACAAGCAGCTAAAAAAGCTGGATTTGATATTAAGGTTCCTTTTTCTTCAGGTAGAGGAGACGCTACTGATGAAATGACTGATGCTGCATCTTTTGAGTTCTTAGAACCAATACACGATGGTTATAGAAATTGGCTGAAAGAAGATTATTCTGTAAGCCCTGAAGAGTTGATGCTTGATCGTACACAGCTTATGGGATTAACTGCTTGTGAAATGACTTTATTAGTTGGTGGTATGCGTGTATTAGGTGCTAATTATGATGGTACAAAACATGGTGTATTTACTAAAAATGAAGGTTCTTTAACAAATGATTTTTTTGTTAACTTAACAGACATGGCATATCAATGGAAACCTATTGATAAAAATTTATATGAAATCTGTGACAGAACAACAGGAAAAGTTAAATGGACAGCGACAAGAATTGATCTTGTTTTTGGTTCTAACAGTATTCTTAGAGCTTATTCAGAAGTTTATGCGCAAGATGATAATAAAAAGAAATTTATCGATGATTTTGTTGCTGTTTGGGTAAAAGTTATGAATGCTGATCGATTTGATTAAAATAGTATCATGAAAAACCCTCTTGTTGACTAAATTAAGTCAACAAGAGGGTTTTATTGCTTATAAATTACTTCTTATCAGGTGTTTTATTTAATATCTCATCTTGAGTAAACTCATCAACAGCAATAACTTTTAGCATTAAATCATAGCTTTTAGATATTATTTTATATTCTTCTTTATTAATGATTTTTTTATCATATGCCATTTCTAATCTGTCATGATAAGGAAGTTCTTTACTGATAATACCGGCTTTACATGCTTTAGAAATTTTACTATCTAGTGGTTCAGCAAGAATTGTTGCTGCTAAAGCTTCATCTAAAAGATGTAAATGATTATTTTTCTCATTAGGGTGCGTTAAATTTACACCAAGCTGGGTTCTTGCTTCTGATGGTCTTGTAAATAAATCACAAACTTGTTTATTGTTTTTATCAGAAGGTTTTTTAGTATGCTTTCCTGTAGGAAAGACTACTAATTTCAATAATTTTCCTATAAATTTATTAGGGAAGTTATCTAAAAAATCATCTATAGTTGTTTGTGTTTTATTAAACAAGTATTTCATGCTCCAATCAACTAAAGGTAAGCTTTCTGCTTTACTGCCTTGATCTGCATAATATTTTAATGTAGCCGTGGCAAGATAAGTATAGCTTAGCATGTCTCCTAATTTAGCAGATAGTGATTCTCGTCGTTTTAATGAGCCACCAAGCATGGCTAGTGATATATCACTTAAAAGACTTGTAGCCGCACTAAAGCGATTTATTTGCTGGTAATATCTTTTAGTTTTAGTATCTTTTGCATAACTAGGAGTTTTACTAAATCTCCCATTAGTCAAACCAAGCCATAGTGTTTTTACAAAATTACTTACGCTATACCCTAAGTGCGTGAAGAAAACTTTATCAAATTGTATTAAGTCTTCATCTCTAATTGTTTGCATTTCTTCTAAAAGGTAAGGGTGGCATCTTATAGCTCCTTGACCAAATATAATCATGCATCTAGTTAAAATATTAGCACCTTCTACAGTCACTGCGATAGGAGTGCTCTGGAACGGTCTTCCTGTATAATTATTAGGTCCAAGACAAATACCTTTACCGCCTTGTATATCCATTGCATCGATTCCAGCAAGTCTTGCAAACTCTGTTGTATGATACTTAGTAATTGCTGATACAATAGATGGCTTTATACCCTGATCTATGCCAACTGTTGCAATTGTTCTTGCTGAATCAGCAAGGTAAGTATAACCAATTACACGTGCTAAAGATTCTTGAATACCTTCGAACTCACAAAGAGGCACGCCAAATTGTTTTCTGATTTTGCTGTATGCTGAAGTAGCTAATGCAGTAAATCTTGCAAGGCCTGTTGAAGCAGAAGGTAAAGATATACCACGACCTACAGCTAAACATTCAACAAGCATTTTCCAGCCTTTACCAGCCATTTCTACATCACCAATGATGTAATCTAAAGGAATGAATACATTTTCACCTCTGACAGGTCCATTTGAAAAAGGGACATTAAGTGGTAAATGTCTTGTTCCAGTTGAAACACCTTTGGTTTCTTTAGGAATTAAAGCGCATGTAATGCCGTATTCTTTAATATTTTCGCCTAAAAGATTATCAGGGTCATATAATTTAAAAGCAAGACCAATAACTGTTGCAATAGGAGCTAGTGTTATATATCTTTTATTAAAATTAAGATTGATTCCTATTATTTCTTTGCCATTAAAAGTACCTTTGCAAACAACACCACTATCAGGAATAGCTCCTGCATCTGAGCCTGCTTCAGGATTAGTTAGTGCAAAGCAAGGAATGTCTTCCCCTTTTGCTAACCTAGGTAAATAATGTTTTTTTTGTTTATCTGTTCCATAATGCATTAATAACTCAGCAGGTCCTAATGAATTAGGTACTGAGACTGATATTCCAACTGTAATACTTTTTGATGATAATCTTGAGACTATTTCTGAGTGGGCGTATGCTGAAAATTCTAATCCACCATATTCTTTAGGAATAATAATACTTAAGAATTTATTTTTCTTAATAAAATCCCATATTTTAGGGCTTATTCCATAATCTTTATGGGTTGCATCCCAGTCATCAACCATAGAACATAATTCTGTTAAGGGACCATCTATAAAATCTTGCTCTTCTTTTGTTAATGTCGCACTAGGGAGCTTTTCAAATGCATTCCAATCTGGTTTACCTCTAAATAACTCAGCTTCTAGCCATACATGTCCTGCATCTATTGCAGTCTGTTCAGTTTTTGACAGAGTAGGTAGAGTTTTTTTTATTAATTTGTAAACAGGTTTTGATAAATATTCGATCCTGAACGTGTTATAATTTAACGGTATTACTATTGCTAAAAAAAGTAGCCAGAAGACCACCAAAGAAATTACCGAAAAGGAGCTAAGTGCAGATATTATTATTAAAAGTACCGTTGAGGCTATTGAGCCGGTGTATAAATCTATCCTGTTATAAAAAATATAACCTAATGCTCCAAGCCAAATTACTATCCAAAGTAATGTTTCCACTATAATCTCCTTATTTACTAATATGTTCTCTAAATTATAAAGTATATTTGAATTATTGAATAGCGATTTTGAAAATTAATAATATTTAAAAAATAATAAAATGTATTAATTTTCAAAAATATATTAAAATCTAAGTGTTTTTAAGCAAAATTATTAAATATTTATTTAAATCTAATGACCAAGTTTGTACATCTAAATTTACATACAGAATATTCATTAATTGATGGTTTAATTAAAGTTAAATCATTAATTGAAAAAACAGTTGAAAATCAAATGCCTGCTGTAGCTATCACTGATCATAGTAATTTATTTAGCTTGGTTAAGTTTTATAAAGCTGCTTTAAATTCAGGTGTTAAACCAATTATTGGAGCAAATATTTTAATTTATGATGATTTAGATATAGATAATAAACTTAATTCTAAATCTAATGTAAATTCTGGTTTTAAGTCACAACAGGATATTTCTAAACAAGTAAGTTCCTTGATTTTGTTATGTAAATCAACTCAAGGTTATAAAAACTTAACGGTTTTGTTATCAAAAGCTTATACAAAAGGACAAATGTTAAGTAATAAGCCTTTATTATATAAAAGTTGGTTAGATGATGAAAACACTAGTGAGCTTATTGTATTATCAGGAGAGTTATCGGGTGATATTGGTATTGATATCATTAATGAGCATTATGATAAAGCTGAAGAAAAATTAAAATATTGGCAAAATTTATTTAAAGATAATTTTTATATAGAGATACAACGAATAGGTAAACCATTTGAAGAAGTATATATTAATAAAGTTATAGAATTATCTGAAAGATTTAAAGTTCCATTAGTTGCAACAAATAGTGTAAGGTTTTTAGCTAAAGAGGATTTTGAAGCCCATGAAGCTAGGATTTGTATTAATCAAGGAATTGTTCTTGCTGATCCTAATCGTCCTAAAGGTTATTATAATGAGCAGTATTTTAAATCTACAAATGAAATGGATGAACTTTTTGCCGATATTCCATCAGCAATTGAAAATTCTTATAATATAGCAAAAAGATGTTCTACAGTTGTAAGTCTTGGTGAAACTTTTTTACCTGATTTTCCTATTCCAGATAATTTTACAGTTGGAGATTATTTAACAAATATTTCTAATCAAGGTTTATTGAAAAGACTAGAAGATAGCTCAGATAAAGATATTAATATTTACCAAAAAAGATTAAATCTAGAGCTTGATGTTATTGTCAAAATGGGGTTTCCTGGATATTTTTTAATTGTTGCTGATTTTATACAGTGGGCAAAGGATAATGATATCCCTGTTGGTCCTGGACGCGGTTCAGGTGCTGGTTCATTAGTGGCATATGTATTAGGAATTACGGATTTAGACCCATTAGATTATGATTTGCTTTTTGAAAGATTCTTAAATCCAGAAAGGGTATCAATGCCCGATTTTGATATAGATTTTTGCATGGATAATCGAGATAAAGTTATAGACTATGTTGCAAAAAAATATGGTCGAGAAAGCGTATCACAAATTATAACTTATGGAACTATGGCTGCAAAAGCAGTAATTAGAGATGTAGGAAGAGTTCAAGGTCATCCTTATGGTTTTGTAGATCAAATAGCAAAATTAATACCTTTTGAAATAGGTATGACATTAGATAAAGCTTTGGAGCAAGAAGAAAAATTAAAAGAAAGATATAATGATGAAGAAGATGTAAAAGACTTAATTGATTTAGCAAAAAAATTAGAAGGTGTCGTCCGTAATGTTGGTAAACATGCCGGAGGAGTTGTTATATCTCCTGGAAAATTAACAGATTTTTCACCTTTATATTGCGAACCTAGTGGTGAAAATCTTGTTACACAATTTGATAAAGATGATGTTGAATCAATTGGGCTTGTTAAGTTTGACTTTCTTGGTTTGAGAACTTTGACTATTATCAAATGGACTTTAGATATAGTAAATGAATTAAGAGTTAAAAATAATGAAAATATTGTAGATATAAATTCCATAGTATTAAATGATAAAAAAACATTTAAATTGCTTAAAGCATATAATACTACAGCGGTATTTCAGTTAGAGTCATCTGGAATGAAAGACTTAATTAAACGATTACAACCAGATTGTTTTGAAGATATTATCGCTTTAGTTGCCTTATTTAGACCAGGTCCTTTGCAATCTGGAATGGTAGATGATTTTATTAATAGAAAGCATGGTCGTGCTAAGGTTGAGTATCCTCATCCAGATTTGGAGCCAATTTTAAAACCTACTTATGGTGTTATTTTATATCAAGAGCAAGTAATGCAAATTGCGCAGATTTTAGCTAAATATTCTTTAGGCGCAGCTGATTTATTAAGAAGAGCTATGGGTAAGAAAAAGCCAGAAGAGATGGCTAAACAACGTAAGATTTTTTTAGAAGGTTCTCAAAAAAATAATATAGCTAAAGATACCGCTGAATATATATTTGATTTAATGGAAAAATTTGCAGGGTATGGATTCAATAAATCTCATTCAGCTGCATATGCTTTAATATCTTATCAAACAGCGTGGTTGAAAACGTATTACCCTGCTGCATTTATGGCATCGGTATTATCATCTGATCTTGATAATACTGAAAAAGTTGTTAATTTTCTTAATGATAGTAAAAAACTAGATTTAAAAATATTACTTCCAAATATAAATACAGATCAATATAAGTTTACAGTTTTAGAATTGAATAGTATTTATTATGGGTTAGGAGCAATTAAAGGTGTAGGTTTTTCTGCTATTGAAAATATTATTGAAGAAAGAAAAGCACAAGGTGAATTTAAAGATTTATTTGATTTTTGTATGAGAGTTGATTTACGTAGAGTAAATCGAAGAGTAATTGAAGCATTAATTAAAGCAGGGGCTATGGATGTATTATCTAGTAATAGATCAATATTATTTAATAGCATTGACAGAGCAATAAACTGGGCTGAGCAGAATAAGAAGAATTTAAGTAAGGGGCAGACAGATTTATTTATAAATTCATCAGAAGTTACAATAGATAATTCATGTAAAAATCAATATATAGATATATCTCCATGGGGTATTAAACAAAAGTTGTTTTTTGAAAGAGAAGTTCTTGGTTTATTTTTAAGCGGTCACCCTTTAGATGAATATAAAGAAAATATTAACAAAATAAAACCAGATAAAATTATTAATATTTTAACAATGGCAAAAAAAGTTAAATTGGTGGGTATAGTTACATCAGTAAGAAAACGTAAAACAAAGTTTGGTAAAGACATGCTTATTGCTTCCATTGATGACACCAGCTCTATTTTAGAAATAGTTTTATTTCAAAAAGATTTAGAAAAGTATGAAGGCTTTTTAGAAAAAGATACAGTAATAGTAGTTTCAGGAAACATGGTTAAAGATAGGTTTAATGATAATCTTAGAATAAAGGTTGAAAGTATCACTAGTTTAAATCAAGCAGTATTAGATAAAATTAAAGCTATAGAAATTAAATTATCGGAAAGTAATTTAAATTCTAATAATAATCTAGTTATTAAATATATAGCAGAAATTTTGGCTAAATATCCTGATGGTAATACTAAATTAGACTTTAAATATATTGGAGAGAGTTATAAAATAATTATTAATGCTGGAAAAAAATGGCATAAAAAGGTAGAGCAAGGTTTATTAAAAGAGCTTGAAGATTTACTTGATAAAGAAAATATAAATATTATAACTTAAATTAGTGCTAATTTTTATATTTCAGCGTTTGTTTATTAAAAATCAGATATAAATTGTTTGTAAATTATTTTTTATAAAATTATTGATTTAAAAATAAGCTATATTGTTGTATAATAAATTCTTGTAAAAAAAATATATTTATTATTATGAAAAACACAAAGCTGAAAATATGCGATGTGACTATTCATCCAGGGGAAGTTACCAATTTAGCTTTGCCATTACCTGAGCGCTATAGTTGCGCGCCTATGTACATGCCAATAAAAGTTATTCATGGTAGAAAAAAAGGTCCTTGCTTACTTATTTTTTCATCATTAAATGGTGACGAACTAAATGGAATCGAAATAGTTAATCGTGTAGTTACATCTCTTAGTCCTGAAAAAATAAATGGCACAGTTATAGCCATACCTATTGTTAATGTGTATGGGTTAACTAGATCAACAAATATGCTTCCTGGAGGCATGAGCTTGGTTGATTGTTTTCCCGGAAAACAAGATGGAACATTTGGTGAACGATTTGCTTATCTTTTTACTGAAGAAATTTTAAAAAAAGCTGACTTTTGTATAGAATTACAAACTGGAGCGCTGAATCATAATATTTTGCCTCAAGTTTACTGTAATTTTGATAATAAAGACTCTAAGAAATTAGCCAAAGTATTCCAAGCTCCTGTTGTGACGAACGTTACTGTAGATAATCATAAATTAAGAAAAACTACTGATGAGTTACAAATTCCGTTTTTAGCTTATGAAGCAGGAGAAGCTATGCGTTTTGATGAAAATGCAATTAGTGTTGGGGTTAATGGCGTTATCAATGTGATGATTGAAATAGGAGTTATGTCTAATGAAGCAATTACAGATATAAATCCTATTTTCTCTCAAGATGAAGATTGGTTAAGAGCTCATAAGTGTGGAATTTTATATAGTAATGTTGGTTTAGGCCAAACAATAGAAAAAAATGAAATTATAGGAACGATTGTAGATCCATTTGGTAATGAGCCAAATGAGCCTGTCAAGGCAACTACAAAAGGTATTGTTGTTGGTATAAATACAACTCCTTTAATTTATGAAGGAATGTCTATTTTTAAAATAACATCTTTTCTTGATTATGATAAAGCTGAAAATATCATTGAGAAGTGGGATCAAAAACAAGAAGACAGCATTTTAAATTAATTATGGAAGAGAAGAAAATAACTGCAACAGGCCTAGTGGTTTGGTTGACTTGCGCGATATTTTTTTTATATGAGTTCCTATTGCGCACCGTGATAGGAACATTTCAGCATCCTATAATGGCTGATTTAGAATTAACCACTTTTAAGTTTTCATTATTAAGTTCTACAACCTATTTAATTGTTTATGGGTTCATGCAAATTCCAGTTGGTATTATTGTAGATAATTTTGGTTTAAAACTAACGCTAGGATTTGCTGTAATTGTTTGTAGTCTTGCCACGCTTGGTTTTGCTTTTACTTATAATTATCATTATGCCATTATTTTTCGAATGCTTACGGGGTTTGGATCTGCATTTGGTTTAATATGTTTATTTATGGCTGTTTATGAATGGTTACCATCAAATAGAATTGGCTTATTTATAGGGTTATCGCAGTTTATTGGAACATTAGGGCCTATAGTTGCAGCAGGCCCATTAGACTCATTATCAAACTCAGGCTCTGTGCATTGGCGGTTAATTTTTATTTATCTATCTTTTA
>TARA_R110002124_G_scaffold36451_12_pt1 | contig 16322 bp, 15 predicted proteins | sample TARA_R110002124 | Tara Oceans TARA_R110002124 (sample SAMEA4397445) | marine metagenome | biome: Polar Biome; feature: [SRF] surface water layer (ENVO:00010504); material: water (ENVO:00002006), including particulate matter (ENVO:01000060) such as... | depth 5 m | reverse complement strand
TCGACCCGGCGGCAACAATTCGCCCAATCTCGAAGACATTCTCAACCGGGGTCGCGATCAGTTTCGGGGCGGTCTGCCCGGCGGTCGCTGGGCCCTGATCGGCGGCGCTCTGGCGCTGATCGCGTTCTGGGGACTGAATTCGGTCTACACCGTCGACCCGCAGGAAGTCGGCGTTGAAATGCGTTTCGGCACGCCCAAGGACGAGCTGTCCATGCCGGGCCTGCATTTCCTGCTCTGGCCGGTGGAAACCGTCGAGCGCGTGGTGACGACCGTCAACCAGACCCAGATTGGTGCGTCCGATGCCAGTGGCTCGGCGCGCAACAGTTCGTCGGGCTCGAGCGAAGGGCTGATGCTTTCGGGCGATCAGAACATCGTGAGCGTGCAGTTCTCGGTATTCTGGGCGATCGACGATCCCGCCAAGTACCTGTTCAATGTGCGTGACCAGGAATCGATGGTGCGGTTTGCCGCCGAAAGCGCGATGCGCGAAGTGGTCGGCCGCCGTCCGGCTCAGGACATCTACAGCGACGACCGTAGTGGCGTGTCTGCCGAGGTGCTCGCGATTACCCAGGGCATCCTGCAGAATTACGATCTGGGCGTGAATGTCAGCCAGGTGCTGATCGAGAACGCAGGCCCACCGGCCGAAGTTATCGATGCCTTCAACGAAGTCCAGCGTGCGCGCCAGGACGAGACCCGTCTGCAGGAAGAGGCACGATCCTATGCCAATACCCTGCTGGGTGATGCCCGCGGTCGCGCGGCAGCGCTGCGTGAAGATGCCGCAGCCTACACCAACCGCGTGGTGCAGGAGGCAACCGGTGAATCGGAACGCTTCAACGCCGTCTATGCCGAATACGTCAACTCGCCAGAGGTGACACGCAAGCGCCTCTATCTGGAAACCATGGAGCAGGTGCTCGGTGGTTCCGAGAAAGTGCTGATCGAGAACGGTGCCGATGGCAATGGCGTCGTGCCGTATCTGCCGCTGCCTGAATTGCGGTCCGGCGCCAAGACCACCACGACGACGGGGAACTAAGTCATGCAAAACCGTCTCATTATCCTCGGCGTTGCCGTTCTTGCCGTTCTCTATGTCGTGTTCTCGTCGATCTACATCGTCGATACGCGCCAGCAGGCCATCGTGATGCGCTTCGGTCAGATTACCGATGTGCGGACTGAACCGGGCCTCTACTTCAAGGTGCCGACCGACTTCGTGGACAGCGTGCAGATCATTGAAGATCGGCTGCTGCGCTATGATATCGCCAATATGCGGGTGCAGGTTTCGGGCAACGCCTTCTACCAGGTCGATGCCTTCCTGACCTACAAGATCTCCGATCCGCGCCTGTTCCGCGAACGCGCCACAGGTCAGCTGTCGGTGGCTGAGGACCGTATCGGGGCCAGCCTCGATTCCGCGCTGCGTCAGGTCTACGGCCTGCGTGAATTCAATGCCGCCCTGTCCGAGCAGCGCGCGCAGATGATGCAGGAAGTGCGCGATCTGGTGCGTCCCGACCTGGCCAAGCTGGGCATTGACGTTGTCGATGTCCGCATCCTGCGCACGGATCTGGACTCCGATGTGTCGGCCACGACGTTCGAACGCATGCGGGCGGAACGACTGGCCGAGGCCGCACTGTTGCGGGCTCGTGGTCAGGAACAGGCCCAGTCGCTTCGCGCTATCGCTGACCGTCAGTCGGTCGAGATCGTTGCGGCGGCAACCCGTGACGCGGAAATCATCCGTGGTACGGGCGATGCCGAGCGGAACCGTCTGTTTGCGGCGGCCTATGGCCAGAACCCGGAATTCTTCGAGTTCTACCGCTCCATGCAGGCTTACCGCACAGCCTTGCCGGGCACTGGCACCACCATGGTGCTGTCGCCTTACAGCGCCTTCTTCAGCTACTTCGGCTCCAACGGCGCTCTGCCCGAGGCAACCGTCAACACGGCAGCGCCGATTCAGCCAACCGCGACCCCGATGACGGCGCCGGCTGGCAATGAACCGGCTCTGGATGGTCTGGGCATCGAGGAGACACCGGCGCCCACCATGACGTTGCAGGATGGCTCGCAGTTGACGCCAACCGTGGGCACGGAGGTTCCCGAGCCCGCCGTGGAGGCGCCGCCGCAGGAAGTGACTGTGCCGGCTCCGGCGCAGTAATCAGCGTCCGATCACCAAGTTGAGCAAGCCGGCGCAGCCACCTGCGCCGGCTTTGCTGTTTTTGCTGATCGCTGTCGTCCGGCCGGGTTCGGACTGGCGATCGCTAAAGTATGCGCAACCGCAGGGGATTGTCCTCGGGAACGGTCAAATCCGCGAAAACAGGCCGCTTGTCCAGATCATCGCACGATGTCTTCGTCGGTATAGCCCTGCAGATAGAGCAGGGCGGTCAGGTCGCCATGGTCGATGCGAATGCCGGCCTCGGCGGCGACTGCGGGCTTGGCATGCAGGGCCACGCCGAAGCCGGCAATCCTGATCATGTCCAGATCATTGGCGCCGTCCCCGACCGCCATGGTGCGCTCGAGCGGTACGTTGCGCTCGGCGGCCAGGGCGAGAAGGCGCTCGCGCTTGGTCGATTTGTCGACGATGGGCTTGGCAACGGTGCCGGTGAGCCGGTCGCCATCGAATTCGAGGACATTGGCAATGGCCTCGTCAAAGCCGATCCGCTTGGCGAAGAAATCGGCGAAGAAGGTGAAGCCGCCCGATACCAGGGCGGTATAGGCGCCATAGGCCTTCATGGTCTGGATCAGGGCACGCCCGCCGGGGGCCAGGGTGATCTGTTCGCGGCGGACCTCCTCGATGACCTTGCGCTCAAGTCCCTTGAGCAGCGCCACGCGGGTATCGAGCGCGGCGGCAAAGTCGAGTTCGCCGCGCATGGCACGGTCGGTGATATCGGCAACCTGGTCCTTGATGCCAAGGGCGGCCGCCAGCTCGTCGATGCATTCCTCATTGATCATGGTGGAATCCATGTCAGCGACCAGTATCGGCTTGCGGCGTCCCTGGCTGGGGACCAGGGCGGCATCGACCTTTGCCGCGCCGATAACCTCGCGGGCCAGGCTCAGCGCCTCGCTTGACAGCGGGTCGATGATCTCGCAGGCAATGCCGTGGTCGAGCCAGTTGAGTTCACCGCCGGTTTGCTTCACCACTGCGGCGGCGAGAGCCGGGTCGAGCTCGGAATCGATGGGATTGGCGATGAGGCAAAGGACTGGCATGGACAATACTCGAGGGGAAAACGCGTGACAGGCCGCCGGCGTGCCGTTCTGATAGCGGGTCCGACTGCGAGCGGCAAGTCGGCGCTGGCGCTGGCCATGGCGCGCGCGCAGGGCGGGGTGATCGTCAACGCCGATTCCATGCAGGTCTATGACACGCTGCGCGTGGTGACAGCGCGACCGGGGCCCGATGAGACGGCACAGGCGCCCCACCGCCTCTACGGCACCGTGCCGGCAGCCACGCGGTTCTCCACCGGGCAGTGGCTGAGCGCCGTGGGCGACGTCATTGACGACACGGGCGACGCGCCGCTGATTTTCGTTGGCGGTACGGGGCTTTACTTCGATGCCTTGCTCAATGGATTCGCCGATATTCCGGAGGTTCCGGCAGCGATCACTGCTCAGGTTCAACAAGAGATTCAAGCGCTCGATGCAGCGCAGCGACTGGCGCTGCTGCAGCGCGAAGACCCCGATGCGGCGGCCCGGCTCAAGGTGGTCGATCCACAGCGCCTGATACGGGCGCTGGCGGTCAAGCGCGCTACCGGGCGCCCGCTGTCGGGCTTTCAGGATGACAGGCAGACCGGTGTGCTGGAGGCATTCGATGTCGAACGCATGGTGCTCGACCCGGAGCGCGATGTGCTGCGGCAGCGCATTGCCAGGCGCTTTGCGGCCATGTTTGACGGTGGGGCGGTGGACGAGGTCCGGGCGCTGCGGGCGCTTGATCTGGATCCGGGCCTGCCGGTGACCAAGGCCATCGGGGTGCGCGAAATCGGCGACTGGCTGGATGGCGCCAGCGGTCAGGATGACGCCATTACCCTGGCCACCATCGCCACCCACCAATATGCCAAACGGCAGCGCACCTGGTTCCGCAACCGGTTTGGCGACTGGCCCCGGCGCGGGCTCGCCTAAGCGAGCCGGCGCATCAGGCCAAGGCGTTCGCGCATGGCAAAGCGGGCAACGAGCACCACTGCAGCAACGGCCAGGCCGGCGGCAAGGCCCAGCCAGATGCCAACCCCGCGCATGTCCAAGACCAGGCCCAGTACATAGGCGACCGGCAGGCCGATGATCCAGTAGCCGATAATCGCCACGATCATCGGGACTGTCGTGTCGCTCAGGCCGCGCAGGGCATGGGCCGCGACCACCTGGGCCCCGTCAACGATCTGAAACAGCCCGGCGACGGCAAGGAAAGTGACGGCCAGCCCCAGTGCATTGGTGTTTGCCGGCGAGCGGGGGTCAAGGAACCAGGAAACGATGATCGGTCCCATGGTCAGGAACAGCACGCAGGTCAGCGTCATGAACCCTGTACCCAGCACGAAGGCAGTCCAGCCGGCCTTGCGGACGCCTTCATCGTCGCCGCGGCCATAGGCGATGCCGACGCGGACCGTGGCGGCAATGCCGAGGCCCAGGGGCACCATGAAGGCCATGGAGGCGCATTGCAGCGCAACGGCGTGGGCGGCAACTTCATCGGTGCCCAGCAGGCCCATCAGCAATGCTGCCGCGGTGAACAGGCCCACTTCCGACAGCACGGTCAGGCCGATCGGCGTGCCGATACGGAAGATCTCGCGGAACCGCGGCCAGTCCGGCTTCCAGAAGCGAATCATGATGTTGAACCGCTTGAAGCGGCGGTGGCGAAGCACATAGGTCAGCATCAGTGCGAACATCAGCACATTGGTCAGCACGGTGGCGATGGCCGAACCGCGCAGCTCGAGGCGCGGAAAGCCAAAATTGCCAAAGATCAGGGCGTAGTTGACCGCCGCGTTGAACACGACGCCGCCCAGCGTGATCAGCAGGATGATGCGCGTTGAGTCAAAGGCCGAGAGCAGCGAACGCAGCGCGATGATGCCCAGTGCGGGGAACAGCATCCACACGGCCGTATGGATATATTGTTCGGCCATGATGGTGGCGCCGGGGTCCTGGCCGAGAGCGGCGAAGATGGGTTTGATCTGCCAGAGCACCGGGACCAGCACCGTGGCAATCAGAATGGCGGCCCACATGCCCTGGCGGACCACCCGCCGGACGGCCTTGATGTCGCGCGCCCCGCGCGCCTGGGCGACCAGCGGGGCAACGGCGCCGACAATGCCGATGCCGCCGACCAGAAAGGGCATCAGGAATGTGGTCGCCAGCGTGCCGGCGGCCAGAAAAGTGGGGCCCAGCCAGCCGGTCATGATGACATCGGTGGTGGTCAGGGCGTTCTGCGCCAGCTGGGCGATCACCAGCGGCCAGGCAAGGGTGAAGGTGGCACGCAGTTCCGCCCGCCATGTCGAAGACGGGGCAAACTTTCGGGCGGTCGCGTCCCCCGCAACCGTGACTTGCTCATTCATCAGAAAATGTCCTACTCGCAGGTCCTGCTCTAGCGGAAACCGGATGCCGGCGGAAGAGGCGCAGGACCAGGCCCTTCAGGGAGACCATTGATGCCGACTGGAAACGACATTGGCGCGCGCCTTGTGCTGCTCGCCGCGGGCCTTGCCGGCATGGCGGGCATCATGGCGGCGGCCGCTGCCTCACATGCCGGCGAGTCCCGTAACCTCTCCGCCATTGCGGCTATTTGCCTGGCGCACGCGCCGACGCTGCTGGCGCTGGGGCTGGCGGGGCAGGGGCGCTTGCTGCAGGGCGCCGGCCTGGTCCTGGCGGCGGGAACCCTGGTATTTGCCGGCGACCTCGGCGTCCGCGAATGGCTGGGGCATGGTCTGTTCATCGGCGCCGCGCCGCTGGGTGGCGGTGCCATGATCCTGGGCTGGGCAGCTATCGCGGTCGCGGGCGCCAGCGGATCGATAAAAACAAATTGAAACGGACGTGGAACCATCGTCGGGGCCATGTATTATCTGATTGAGATTTCCTCGGAGGGTTCCATGCATAAAATTCTGATTATCGCCGCCACTTGCCTCTCGCTTGCTGCTTGCACCACCACCCAGCAGGGTGCTGCTGTGGGCGCTGTAGGCGGCGGTATTGTCGGCGCCGCTGCTGGCGGCACCGTCCTGAGCACCGCTGTTGGTGCCGGCATTGGCGGCGTTGTTGGCGCTGCTGCGGGCAGCATGGTTGGCAAGCGTCAGGGTTATGACAACCAGTGCATCTATGAGCGTCGCGATGGCACCCGCTACTACGATGTTTGCCCCAAGGGCTAAGCCAAACTTGCAGCACGCCCCATGCTGCTGAGCACCCTTTGGGTGCTGTGCGCCCGGTCCGCGGAGTAATTCCCGGGCCGGGCGTTGTTGTCGATGCCGGCGAAACGCCTTGAATTTGCAAGCAATTGCCGCCATATTTTATGCCTACGACACTGTCTCGCGCTATCTGATCTACCGGTATGAACCGGGAACTTGGCTATCTCCTGATCTGTGAATCGTTAGGCCGGGTCTGACTGTTGGGCCCGTTTTCAACCCTTAGCCGCCCCCAGCGGCGACCACTCGCAAGGACTAAGTTCTATGGCTGTCATCACCGGTACTGTAAAATTCTTCAACACAACCAAAGGCTTCGGCTTCATTTCTCCTGAAGACGGTAGCAAGGACGCATTCGTCCACATTTCCGCCGTTCAGCGTTCGGGCCTGCAGGGCCTGTATGAAGGTGACAAGGTCACCTATGAGCTCGAAACCGGCCGCGACGGCAAGGAGTCGGCAACCAATCTGACCCTGCTCAGCTAATTCGACGGCAATTATTGCGAAAAGGGCCCTTAGCGGGGCCCTTTTTGTTGTCCGCTACGCGCTGTGGATGCGGCGGGCAGGGCCCGGTGTGTTCGGGCAATGTTGTGCTATGTCTCGGGCATGGCGCATGGTGGCGCTGCCGGAAGAGGCTCGATGATCAAGAAATTTCTGCGCAACTGGAGTGTGAACGTCCAGACACCGACCGAATTCCGGCAGGTGGGCGCGCTGCCCTATGTGGTGCTGGATGGGCGGCTGAGTGTGCTGCTGATCACGTCACGGCGCAGCGGGCGCTGGATTTTTCCCAAGGGCGCGATCGAGCCGGACATGTCGGCCAGCCAGAGCGCGGCTCAGGAGGCGCTCGAAGAGGCCGGTGTCACCGGCCAGATCGAGGACACGCCCATTGGCAGCTATCGCACCGGGTCCGATATTGACGGTTCCTCGCTGGTGGATGTCGATATCTATCCCCTGCTGGTGCAGAACCAGCTTGACGACTGGAAGGAGCGCGAGCAGCGCCTGCGGCACTGGGCGGTGATCTCGGAGGCCCAGCGCCTGCTTGCCGATCCGGCGCTGGGTCGCATTGCCACGATCCTGGCCAGGCGGGTCGGTCAGGCGCCGATCAGCAAATGAAGCAGCAGGAATAGCACCCCGGCCAGGACGGCCGATGCGGGCACGGTGATCACCCAGGCTGCGGCAATGCTGAGCACATGCTGACGCCGGACCAGGCGACGGCGGGCCTGCTGACGATCCTTGGCCAGGGCCTCCTGCGGTGTGGCATTGAGCATGGCCGGATCGATGAAGCGGGCGCGCACCGGCACGGCATTGCCGCGCATCTCGAGTTGGGCGATGTGCTCGCGCAAGAAGCCGACCCCGAAAATGGCGCCGACGGCGATGTGGGTGGAGGAAACCGGCAGGCCCAGAGCGGAGGCGGCCAGCACGGTGCAGGCTGCCGAGAGCGCGACGCAATAGGCGCGGATTTCGTTGAGCTTGGTGATCTGTTCGCCGACGGTGCGAATCAGGCGTGGCCCGAACAGTGCCAGGCCCAGCGCGATGCCGATGGCGCCGATCAGCAGCACCCAGAACGGCAGGGAGATGCCGGACGCCTGCATGTGGCCGGTCTGGACGGCCGTGACGATGGCGGCAAACGGGCCGACCGCATTGGCCACGTCATTGGCGCCGTGGGCAAAGGACAGCAGCGCCGTCGCCACGATCAGCGGCAGGCGGAACAGCCTGGCAATGTGCTTGGTGCGGTTCTCGATCCTGAGGGATTGCCGGCGGACCAGCGGCATGGCGACCAGCCAGCCGAGCCCGGCAAAGACCAGGCCCAGGGCCAGGACCGTGGGCAGGCCGGGCGACCAGATGCGCTGCAGCCCCTTGGTGGCCAGGTACATGGCAAAAATGCCGGTCATCAGCGCGACCAGAACGGGCACCCAGATGCGCGCTGCGGAGATCTTGTCGATTCGCGTGGTTATGGTGGCGCGGATGGCCGCCAGCAGAATTGCGGCAAACATGCCGCCCATGACGGGCGAAATGACCCAGCTGGCGGCAATGGTGCCGATGACGGGCCAGGCGATGGAGCCGAAGCCGGAGGCGGCAATGCCCGCGCCGACAACGCCGCCCACCACCGCATGGGTGGTGGAGACGGGGGCGCCGATCAGCGTGGCCACGTTGACCCACAGCGCCGAAGCCAGCAGGGCGGCCATCATCACCAGCACGAAGGTATTGCCCTCGAGCTGCTCGCCGACCAGCAGGTCGCGGGCCACGGTGGAGACCACGTCCCCGCCGGCCAGCAGGGCGCCGGCGGCCTCGAATATGCCCGCGATGAGCAGGGCGCCCACCATGGTGAGGGCCTTGGAGCCAACAGCAGGCCCCATATTGTTGGCCACGTCATTGGCGCCGACATTGAGCGCCATGTAGCCGGCAATCGCTGCGGCGATGATCACCAGGTAACCATTGGGACTGTCGGCAACGGTAAAGCTGGCCCAAACGGCCGCCGCCAGCAGGAACACCAGGGCAATGCCGGGACCGGCCAGCGAGCGGGCGAGGTCGTGGGTGGCGAGTTCGAGGCCGGCGACCCGGTTGAGGTCCTTGTCCAGCGCTGGTTTTGCCATTGTCATCTATCCGTCAGAAAAGCTGTTGGCAGGCAATAGCATTGTCAGCCCGAATGGCCACCGTTTTGTCGCGGGGGCCGGCCGGTTGCGCACATTGTTGGGCGTGACATGCATCAGGGTCACAGAAATCGGCCGCGCCAGCGGTCGCGGCTGTCGGCTCTTGACACCTTTGCGCCAATGCTCCTATCAATGCGGCCAGAATTTTTTTGTTGGAGAGGTCCAGTGCGGGCACTCATTCTCGTAGTAGGCAGGCGCATCGGCAACGTGGGATAAGTTCCCGCGCGATAGCTGGTGCGCCGAAAACAGGTCCCGAACGGGGCCTTTTTTATTGCCCGGTTTTCGCCAATACGAGACTGGGTCAGGACAATGGACTGAAAGAAGGACAGAACGATGGGCGAGAAAATGACCGGTGCCGAGATGGTGATCCAGGCACTGACTGATCAGGGGGTCAAGCACATCTTCGGCTATCCCGGCGGCGCGGCGCTGCCGATCTATGATGCGATGTTCCAGCAGGAGGAGATCGAGCACATCCTGGTGCGGCACGAGCAGGGCGCCACGCATATGGCGGAGGGCTATGCCCGCTCGACCGGCAAGCCCGGCGTGGTGCTGGTGACCTCGGGCCCCGGCGCGACCAATGCGGTGACGGGCCTTACCGATGCGCTGATGGATTCCATTCCCATGGTCTGCATCACCGCCCAGGTGCCCACCACGCTGATCGGCACCGACGCCTTCCAGGAATGCGACACGGTCGGCATCACCCGCAGCTGCACCAAGTATAATTATCTGGTCAAGCGCATCGAGGACTTGCCCCGTATCATGCACGAGGCCTTCCTGATTGCCACGACGGGGCGTCCGGGCCCGGTGGTGATCGACATCCCCAAGGATGTGCAGTTCGCCATGGGGGAATACTACAAGCCCGACCTCGAGACGCTGCGCCACCAGAGCTATCGCCCGCAGATGGATGGCGACGCTGCCGCGATCGAGGCGGCCGTCGATCTGATGCTCAAGGCCGAGCGGCCGATCTTTTATACCGGTGGTGGCGTGATCAATGCCGGCCCCGAGGCCGCTGCGCATCTGCGCGAACTGGCCGAACTGACGGGCTTTCCGGTGACCTCGACATTGATGGGGCTGGGTGCCTTCCCGGCGTCCAACCCGCAGTGGATGGGCATGCTGGGCATGCACGGCACCTACGAGGCCAATCTGGCGATGCATGACTGCGACGTCATGATCAATATCGGCGCCCGCTTTGATGACCGCATCACCGGCCGCATCGATGCCTTCTCGCCAGGCAGCCGCAAGATCCATGTCGATATCGACCCCAGCTCGATCAACAAGGTGGTGCGCGTCGACGTGCCGATCATCGGCGACTGCGAACGCGTGCTGGCCGAAATGGTCCGCGTCTGGCGCAGCAAGACCAATCAGCCGCGCACCGAGGCGCTGGCGCCGTGGTGGAAGCAGATTGAAACCTGGCGGGCCGTGAATTCGCTGGGCTACAAGAATTCCGACACGGTGATCAAGCCGCAATACGCCATCGAGCGGCTCTACGAAGCCAGCAAGAAGCAGGGCAAGGAAGTCTACATCACCACCGAGGTGGGCCAGCACCAGATGTGGGCGGCGCAGCATTTCCACTTCGACGAGCCCAATCACTGGATGACCTCGGGCGGCCTGGGCACGATGGGCTATGGCCTGCCCGCCGCCGTGGGCGTGCAGGTGGCCCATCCCGACGCCCTGGTGATCGACATTGCCGGCGAAGCCAGCGTGCAGATGACCATGCAGGAGCTGAGCACGGCCGTGCAGTATCGCCTGCCGGTCAAGATCTTCATCCTCAACAATGAACGCATGGGCATGGTGCGGCAGTGGCAGGACCTGCTGCATGGCAGCCGCTATGCGCACTCCTATTCGGAATCGCTGCCCGATTTCGTCAAGCTGGCCGAAGCCTATGGCGGCAAGGGCATTCGCTGCGAAAATCCCGCAGAGCTCGATGCGGCCATTGCCGAGATGTTCGACTATGACGGCCCGGTGCTGTTCGACGTCATCGTGGAAAAGGACGAGAACTGCCTGCCCATGATCCCCTCGGGCAAGCCGCACAATGAGATCATCCTGCCCGACACCGCCAATATCGGGTCCATCATCGACGAGAAGGGACGGCAATTGGTCTAGGCACAGGTCACTCCACAGACCTCATGGTGCGCTAGTCGAACCACGAGATCGTGCCCGTCATGGCGCCACGACCTCGTCCTTCGACAGGCTCAGGATGAGGTCTGATGCAGGATCTGCTGATTACCAAGCTTTGAGGACATAACCATGAACGCACATTTGCAGCCTACCGGCTCGGCCTATTTCCTGACCAACGAAACCCAGGAGATCGAGCGCCACACGCTTTCGGTTCTGGTCGATAACGAACCGGGCATACTGGCCCGCGTCGTCGGCCTGTTCTCGGCGCGCGGCTACAATATCGAAAGCCTGACGGTCAGCGAGACCGAACACGGCCGGCGACTTAGTCGCATCACCGTTGTCGTCATCGCCACCCCCAAGACCCTGATCCAGATCAAGCTGCAGCTCGAGCGGCTGGTGCCGGTGCACAAGGTGCACGATCTGACCGCCGAAGGGGCGTCGCTGGAACGCGAGCTGGCGCTGATCAAGGTGGCTGGCTCGGGCGATCACCGCGCCGAGACGCTGCGGCTGGCCGATGCCTTCCGCGCCCAGATCGTGGACGCATCGGTGGAGAGCTTTGTGTTCGAGGTCACCGGCAAGCCGGCCAAGATCGACAGCTTCATCGCCCTGATGCAGCCGCTCGGGCTGGTCGAGGTGGTGCGCACCGGGCTGGCGGCGATTTCGCGCGGCCCGCAGGGCATGTAGGCCTGCCTGCAGACAGATACGGTGCTGGCGGCGACGCCGCCGGCGCTGTCTGGCTTTCCCCGGCCAGTGTTACGTGCATTGCCGCGGGTCGACCGGACGCGCGGAAATAGACGGCTTTTCTGTCAAATATCGGCCGTTTTTCGTGCGGGTTCTTATCGGATCTGCGCGATGCTGGCGGCGCTGTGTAGATACCTGATAGGACTCATCACAAATGCCGATTGGGCGCGATCGCGCCAATGGTGTAGTGATTGTCCGACTTTGAATCCGGTGTGCTCATGACCTTGCTGTCCGTCAACCTCAATGCCGTCGCGCAATTGCGCAACCGCCGGGATTTGCCCTGGCCGAGTGTCGTGGGCATGGCGCGCGTGGTGCTGGATGCCGGCGCCAGCGGCATCACCATCCATCCGCGCCCCGATGAGCGGCATATCCGGCGCACGGATGTGTTCGAGCTGGCCGCTTTGCTGCGCGCCGATTATCCGCACGCAGAGTTCAATATTGAGGGCTATCCGAGCACCGAGTTCATCGCGCTTGTCAATGAGGTCAATCCGCAGCAGGTAACGCTGGTGCCGGACAGCCCCGAGCAGGCAACCTCGGACCGTGGCTGGGATTTTCACGGCAAGGCGCCCTACCTGACGTCGATGGTGCAATTGCTCAAGGCGCCGGGGCGCCGGATATCGCTGTTCTGCGACCCTGAGGCCGGCTCGGCCGGGGTGGGGGCGGCCAAGGGGACCGGGGCCGACCGGATCGAACTCTACACCGGACCCTATGGCAGCTGCTTTGCCGATCCCGACAAGGCCGAATATGAGCTGGCAGCCCTGGCCGAGACGGCACGGGCGGCTCATGCAATTGGTCTGGGGGTCAATGCCGGGCATGATCTGACGCTGGCCAACCTGGCTGCCTTCCAGGCCGCGGTGCCAGGTGTCGATGAAGTGTCGATCGGGCACGGCATCACCGCCGATGCGCTGCTGATGGGCTTTCCCGCTGCCGTCAAGGCGTATCGGGCCCTCCTGGGGGATTGAGCCGTCGCGCCTCTAGTCCTTTCTTCGCGGCAATGGCTGGCGCGATTATAGCAGCTGCGGCGAACAGTGCGTCGCATTGGCGTGAAAATTGCGCCAGAAGGCCGGCTCCGGCGGCCCGGTTTTGCCAGAAAGTCCTGACTTTCCGTACGGTTACACATGTGTTCCGTACCTACACAGCTGTGCGCGGGGGACAGCGACGTGCCTCCTTGTGAGTCGTGACCACAGGCACATATATCGCCTCAGTTACGATTTGTTACCAAGGAGGACGCTGTGTCCGATCTCAAGATTGCCGTTATCATCTCTTCTACACGTGACAGCCGCTTTGGCGAAAAGCCGGCACAGTGGATCCTGGACAAGGCCAATGCCTTTGACGGCATCAGCGCCGAACTGGTCGATCTCAAGGACTTCGACCTGCCTTTCTTCAATGAAATGGCGTCGAACCTGTGGATGCCGTCAAGCGATCCGAAGGCCATTGCCTGGCAGAACAAGATTGGCGAATTTGACGGCTATATCTTCGTGGTTGCCGAGTACAACCGCTCGATCACCGGCGCGCTCAAGAACGCGCTCGACCAGGCCTATGTCGAGTGGAACAAGAAGCCCTTCGGCATGGTTGCCTATGGCAGCGTTGGTGGCACCCGTGCCGCCGAGCACCTGCGCACGATCGGCATCGAGCTGCAGATGGTCTCGACCCGTTCGGCCGTCCATATCGGCGGCGCCGACTTCTTTGCCGTGCATCCCCTTGGTCAGCAGAACAAGCCCATGAGCGATCTTGAAGGCTCGATCGGCGCCGGCGCTGCCGACATGCTGGCCCAGCTGGTGTGGTGGGGCAATGCCACCAAGGCGGCTCGCCAGGCCGATGCCGCAGGCGCACAAGCAGCCGAATAGCCTTTACGAAGACCTCCAAGTCTCGTTTACCAGCAAGGGTCGCTCCGCAAGGGGCGGCCCTTGTTGGTTTGAACCAATGTTCCAGCCAGGTGTTGTGTGTGATCGTGGGCGGGTGTATAGCGCCCCGGCCTTTGACCAAGAGAGCACAGGGTTCATGACGCAGACGAATTCGGCCGACAGCACTGTCGGCGTCGATGCGACCGACCACGCCAAACACGCCCGTTCCGACAAAGATCTCCCCTTGCTCGTCATGGGTGCGATCGGTGTTGTCTACGGCGATATCGGCACCAGCCCGATCTATGCGTTCAGGCAGGCCATGTCGGTGCGACCCGGCGCGGCCGAGAGCAGTATCGAGATCTTGGGCCTGCTGTCGCTCATTGTCTGGGCGCTGACGCTGACGGTGGCGATCAAATACGTGTTCTTCGTGACGCGGGCGGACAATAATGGCGAAGGCGGCACGCTGTCGCTGATGGCCCTGGCCCGCAAGACCTTCACCAATCCGCCCATATGGATCACCATTCTGGGCGTGTGCGGGGCCGCCATGTTCTTTGGCGACGCCATCATTACCCCGGCCATCTCCGTGTTGTCGGCGGTCGAAGGCGTGCAGCTGGTGCAGCCGGGCATGGCGCGCTGGGTGGTGCCGATTACCCTGGTGATCATCATCGGGATATTCTTCGTCCAGCGATTTGGCACCGCCAAGGTGTCGATCGTATTCGGTCCGATCACCGCGATATGGTTCTTGACGCTGGGCATATCGGGGCTGGTCCATATCATCGAATATCCGGCCGTGCTCTGGGCCATCAATCCGCTGCTGGGCCTGCAGTTTCTCTATACGCACTATGCCATTGCCTTCGTGGTGTTCGGCGCAGTCTTTCTGGCGGTCACCGGGGCCGAGGCGCTCTATGTCGATCTGGGGCATTTCGGGCGCAAGCCGATCGTGCTGGCCTGGTTTGGCCTGGTGTTCCCCGCGCTGCTGCTGAACTATTTCGGGCAGGGGGCCTTCGTGCTGCAGGTGGGCGTCCACAATGTGGAAAGCCCGTTCTTCGAAATGCAGCCGGAATGGGCCCTGCTGCCATTTGTCGGGCTGGCCACCATGGCCACCATCATTGCCAGCCAGGCGGTGATCTCGGGAACCTACAGCCTGACCCAGCAGGCCATCGCGCTCAACATGCTGCCGCGCATGCAGGTGCTGCATACTTCCGAGACGCAGAGCGGCCAAGTCTATATGCCCCAGATCAACTCCATGCTGATGATCGGCGTGCTGATCCTGGTGGTGGCATTCGGCAGTTCCGAAGCGCTCTCGAACGCCTATGGCATTGCCGTGTCCGGCGTGATGATCGTGACCCTGTCGCTGCTCGTGGTGGTGATGTGGCGCAACTGGAAATGGCATCCGGCCGCGGTCATCTGCTTTGGCGTCATCTTCACCATCGTTGACGGTGCGTTCTTCATGGCCAATGCGTCAAAGCTGTTTCAGGGCGGCTGGGTGCCGGCGGCCGTGGCGGGGATGGTGGCTGTCATCATGTGGAGCTGGATGGCGGGCCGTCGCCGGCTGGCCGAAAAGACCCGGCGGGACGAGGTGCCGCTGGAATTCCTGGTGGAGAACCTGTCCAAGAAGCGACCCACACTGGTGCCTGGCACCGCCGTGTTCCTGACCAGCGATATCGAGGGCGCGCCCACCGCCCTGCTGCACAGTCTCAAGCACTACAAGGTATTGCACGAGCAGAATGTGATCCTGACCGTGCGCACCTCTGCCTCGCCGCGGGTCGCCGACGACGAGAAGGTGACCATCGATGCCTATAACGAGCTGTTCAGCCGCGTCGTCGTGACGTTCGGCTACATGGAAACGCCCAATATCCCGACCGCCCTGGCGCTGGGCCGCAAGCTGGGCTGGAAGTTCGACATCATGTCGACCTCCTTCTTCCTGTCGCGGCGATCGCTCAAGCCGGGCCCCAAGCCGGGCAATCCGCTGCGCTTCTGGCAGGACCGGCTGTTCACCCGGCTGGCGCGCAACGCCAGTGACGCTACCGAATATTTCCACATTCCCACCGGGCGCGTGGTGGAAATCGGCACGCAGGTGGTGTTGTAGGCCGCTGGCCTACTTCTTCATGTCGGGGCAGACATAGGGTACTTCGGCCGTGGTGAAGCGCTGCTCGAGCATGTCGCCGCCGAGCTTGAGATTGAGCACCAGTTCGGTCTCGGTGAGGCTGGCGATATCGGCGTTGATGGTCATGCCGTCCTCGTCCCAGCTGATGGCACTGTCGGAGACCTGCTGCCATTTGGAAAGCCGGTAGGTTTCCCAGCAGCTATCGGTGACCAGCGTGCCATCGGCGAGGAATATCTGCATGGGACCGGGCAAAGCCTCGTCCGCGTCGGCGCGTATCCAGACCTTGTTGAGCAGGGGATTGCTGCGGTCGACGGCGTCGTCGGTGGTGTCTTCGGTTTCCTGTGCACTCACCGGGACGGTGACGGCGCTGCCAACGCCCCATACGCTCATGAGCGCCAGAATTGCGGCCTTGGTATCCATCACGCGTTCTCCCTGTGTGTCTCAGTCAACTGGTGACTGATTCAACATTGCACAAGGGTGGCGCTGCAAAGCGGAGAGATTGCGTTGCATTTTTGGTTTGTCTGCGGATTTTGCC
>TARA_R110002124_G_scaffold34572_5_pt1 | contig 16333 bp, 28 predicted proteins | sample TARA_R110002124 | Tara Oceans TARA_R110002124 (sample SAMEA4397445) | marine metagenome | biome: Polar Biome; feature: [SRF] surface water layer (ENVO:00010504); material: water (ENVO:00002006), including particulate matter (ENVO:01000060) such as... | depth 5 m | reverse complement strand
GTCATACTTCCAATAATTTTATTAGAATCTTTTGGAGATATTACTAATTTAACAGCAGCATCTGCTCCTGTGTTTCTAAAGAATATTGTGCTACCTAAGTTACCTGAAGTAATTAAAGGAATACCAATAGTTAAAGCATCTACTGCAACATTATGGTCATTTCCTAAATCTGATTCAGAAATATCGCCAGTTGCTGTGTAGTATGACTGTGCAACTTGGTTGCGATTTACGTCATTTGATAAATAGTTGTATGCGCTCATTTTTTTATTATTTATTTATTAATTATTATTTATTTAATCTTGATAAAACTCTGTCTAATGCTGTTCCCATTCTTTTTTGTGAATGTAAAAAACCTTTTACCTTACCAGATTCTTTTCCTTCTGGACTGTGTTTAATAGGGTTAGTAGATGGTTTAGATAATTCTTCTTTAACATTTTCTTCAACCTCATTAAATTCTTCTTTTACTGTTCTTGATTTTAAAACACCCTCAGTTTCTTCTTTTAAATCTTCTTCAACAACCTCTTCCATTTTACCTTCTTTATCTCCTTTTAAATCAGCAATAGCATCTTCAAGGTTTTTTATACGCTTTTCCATACCTGCCCAATCTTCTACATCTGCTTCTTTACCATCATCTTCATATTCATCTTCCTTATCTTCTAAATCTTCTGTAATCTCTTTGCCTTCTTCATCTTCTTTTTGTGGAACTTCATCAGATACATCTCTCATATCTCCTATAATTCCTTCTTCCTTAACTATTAATAGTCTTGAATCCTCAAGAATATACTCTCCAACTGGCATTGCTACTTTTTCGTCATCTGTTTTGATAAAAATTTCTTTGCCTTTTTCAAAAGATTCTGATTCAATAATAGTACCATTCTCTAATTTCATTTCTTCAAGTTTCACTTCTATGTTTAAAAGTGTCTTAATTTGATTTAACATTTCTGTAGATTTCATAATTATTTATATAACGTGGTTTAAATTTAATTTTGTATTTTCAAGTAATTCTTGTTATAGAACCTATGCCCTGTGCCCATATAGAACCATCACAACATTCTCTTGAATAAGTATTTTCATCAGGACATAAACAAGCTCTTTGTCCTCCATTTTGTGAACTTCTTGCAGGAATATATCCTGGGCTTCCTGGTCCTATATTTCTTCTACTTCTTTTAATTGGCATTAAGTATTTGTTTTATTGATTTAAGTATTTCATTATTTACAATTTCCATTTTTTCTTCAACTGATTCATTTGGACTTTCCATTTTATCTGCAAAATATCCTTCAATACTAAAACCCTTAACTTTATTTGTTTTAACATATTCGTTCCAAACTTCATCATTGTTTACTTTTACAGTGCCCATCCAAGTACCTACTGGAACATTTAAATTATATAAATTGCTTTTATCTTTTATTTTATCTTCTACTATCCAAGATTCAACTAATGTTAATCCATTTAATTCGTGTTGATGTTCTAATGTTGAATTATTTTGATTACCATTTTTTAAATATAATTGTGAAGCCTTAGATATTGTATCTTTTGAAAAATAAATATAATATTCATCTTTTCCTGCTTTTCTGTAAATTGGTTTATTTGGCACAAGTAAAGCACCCATTAACAATTTTTTATCTTTTGATATTTCAGCAAGTTTTATTTCATTACTTTTAAGAGCAACAAAATCTTCTTCGATAGCAGGAGATTCTACGATACTTATTGCTTCAACTCCTGAATCTTCTTGTTCTTCATCTAAAATCAATTCTATAATTCTCATAATAATATAACGTATTAATTTTTTTTATTTGTATTTATATTGTTGCTCCCTCTACAATGTTTCTTTCTAATCCTTGAGCAGTTGTAACATCATTTGAAACTACATATGCTCTTGTTGGTCTACTATCTTGACCACCTATTGCATTTGCTAATTGGCTTGTTCCCCCTTGACCTACTACATTAAACGCAGGTGGTGCTGATGGCATAGCAGGTGCGCCACCTCCTCCACCACCACTTACTCTGGGACTTGCTGATGCTCCTTTTCCGTCTGCTTTAGTTGATGCTATTTTTTGTATTTGTAAAGCACTAAATGCTCCTGCTAAACCTGCTTGAATATATGGATATGCAGGAAATAAAGCAGTAATAGGACTTTCTTGTGCAGTTGAAAAAGCATTTTGTACACCCTCAATACCTGAAATAGTTGCTTGTCCTATTGCCATTGCTTTTCCTATCTTACTACCTTTACCTGCTAACTCTCCTATTAATGCCATTGACCTTTTTGCTATATCTAATTTAGCATCTGAAACTTTTTTATTTAATGCTGTTTCTGCATCAGTATCTTTCTTTTTACCAATTAATATTTGATTATCCCAATAAGCAATAATTGCTGCTTTTTGTTCCTCTGTTGCATTTAAATCATCAAGTTCTTGTAATGCTTTTTCTTTTTCAAGTATTGCCTTTTCTTCTTCTTTAATTGCATTTTCTTCTGCAACCATTGCTTCAAATTCATCTTTAATTGATTTTAACCCTTCAAGTCTTTTTAGTTCTGCTGCTTTATCATCTTCTATTTTTTTATCTGCTTTAGCTTTATCATCATCAATTACTTTTTGAGCATCTGCTTCTGCTTTTTCTTTTATTGCTTTTTCTTCATTTAAAGCAGTTGTAATTTGTGTTTGTAATAATCTTTGACTTCTAAGTTTTTTAGTATCTAAGTTTATTAATTCGGCTTGCATTTTTGCAAGTTTATCTTTATCAGCAATAGTATTTTTACCTTGCTCCATTTCTTTAATCTGAGCATCTACTAAAAGTTGTTTAGCTTTAATTTCTTTTGCTGTAATATCTTCTTCTATTTTTTGTGCTTTTCTTAATAAAACAATTCTTTGGGCTGCTGTTTGATTTACTCTATCCTCTGCTTGTAATCTAATGTCGTTTATTTCTCTATTTGCATTTGCTCTTTCAACTTGTAAATCCCTTTCAATATGATGTGCTTTTTGTCTTGCTTTTGTAACTTCATCTATTGCTTGTACTTCTTTTTTAGTTTCTTCAATAAACTCAACTGCAGAATTTTTAGCATCTTTAAAAGCACCTACAACTGTGTCAATTGGATTTTTTAAAAACTTTAATATACCACTACCTAAATCTTCTAATGCTTTTTTAGGATTTGTAACTGCTTCAATAATACCTTCACCTAAACTTGCAAAAGAATCCATTACATTTTTAACAACAGCACCTAACATTTTAAGACCTCGTTGTAATTTTTCTTGTCCTTCTTCACTTTGTGTAAATGCTGCAACTAAAGATGTAATAGCAACAACAAAGGCACCAATACCTGTTGCAATAAAAGCAACTCTCATTAATTTTAATCCTTTAGTAGCACCTGTAATACTTGTAGTAAATCCTTGAAACCCACTTATTAAACCACCTGTCTGTTTATCAATAATGCCTAAAACACCTCCATAATCTCTTTGGTCTTTTATACTATCTTTAACTACTTTGTTTTGTTTTTTTCTTTGGTCTGTATTTTCTTTTAATCTTCTTTTTTGTCTTGTAAGATTTTTATTTGCTTCTTTAATTTGTTCGTTATATTGCTTTAATCTATTACCATCTTTTTTACTTGTAGCATCTCTTTTATCTTCTAAGTCCTCTATTGCTCTTTGAATATCTTTTACATAATCTTCTTGTTGCTCAAGTGTAAGATTTATTTGTTCTAACTGCTTTTGAGCTTCTTTAGTTTCTGCACTTATTTGTATCGCTTTTATTTTCATTATATTTCTTCTTTAATTTGTTTGTAAGCCTCTTTCCAAGTAGTTGCAAGTTTGTTTTTACCTTTTGCAATTTTTATGTTTTCTGTTTCATTATTAACATATTTTAATAAACTTATAATTTCTTTTATCATAATAATATTTTAAGAACCACTACATTGTTTAGGCCATTCTCCTGTTGCATTTTCAAACTCTGACTGCCACCAACCCTCTAACAATAAAGATGGTGCAGTAGGTGTGTAACCTATCTTATTCCAATAATCATATTTACTTCCATTTTGACCTACACCATATCTTCCTGAATTAGCAAATACAGTTAATTCTTTATTAGCATATAATTTACCAATAGTAGCAGAACCATTTTGTGAACCAAATGTAATACTTGCAGTATCTGAATAAACAGTAACTAAAGTTCTACTTGAATTACTTGGGCAAGGTTCTCCTGTTGCACTATAATATAAACTTAAAGTAAAGCTATCTGCTTCTAATTCATTTAATATTTCAAAACTACTTTTACCTGTTATAAGGTTTGTTTGTAAAGTATTAATAGTGTAATCTTGATTACCTATTGTAACTCTATCATTCATTTTTAAATTCTTAATAATATTTAAAGGAAGATTAGCTTCTACTTTTATTAATCTTCTTTTACCATTAAAAATATCTTGTATATAATTAAAATAGTTTTTATTAAATAATGTTTCAGTAAAATCATCATCAGCAGGATTTGATTGAGAACCATATTCATTTGATTCAGGGAAAAAATTAATATTAATCTTACTTGTTGCTGAAGAAGTACTTAAACTATTACTTGGTATAAAATAACTTGTTAATGATGTAACAGAAGAAGAATTATTTTCTACATTATTTAAAAACTGAATTGGTGTTACATCACTTCCACTTTGTAATATTGGATAAAATAATAATGGTTTTCCAATATAAGCATCAATATTATCATCAACAAAATATCCCCATTGTATTGTGGTTATATTATTAGGAAAAGTTACAGTAGCTGAATTATCTATTAATCTTTCAAACTGCATATGTTCAAAAGGTAGAGCAACTTTATAAGTAGGATTAGGACCTGTAAAATTATTTCCTATTGCTTCATTACCTATAAATTGTTCTGCTCCCCATTTCTTACCAACTAATTGTTCATATTGTAAAGCAAGTAAAGTTCCTGTTCCCTCATAACCAAAATCTATTTCTTTATAAGGCAATGCTACATTTATTTGACTTTTATTTGTGTTTACATATTCACTTATATCATAAGTTGTTCCATCTGCATAAAATTCAGATAATCTTTGAACCTTTATTTTACCATAGTCAGAGTCTTGAGCATTACTAACATAATAAGCAGTTAGATTAAACATCTTAAAAATACCTGTTAAAAAATCTATTATTTTAATATCTGGTATTTGTTGTTGTATTATAAATTCAAATGTTGGTGCTGCAGGAAAACCACCTGTTGGTGCTAATATATATTGATTAGTCCAAGCTGTACCATTAAATATACCTGCTAAATTCCAAGTTATACTTGAAAATGTTATTAATGAAGTTACTTGAATTGTAATTGTATAAGAACCTTCATCCATTTGTGTAGGAAAATCTGACCTATCAAAAGTATTACTACCAGTTACATTAGTAAATGTAGCCCATACAACACCATTACGGTTAATTATAACATCATAAGGAGAAGGATTAGAACCAGTTACTACTAATGCTAATTCTGATTGTATAGTAGGTAAAGATGTGTTAGGACAAGTAATACCGGAATAAGGATTACAAGAATTAAAAACTTCAAGTGCTGAATTACCAAGCATTTGTGTTTCTTGTTGAGTACCTATTGGAAAACCTGTAACTTCAGTAGGAAAAGTTGTTATTTGTGAAGCAGGTTGAACATAACCTTTTTTTCTATGAAGCCATAAATAAAGATTATAAAACTCAGAATTTGTAGTATTAAAAAAATCATCTGTAAATATTAAAGATGGATAACGAGCAGTAATAGCTTGTATAATTTCATAAACTCTTAAACCATATTTTAAATCTTTCCAATATACTCCGTGTAAATAACCTCCACCAGAATATAAATTGCCATCAGTTCCTGTATTAGAATTAGAATTATAGTAAAATCTTCTGAATAAATTAGGATTACCATTAGGAAATTCGTTTGCTCCTGAAGATATTAAAGGGCATAATATAGGTCCTGATGAACTTTGTAATCTTGCTTTTATGTTTGTTTCATCATAATCTAAACTATATTGATTTAAAGTAGATAAAGCACTTAAATTATCATCTCTTAATATATCCTTTAAGTTTACTGTTTTACCAAAGAATGTTATTTTATAAGCATAAATTTGATTATTTTTTAATTCAGTTCCTGTTAATGTTACATAACCTGTTTGAAATGTAATATTATTTAATTCAATTAATGCTTCTACTTTATCTCTTGCATCAAATCCATCTACAATGTCATAATTATAATAATGTTGAAATAATATATTATTAACTTTAGAAGCAGGTATTGTAAATGTTTGAGTAAACTCTGTAAATATTCTTGCAGGGTCTTTAATGTTTTGAATAGATTGATTAAAAGATACTTGTTCGTCTTTAAACAAATCTACTCTTTGATTATTAACATATAATTGTAGTTTTTGCATCTATGTTATTTCTATGTTATCGTATGTTATTTATATAATCAAATGACATATCAAATTCAAATGTATAATCTATTAATTTTTCGTTTAATGATGTTTTTTGTGTCATACTGCTTTTACTAACATTAACAGGCACAATTTCTTCTGTACTAATATTACTTACTTTAGGTCTTGTTAGCCAAACTTGCTCAGATAATAATAATTGCTCAAACCATTGATTTGCAAATTCTGGATAATAACCAGAACTTAAAGTTATACTTGTATTTGCAACTGTATTAAAAACTTGTTTAGTGTGAGTATTAACATCATAAGTAGTTCCATTTATAATATTTCTTTTAAACTGCTCTTGTCTTTTGCTTGTTGTATTAACTGATTTAAGAAAAAACCAAAGGTCTTGTAATACTCCAAATTTATTTACAAATGTTATTTTATGTCCAGTTCCATATTTAGTACAATCAATTCTTATTATATTTAAAGTTATACCTGCAGGTGTTCCAGTTAATTGAGTATCTCCTGAGAAAAAATTCCAATAACCAAAAGGTCCAGTCGCAGTCATATAAGGTATTTTTCCTGCTACACCAGTTGGTGCTACAAAATAATATTCATCTGTTATACTTGTGTGATATGGGTCAGGACTTATTAACCAAGTAGGTCTGCTTCCAAAAGGCACTTCTGGATTTGCGCCCTCCATAAAAGTTCCATAAGCATCGTGTCCTATATCGTCTATGTCTCCAGTTGAATTTACTAAACCTCCACTTGAATTGTAAGCTATTATTTCAGTTTGAATTGTTAATGTTTGATTAGTAGGAACATAAGTTCCATCAAATGTTATATTTAAAAAATCTCTACATAGTTCTGATATTTCAAAAATTACTGTTTCGCTTGGTGCTACTTCTTTTCTTAATGTATATTTTAAAACTCCTCCAATTTTAATTGTACATAAAGCATAAACTGAATTTGCTCCTGCTACTAAAGATTTATATTGTGGGCTTCTTAATGCTATTATTGCCATTATTGTTTATTTTCTATATTTATTGCATCTATAAAATCTACTGCAAACCCATCAAATAATTCGTTTGGTAAATTTTCAAATGCTTTATTAAAAGGTTTAGTATAAAAAAAAGATGGTTTTAATCCTCTGTTATAAATATTACTTGCTATAATTTGACCTATTGTATCATAATTACCTTTAGCAAATTTACCTGTTGATTTCTTTACACCATTTTTATATGTATATTGTCTTAATCTTATATTTTTAATTTGTGCCCAACTTGCTATGCTTCTGACAAAATCTTTCCATTTACCTCTTGCACTACCAGTTCCAAATCTATAAGGAGAATTAGGTGCTTGTTGACCTGTAATCTGTGCATTAGAACTTAGCTTTTTAGGATTAGCACCTTTAACACCTTGGTCTTGAAATAAACCATAATCTTCCATAAAAAAATCAAATATTACTTTATTTGGTTCGTCTTTTACATTATAGCTTATAGAGTTATATAAAGGTCCATTTCCCTTACCAAAAGATTTTAAGTTCTTTTGACTTTCAGTAACCATATATTTACCAAAGTCATTAAATATTTTATTTATTTCTTTAAATTCCATTAACAGATTCTTATATCGTTATATATTAAAACATCCATAGAAGCAGTCCAACCTGCTAATTCGTTTTCAAATCTATCGTAAAATGGCTCTATGTTTGGATTACCATCTAATTGGTAAGCATCTTGATGTAATGTTCCACCTCTTAAAACTTGTATTAATTTATTTACTACTGCTAATTGTGTATTTAAAATGTCCTGTAAATTATTATTACCTTCAAATAAATCAACAGTAATTTCTTTACTTTGGTCTACAATATCCATCGCTATAATACTAACATTAAATCTTAAAACACCATCTTCTTGACTTACATTATTTACTATAATATGTGATAAAGGAAAAATTGTTTGTTTCTGTAAATCAACTTGAGTAATGTCTCCTGTTGTAACAGTATGAACATTTACATCTGACAATAATTGTGCTTTTAAAGTTTCAGTTACTTGATAAAAGGCTCTACTTCCTTGTTGGCTCATTTAAAATTCTTTTTTAATTCTTTATGTTCTAATTCGTTTTTATCTTTCATAAATGCTAACATTAAAAAACATTCGTGAAATTTTAGTTTAGTGATATTTTCAATTCTTGTAATGTCTCCTCCAGATAAGGCAAAAAGCGACTGATACCATCCATATTTTCTTGCAAAATTTTGTACTCCTCCAAGTGGATTGTCTTGGGATTCGTTAAATAACTCAGGGTAATTTCCGACAACTCCAGACCTAAATTCAGAAAAAAAAATAAAGAACCTACAACAGCATCCATTGGCATATCTAACATTTTATCTTTATTATCAGGATTATAGTCCTCTATTATATATTTATTTTTAATTTTTTTAATAATAGGTCTATATAAAACATTCATAGCAATTTCAATATTATCATACTCTCCTGTGTATGTATCAATGTCTATATATTCTCCTAAAGTCATATTATCTAAATCAGGAACAAAACCATATTCAATACCATTCATTTTAAATGTTGATATTAAAGAAGGTTGTTGTAATAATAATTTATTTATGTCTCCAGTTATTTCTTCAACATCATTATACTTCATTAGAGTTGCAAATTTATGACTAACTCCACAAAATATTTCAATCATTTTACCTTGAATAAAAGTAGGGTCATTATTCTTTTGACCTATTTCAATAAACTTTTTATATTGCCTTAAAGTTATCTCACTTAGCTTGGTTGGTATATTAAGTTTTAATTCCATATCTATATAACGTATTTAATTGTAAAATTTAATCAAAAAAAAAGGTGTCTATTTCTAAACACCTAATTTAAACAAAACAAAATTAATTTTTACATTAAACTTTCAACATCATATTCTATTTCTTCAATTATTTTTTCTTCTATATTAATTGGTAAGTAAGGACATTTATAATTTATTCTATCTGTATAGTCAACATTCATACCCTCAACACTACCATCATTATTAATATAACCAATTAAATTTACTTTTATTATAGCTGTTTCGTTTGGTTCTGGTGGGTTAAAATAATCTCCTGCGTGTCCTTTTCTCCAATCATAATTAACCTCTAATAAAAAATGTTCGTATTCTACTTCTATTGTATTTGATATTTGTCTCATATTTTATTTTGTAAGTGATATTGTAAATGTTTCCATCGCTAATTCATTTTGTGCCATTTCCATATCTTTTATTTTAGTATTTAAATAATAAACCATATTTTTTGGAACTACTTTTTTATTTTCCTTTAATGATTCAATTTGTATTTGTAATGCTTCTATTGCTATTTGTAAAGTGACTAATGTCATATTTTTTTTAATATTGAGGGGTCTGTTTTGGCTCTCCTGCCCCGTTGCAGTGGTTAAAAGTTGTACACCTTATAGCTATCCACCTTGATTGTTTTGTCGACCCCCCTGTTAAGTTAATTTTTTAATTCATTCATTAAACAAAATTTTTCAAATTTATCTAATAATGTTTTTCTGTCATCCCACCATTTTTGATGTTTAGCTTCGTGTTTTTCTCTTATATTAATTACATTTTGTAAATCACTAAGAATATTTTTGCAAGTTTCAATATCTTTTTTTATTTCTTTATCTTTTTTAATTAATAAAGTCTTTGAATCATAAGTAAATTTTATTTGTTTTGGTTCGTACATAACTTATATTTTTATAGTTAAAATTAATATTATTGAATAAACAACTATGTGAATAGCAATTAACCATTTCCAGTTGTTAGGGTCTTGTTTTAAGAATTTTTTATACATTATATAAAATCTTTAAATTGTTGAACTTCTAAATTAAACATTGTTTGTTGTAACCTTTCTATTTGACTTTTAAGAACAGGTCTTAAATAAATAGTGTGATTTGTGTTACACTCTTTGTAGTGCCTTTTAAGGGCTTTAATATCTTTTTTAATAATATCTATATCTTTCATTTTGTTTTGTTTTAAAAAGGGGGTTATAACACCCCCATTGTTGTTATTTATTTTGTCATTAATCCTAAACAACCTTTATAAGCAGTTAACCACTCATTAGCCAAATTAATGTTGTTTTTTGTTAAATATAATTTATGTTTTTTAATACATTCATTAGCTTTAATTTGTAAATCTTCATTTGTTTGTAAATATCTCATTTTATTTTGTTTTAAATATTACCTTAATTAGTAATATACTTCAAATATATAAAATATATATTAAACTAAACAATTTAAATAACATTATTTTCGTTCCATTCAATTTCATCCCTTAATTCATCTGCTGTTAATAAAGCATCATTACGTTGTTCCCTGTATTTAGAGTTTGCAACTTTACAAGTAGCTAAATGAGTTTGTAGGTTATTAGTATAAAAGAAAATATCTATAAGTAAAGTTTGCATTAATTTTAATTCCTCATCATCTATGTTATCATTTACTTTTTTATTAATTAATTCAGTAAATAATATTGCATTATTATAAAAGGATAGGTCTTTAGTGTTCTGTATTTTGTTCATCTATTTTAATTCTATTATTTAAAAGTTCTATTACGCTAAATATAATACTTTCTTTTTCTTCTTGTGAAATAGTTTTTTCTTTTACCCTAACCCAAAAATGTATTGAATTAGTAGGGTTAAATATATCTTTTAATAAATTGCCAAACTTTTTTAGTGGTCTTATTGTTTTATTTACTTTCATCTTTTATTTCTTTTAGTTCATCTTTTAATCTACTCAAATGCCATTCTTGCATTTTAGCTTGTTCTTTAACAACTTGATTTATCATAAAAGGTAAATCTTTAAATAATTGTTCAACATCAAATACTACACATTTATCATCTGCATAATACATATAAAATTCTCCATCATTACAATGTAATTGTGTTGTATCATAAACGTATGTATGTTTTTTAGCTTGTTCCAATTGCTTTTCTAAGTCTTTAATTTTTTCTTTTTGTGTCATATTATTTGTTTTGATACCTAAAGTTAACTATGTTTTTATAAGATTCAATTACCCAACCTTTATGATGTGGTTTTAATTCTGCGTGTTGTAATAGCATTTTTAAAGTTGTTTCTACATCTATTAAGGCTGAGTTATCTTCAAATGTTAATTTCATATTGTTTGTTTTTTATAGTTTAGTAAATATAATTCATCAAATAAATTAGTAGGTAAATTTAACGCTTGTAACAATTCACAATCTTTTATGTATTGTGCTTGTATAGGATTTAGTTTTTTCATATTGTTTTGTTTAAGTATTAATTATATAACAAATATATATAAAATATATTAAACCAAAAAATATATACGTTATTTTTTTTTAGGTGCCCAATCTATATGGTTACATTTTTTACATAACCACATATAGCCATTCTGTGCAGAACCTATATGAGTGTATTCATTACCACATTTTTTACAGTTCTTATTGTATTGCATACTTACCAAAGTTAGGTCGTGATAATAAGGAATAGGTAGCATATCTTGTTGGGTCAATAATATGATTATTTTTATCTTCTGGTACATTTATAAGTTTACCAGACCTATCCTCTTTCCATTTATAGTTTCTAAACTCTTGTATTGCATTGTTACTGTCAGATGTAATGTGTAATTTATATCTTTTTAATAAATCAATACCTGCATTTACTGAATCTTTTCCTTTTAAACTTGGAAATATATTATGACCCATTCTTCTTAGTTCTGCTATAAGTCTCGGCTCTGCACTATCAGCATATATTGGATTGCTTAAAAGATTTTGTTCTTTAAGAAAAATATTAATATCATAAGTAGTCATTTGTGTTCTGTATAAATGCTCTTTAATAAATAAGCTATGTTCCATAACATAAACAGAAACAAGTGTAGTAGGGTCATTGGAATAGCCAAAATCCATACCATATGAAATTAATTTAGCTTCATCTGGTATTTGTTTGACTTCTATATAATTAAATATTGTATTTATACTACTTGCCCTTTCTCCAAGTCCATATATTTGCCAATACTGGTCATCTGTTTCTTTTAACCTTTCAATTTCTTCTTTTATTACATCTTCTAAAAAAGGATTATCTAAGTATGTAGTTTTATAAAATGCACAATCTTCTCTTGTTATTACATTATCATAAATCCAATGATATTCATCAGATGGATTAAAGTCCAGTATAATACGTTCTTGTGTTCTAAATATTAGCTGTTGCCAATCCTCCCAATATAATTCATTACCTTCATTAATAAATAATAAATCTCTTTTACGACCTCTAATCTTTTGTGATTGGTCAAGTGATGTAAACTCTACTAAGTTTCCAAACAAATGGTATTCACTACTACTTTTATTATGGAACTCATCTCTGTATATTTCAAAATGATTTAATATTTGTAAAAAATCTCTTAATACAGTTGCTCTTAAACTTGGAAATGTTTTACGACATATAGTAACTATCTTGTTTTTATTATGTGTACAATAGTGGAATATAATAAATAAAAGAATGTTATAGGTTTTACCACTACGAGTTCCACCTTGCTCAACTACAATTTTCTTGTTGCTATTTACAAGATGTTTGTATACTATATTAGTCTGAATCTTCGGTTTTATCAATTATTTCTATTTGAAAGTTAGTAGGCATTCCATCTGCTCCTGTTATTTCCTGTCGTTCAATGTAACCTCTTTTTTTACCTTTTGTTTTTAAATAGAATATTGTTGCTGATGTACTATTATTTCTTATTTGTGAATGTAATTGACTTTCTGCAAAATCAAGCGCTACATTTTCAATTTCCAAAACTTCTTTTGCAAAATCTTCATCTTCATTCATCCATTTATAAAATGTACTTCTTGGTATCTCTGCATTCCTACAAGCTACTGTAACAACTCCTAAGCTATGCTCTAATGCTTTTAACATTGATTCCTTTTTTATGTGTCTACTTTTGTCCATTTTTTAATTTTTTTATTTTCATACCATAATTGTTAGATTTTAATTCATCCCAATTTATATTTGCTTTTCTTATTAACTTATTTTGTTTAAAAGATGTATAATCAACATAATGATGTATACGACTATATCTCCATTTTATTTTTGCATATTCAGGATAAACATCTTGTAGCATTTTTGATTTAGGCAACGTACCTTCTTTGTCATAAAACTCTGCACTATTACCACCTCTTAACACACTTGTTCTTACTTTAGCTTGTAAAAAAGCATTAAACTGAACTGTACAATAACCATCTTTTAAAATATCTAATGATAAAATAGTATCTTCATTATATCTACCTCTCCATCTATAATGAATATCGTTACGAATTAAGTTACAACTATAAATTCTTGTATTACTTACAAATGGTGGTCTCTTTTGTTTAGCTACTTGAAACATATAGTAGTTTGGTCCTGCCATATATAAATTTTCATAACGTAAACAAAAATCTTCCATCGCTTTAAATATTGCACCATTACTTACTTTAATTTGTCTGTTTTTATGTGCTCTATAAAAAGAACTAATGTTATCATCCATTACCCAATGCCAAGCAAAGCCATTATCAATAGAATGTTGCCAAACAAAGTTTCTTGCTGCACCAGGTCCCTTACTTTTACTATCTCCTAAATCATCTAAAGTTTCATATTCTTCTTGATATTTTTTATCTAATATTAATAATGTAACTAATTTACTATTAATATGTTTTTTGTATAATTCATATTCTTGTTCTTCAATTACAATATAATGTGGAACTTTCATATAAATTAGATAATCACTTGTTAATCTAATTTCGTATCTACCTTTTGATGGTAAGTATAATGGAAATTGTGGATTCATTTTAATATCTTAAATCCTTTACTTTATCTATTGTTAATTTAGGATGCCATATTGATTTAGTATCTTTTGTTATATTTTGTCCTATAAGTTTTCCAAACTCTATTCTATCATCATCATTTTCAAACGATACCATAATTCTATTTTTTGGCATATTATCTTCTTGTTCAAAATCAGGCATACCTACCCACTCATCTGTTGCTATATTTTCTCCAAAGGTTTTTATTTCTAATCCCCAGTCAGTAATCTCTTGTGTATCCCAACCATTAGCAATCATATCCCAATCCCATTCACCAAAGCCAACATTATCTTTTATAATAAATTGTTCTATTTGTTTTTCTGATAGGCTTTCTGCTCTTATAATAAAAACTTCTTTTAATCCAAGTTCTTTACAGGCTCTGTATCTCATATTACCACCAATAATACCACCTTCTTGATTTACTATAATAGGTCTTAACTCTAACATCTCTGGAAACTCTTTAATGCTTTTAACTAACTTATTAAATTTAAAATCTTTTATAATTCTTGGATTATTTGGATTTTGAAATATTTTTTTAATGTTTATTTTTTCAATCATAACTATATATATAACGTAATTTAAATTATTATTTATGTAACTTCTTAATATACAAACTAATATCAGTCAATTCTTTTAATAATCCTAATAACTGCCTTTCATTAAAATTTATTCTACCGTGTCGTTTTTTATTTTTTTCGTATGTACAATTATGAATAATAAATTGAGTTAAATTATTCCTATAACTAACAAAATATAAATAATCTTCACCATCCATTTAATTTAATGTTTTTTAATCCAATTACCTTCAAGGTCTATAACTGTATAATTATGTTCCTTTAATAAAAGGATAGCATCATTTATTGCCTTTGCTTGTGTTCTATAATGTTCAAATATTTGGTTTTCGAAAGCGTGTGGTGTATGTGCCATAATTTATAGTTTAATTTTATTTAATTCTTTTTTATATGCTTGTGATGCTTCTTTAGGTGTTTTAAATCTACCTAAATATTTTCTTGTTTTACCAATTCTTATTTCAGAAAAAAAACTTTTACCATTTGTACATTTATATACTCCAGTATACCCAGTTTTATTTGTTTTATCTTTTGTTAAATTTTCTCTATTGGTAATAACTTGTATGTTATATAATTTATCATTTAATTTATTATTGTCAATATGGTCAACTACTAATTTATGACCACATCTTTTGTGATTTAAAAATGCTTGAGCAACTAAAACAGAAATACGTCTATTGTGTGATGGTATATTGTTTTTATATAAAGTAACTGCATACCTACCTTTTCCATTTAAATATTTTATATATTTAATTTTATTAAATTTTATATTTATTACATTACCTAAGTTACTAACTTGATAATGTCCTTTATATTCTGGTACATCTTTCCAAACTTCAATTCCTAATCTACTTAATAATTTATATATCATTGTGTTCTTAATTTTAATAAGCTAAAGCACTCAATATATTTAAGTTTTGCTTTGCTTTTATATTCTTGTTTAAATAATTCATATAGTTTTTTAGTATATTGATATTTTGTAGTGCAATTAATAAAATATTTTTCAGCAAATTTCTTTCCCTTACCTTTAAAATAGTTTACATTGTCAGCAGTATCGCCCATTATCATTTGCTCATAGAAGTTATACAATGCTTCTTGTTCTGTTATATCTAATACTCTTTTTGTTTTTGGATGGTAATTATACATTAAACAAGGGAACTGTTTGTAATCTTTATCTATTGAAATAATCATTACATTATCTCTACCAAACTCTTGACTTAATGTATACCAATATCTTGCTACCATATCATCTGTTTCAATACCAAAGCCAAATTTACTTTTATAAGTATCTTTTACATATTGATGCATATCGTGTAGTAGTGGAGGTAGTGGTTGTTTTTTTCTGTTTGCTTTATAGTTGGTAGTTATTAATTTTCTAAAATTACCTCTGCAACCATTAAAAGTTATTACTTTTTCAATATCATAAGTTACCTCTAAGTCGTTTACAATTTTCATAAACTGCTCATCAAATTTATTTATTGAATCATCAAGGTTGGTATAATAAGGTAATTCATCAGGAAATTTTTTTG
>TARA_R110002124_G_scaffold36451_14_pt1 | contig 16369 bp, 15 predicted proteins | sample TARA_R110002124 | Tara Oceans TARA_R110002124 (sample SAMEA4397445) | marine metagenome | biome: Polar Biome; feature: [SRF] surface water layer (ENVO:00010504); material: water (ENVO:00002006), including particulate matter (ENVO:01000060) such as... | depth 5 m | reverse complement strand
CGGCCGATCCACCCTCTCCCTCAAGGGGAGAGGGTAGCTGCCGTGCGTCAAATGCGTGAGTAAATCGATGACCGAACTATCGACCAAGCCTGTTGAAACCCTGACCGAGGAGGAGGCCCGCGCCGAGCTCACGCGGCTGGCCGCGGCCATTGCCCAGGCCGATATCGCCTATCACCAGAACGATGCGCCCGAGATCACCGACGCGGACTATGATGCGCTGCGCCGCCGCAACGAGGGGATCGAGCAGCGCTTTCCGGGCCTGGCGCTGGCCGATGGCCCCTCCGCCGCCGTGGGAGCCGCGCCCGCCGAGGGCTTTGCCAAGGTGCGCCACGGCATTCCCATGCTCAGCCTGGGCAATGCGTTCGACGATGCCGATGTTTCCGATTTCGTTGGCCGGGCCAGGGGCTTCTTCCAGAAGGACCTGCTGCGCGATCCCGAGTTCAAGCTCTATTTCACCGCTGAGCCCAAGATTGATGGCCTCTCCGCCTCGCTGCGCTACGAGCATGGCGTCTTTGTGCGTGGGGCGACGCGCGGGGATGGCGCGGTGGGCGAGGACATCACCGAGAACCTGAAAACCATCAAGGACATCCCGCACAAGCTCAAGGGGTCCGGCTGGCCGGCGGTGATCGAGATCCGTGGCGAAGTCTACATGACCCACGCCGAATTCCAGCGGCTCAAGGAGCAGTCGGCCAAATATGGCGGGCAGGATTACGTCAATCCGCGCAACACGGCCGCCGGGTCGCTGCGGCAGAAGAATCCCGAGATCACGGCAAGCCGGAATCTCAATTTCTTCGCCTATGCCTGGGGAATTTCCGAGGATGAAGCCGGGCGGGCCCAGCCGCCGGCGGCCACGCAGGCCGAGGCGGTGCAAAAGTTCAAGGAATGGGGCTTCGTCACCACGCCGCTGATGATCCGTACCGAGAGCACCGATGATCTGCTGGCCCATTACCGCGCCATCGAGGCGCAGCGCGCCACGCTGGGCTACGATATCGACGGGGTGGTCTACAAGCTCGACCGGCTCGATTTGCAGCAGCGCTGGGGCTTTGTCGCCCGGGCGCCGCGCTGGGCCATTGCGCACAAGTTCCCGGCCGAGCAGGCCACGACCATCCTGACCGGCATCGACATTCAGGTCGGCCGCACCGGGGCGCTGACCCCGGTGGCGCGGCTGGCGCCGGTGACGGTGGGCGGGGTGGTGGTGGAAAATGCCACGCTGCACAATGAGGACTACATTGCGGGCCTGGGCAATGATGGCGAGCCGATCCGCAATGGCGTGGATCTGCGCATCGGTGACACGGTGATCGTGCAGCGGGCAGGGGATGTCATTCCCCAGATCGTCGATGTGGTGCTCGACAAGCGGCCCGCCGACGCGGTTCCCTTCGTCTTTCCCGAGGTCTGCCCGGTCTGCGGTTCCCCGGCGGTGCGCGAGGTCAACGAGAAGACCGGCAAGATCGATTCCAAGCGGCGCTGCACCGGCGAGCTGGTCTGCCCGGCACAGGCCATCGAGCAGCTCAAGCATTTCGTGGCGCGCGACGCCATGGATATCGACGGGCTGGGCGACCGCCAGGTCACCCAATTCTATGAGGAAGGGCGGATCGCCCGGCCGGCCGATATCTTTACGCTCAAGGCGCGCGACGAGCGCTCGATGAAAAAGCTCAAGGATGTCGAAGGCTTTGGACCGGTGTCGGTCAAGAAACTGTTCGACGCCATCGAGGCGCGGCGCGAACCCGAGCTCGATCGCTTCATCTATGCGCTGGGCATTCGCCATGTCGGGGAGACCACGGCGGCGCTGCTGGCCAGGACTTTTGGCACCATGGCCAGCTTCCGCGAGACGGCGATCGCGGCCACCCATGCCGAGGGCGACAAGCATGCCGTCTTTCCCCAGATCAACGGCATTGGCGACACGGTGCGCTCCTCGGTGATGGCGTTCTTCGCCAATGATCGCAACATCCAGGCGCTCGATGACCTGCTGGCCCAGGTCACCCCTCGCGACTATGTCGTGACGGTTTCCGCCGACAGCCAGGTGGCGGGCAAGACCGTGGTGTTCACCGGCTCGCTCGAACGCATGACGCGATCGGAGGCCAAGGCCATGGCGGAACGGCATGGCGCGAAGGTATCGGGCTCAATTTCGGCGCAAACGGACATTCTGGTGGCGGGACCCGGTGCGGGTTCGAAGCTGAAAAAGGCCGAAGAGCTTGGTGTCGAGGTGATCAGCGAGGATGACTGGTTCGAGCGAGTCGGGCAGTAAAGGGAGTACAGGGTGCGATTTTCAGTTCTATGGGCGGCGGCGCTGTTGCTGCCCGTCACCGCGCAGGCCAGTCAGACCGGTGAGCTGCTGACCAGCCATCTTTACGCCGGAACGCTGCAGGACGGTCAGGCGGCGCTGGCTGAGGGCAAGGATGCGGAAGAACCCGAGGCCTGCTTCGGCTGGGGCCTGCTGGGCCTGGCGGGCGCCTTTGAGGGCCTGGCGCAGGATTTCTACCGCTATGGAGCGACCACGCCGAGCACGCCGGCGGCCGCCCTGTTTCTGGGCATCGAGATGATGGATACCGGGGTGCCGGTCAATCCGGCGCCCGAGCCGCTCAGCTACCAGGCATTGCGCACGGTGCTGGAAGATTTCCGCAGCGATATCGCCGCCGCCCAGGCCAGCTTTGAATGCGGTGGCGCGGATGGCGCCGATTTCGTCGTGCCGGTCGATACCTTCAAGGCCCGCCTCGATTTCAATGGCGACGGCCAGACCGATGAGGCGGAGACGCTGGGGGCGTTCCTAGCGCCGTTGTTCGGCTCTTTCGGCGCCCCGATGGGCGATGAAGCGCTGGATGAAAAGACCCGCTCCAAGACCGGGCGCGCCGTGCCCGACGCCACGATCGGGTTCGATGCGGCCGACGCCATCTGGTTTGCCGGCTACAGCCAGATCGTCAAGACGCATCTGGACCTGGTGCTGGCCCATGATTTCGAGGCCTTCTACAATGCCTATCTGCATCGGGTGTTTCCCCGTGCCGGTCTGCCGATGCAGGAATATGCCGAGGGCGGCATGCTGATGGTGGATCCGGAAACCGATGCCACCATTGCCGATCTGGTCGCGGCCATCCACACCCTCAATTTCCCGGTTATCGACAAGCCCCTGCTGGCGGGCATTCCGGACCAGCTCAAGCACGCCACGGCGCTGTCGCGGCGGAACTGGGAGCTGATTATGGCCGAAACCGATGACAATCGGGAACTGGTGCCCAATCCGGGCCAGACCAGCCTGTTTCCGGACATGCCGGTCACCGATGAGACCGTGGCCGCCTGGCGCGAGACGCTTGATGTGGTCGACCAGATCCTGGACGGAGAATTGCTGGTGCCGCATTGGCGTTTCAAGCAGGGACTGGACCTCAAGGCCTATTTTGAAACCGCCGAGCGCAGCGATCTGGTCATGCTGATGACGGGAGAGGGCGCCTTGCCATTCCTGCGCGATGGTCCGGTTGCCGATGCGGAGAGCTTTGCGGCGGCCAATGCGGTCTTTGGCGAGTCGTTCTTCAACTACGCCCTGTGGTTCAACTGAGGCTTTGATACTGGCCGTGCGCCTTGAGCGGGCGGCCAGGACGGATGCCGACTATTGTGGAGACGATCATGCGCCTGATTGCATTTGCAGCCGGCCTCTTTCTGGCCCTGACTGGTCTGGCCGCGGCCCAGCCCTACCAGACGCCCCAGGCGTTGCTGGAGGCGTTCTATCAGCCCTATCTGGACGACAGCTTTCCCGAGGATGACGCCGTGTTCCGCTCAAAGGCGCTGCAGGCGCTTTATGAGCACGACGCCGAGATCACGCCGGAAGGCGAAATGGGGGCCATCAGTTTTGATCCGTTCATCAATGGACAGGATTTTGAGATCACCAATCTGGTCATCGGCGCTGCCGACATTGCCGGCGATCGGGCCAGCCTGACCGTCAGCTTTGACAATTTCGACCAGCCAACGACCCTGAACTACGATCTGGTGCGTGAGGATGGGGGCTGGAAGATCGATGACGTTTCTTCCCAAGCGGGCGAATATCCCTACCGTCTGACCGATATATTTGCAGCGGCCGCCGCGCAGTAGACGTCCCTGGATTGCCAAATGGTAATGGCGGCGCCGCAGTTCCGCCATGAGCCGCCGACCGTGTCAGGCCGATGGGCGCCGGGCATCATGAGGGAAAGTGGGCATGCAGATGGATCGGGTGATTATTGCGCTGGCGCTGCTGGCAATCGGCGCGCCGGCGATGGCGGCGGACAAGTTCGACGATCCCAAGGCTCTGGTGAGTGCAATCTATGCCGAATACCAGCCCGGCGCGCATGCCAGTTCCCCGGAGACCTATTATTCCAGCCGGCTGCAAGGGCTGTTTGACCAGGCTGTCGAGAACAAGGTGTTCGAGGACCAGGCGGCCGTCACCGGCGCCCCCTTCGTGGCCGCCAGGATGTTCAATCCCTTCATGCCCGATGTCAGCGCGCTGCTGTTCGATCTGAATATCGGCGAGCCGATGGTCAGCGGCGACAATGCCGTGGTCAATGTCAGCTACCACAATTTCGATCAGCTGCGCATGCTGAGCATAGCGACGGTGCGCGAAGCAGACGGCTGGAAAGTCGATGATGTTGCGGCCATGGGCGATGACGGGCACTGGCTGCTCAGCTGGGCCCTGACCTTCGATCCCACCGGGTTCTAGCCCGGCGCAGCCGGATCGGTGAGGGGAGGCTCAGGCCGTGGACGCACCGGTCGGGTCCCGCAACTGGCCTCCCCCCGAAGGGCAGCTCGGGAGGTGGCATTGGACCCGTGGATCAGTCCGCGCCTGGCCTAAATCGGCGCCGTCGCGTTCTTGAGCCAGGCGCGCACCGCGTCATCCAGCCTGGGCCCGATCTCGTCGAATACCCGCTGGTGATAGACGTTGAGCCAGTCCCGTTCGGCGTCGGTGAGCAGGCCCGGGTCGATCAGTCGCGTGTCGATGGGCGCCAGCGTGATGGTCTCGAATTCGAGATAGCCGGGGAACTGCTCACTCGGCCGCACGACGATCAGGTTCTCGATGCGGATGCCATAGGCGCCGGCCTGGTAGTAGCCCGGCTCATTGGAGATCACATTGCCCGCCTCGAGCGGGGTGGTGTAGCGGCTGGAAATGCCGATGGGCCCCTCATGCACGCCAAGATAGGCGCCCACCCCGTGGCCGGTGCCGTGATTGTAGGTGACGCCGTCCTGCCAGAGAAACTGGCGGGCCAGGATATCGAGCTGGGCCCCGCTGGTGCCTTGCGGAAAGCGTGCCGTCGAAATGGCGATCATGCCCTTGAGCACCCGGGTAAAGCGGTCGCGCTGCTGGGGCGTGGCGGCGCCGGTGGACAGGGTGCGGGTGATGTCGGTGGTGCCCGAGAGATATTGCGCCCCGCTATCGACCAGCATCAGCTCGCCGGGGTCGAGACGCCGGTCGGTCTTTGTGGTCACCCGGTAATGCACGATGGCGCCATTGGGGCCGGCGCCCGAAATGGTGTCGAAGCTGGCGTCCACGCAGCTTTCTTCCTCGCGCCGGAAGGCTTCGAGCGCCGTGACGATGGCGATTTCGGTCAGCGTGCCGCCAGGGGCGGTGTTGTCGAACCAGGCAAGGAACTTGGCCAGGGCCACGCCGTCGAGCGTGTGCGCCTCGCGCATGCCGGCCAGTTCGGCCTGGTTTTTCCGGGCCTTGGGCAGCAGCACCGGATCGCGCTTTTCGATCAGCCTGGCGCCCGCCTGGCCCAGTGTGGTGGCGATGGCGGCAGGGGCCGTCGCCGGATCGATCAGCACGGCCTTGCCGGCGGCACCCAGGGCGGCGAGGTCCGCGGTCAGCGTCGCGCTGTCGGCGATCTGGGCGACATCCCTGAGCGCCGACCTGAGCTCGTCGGTGATCTTGGCCGGGTCCAGATAGAGCGTTGGCTGTCCGGTGCGCGGCAGGATGGCGAAGCCCAGCACGACGGGCGTGTTGGGCACGTCGCGGCCGCGCATGTTGAGTAGCCAGCAGATCGATTCAGGCAGGGTCAGCACGGCGGCGTCGGCCCGGTCGGTGGTCAGGCTGGCCTGGATGGCGATGATCTTGTCGCCGGCGGTCTGGCCGGCGCGGTTGTGGCCAAGAAACTCGATGGGGCTGACAGGCGCGCCGGGCCGGTCGGCCCAGATGGTGTCTACCAGATTGGCGTGGGGCAGCAGCGTGCAGTGTTCGCCGAGCAGCTCGGTCAGGCTGCGCACCTCGCCGGGTGTGTGCAGCCAGGGATCATAGGCCAGCGTGCCGCCCTTGGGCACATAGTTGGCCAGATCGGGCGCATAGCCGGCGCCGAGCCATTCCTGCACGGTGATCTGGCCGGTATCGGTCTGGGCGGGGGCCTGCAGGGTGTATCGACTGTCGACGAACAGGCCTGCGCCGGTAGGACCGACAATGGCCAGTCCCGCCGAGCCGGTGAAGCCGGTCAGATAGGCCAGCCGCGCCTCGCCGGCCGGCACCGACTCGCCGCGATGGGCATCGCCGCGCGGCACCAGAAAGGCATCGACGCCGGCTTCTGCCATGGCAGCCCGCAAGGCGGCAAGACGCGGCGCCACCGTGGCGGGGTCAGCCTTTTCCTCAAAGCTCTGGAACAGGGCAGGCGGGAAATGCGCAACGGTCATGGTCGTCCTTGGGGTGGTCCGGGGGCAGATGGTTGCCAGAGCCGGGTGCGCTCTGGGCATGGCAGGCTTGAGGGATCAGGGCGTAGCAAATCGCCGCGGATGGACTAACTTAATGACAGAACACAGGAGAGCAAACATGGCCAATGACAAGAATTTCTTCGTTCGCACGTTTGACGCGATGATCGCCGGCCGTGAGCGGGCAGCCAAGCGCTATCTCGCCCAGTTCGAGCGCGACTATGGCAAGAACAACGGCCCGTTAACGAAGCGGTAACGGGCTCTGCGAGTCCTGCAAGGCTGCCGTTCGGTTTTGGGGCTAACGCAGCCCGCCGGTTCAGCCTAAATAGAATGCGACGAGGGCAGAAGGCCAGCGTCGGAGTGCATGGAGATGATGATGACTGAGAGCAAGAACGATTTTCGCAAGGCATTGGGTTCGGTGATCGACGCCCGCGGTCGCGAATCTGGTCGCCAGGTCAGCTACCGCATGCAGCACCAGCTGATCGGCGCCTTCACCAAGCGCCCATAACGCCACCGCGTTTTGATCGCTGACGATCTTTCTGAGATCCCCGGAGCCCGCTTCGGGGATTTTGCTTGTCCGGGCTTTGGCTTGCCCTTCGCCGCCGGCGGCACTGTGGCACCAGCCGTTGGCATGATGAGCACCCATTGCGGCAATGGGTGACGACAGATCGAATGTGCTGCTACTTCATTTCCAGCATCAGCGTGGTCCATTCCTTGCGCTGCAGCTTCTGCGTCAGGGTCATGCCCTGGCGGGCATAGGCGTTGATCACGCCCGGCGCCTGATGCTGCAGAATGCCCGACAGGATGATGGTCGCGCCCTTCTGCGCTGCCCGGCCCACTGCCGGCGCCAGCGCCATCAGCGGGCCCGCCAGGATATTGGCGACGATCAGGTCATAGGGGCCATTTTGCGTGATGGTGGGGTGGGTTAGCCCGGTTGCCTCGACGGCGACGATCAGCTTGCCGACGCCGTTCTGCTCGGCATTGGCGATGGTGGTGGTCACCGAAATGGGGTCGATATCGCTGGCGATCACCGGCGTCCTGGTGCGTTTGGCCAGCGCGATGGCCAGCACGCCCGTGCCGGTGCCGACATCGATCATGTGCCGCGGCTTCCTGCGCTTGAGCAGCATGTTGATGGCCTCGAGGCAACCCGTGGTCGTCTCGTGGTGGCCGGTGCCGAAGGCCTGCGCCGCATCGATCTGCATGGCCGTCATGCCGCCCGGAATCGGGCCGGTTTCGTGGCTGCCATAGACATAGAATCCGCCGGCGATCACCGGGGCCAGGCCCTCGAGTGATCTGGCGACCCAGTTGATCTCCGGATCGATCGGTGAAACGGAAAATTCGACAGTGCCGCCAAGCGTTTGGCGCGCCAGTTCAACAAATGATTCAAGATCGGGCGGGCTGTCGCAGGTGGCCTCGAAGAACCATTCGCCGGTCTCCTCGTTCTCGTGCGCCGAAGCCGTCAGCGCCAGGTCATCGCGCTCCATCACCGCATCGACCAGCGCATAGGCCTGATCCTTGGAGAGCGGGGCGGAGAGCTGATCGACGGACATGGCGGACCTTTGGATTGGTTTTGTCCTTGTTGCGCCATCGGCTTACGGGCGTCAATCCGAGTTCTCCCCATTGTCCGTCTGCCATGCTAGTTTTGCTTGCGCGCAGAGCAGGGAGGGCGATCAGATGAGCAATGAGACCGTGGGTGACAGGGTTGATCCTGCGCAATTGCTGGACAGGCAATATCGCGACAGCAAGAAACTCGAGGCCCGCGCCAATCTGCATCGCCGCTATGGCCGGTCGGACGGTCCGAACTGGTTCGTCTGGATTGCCGAGAACGCCAGACTGCCAGCGGGCGCCAGGGTGCTCGATATCGGCTGCGGGCCGGGTTGGTTATGGGAAGGCGGCAAGAGCGGCTTTCCGAGCGGCCTGGAGGTAACGCTGGCCGATTTTTCACCGGCCATGGTCGAGGCTGCGGTCGAACAGGCCAGGGCCGCAGACCACTATGCGAGCGTTGAGGGCGTCGTGGCCGATGTCAGCAAGCTGCCGTTTGCCGATGGCAGTTTTGACGCGGTGCTGGCCTGCCACATGCTGTACCACGCGCCGGATGCCGAGGCGGCGCTACGCGAATTGCGCCGCGTGCTGGTGCCGGGCGGGATTATCGCGGTGACCACCAATGCCGAGGGCAATATGGAGCCGTTCTATGCACTGGGCGCTGCAGCCTTTGGCGGCGCCGCCAGCGATCCGGCGGCCGATATTTTCGGATTGCGGCGGGCGGCGCAGCTGATGGCGGAATTGTTCGACGATGTCACGAGCATGTCGGTGTCGGGGGATCTGCGGGTGACCAGCGCGGAAGATCTGGTGCTGGCCCTGACCTCGTTTCCGCCCGGGCAGGATGCCGAGGACGCCGCCGTCTCGCGACTCTACGACTTGACGCAGGCGGCGATGGCGGCAGGTGGCGGGGCGATCACCGTGCCCAAGACGCAGGGCATGGTGCGCGGCCTCGCTCCGCGCTGACGGCCGATCACCGGATTGCCCCGGGGCCGCGAATCCTTTCTAGCTCCGGCTCTGATTTCTGGAGTTGGTGATGAAGGCGATTGTACGCGTCGTGCTGATGGTGGTGATTGTCGGCGCGGTTGTGCTGGGCGGACGGTGGTATCTCTATGTGAGCAATGCCGAAACGCCCTATGACGAGGTGGGGATCGAACTCAATTCACGCATGCCGGGGTCGATCAGGCAGTGGGGCTGTGCCAGATTGGAAACGACATTTGCCGGCGCCCTGCCGCCCTATGGCTGCCAGGCTGCCGATGGGCGGTCCTGGATCTAGTGCCCGCTATTGCAGCCTGACGGCGGTGCCCGAGACGGAGACCATCAACATCGCGCCGTCCTTGCCGACGACCTCATAATCGATGTCGACGCCAACCACCGCATCGGCGCCGAGCTGGCGTGCTTCGTCCTCCAGCTCGGCGAAAGCCTGCTGGCGCGCCTTGCGCAGCGTCGATTCATAGGCGCCCGCGCGGCCGCCGACGATGTCGCGGATATTGGCGAACAGGTCCTTGAAGATATTGGCGCCGACGATCACCTCGCCGGTGACGATGCCGAGATAGTCCCGGATCGGCCGGTCCTCAAGGGCAGGGGTGGTCGAGATGATCATCGTTGTTGCTCCTGTGCTTTATCCAGAGATAGGCGCGCCCGCGTGCCGCTGAAAGGCGTTTGTTCCAATTCACCGCCGATTGCCGCTTGACTTAGAGCGCGCTCAAAGTTGTAGCCAAGTTGCATCGACACGGCGGGGCATCGGATGAAGATCAGCGAACTGGCCAGGCGTACCGGGCTTTCGGCCCATACCATCCGCTATTACGAACGCATCGGCCTTATGCCGCCTGCAGAGCGGGACGGCTCGGGTCATCGCGCCTATGACGAGCGTATTCTGGTCTGGCTGGAGTTTGTCGGGCATCTCAAGACGACGGGAATGCCCATACGCGACATGCTGGAATACGCCCAGTTGCGGATGGCCGGTGCAGCAACCGAAGGCCGCCGCAAGGCCATGCTGACGGCTCATCGCCAGACCGTCCGCCAGCGGATGCGGATACTGGCGGAATGTCTCGACGTGCTCGATGCCAAGATCGCAGGCTATGGCGATTGATTTTTGAGGTCGTGACAATGAACAGCAATAGTAGATATGAGCGTGGCCAGCGGGCCCTGGCACAGATCGACGGTGAAGCCGGGCAGGTGGTTATCGACTCGCTGGCCGACATCGCGCCGGACCTGGCGCGCTACGTGATCGAGTTTGGTTTCGGCGACATCTATTCGCGCCCCGGGCTCGACCTGCGCTCGCGCGAGGTGGCCACCATTGCCGCGCTGACGGCCATGGGCAATGCCAGGCCGCAGCTCAAGGTCCATATCAATGCTGGCCTCAATGTCGGCCTGAGCCAGCAGGAGATCGTCGAGACCATCATGCAAATGGCTGTCTATGCCGGGTTTCCAGCCGCTCTCAACGGCATCTCTGCCGCCAGGGAGGTGTTCAGCGAGCGGCCGGTGGCCGCCTGATTGCTGAGGCACTGGTTTGCGGGCAGCGGCCGGTCTCGCGGGCTGAACTCAGGCGCTCAGCTCCTGGGTCGGTGCGGTGGGACTGGCCATTTCGAGCTGCCGGATCAACCGGGCAATCAGTGTCTGGGTCAGTTCGGCGCTCCGCACCGCATCGCCCAGCACTGTGGTGGTGTCGGCCGCTGGCGGGGCAGGGGTTTCAGATTGCGCTGGCGGCTCGGCACCGGTGCCGGGTTCCGCCATCTGTGGCTGCAACGCCTTTAGCCGGGCGGCGAGCTCGGGGTCCAGATCGGGGTCATTGAGCCAGACTGCCTTGGCCACATCGGCGAGGCGTCGACCGACCATGAGTTCGTCCCTGGTGATCACGCCGTCATCGGCGGCGCCGCGCAAGGCAACGAACATGTGCTGCGGCGCGGCCTCACCGGCATCAAGGCTCTGGGCCATGCGCAGCGTGCGTTCGGCGTCGAATTCGTCCTTGCTGAGCTTGCCGTCGCCGTCGACGTCCGCATGGGCGAAGAATTCGTCCACCGCGTTCTGGTCATCGGCCTGCCGGTTCGCACGATCGGCCTCGGCATATTCCTGGACGGACAGCAGGCCGGCCAGGGTCTCGGGCGCAAACTTGCCCGAGGACAGCTCGCCCACCGTCAATTGGCCGTCGCCATCGCCATCATTGGCGGCAATGATGGCGGCAGCCCGCTTGGCCGTGTCATCGCCCGACATGACGCCGGCGAGTTCGGTCGCGTTGACGAGCTGGTTCTGGTCCTGATCGGCTTTGCCGAACAGGCGCTGCATCAATCCTGCGCGGTACGTGCCGCCGATACCCTGTGCCGTCATGCCTGCCTCCGGTTCAAACTGTCGCCGAACGCAGATGCAATTGTCGTGCCAGACGGCGGCGGGTATTTCACCCGGAAATCCGGCGCTGCCAATGAGATAGCGCGTTTCGGTCGCGCCGCAGCTGGGCAGGAAATGCCGGGCCTGAGGCAAAAATCGCCGTCGAAGGCGTCGCCTCAGCCCTTGGTCACAAAACTCTCCAGCACCTTCTTGCGGCCGGCCTTTTCGAAATCAATCGTCAGCTTGTTGCCTTCGATGCCGGCGATGGCGCCATAGCCGAATTTGAGGTGGAAGACGCGTTCGCCGAAGTTAAAGGCGGATTTGTCGTTGCCGATATCGACCGAGCGGGCGACCAGATCGCCGTCGATGGTCATCGGCCCGGCGCTCCTGCGGCTGGCCTGCTGGGCACGGGCGCGTTGCCAGCCGGGCGTTTCGTAGACGCTCTCGAAGGGGTCTGCCTTGTTGAAGCGGCTGGCCGCGCCACCGCCGCCGCCATAGCCATAGCCGCCATAGGAGGAGCCGGTATCGGTGACCTCCACGGCGTCGGCGGGCAGCTCATCGAGGAAGCGGCTCGGCAGGGCCGATTGCCAGAGGCCGTGGATGCGGCGGTTCTGCGCCGCCGAGATGCGCACGCGCTTGCGGCCACGGGTGATGCCGACATAGGCGAGGCGCCGCTCTTCCTCGAGCCCGGCGCGGCCGCTTTCATCCATCGAACGCTGGCTGGGGAAGGTGCCTTCTTCCCAGCCGGGCAGGAAGACCGTGTCGAATTCCAGGCCCTTGGCACCGTGCAGCGTCATGATGGTGACGGCTTCGGCGGCGTCCGCATTGTCGCGGTCCATCACCAGCGAAATGTGTTCGAGGAAGCTGCCGAGGGTGTCGAACTCCTCCATGGCGCGGCTGAGTTCCTTGAGGTTTTCCTTGCGCCCCTGGGATTCCACCGATTTGTCGGCGCTCAGCATGTCGATGTAGCCGCTCTCCTCGAGGATCTGTTCGACAAGCTCGAAGGGGCGCAGGCTTTCGGCGCGGAAGGCCCAGCCGTCGAACTGGGCGACGAGGCTGCGCAGCGTCGTGCGCTGCTTGGGCTTGAGGTCCTCGGTTTCGACCAGCATGCGGATCGCCGAGAGCATCGGGACACCGGCCGCCCGGGCCGCGCCATGCAGCAGCTGGACCGTGGAATCGCCGAGGCCGCGCTTGGGGACGTTGATGATGCGGTCCAATGCCAGGTCGTCGGCCGGCTGGGCGACAAGGCGCAGATAGGCCAGGGCGTCGCGGATTTCCTTGCGCTCGTAAAAGCGCGGGCCGCCGATAACGCGGTAGTTGAGGCCCAGGGTGATGAAGCGCTCTTCGAACTCGCGCATCTGGAAGGAGGCCCGCACGAGAATGGCCATGGAGTTGAGGTTGTCGCCGTCGCGCTGGTACTGCTCGATCTGCTCGCCGATGCTGCGCGCTTCTTCCTCGCTGTCCCAGACCTGGGTGACGGCGACCGGCTCACCCTTTTCGGCGACATCGGTCTGCAGCGTCTTGCCCAGACGCCCCTCGTTGAAGGCGATGATGTTGGAGGCGGCCTTGAGGATATTGCCGGTCGAGCGGTAATTGCGCTCGAGCTTGATCACCTTGGCGCCGGGAAAGTCCTTCTCGAAGCGCAGGATGTTGTCGACTTCGGCGCCGCGCCAGCCATAGATCGACTGATCGTCGTCCCCGACGACGCAGATATTGGCCTCGGGCGCGGGCTTGCCCTGGGCCAGCAGCCGCAGCCAGAGATATTGGGCCGTGTTGCTGTCCTGGTATTCGTCCACCAGCATGTATTTGAACTTGTGGTGGTATTCCGCGAGCACATCGGGGTTTTCCTTGAACAGGCGGATGCATTCGAGCAGCAGGTCGCCGAAATCGACGGCGTTGAGGGATTTCAGCCGCGCCTGGTAGTCGGCATAGAGCTTGCCGCCCCGGCCATTGGCATAGCTGCCGCTGTCGGCCGGCGAGACGTCCCTGGGCAGCAGGCCCTTGTTCTTCCAGCCATCCATCATGGAGGCGAAAAGCTTGGCCGGCCAGCGCTTTTCGTCGATATTGTCGGCCTCGAGCAATTGCTTGATCAGCCGGATCTGGTCGTCGGTATCGAGGATGGTGAAGGAGCTGGTCAGGCCAACGAGCCCGGCATGAGCCCGCAGGATACGGGCGCCGATGGAGTGAAACGTGCCCATCCACGGCATGGATTCAAGGCGCGGCACCAGTCTTTCGATGCGCTCCTTCATTTCCCTTGCCGCCTTGTTGGTGAAGGTCACCGACAGGATCTGGGAGGGCCAGGCGCGGTTGGTATTGATGATATGGGCGATGCGGGTGGTCAGCACGCGCGTCTTGCCCGTGCCGGCGCCCGCCAGCACCAGGAGCGGCCCGTCAATGCTCACCACGGCGTCGCGCTGTTCGGCGTTCAGGCCCTGCAGGTAGTCGGGCACCTGCGGGCGCTTGAACTGGCTGGTGATGGCGCCTGCGGTGGGGCGTTCGGGGTGGTCTGCACCGGGCATTGATAGCCTTTCCATCGCTGCGCGCCGGTCCAGGCGCTGCAGCGCGGCGATTGACGAATCTTGATTTGTTCTCATGCGAATATAGGGATGGCGGAGCCCAATGTATAGAATGGGCCATCGTCACCAATCTGACATATTGCCGTCACGCAACTGTAGTGCGGTCTGCTTATGGCACCCCCTGAACGCATATGGGGGACTATCAATGTCTACAAGCAAACTGCTTCTCGCGCTGACCGCGACGCTGCTGGCGACGACGGCCAATGCCGGCGCTGCCGAGTATTTCAACCGCATTGCCAGCTTCCCGGTGGCGCAGAACGCGCCTGAGGCTGCCGCAACCTCCTCGGAGATCATCGCTGCCACCGAAGACGGCATGACGCTGATCTATTCCGATAGCCCCAATGGCGGCATCGGCTTTGTCGACATCAGCGATGCCAAGGCACCCAAGCCCGCCGGCTATCTGGCGCTGCAGGGCGAGCCGACTTCGGTCACCATCATCGGCGCCAAGGCCTATGTCGGCGTCAATACCTCAGAGAGCTATACCAATCCATCGGGCAAGCTGGTCGTCGTCGATATCGCCGGCCAGTCGGTCGACGCCGAATATGATCTGGGCGGTCAGCCGGATTCGGTGGCCCACAATGATGCGGGGACGCTGGTGGCGATCGCCATCGAAAACGAACGCGACGAAGAAGCCGGCGATGGCGGCCTGCCGCAGATGCCGGCCGGCTTCGTGGTGGTGTTCGATGTTGCCGCCAAGACGCTCAAGACCGTTGACGTCACCGGTCTGGCCGCCATTGGCGCCGAAGATCCCGAGCCCGAATTCGTCGACTTCAACGGCAAGGACGAAATCGCCCTGACGATGCAGGAGAACAACCACATCGTCATCATCGACGGCAAGACCGCCAGCGTGGTGGCCAATTTCCCCGCCGGGGCGGTCAGCACGCAGAACGTCGATACCAAGAAGGATGGCGCCTACAGGTTTACCGGCTCGCAGGCCGATCTGCCGCGCGAACCCGATGCGATCAAGTGGCTGGACGATGATCGCTTTGTCATCGCCAATGAAGGCGACTGGAACGGCGGCACGCGCAGCTTCTCCATCCTGAACCGGGCAGGCGAGGTGCTGTTCGACAGTGCCGCCCAGCTTGACCAATATGCTGCCCAGCTCGGTCACTATCCGGACAAGCGCAACAAGAAGGGTGTCGAGCCCGAGGGCCTGGAAGTCGCGACGTTCGGCGACAGCACGTATATCTTCGTCACCGAAGAGCGCTCGTCGCTGATCGCCGTCTACAAGGACACCGGTGCCGAGCCGGAATTCGTGCAGGCGCTGCCCTCGGGCATTTCGCCGGAAGGTCTGGTTGCCATTCCATCGCGCAACCTGCTGGCCACCGCCAATGAGACCGATCTGCGCGAAGATGGCGGCGTCGGCTCGCACGTCATGCTCTATGAACTCAGCGAAGGCGAAGCAGCCTATCCCCAGCTGATCGCCGATCTTGACGCCGAGGGCCTGCCGATCGGCTGGTCGGCGATCTCGGGCGCTGTCGGCGATGCCGAAAAGCCCGGCATGCTCTATGCCGTCAGCGACAGCTTCGTCAGCGCCGAGCCGAGCATCTACACTATCGACGCAACCTCCATGCCGGCCCGTATCACCGGCAAGATGGTGGTCACGCGCAATGGCGATGCCGCACAGAAACTCGACCTCGAGGGTATCACGCTCGATGGCGAGGGCGGCTTCTGGCTGGCAAATGAAGGCGATGCCGCCAAGCTGGTGCCCCATGCCCTGCTGCATGTGGATGCCGAGGGCGCCATCATCGGCGAAGTCGGGTTGCCCGTTGAGCTGCTGGCCGGCCAGACCCGCTTCGGGACCGAGGGCGTCGCTGCCGTCGGTACCGGCGAGGACCAGGTTCTCTGGGTCGCCATGCAGCGCGAGTGGGGCGATGACGACAAGGGCTTTGTCAAGCTGCTCGCCTATACGCCGGCGCTCAAGAGCTGGGGCGCGGTGCGTTACCCGCTGGAAGCCGCGCCCGAAGGCGGCTGGGTTGGCCTCAGCGAAATCACCGTCCATGGCGACTATGCCTATATCGTGGAGCGCGACAACCAGATCGGCGACAAGGCCGGCCTCAAGGCGATCTACCGCGTCAAGCTCAGCGACATGATTGCCGCGCCGCTCGATGGCGAACTGCCGGTGGTCAGCAAGGAACTGGTGCGTGATCTGCTGCCAGACCTCAAGTCGGCCAATGGCTATGTGCTCGACAAGGTCGAGAGCTTTGCCGTCGACGCAGCGGGCAACGGCTTTGTGATTACCGACAATGACGGTGTCGACGACAGCTCGGGCGAGACCATGTTCTGGTCGA
>TARA_R110002124_G_scaffold135152_3_pt1 | contig 16433 bp, 14 predicted proteins | sample TARA_R110002124 | Tara Oceans TARA_R110002124 (sample SAMEA4397445) | marine metagenome | biome: Polar Biome; feature: [SRF] surface water layer (ENVO:00010504); material: water (ENVO:00002006), including particulate matter (ENVO:01000060) such as... | depth 5 m | reverse complement strand
GTAGCCAAAGCTTTTCAGGCTGGACATGACAAAGCTCAGTATTTGTTGAATCACTCAACAGGTACATATCATCCAACAGCCCAATTGCTAATGGAAAATGTGATTGTAAAACGACTTAAGGCCCTTGCCAGTCAAAATAACTTATATGACGAAAATGCAAATTTTGCTTACTGCACAGCAGTTGATGAATTACCTTATGAGCTTACACAGAAACAAACTGAAGCTGTAACTACATGCTTAGACAACTCAATAAGCTGCATTACCGGAGGTGCAGGAACAGGAAAAACGACTGTGCTTAGGACCGCGTTGCGTGCATATCACACAATGGGTTTTCAGATACATGCGGTTGCTTTGAGTGGTCGTGCTGCAATGAGATTGCATGAATCTATTGGTTTTCACACTTCAACAATTGCTAAGTTATTAAGAGATGAGCCTATTGATGCTGATCAGCATAAACATCTGCTCGTTATCGATGAAGCCAGCATGATTGATTTACCAACCATGTACCGCTTGGTAAATCACATTCACCCGTCTATTCGCATTATCTTCACTGGCGATCCTGATCAACTTCCACCAATTGGTTGCGGTAAAGTTTTAGCCGATATTGTCTCCTCTAAGGCAATCGCAAACACAATGCTCGACATCGTGAAACGTCAGGAAAAAACAACGGGTATCCCTGAGTATTCAAAGCTAATTAACCAAGGAAAAGTACCCAATCTACTCTCAACAGGCGCAATTCATTTTCACGAAACCAACAAGCAACAAATAGCTCAAGTCTGCTGTGAATTGTATCAACAATCACCTCAGAACAGTCGTGTCATGGCACCAACAAAAGCACTGGTTGCTGACATTAATAAACTCATTCAAGAGTCTATTAATCACAATGGCTGTCTGCTTGAGTTTAAAATTAATGGTGAACTGTTTTTTCAAAACCTGCGCCTTAACGACACCATATTATTTACTCAAAATATCTATGACAAAGGCATTCAGAATGGATCGCTAGGTGTCCTCACCAGTGTCGAGTCATCTGGAGAGAGTTATGGTGAAGTAACGCTTGATACAGGCGATAAGATTGAAGTAACTCAAGCCGTGCTGGATTGTATGGAGTTGGGTTACGCAATAACGCTTCACAAAGCTCAAGGTTCGCAGTTCCCGCGCATTATCATCGCGTTGCTGAAAGGTAGAATAGTTGACAGAGCATGGTTATATACTGCTATTACTAGGGCGGAAACAGAAATCCATATCGTTGGTACAGAAGCGGATTTCAGAGCGATTACAGAAGCACCGAGCCATTCACATCGTCGAAATAGCTATCTTGTTGAGCTTTTAAAAGGATCAAAATAAAACTTCGACTATTTGAAGTGATTGCGACTGCTAGTAATAAATCTTGTTGTAGCACGAAGTATTATTCTTTTTGTACTAGCAGTCTCTCGATGTGAGAGGTTCTTGAAGTTGCGTTACCATTAAATTGTTAATTATTCGTTAAAAATGCACAACTACCTTCCCTGTGAGAACAAAGTCTTCATTCATAATTTGGTCTATCAACAAATCCTTCCTGTGTATTGAAAGAGGTAATTACGGGAAAATGGAAAGAGGTTACGTCAACATCAAACTGGAAACTCTATACAAAATAATTAATGCACTTGACTGTGAGTTTGATGAAATTCTACCAGCCAAACTCAAGTATAAAATACAATTAGATTAGTGCTTATACTTAAAGTGGGCCTCATCAAGTTATACCTATAACGCAGATTTTGCTATTAAACTCATCAGATTATTAACTAAGGTTATAATGGAGCTTATAAGAAAAGGTTCCAAAGCCATATTGTTTAATCAACTCAGCAACACTGGGTAAATGAGTTTGTAGTACATATGCTGCTCTTAAGCGTTTATCATCAATGATGCGAGTGTCATCCATACCCTCATATTCAATCAATGCGCTTTTTATGTCTGCAAACGAGTAAAGTGCTAACCCAATTGAAAAATAAGGTCCTGCAAACTCATAAATCTGGGTCTTTGTGCCGGATGCAATTACGTACGTAACACCTTCTCCAGTAGCAAAGTACTCAGAAATACCAACGTATTTAGCATCCATAGCACCACCGTTTAAGTCAGTTGTCATGAAGTTAAGTTTCCTATCATTAATTCACAGCATTGTTCGTAATTTCAAGTTGATGAGTCATTAATCATTAAGCTAGATATGTGCTCATTTAACTTGGAATTGGACAAAAACACGTTAGTTCTTATGCTCTAAATGTGACTTCTGGTATTAGAAAAAGTATCTTATTCTATTTGAATAACCTAATTTCTCGACCCTTTATCTACTTATAGCCAAAAGCTGAAAAATCGATTCACAACGGAGAGAGGCTTACCTTATGGGTGTCCATAGATGTTCTTTAGGTGGCATCTGGCAATGAATACCACATATATGACAGTAATAGCTCACACCCCATGTGACTGCTTTTTGGCGCAAAACCAGGTATTGTCTATCTATGGTGATTGGATGATTTTTCAACATCTTATTCACTTATCATTGTTAAGGCTGGTACTTGGGTAATAAATCTAGATATATGATGATGTTTTTCACTGCCCCAAGGCATCACCCTATACTGCGGGTAACTAATGTATAGCCATCTTTTTGCTCGTGTTACTGCGACAAAAGCGTTGTTTGTCTCTTCGTTTAAGTCTTTTTGACTAGTTGCTCGATAGTCAGGAAAAACGCCGTCACACATACCAATTAGAAAAACGATATCTTTCTCTAATCCTTTCATAGTGTGTACTGTACTGAGTGTTAAACCTTTACCTTGTGTAGCAGAGTCGAGTTTTCCTAATGTCATAGCATTTCTAAACGACTTCAAGCTAGAACCTAAGCCTCTAGCTTTAAAAACAGTCCATCTTTTCTGGAATTCATCAAGCTCTTGAACACTAATGACTAACTCGATTTGCTCTTTGTCAGTAAGCTTAAGAGATTCATATTCAGCAAGCTTATCCTTAAGTGTCTTGCAGAACTTACGAATGTTGGGTTGTTCTATATCTATTGTATTGATTTCTTGCAAAAGAAAAGCTTGAGCGTTCGGTAATGGTAAGTCTGATGATGCAACCGCTTGTGACCAAGTATGTAGAAGACTATCGTCATTCCATTGAGTTGGCTGTTGCACTTTAAGCAAAGAACACAGTTTTTTACCATCGATCCAATCTTTAGGATTTAGCTTCAAACGAATTGCATAATCTAGTACTCGACCAAATAAAGAGTCTGGCTCAGCTTGTCGTTCACCTTTGTTAAAGTGATATACGATGTTGCCTTCATCAAGTTTTTCTTTTAACTTATTGAATACAAATTTATTTCTTCCAATCACAACCATTTTATCTAGAGAGATTTGACCTTCTATTTCTTCATGCTCTTTAGCGGCTAACAGTGCTGTGATACCTCTAATTACCCAGTTTGCCTCTACTTCTTCGTTGAGGCATGGTTGAATTTTTGCACAACCATCAAATGCTGCTTCATGGTTTATTTGAGAGTTAGGCTTGATTACATTAGCCAGGTTTATTACGGCTTTACTACTACGATAATTTTCTCTTAACGTGAATGGTTTTGGCTCAAAATCATTGAAAAAATCTTTTTCGAAGTAATCTTTTGATCCATTAAAACCATAAATCATCTGATTAGGATCACCTACCATCAATATACTCTTTATCCGTTCCCCGCAGAAAACTTTGATTAGTTCATATTGTGCTTTATTGAGGTCTTGGGCTTCATCAACACATACGTGTTTATACATAACTTGATATGTTCGAGCGATGCTAGCGTGTTCATTCAAAATTCTATACGCTAAAAACAAAATATCATTAAAATCTATGCCACCACTGCTTAACAAAGCTTCTTGGTAGTCTTGATAGATATCGTAAAACCTTGGTTCATTAGGAAATCTTTCTTCGATTTCTAAACGTTCCGTTAGTAGCTCTCGTTTGATTTCGGCAAAAGCATCCATGTAACCTTGCATGACCTGGTTCCGCTTGCGCTTTTCAGTGGGGTCATTTATGTTTAGGTATTCATCTACATCAATATTGCTATCTCTTAATGATTGTAGAAATAACTCCATTCTGTCTTGATCACGTTCATAGATATGTAAGTCATTCGATAAACCAATAGTATGCCCATAACTCTCTATGATGCTTTGAGCAACAGAGTGAATTGTAGCTACCCAAGTACGCTCTTCTACTCCATCAAAATCAGCTAAACGATCTTGCATTTCTTGAGCGGCTTTATTGGTAAAAGTAAGTGCTAATATCTTGTCTTTTTTTGTATTATTAAGAATGTACCTAATTCTTTCGGTTAATACTCTTGTTTTACCTGAACCAGCAGAAGCAAGAATCTGTATTGGTAATTGAAGATCAAATTCTACAATCTCTTGTTGATTATCGGATAAAGAAATCATATTCCTACTCCTGCTTTAATTTTTTCGAATAACTCGATAATTTTTGGCGGCAATGCTTCTGGCTGAAGTGTGCTCAAATGGTCTGCAACAACTTTAGCATATTTCGTTTTGTCAGAATCAAGGATTTCTAAGATTGCTTTTTGATAACCAGCTTCTCCAGAATAATCATATATACCAGTCTCATAAATAGGCTGATGACAGGTTTCACATGGTGGTTGATCCGATATCATTGCTTTAGTCTGCTGTCCTTGTTTTTTTGCAATGTAAGTTGATATTCGAGTAGTACCATCATGAGCTTTAATTGCTGCTTCGACTTCTGCTTGAAATCCGTTATTTAACAAGTACCCCTCAAAGTCTGTACCTTCTAATATTGTTATATTTGGTGCAGCAGTAATATCGGTTTTACCAAACAAGGAACTATAGACCTTACTTAAACCATTTATTGGTTTTTCCTCCCCATCAGAAAAAACAAATACAGGTATATTAAAGTCTCTGGCAAAGGTCAGGTATGGCTTATATTTAGAACCTGAGCCTCCAACCCCTATGAAATTAATCCCCAAAATAAAAGGAGCTTGATTGAAGTATCGTTCAAAAAGTAGCGGAAGTGCTTGGGCTTCTGTTTCCCCTTCAGATAAAACTATAGCGGAAGAAAAGAGCAGTTCACCTTTAGAGTGAATGACCTCACGATGGATTTTTCTTAAGTCTTCAGGTCCCAAGCCTTCGTTTAGTGAAAACACATGAGAGCCTTGTCCATTAATTTTAGTTATTACTCTTAGATCTTGTTGATTCGCTAATGCTGCTAAATAAGGTGAATGGGAACTAATTATGGTCTGACCTTTAATGTCTGTTAGTTGTTTGTACAGTGTTCTTTGAGCATTTGGATGCAGATGTGCTTCAGGCTCTTCAGCAGCGACTATCGGGAAAAAACATTCCTCTTCATCGGTATGTTTCTTCTCTAACATGTCAATAAATGCTTTAACAGTCAGCATTGAAGCCCAGCTTCTGGTTCCCATTCCATGATATTCCATAGAAAAAGAGTTTGTTGCATCTTCACCGAAATGGATTGAAAACCGCTTTGATAAATCTCTGATTTTTTTGGGGAATGGGGTTATATCCGCTTGCCCTTGTCCATCAAATGATTGACTCAATGAATCAAGGTGCATTTTTAATTGACTTAAGATAGCGCTCTTTTCTACTGCACTTTCATTGAGTTCCGCTATTAATTCTTCAAGTGCTTCTTTATCATCACTTTCGAAACTGATATCAGATAACACTTTGCCTATGTAAGAAGTTTTTTCACGTAATTCCTGATGAATGTCTCTCTGAGCATCTATGGCTATGAATGGTATCGCGTCAATTCGCTTGGTAAGTTTTTTATTTATGGTCTCTGTATCGTCAGTCCAGCTTTCGAATTCAGACCAACGAGATAACGGATAGCGAGTAACTTTATAGCCACCCTTTATACTATCTTTTTCACAGAGGGTTCTTATTCCTACGAAGTCATTACCTTCAAGATCTGCTTGTCTCAGCTCTCCAAACACTTCAACCCATTCATCTGAAAAAATATCTACTCGTTTACCTGCTCCATCTACAGGAACGATTGAAATATCTATAATAATTTCTGAACGGATATCATCATTACTATCAATATAAAAATCTTCATCAGTCAAATGTCTTGAATAGTCACCTAACGCAAGCTGCAACGCTTTTATGATAGATGTTTTACCTGCATTGTTTTGACCAATAAGAACAGTAACTTTTGGCAAAGATATCTCTAAGTTGGAGATTCCTCTAAACCCTGAAATTCTTACAGTATTAATTAATATTGACACCTAAGTAACCTTCTAATGTACAAACAAAAACAGTTCATTTGGCAGTCTACTACTATTATTCGATAATGTTCAATTCTGTTCTGTAATGCTTGAAAAAGAATAGCCAGTTTTTGGGTGACTTTACAATTATTGACAGAATTCCAAGTTAACAACTTTAGGCCTGTGAGTATGTGCCAGTGTCCGTTCCCACAAGCGACTGATGGTCAATTATCAGGACACCCACAACAAAAAGATTAAAATTTGAATAAGCAATGAGGTCGGTTGTGTTCACTTCTCCCACTGGCCTGCTAATTTCCCAACTATCTCACACAATCTTGCTTCTATTGATTTCAGTTCCATGTTCGATTTGCTGGGGTCTTGTCTTTTGCTTTTCACATTAGCAGAGATAAGGCAAACACAGAAAAACAAAACATGATTGAGTAATTGCCCTAACGCGCTTTGGGGCATAATTGATTTAGTCCCCTAATCCGGTTTTGGACAAAAAAGAGTTAAAGCTGTTATAAAAAGGAGAGCACTAATGATCAATCCTAAACTTGAAGCAGCTAAAACCGAGTTAAATTACAAATTCCCGCTCGATTATAGCTGTCTAAAGCATAGTATTACGTCGTTATCAAATTACACGAATGCAGCAAGAGGATCCGCAGTTTCCATTACAGTAACTAAATCAGCTTTGGGTGGATAAATCAGCTCATTTGTAATAGAAATCTTAACCTCTTTAGCTTTTTCACGAACTAACTTAACTTTTTGTTCCCAACCTTCTGTAAATACAGCCCCCCAAGAACCTAGGTCTAAACACGTTACATAATTCTCTTGTCTATACGGTAAAGGCTCTACATTCAGTACACTGGCGGCTACATTATTACCCGCAAACTTGCCCATTAAAATAGCATGCTGACAGCTCATTAATGCATAGTTACCTTTATCATCGGAAGCTACATATGCGACATCACCAGTGGCGTAAACATTATAAATCCCTTTAACTTGCAGTAAAGGATCCACCACTAAACGCCCATGAGGCCCTTTGTTACTAGAAAGTAAACTGGTTAAAGTATTAGCTTGTACCCCCGCGGTCCAAATTACGGTTTCAGACTCAATAAGTTCACCATTGCTGAGTAATACGCCATCGGCGTTAATTTCACTGATGTCGGCGTTAAGCATCCAAGTAATACCCAACTCATTGCTGGCTTGCTTTATGACAGTCTGTAATTCTTCACTGTAATTAGAGCCTATCTGACCACCACGTTCGACAACGATAACGTGAATTGGACTGTCATCACTAAATTGAGATCGTAATCGTGATGGTAATTCTGTAGCAAGTTCAATACCTGTAAAACCGCCACCACAAACAACAACTGTATTGCGAGCAACCGAATAAGGTTTGCTCGGTAAAGTATTGAGATGTTCTTCTAAAATGCTTGCGCTATCTAGTTGATCAATATCAAAAGCAAACTCATCTACGCCAACCGCTAAGTTTTTGTTCAAGCTAGACCCAGAGGCAAGAACTAATTTATCGTAAGATTTTACTGCTTCAACTCCTTTCTCATCAATATAATTGACGGTCTGCACCTCTGTGGATATAGCCACAACCTTGGCGCTAATGAATTGTATATCCATCAAGTTAAATATTGGCATTAAAGGTGAAACTAATGTTTTCACTTTTGATTCATAAAAACGAGGACGAACACGCAACTCCGCTTTGGGTGATAAAACCGTAACTGTAATCTTGTCGCTACCCTGTATTCTAATTAATCTTGCAGCACTCAACGCTGCCCACATACCTGCAAATCCACTTCCAATGATTACAATATCTTTTCTCATATAAATTTCCTATTGATGTACTTATTGATTGAGGAAAGCTTATATCAAAAAATAAACTGCGACAACTTTATTCGCAGTTTATTTTATTTTAAATTTCTAGTATTCTAAATGGCATAATAAGATAAATTTTTCAGAAATTACTAAAGGAACTATATGGCTTTTTACAGTTCAGGCGTGGAATACGGTATTCACTGTTTAGTCAACATGCTTGATGAGCGCGGAGAGTCACGAGTAATGACAGTTCGCGAGGCAGCTAAATTACAAGGGGTCCCATACGATTATTTAGGTAAAATATTTACCCAATTCTCAAAAGCTGGATTAGTTGAAAGTTCAGAAGGCCGCAAAGGAGGTTATAAATTAGCTAAGCCAGCTTCAGATATTAAGATTCTCGATATTACACGCGCAATTGATGGTGAAAAGTCCATTTTTGATTGCAAGGAAATACGACAACGAATGGATGTTTTCACTGAAGGAGTTCCTAGCTGGGCATGTGAGGAGTTGTGTGGCATTCATGCCGTCATGCTAAAGGCTCAAGAGAAAATGGAACAAGAATTAGCACAACACTCTATCTTAGACCTTGTTAAGCAGATGCATACTAAATCCCATGATACTTTCAATATTGAAGTAAAAGAGTGGTTTGATAAACAAAGAAATTAGATTGCAATTATGTCGAAGCGTATGAAAATTTCATTAATGAATTTTTGTGATACCACACTTTTCAAAGCTTGGCATTTACTTGTTCCAATGCCTCTTCACTGTAGCGATTCCAAAGCCTAATGCTTCTGCCGTTTTAGATTGTGATAAGCCCTCTGCTTTTTTTGCTTGTACAGACAGAGTTGTTGAATGAGCTTCTGGCCGACCCAGTTTTTTGCCTTGAGCTTTAGCTCGTTCCAGTCCTTCTTTTGTTCGCTCTCTAATCCGGTTACGCTCGAATTCAGCAAAGGCTGAGAACATTTGCAGCATAAGCTTACCCTCAGCACTTGATAGGTCTGCTACGGGGAGATCAAGGCATGCAACCTTGATACCTTTATCTGTAAGCAGGTTAATTGTGTTTTGTACGTCAATGTTGTCTCGGCCTAAACGGTCTAGTTTTAAGACCACCAGCATATCACCACTTTCCATCTGGTGATTGATGAGCATCTTGAACTTTTCACGCTTCATTGCCTCAACAGAACCAGAAACCGTTTCACTGATAGTCCGAGCATGATTCACCTCATACCCTTTCTGCCTAATAGCAATAATTTGATTCTCGGTTGTTTGCTCAGTTGTTGAAACGCGACAATAGGAAAAGATACGCATTGGCCACTCACTTTTGTAGAAGGTATCAAATATAGGGGTATCATATAATTGAAGTATCATTAAGGCTACACCCTAAATTTATGATACCGATAATAGATAGAAAAAGCTGGTAGCAATATACGAATGTTTATTGATACCAGCAAAAGGGTTGGTAAAATCTAACCATCCTGCATGACATTGTATTACTTATTGAGATGTAGATAACCTTCGCTACGTGCACAGGGCAATTATTGGGGGGAGCTGGCTCACTATAAGATTCGCGTGAGCTGTGGTGAAATGACACATTACTCCCATTACTTACATAAGCAAATGTATGTCAAACTGTCATGAACAAGGTATGAATGAGCTTTTACTCTAAATGATAAAGGGGCAAAAATGAGTTTATATAAATGTAAACAACAAGATAGATATATAAGCGCAGCAGACAACGTCATATCTATTAAAATTTCGTACTAGGACAACGACTATCGACAACTTGGTTAGCATTACCTTGAAGCTTTTTAATTCGCTTGGAACGCTTACACTCCCACTTCGAAACAGGGTATTGCTTGTCCCAAGCTTGCATTAATTGGCTTTGTTGTTTACTCATCTTATATTTCGGATAAGTCATTTCCATGTACATATACGTCCGAGCTATTGACCCTCTAGCAATTTCAGGCGGTTGAGCTTTTCGACTATCGATACGCATATTGCAACTGCCAAAGTCTGATTTAACCTCTTTTGACAACATTACGAAATTATAATTGCTTCTTAAAGCATTCACAGCACCTATAGCAGGGAAAAGGTTATGCATATCTGCTTGCATATACCGATACTCTTTATTCAGCTTCTCGGCGCATTTACGGCCTTTAAATGACTTACCTTTGCTATCAACACAATAGGCATGTCCGTCACGCCATTCACTAAATGCACGGCCAAAGTTTTCTGCCGGAACAACGTGTTCCCATTCAACCTTTTTAGCTCGTTTTAAATGAGTTGTTGTCACAAAACCTTCAGGTGCTTGTATGTATTTTTTAGTATCAAAATTAGCACCGCAGTAAATAGTCACTCTATGGTCTTTGTATACCTGCCGTTCAAGCATCTTTTTGGCTTTATTGAATGAATCGTTAGATGTATTGCCTTCTGCAACGGCTGCAAAGCTAAAAAGTAGAAATGTCAGAGGAAGTATAATCTTAGAAATAGTCATAAATAAATATCTTACAAATAGAGTAGCTAGATAATGCCTTACTTTTAATAGTTATACAAAACAGATGGATAACTTGACTCATTTCTGGACAGAAACGTTTTAGAAAGTTAGTTCTTAAATAAGGTTTTGTAATGAAATGTCTACGCAAGTGGCCAGCTTTACTCCGTCACTGAAGTTGTCTAAATAATTTATATACACATCTAAAATGAGTATGCTCCTTCAATTTTCACGTATCAAAGTACCTAACCGATTGTCATTGTTGACAATCGGTCCTTGATTAAAAAATATACGCCCCCATATATGTTGAAATGCAATTAATTTTTGGAAGCATGCTATGGATTCAAATAAATCGAATGCGAAGTCAAAAAAGGTAAGAATTCTTGCTTTAAACGGGGGAGGTGTTAGAGGACTGTTCACGATAAGCGTGCTTGCCGAACTAGAAAACGTAATAGAACAAAAGACAGGTCAAACAGATGTCAGAATAGGTAATTACTTTGATTTGATCACTGGGGCGTCAATTGGTGGAATTCTTGCTTTGGGTCTTGCTGAAGGTAAATCCGCTCGCGAACTCAAAGATGTGTTTTTTACAGAAAGCAGTAAGATATTTCCTATACACAGCTTCGCCGATGGCGCTAGAAAGTTTTTTAGAAAAATTATAGCGCCAACTTATAAAAGTGACCCATTAAGAAAAGCCATTGTTGCAATGATTGGAGATGAAATTACCTTCAATGATCTTGCTAGGCGAGTGATGATTCCTTCAATAAATTTGTCAACAGGAAAGCCTCAGTTTTTTAAAACTCCGCATAACCCTGATTTTACCAGAGATGGAACTATACGCCTCATCGATGCAGCCATGGCAACCTCAGCTGCTCCAACCTATTTTGCGCCACATTATATTGAAGATTTAGGCTTCAGATTTATAGATGGTGGCCTTGTAGCCAATAACCCAAGTTTCATAGCTTTGCATGAAGTTTTTGGTGATATGAAATTGGATTTTCCACACGCAAATTACGAAGATATTCACATATTGAATATTGGTACGATGGGCGAAGAATATGCAGTAAGTCCAAATTTATTGAGCTCTAAGTCTTTCTGGAAAGGCGGGTATCTTGGACTGTGGGGGATGGGAGAAAGGTTAGTGTTAAGCACTATGGCTGCAAACCAAATTTTGCATCAAAACATGCTTAAACGAGAATTGGCTATTTATAGTGCATCGAGTAACTATATCAAGCTTGATAGTCAGGTACCAAATGAAGCTGCGAGTGATATTACTTTAGATAATTCTAGTCCAAGTTCTCTTGCTGATCTTGCTGGAAGAGGAAAGCAACTTGTTTCAGAAGAATACGCAAAAAATGGTGCATTAAGAGACTTCTTTAATGAGCCAGCAGCACTTTTTAAACCATTAGTAACTAGTGTCGATAGACCATATTCGGAGAAAAAAATATGAAGTGGAGTTTACATACATACTACATGGGCCGTGATGATAGCTTATTAAAAAAATTGGAACTAACAGACAGTGAAAAGAATAAGCTGAAAAGATTGCGAGCCCATGTTCGTAAGCGCATTAGAGAAGTGTTTGATGAAGCCATAGAAGTAGCAATCAATTTAAAAAAATCAGAGTCAGAAGAAGATGTTAAAGGCCGATTGAAATCAACAAGAATAAGCCACTTATCCACAGCAGAACAGAAAACTGTAGCACGCTTAATATACGAGATGGAAGATGATGTTAGAGATGGGTTTATAAAACTAAAGCCTAGGTTTTGGACTCAAGGTAGCTTCCAATACGACACGTTAAATAAGCCCTTTCAGCCCTGTCAAGAGATGGATATAGATGATGGTACATATTTGCCAATGACTGTTTTTGAAAACCCCAAAATTGGCCATAAACTGCTAACACTTTTAGTTGATACTTCTTTGAAGTCCTTAGTCGCTGATAACCCTGGCTGGGAATTTGAAAGTAAGCGAACTTGTGCTCGTATCAAAATCGCAGAAGAAAATACGCACATTGACGTTCCTATGTATGCCATTCCTGATGAGGGTTTTATTACCAAAGACCGTAGCCTAGGTCTTGAGTCAGTCAGTAATATGTATGAATCGTTAGATCTTGTTAAGAAGGCTACAGACTCTGATGACGTGATGTTCGAGCGATTAGATTCAAAAACCGTTAACTTAGCCTTAAGAGATGAAGGTCCTGGTACGCACAAGTGGATGAACAGCGATCCTAAAATTGTTGAAGATTGGTTTAATGATGCTTGTAAAAAGATTGGTTCTCATGTTCGCCCCGTATGTCGATTTATGAAAGCTTGGCGTGATGCTCAGTGGGATGTAGGTGGTCCAAGTTCAATTAGTTTGATGGCGGCAACCGTTGAAATTCTGAGCAAGCATTCAGTCAATCCCAAAGACATGGGGGACATCATGAAAGTAGTTGCTAAGAATTTTGCATTTGAATTTAAGAGCGGTGTAGAGAGCCCTGATGATACAGATGATCGACCGTTATTCCCCGCACAGATAGAACATGAAGACTTTCACAAAGGTATTGTCGCTAAATTAGAGCAGTTGCCTGCATCTTTACAAAATGCTGAAAATGCACCGACAAAGCAAGATGCATTATCAATACTATCTAGTATATTTGGGAATCGTGTATCAGATGCAAACTTGATAAAAATTATTGCTGCAGCCCCCGCATTTAATGCTGAGCCTGCACAAAGCACTTCTCCGGCGCAGATAAGCCCCTCTATGGTTAGTGGTTAACTAGAATGATAGATGTACATCAATTGATGCTGCAAGTAGGATTTCGTTACACCTTGTCAAAAAGGCTACCTGTAGTATCTATTCTCTACAGAGAAAATTCAGGAAAGGGATATTATACAAAAGATTATGATACACCTGGGGGCGTCTTTTCTACCATATTGATTGTCCCAAATGATCCACATGTAGAGCTTCCAACGGTATATTGTTATCTAGTTCCTTCTTCGTATGAAGGTAGGCTAATTCCTCACATTTCACATGATGGATATCTTTGCTATGTCGAGCAGAAAGAAGCTGATTGGAATCCTAATGATCTTCCTAGCTTGTATAACGAGATAGATTGTCAGATTCAACGAACTCTCAACAATGCTGTCATATCTATGAATGACAACGATGTTGGAGACATAGAGCTACAAAATGAGTTTGTATCGTACTGGGAGTCACAAGGGTCATTATATCTGTTAGCGGATTGCAGTAGGAAAGTCAGTTTTACAACTGTTATGCTCGAACCTGCTAATGATACAGGCAGCAGCTATTGTGAGTTTGTTACAACGGAAGACACAAAAGGTACTAATGAAGATCTAACTAAGTGGTTAACTCAACGTAAATTAAAATTGAGTGTTAATCATTCTGATATTTCTACACACTATATTAGGGTTAACCCTACTCGCTTGTCTGGTATCAATTGGCCACCTACTAGCTTAAAAGACCTATTTTTATGGCTTAAACAAGTAGATTCTAATGCTCGAAGCCATCTAGCTAATAGCCTTTATCGTTCTGTAAAAAAACGAAACATCTTACTTCTTGATATAGTAAATCAAGATCCGATTGCAGTGTCCTTGGAAATGAATACAGCAAGACTGAGTAATCGAACGGTATCTAAAAGATCTACAAAGAAAGATAAGGCTGGATCTGTTTTAAATAGAGTTGCGATTTTATCAAGTAAGCACTCTTGTGAATCGTTCAAGCGATTTAGCGTAACAAAAGCTGATAAGAAAACGCTACAGAGTAGAAATAGAGCTGCGCATGGTGATTTATCGGGTAAAAAAATTGCTCTAGTTGGCTGTGGAACTATCGGGGGATATTTAGCTCATCTATTACTAAGGAATGGTGCTGGAAGCGGTATAGGTTATCTTCACCTATATGATCATGATGAATTTAAGCCTCATAATTTCTCTCGGCATTCACTTAAAGCAAATGATTTTGGCAAAAATAAGGCTGAGGCGTTGGTTGACACTTTGATGGACTCTATCTACGTCACCAAAAACATACGAGGTTTTGGTGACCGGTTCCCCATCAATGAGTCATCGTTGGTACTATACGATCTCGTGATAGATGCGACTGGCCGCGCACCAATATCTAAACGGTTAGCGTATGTTGTTAGACAAATGAGAGACAATGAGCGTCCTCTGATAATCCATGCATTTAACGATGGTAATGGTCGAGCAGCAAAAGTCTTTGTTGACGATGGACGTAGTTGTTATGGCTGCATGAATGTAGATAGCTCTGTTCATCAAGGATCAAAAGATAATGCCAATATGGATTTACGTTTTGTGGACATAGACCAAGCAGCTGAGCGTTTTGTAAGTTGCGGGAGTACGTACACAACATATGATGCAGCAGTCAGTCATATAACGGCTGCTATAGCGCAAGAAGCCGCATTAAATACCTTAAAACCATGCTTACCTTGGTCATATAGTGAATTTATGCTTGATGAACGTTATAGAACAGGTAAGCGACGGATTTTGGAAAAACAGTCAAGATGTGCAATTTGTAATGATGAATAATGAAGAAATAGTATTTAGGGATAAAAGCGGCCAGCTAGTCGTAATAGAACCAATAGTTGTTGGTAAACTATTATCGTACCGACAAATGAAGCCTCTAGCAGCAGAAGCAGGTGGAGTGCTTATAGGAGAAAGACGTGGGGGACATATTGTCATCTGTGATATTTCTGAGCCCGGACCAGGAGATCACCAAACAAGGTATTGCGTGAATCGTAAAGGCCCGCATCACCAGCAAAAGGTCATGACTGCATTTAAAAGCTCTAATGGGCATTTTCAATATATTGGTGAGTGGCATACGCATCCAGAGGATATACCTTCTCCGTCATCAATAGATGTTAATTCTTGGAGAGGTTCCATACATACGCCTCATTCTATGGTTGTTATGATCATAGGTAGACGAAATATTTGGATAGGAACTATTTTTCGCAAAGTGATAACTGTATTCAAAGTTATAAATTGATCATTGGTGACATTGTATTAATGACTTTCTTACAAAAAATTCAGTCTATAAATGGTAAGTGTTTAAATCTATAGACTTTCTTAAGCATCACTATATTTTGGTTAACTCGATTTTGCCAGGCTTGTCAACACATTGTCCTGTTGACAAGCAATGGGGCATGAATCATTTATGCTCCGTGGCACATTTTTGGACAAAAGCAAGTTACGAAGTTCCGACAACGCTAAATTTTCAGATAGATTTTTCTATGTGAAAAATATCTGTTTACTACACATCTATGGCCAATTTTACTAAGCCACTACATACATTGTCTGGCTCGCTACTTTATTCAGAGCCATAGGGTCACCTGGTGAACAACACTTCATACGACTTCACGTCGCAAGGTCAGAAATGAATTAGTTTTTGATAAATTTGGTTCAAATGACAAACTATTGGCATATGTACAAATATTCTCAGTGAAAACAAATCACTGACCAGTCCTTGAAGCTACTCTGACTCTAGATCTGATATTTATAGTTAACAGATACAACAATCGGTTTAGTATTAGACAAGTTTATTCATCCTCATCTATTAACGGAGCACCAAAATCAATTTCTACACTTTCAACTAAACTTTCAGCACTTCTACACATACTTGATGTGAGCGGCTGTAGTTTGTCCGGGTGTTGTTGCATATCATTTGCCAGAAAAGATAAAAAACTTTCCAAGATAAGATCGTCTTCTGTTGGTGTACTAAAAATTGACACGTTAATACCCCCTTGAGTTGTTAAAAAGCCTAGTTATAGGATTTATTTATACCAAAATCATCTCCAGGAAGCTCTAGTTTTTTCTCAAGCATCACGGCTTTTCTATGGTCTTTTAAAGCAGCCACTGC
>TARA_R110002124_G_scaffold278874_1_pt1 | contig 16438 bp, 17 predicted proteins | sample TARA_R110002124 | Tara Oceans TARA_R110002124 (sample SAMEA4397445) | marine metagenome | biome: Polar Biome; feature: [SRF] surface water layer (ENVO:00010504); material: water (ENVO:00002006), including particulate matter (ENVO:01000060) such as... | depth 5 m | reverse complement strand
GCAGCGCAGCTTTAACCCGATAGAAAATGCTAATGGTTATTTCTGTGCGATGATGGATCGAGCACGGTCTGGTGAATTAAAGCTTCATAACTCAATTTTTGGCCTGCTGAAAAACGGAGCGAAGAATTAATGCCAGAGCTAAGAGCTTTAGGGATGCTCCCTTGCGCCGACAAGACTTCCCTTTGGTCACGAGCTTTGCTTATGGTTTCCCCAAATTTCCGCACTGCGTTTGTGCAATTCGGGTGATCCCCCTCCGATAAGCGCCGGCCTTGTCGTTTCTCACCAGCTGCTCGCCGTTAGGCAGGTTTTCATACAGCGCCCTTGAGGCGTTTTAAGAAAACTTAAATGATGAGAAAAGGTAAGATGACCATGAGCGATACAATTGAAATTTATGTAGCAGACCTGGCCGCCTATAATAATGGAACATTACACGGGGGGTGGATAGACGCAACTCTAAGTGTAGATGAGATCTACGCGATTATAAACACTCTGTTAAAGTCTTCACCAGAAGAGGGCGCCGAAGAATACGCTCTTCATGATTATTCTGGTTTTGAAGGATTAAGAATTAGCGAGCATGAAGGCGTTGAAAGCGCCCATGAGAAAGCTGTGTTTATAGAAGAGCATGGCGCGCTCGGCGGCGCGGTGGCATCTTATTTCGGTGATGATATCGAGGATGCCAAAAAGGCTCTTTCAGAGGGTTATATTGGCGAATATACATCTATAGCTGATTACGCGCGGGAGCTGACAGAAGACACTCACGATTTACCGCCTTATATAGAGAACTATATTGATTATCAAGCGATGGCCCGTGACATGGACATGAATGGAGATTTCTTCACAATAGAATTAGGCTTTGAGCAAATCCACTTGTTTCATAATTTGTAAGAGACAAGAACAAATAACAAAAGCCCCTAGCCAGAGAAGATTCCGGCTAGGGGCTTTTTGCATGCGCAATTCCAAAACTACCCACGCCCTAAAAAAAGCAAACAGCTAAGCGAAAATGCGGAAAACGCGAAGCTGTGTAATAGGTCAGATGATTCTTGACGCGTTTAAGGTAAGTGTTAAATAGTAGATTGGCAGGATAGCCTATTTGTGGTACAAATAGGCGGATTATGCATGACGCACCCTGAAACACCAAAAATGGTGACATAAGAGCAGATGAATAAAGTCAGTGAAAAAGAGCGCAAATCAGAAGCGCAAAGAGTCCGTTTAACGATGGATGAAAACCAAGCCTTGAAAAATCTGGCTTTAGAAATGGGCGTAAAACCCAGTAAGCTTATTCGCCGTCTTATTCGTGAAGCGGTGAATCAAGGGCCTGATTTTTTTGATGATGGCATTAAAGAGCTGCGAGAAACCAACCGCCAGATAGGCGCTATTGGCCGCAATCTTAATCGCCTTGTTTTGATGATGAATACTGATAAACGAATTAACGAAATGGACCTGAAGATTGAGTATGATGGTTTGCGTCTTGGCTATGAGGCTATGGGCCGTTCATATCAAGATCTATTGCGTCACTCAAAAGAGAGAAAAGTTGATTTGGTGAAATCATGAGCCGTCATATAGATGAAGAATTAGAGCTTGGCGGAGCGCGTGGTAAAGGTGGTGATCCTGGCACGAGTTCTTCTGCGCGGAGCCCAAGACTTTCTGCAGAGGCTTCTGATGAAAGAGGCTATTGGCAGGGCAGTATTTCAGATCGCCTGAAAGTTGCGCGCGGCGTTCCGCAGGCCGTTGTTAAAATCACATCCCATAGCTATGGCAAGGGCGCTGTAAAGAGACGTTTAGATTACATCTCTCGTGAAGGTGAGATCATGATTGAGACGGAAACGGGGGAGCGCTTATTAGGTGGCGATGAAACAAAAGAGCTGTTGAATGAATGGGCCGAAGATTTTGGTCATCGTAAAAACGGTCGTGATGCGACATGTATTGTGCTGTCATTTCCGCAAGAGGTCGATCATGGCGTTGCTTATAGTATCGCGCAGGAATTTTTAGCAGAACAATATGGCGATAATTACCGCTATGGCTTTGCGGCGCATGACGATACGGATCATTATCATGTGCATGCCGTTATTAAGACCATTGGTCTAGATGGGCGCTCTTTACCGACCTATAAGGCGGATCTGCGTGAGTGGCGGATTAATATGGCTGAGAAGGCGCGCGAGCATGGTTTAGCGTTAGATGCATCGCCGCGATTTGCGCGCGGCGTATCTAATGAAGCGGATCTGTCTTTTTTCCAAACGGAGCGCATTGACCCGTGGATCAAAGGTGCACATGTAAAGGCGCTAGACCGCGGTAATATAGGCATTGTTGTTGAGGCGGATAAAGATTTGAACCGTTATAGCGTTCAGTTTGTGAACCCTAATACTGAGAGCGCTTACACGAAAGTCTTTACATCGGAAGAGCTGTCGGTTGTTCGCGTGCCGCGTGAGGCTATCCGCCGCGCACGGGAAGAGGGCCGCGCGAAAAGCGCAATGCCGGAGACTGTGTTGAAGCAGGCTAAGGACCGCAATGGCAGTGAGCGGGTTAAATATGCGCAGGCAGCTTTGCGTGTTGCCAAAGAGCTTCCCAAGCTGAAGGACCCTCATGTTATAGATAAGAGCATTGATGCAATACGAGATCTTGCGCGTTATGCGAAGAACATGGATGGGCCGCAGCATGAAAAGCCAGGCGCGCAGAAGGCACAGGAGGTGATTGATGTTATTCGGGATTATATTAAATCGTCTATGGAGAAAGCTAAATCGTCGGAGAGAGACATAGATTTTTGATGGGCGGCGGTTAGCTTTTTCTATTTTTCTTTAAATTTGCATGAAATTTAGACTAAAAAACTTGCTTTTCTAGGCGACCTCATAGGCGTTGGCGGGAAACATATCATAGGGATTAATATAATCGTTCCCTCAAAGCCTCATATTGTTCTTTATGTTTTTCAGGGTTATTTGTTTTAAGGTTTTGTAAATTTTTAAGTTTCCATTGTATCGCGGGAAATTTTTCAAAATTATAAATGCCCCAATCAGGAATTCCATTTTTTACGCTCAGCAAAAATTCTTTGTCTCGATCGGTAAGGCTATTATGTACCAATTTGACTAGCTTTTCTCTGGTGGCTTCAAATTCTTCATATGAGAATTCTTCTGCGCTCATGCCGGTAAATTGGTTTTCCATGGCTTTGCGCTGATCTTGAAAATTGGGCGTGATGACTTCATGGATAGGTCTGTCACTGGCTAATAAGCAGAATATAAAGCCTTGCCGAACATCGTCGGAGATGCCCTCATTTTCCAATAGATACTTCACATCAAACAAATCTCTTGGGTGCTGGCGGTCCAGCGCCGCGCATATTTTTCCACCATATAATTGGCCAATAGGCACGATGTTTATAACAGCCGATAAATCATAAATATCTTGAGCTTTATCACAGAGTATCATTTGTATTGGCGCTTGAATTGTGCCGCGCCCGACTAAGTTTACCTCAAGTTTAATATCTGTTCTTTGTTGCGTTATAAGAAGCTTACCTATTTTTTCTTTGTGCTGAACACGGATATTTGGCAATGCCTGCTCAACCCGATTTTTAATGCGAATAAGGGCGGTGCTGATATTGTCTAGCGTCGTGGACCTGTCCTCTATGGGAAGGTATGTCAGGTCAATATCAACGGAAAGCCTTGGCATGTCGCGCACAAAAAGATTGATTGCTGTGCCGCCGTGAAGCGCAAAACAATCTTCCTTTGCGACCTGTGGTAAAACATTAAGTAGAAGGCGAACCTGCTCTTTATAATCGGGGCTTTTCATTTTTCTCAAATTCTCTCGGTACTGTAATTTGGTATTTATCTATATAAACACCCTTTTTGACTAAGCTACGTTTTCCTGATCCTAAATCAACATTAGACAAATCAACAAAACTTAGCCATGGATGTTCTAGTTTTTCGGCCATGTATAGGAATAGCCTTTTTACTTTTATCGAAGAGCAATTTTCCAGCAACTCCTGTACGGATTTAGGCCTTAAATTATTTAGGCCTTCCATGAGCTCATAGCACTCAAAAAACTCTTGATGCTTTGGAGCAAGGTATAAACATTCCAATATTGCGCGCGCAGGGGAGGAAACTCTGACAGAGAAGTCTTTCCTTTCCAGATCTACAAGCCCCATATCAGCAGGCAAAAATGACGTCGTATAATAATCTATCCTCACGCCCCAATCTTTGTGTTTAAACCAGGCTGGTAGGCTTTCATTCTTAGCGCCAAAAAGAACGGCTCGGCCTGCCGCCATATCTATATAATGCGCTCTTCCCTGTAGAGATAAAGCGGTGCGGCCACCGACATGCACTGTTAATTCAGCTTGATTTTGAAGAGCATATATCCCTCCATGATAATCAACATCATCACCAGATCGTATAACAGCCCCTGTTCCTATGGATTCTAGCCATTTGCTTTTTTTATAACGGTTTAACAGTTGGCTTGATATACCGTTCTCGACGAGCCATGAGGAGAGGTAAACGGCCTCCATAGGCCATTCTTTTAATAGTTTGTTTATTTTTAATCCATTTTCTAAACTCATAGTTTGTTTATACAGGTTAAAATAAACAAAGTCAAGGTTTCGGTTTGCTTTGACTCCATTAAGCAAACTATTAGTTTGTTTATTGATTATAATATAAACAATAAATTTTTGCTTTGCGTTAAATTTTTTAGAGGTCCTCGCTCTTAGATTATAAGCTTTTCAATACTCAAGAGCAGCCATAACGCGGGTTTCTATATCTTCTTTTTCCATGTTATCATCTTCTTTCAGCGCACAAATGTCAAAAACAGGCGGCGCACTTCTTTTTATATCGATCTTTGGCACATCCAGTGCAGGCAAAAGCCTGCTCTTAAATGACTTGTCTTTGAAATAGGTAATCTTCTCAACTTTGATTGGCCGTGCGCCTTCTTTAAATATCACCGCTTGTTTCTTACAAAATCTTCTAAACTCCTCAGGCCTTAAGAAATCGGTTTTAGCGTAGCTTTGGCTTTTCGTGCCCATGAGACTGTTTTGACCAAAGCTGATGCTTTCTGTTTGTGTTGTTTTGTCGCCAAAGCGCCTTGATACATATTGCGTGGTTGTTTCATCATTAGAGGCGAAGAAAACTTGCAGGGCAGAATTTTGAAGCATGCTTTCGCGCGCGGGCTTACCGTAGAGCTCATCAATTTGTGTTAAGCCCTGAATGATGTTCAGCATACGAAGGTTATAACCGGCAATAAAGGCAAGATTATCTGCGATGACAGGCATCTTGCCAAGAGAGCCAAATTCATCAATAACCATGAGGACTTGATGGGGCTCATCACTATCTGGCAGTTTGCGGGTAAGCACATCTATTGACAGCTCAAAGAAGAGCCTGATTATTCTTGATAAAGGCTTAAGCTGATTTAGGCCGGTTGCAAAATAAATGGTGGTCTGGTTACGGCGGAGATCTGCAAGGCTGAAATCGCTTGAGCGTGTTGCGGCATCAATGCTTGGGATGGACCAAAGGTTTAAGCTTGAGGATAGGGAAGACCTGACGCCGGATTGTTCTTTCGAGGCTTTGTTTATGAAGTTGTTAAAGGCCATGACACATGCTGGGTCAAGGCGAGATCCGTGCTCTTTGAGTATATGCTGTAAGACTTTATCGAGGCTATGTTCTGTCTTAAGTGTTCTATATATTTCGCCAATACTCGCAGGAACAGCTTCGACATCCAGAACATATAGCGTGAGCCCGATAAAGAGATCCCGCGCTTCTTCTACCCACATTGAGGCTTCTGTATTGTGAGGACTTGGCAGCAATATGCTCGCCAGTCTCTGCGTATCTGATATGCGATGCGCTTCATCTTTGCGGATTGTATCAAGGGGGTTCCATTTGTGGGAGCGGCCTTGCTCATCATCTGGTGAGAATAAATAGACATTTTGATGCTTAGCCCTGAAGCCGCTCGTGAGAGTGAAGTTCTCCTGCTTGATATCGAGTATGAGGGCAGATCCGCCCCAGGAGAGCAGGTTTGGGATAACAATGCCCACACCTTTACCCGAGCGAGTGGGGGCGGTCACTAAGGCGTGAATAGGCTCATTGTTAGATATATAATGCCGCTTCAGCTTGCCCAGCAGCATGCCTTCTTTATCGAGGAGCCTGGCGCGTTTTATTTCATGATTTTTGGCCCATCGTGCATCTCCGAAATAGATCTTTGGCCCGGTAGAAAGCCAAAAAAAGGCCATGGCCGTAAAACCGGCCATATTGATAAGAAGCGCGAGAGCCATTTTTTCGAGATAATCATGGCTGTGGCCGAAATGAGCATAGACGAGAAAGACAGACCAAGGCCTAGCGGCTGTATAGTCAAACCCTAGAATTAAGTAATATAAGGCGCTCCATATATGGAAGAAGGCGATTATGCCGAGGGCTATAAGGAAAAATGTTGATGCACGCATTATCATGCTGCGCCTTTAGGGAAGTAAATATCTGTTATTCTTCTTTCGCCATTAACGCGCTTTAACTGCACAACGATATCAATGATGTTGTGAAGATATTCAAGGATTTCAGCGCGGTTAATATTGAGGCCGGCTTGCATGACCATTAAGGTGATCTGCTCAAATGCGCCGCGCGGCGTATCGGCGTGGACGCTTGTAATAGAGCCTGGATGTCCTGTGTTTACGGCGCGCATGAAAGCATACGCTTCTTTACCGCGTAGCTCACCGAGCATTATGCGGTCAGGCCTTAGGCGCAATGAGGCTTCGAGTAGATCCTGCACATTAACAAGAGAGCGGCCTTGGTCACCTTTAGACGCTAAAAGAGATAAGGTGTTTTCCTGATCCAGCGTTAACTCTGGGGTGTCTTCGATTGTGATGATGCGCTCATGAGCGGCTATTTCTTTTGTTAGGGCATTTAATAAGGTCGTCTTGCCAGAAGACGTGCCGCCGGAAATGATGATGTTCTTCTTAGCCCTGACCGCGTCGGTTAAAAACTGCTGATATTTGTTTTGGACGAGCAGCGCATGCAGCGCCTTATCTTCGTCATGGCTGGTATATTCTGTAGAGGTGAGCGTGTGATCAAAGGCTCCATTTTTTTGATAGTCATCCAGCGTTAGGTTTTGCAGTGTTTGCTTTCTAATAGAAAAGGCGCCCCCTTGCGGCGTGGCTGGATAGAGCACAGATTGAAAACGTGAGCCGCAAGGAAGCGCCGCCGATAAAAGCGGCGTTTCTTCATTAACATGCTGATTAGAATGCGCGGCCACTTGCCGCATTAATAAAGAGATATTATCCATGGTCATTTCAGGGACCTCGTGATGCTCCATCCCTACAGAGCCAGAGCGCTCGACCCAAACAGATCCAGGGGCATTGACTGAAATTTCGTTAATGCCGTCTTGCTGCAGCCACGGGAGGATAGGCTTGAGTGCCTGGTTCAGGTAATGCCCGGTTATTTCCACCATGATCCATTATTCCTTTTTGGTTTTGTTGATGAGAAATCAAGATCACTTGTCACAAAGATATTAATAGCCGTGCCCTGATCAACATGGATTGTGGGCGCAATATTAATCGCATTTTTAAGCGCTATTTCTGCGCTGTTATTTAGCGCGCCACCACTGCTGGTCACGATTGTTTGGGCGTCCGTGTTGCTCGCAGCATTAACGCCCGCTTGTACCGCGCCATCAATCATTGACAGGAGTATGGCGGAGCCAAAGCGCTCAAGGAAGCGTGTGTCAACCTCGCCGCCAAGGCCTGCGCGGCCTAAAGCATCCGTGCCTGGACTGTTAAGGGATATATCAACGCCATCTGGGCGAATAATGCGCTGCCAAATGACAAAGAGGCGGCTTTGGCCTTGTTTGATGTTCGATTGATACTGACCAATGATTTTTGATCCGCGCGGGATGAGAATATTGGAGCCGTCAAAACTATAGATATCGCGCGTTACAATGGCGCGTAAATGCCCTGCGAGATCGCTTTGGATGGCGGTTTCTAACACGCCGCTGATCGTTGTGCCTTGAGCAATCATATAATCCTGATTTTGTATTTTCTGTGCATTGATGAGCACAGCATTGCTTGATTGTTCGCCCTTATCTGAAGATGAAAAGCTCGGCATGCCGCCAGCGTTTTGTGGTTTAAGTGATGCTTTTTGAGTATAGACCAGCATGGGGGAGCGTTTACGCGCCTGTGCTTGTTGCTCGGCCACTTCTGCTTTTTTGCGTTCTAACTCTTGCAGGCGTAGCTGATGCTGTAAAAGAAGAGGATCAATTGGCGGCGCTTGATTGATTTGCCCGCCATTATTAATGCGCTCTTGCATCGGAAATGCCGGCTCATGGGAAGAGGAGACCAGTCTATATTGTTCTTCTTGCTGCGTGGTTATGGCGCTTGGCTTATCTTTTTTAGAAAGAGCGCCACCAAAATTGATCCAGATTATTCCTATAACGGCCAATGCGCCGCCTATATACCAGGCATAATCAGAGATTTTAGGGCCAGATTGGGCGACATGGGACAGGCCCCGATTAGCCTCACTTTTATTGGGCTCTTGCGTTATATCATCTTGGGTCATTTTTATGCTCCCTGCGCTTTTAATAAACGGCTAACAATGCCTAGAGGGCGGGGGCTTGCTCCGTTAAGTTCTGGGGCGGGATCGTAGCTGCGATTAAAAATACAGGTAACGCTCTTGGCGTTACGCAAGGTGAATTGCTTTCCTATGCTGTGAACGACGACGTAGCGCCCTTCAATCGTATAGTTGATAAGGCTTTCAGTGCCATTGGCGGCAACGCTAAAAATAGCCGGAACTTCGGTCTGTTTATCAAATTCAAAATAGGTGAAGTCACCATCATCAAAAGTGCGCTTGGGTACTTGCCCTGTATGGCCCGCGAATTCATAGTCAAAATTCCACGCGGAAGGCGGGATGTTGTTCCCTTGTGATTGATCTGCAATAGGTCGCTCTATGAATCCTGATGTGTTTTCTGGGTATTTAAACTGGACATGGAAAGCCATGTTTTTTGCATGCGGGCCATTAGCCGCGCTGGCATTCAGCTCAAAGTGATATGTTCTCTTGCTTGTTACAACAGTGAGATTGGTTGTTGCATTGTCTTCAACCGGCTTAACAAAGAGAAGGTTGCCCTCTTCATTGGGGTTAACATACCAAGCCATGCTGTCACCAAGGGCGATATTCTGTATGGCTTCATCACGGTTAAACTCAATTAATGTTTGATAGCCGTAATGACCTCTTATTTCGGTGACGTCACGGGGGCTATAGACAATAGTTCTAATCCTATTATCGACAGGGCCAGCTTTAGGTGATTTTTCAGCGTGAGCTGGCATGGTTATAGCGAGTAGGGCTATCGTGCTTATGAGTGTTCTATGCATTGTGTCTTCTTTCTGCTCGTTTAATCTTAATTACTTATCTCTGTATCGCGGCGATAGCTGGTTACTTGAAAGCCAAGAGGGTTAATAAACCTGTTTTTGAGTTGCTCTGGCGTTTGCACATAGCGAAACTTGATAATGGACATATAGTGATGATCTGAGATCCGGCCCGTTTTCTGGTACTCGCTTTTCGTAGAGAAGCGCACAGCCGCCGTATCTTTGCTTTCATTGAGGAATGTTACATTCTTGATCTCAACAGAGCGCACAGCCTCATGACCGTATTTCTTGACGGGATTATCAGGGTTGCTGTCTTTAAACAGGTTTTTGTATTGCTCTTGCGCCATTGGCGCAGAATGTAGCTCAACGAATTTATATTTATGCTTAAAGTCAGCTGCATCAAAAGTCTCACGCGCTAGAACATATTGAGCGAGATTGGCGATTGTGATGGATTCATCTTCTCTGAGCGTCCCGACATTTAAGCCTTTGCTCACTTCTACATATCCGGTTGCCTTTTCTACAGTAACGACATAAGGCGCAAACTCTTTTAAAGGCATGACGAGGACAAGAGCAAAAATAGATAATGTTGCAAGCAGTGTAGCGCCTAGGGCTATGCTCCAGGCTATTTTATTCGATCTTTTTAAATGCTCGTGGACGTTATATTGCCAATCATTGGCAGCTTTGAAATACTCATGTGTCATTGTCGTTCCTCATTATTCTAGAGTGATGATCTGTCTTTTGATTTCCATCGTTGGCGCATTTGGCGCGCATGACGGCCCGCCGTTACGGCGCCCGATACGGAGTTTTTAAACATGCCAAGTGAAGAGAGCTGAAAGCCGCCGCCAATACCTGCCGCCCAAGATTTGACTTGGGTTAGTAATAAAATGGAGACGCCACAGATAACTGTGAAGCTGGCAATATTCTTCAGCCTTGGGCCTGAGTTTTGGGTTGTGAGCATCAATTCTTCACTGATTTGGCTTAAGAGCCCGACAATTAGAAGTAAAAGGGCGTAAACCAGTACAGGAATGAGGGCAAAGGTGAGAATCTGACGTAACCAGCCCTCAAAGAGCGCTTTAGTGCCATTAAATAGATATAAAAGGATAAAAAATGGCGCGAGTGCCAGCAAAACAGCAACAGCGAGCTTGCCTAAAACAATATATCCGCCGGCCACCATAACAACGCTAACCGTTAATAGCGTAATTAACAGCGCGTATATGTGTAGGATGACGTTATAGCCAGCTTTCTTAGAGATATTTTGCGCCGCTTCTATGCCGTGATCATATATCTGCGTCATATTGGCGTTAATACTCCCTGTGTTTTCTCCCATTGAATCGTATAGGGCGCCAACAATAGAGGCAGGGATATCAATGAATGTGGCATAAACAAGCATGGTTAAGAGGCCAATATTCGTCACAAGCACGTATATAGCGGCGAGCTTAAAAATGCGCGGCATAAGATCTGCAAAGCTGATATTGATGCGGCCAAGCCAGGCCAAATAGCCCATAATCACAACATAAAGCGCCATCATTATGCTGATCCATGGATTAGCAATGGCGTTAAATGTATTCCATGTGCCAAAGACATAGACGGAAATCATATTATCCGTTGATGTAAGTAAGAACTCATACATGTGCCTTTACGTCCTTATGAGTTTGCTGTGCTCTGACATCCACCATGGCAAGGCGATTAATCGGCCGAGACAGGGCGCATGGAATATAAGAGCCATGAGCGGCGGCGAGTTTTACGCCATCACACGGGCTTTTAAGCTCTTGATGTGTGCAGGTTGTTAGAAACAAAGTGAAGAAGAGGGCGTTGGCCTTTAATAGATTACGCATTTTATACTGGTTCCTTATTTGTTTAGTTCGGGGTGTAGGGTGTAAGTTGAATATGGTTATCGCTTTGTGTGAACTCATAGAGATCACTTTCATATTTGATGCTCTGATTGGCCTGGGCGGCATTAAGCTGTATTTGTGTCGCTTGTAGACGAATAAGCTCCGCTGCTGTAAGGCCATTCTCAATCGCAATGCGGTTTGAAAGATCGGCCGCAGCCTTTGCGTCGGCGGCGCTATCAATTTCATCGAGAAGATGCTCGTAATTGGTAATGCGTGCATCATTGCGATTAAAAGATGTCTCAGAGAGCGCCATTGAGCCTAATGTAGCGCCGCGCGCATATTCATAGCTTTCTATATTGGCGCTATAAGCAGGAGCCGAGCTGAGTGCGCTGCCTTTCACATGGCCAAAGGCGCTTTGCTTCTGCTCATATAAATTCTGTAGATCAGAAAGTGAGCCTGGGTTTCCGCCTGCATTTAAAATATTGAGCGTGTCCTGCCAGTTTTGCGGCGCATAACGCCTGATATTTTGTTGAGATAAATCATTGAGTAATTCTCCCATGCCGCGCGATCCTGTTAGCGCTTCGAGCTGACTATCGAGCATGGAAATTTCCTCTTCAGCTTTTGAGATAAGTTGCTGCATATGCTGAAGTTCTTTCACGGCTTGTATATAACTCGCAGCGTCAAATGTCGGCATACCAGCGCCTTGAGCGAGCACATTAACTGGGCTAAAAAACACAACAAAAACAATGACTAAAATCAATCTTTTAAGTTTAAAATTCATGCCGCGCGTTTCCTTTCTTCATGAAAGACAGGAAGCCACATATCAGGATGATCCCCAGCTGTTTTTCTTATTTTCTCAACGAGACGAACCGTATCAGTAGTGCCAGATAACACAGCAAGGGCGCTATCCATAGAGGATAGGTCTAATTTTGCCACGACAGAATGCTGCCCATGTTTGATAAGAAATTCATGGCTGGATTTATCGGTGGTTTTGATGATCTCAAATTCCTTTTGAGTGACGCCAAACTTCGCATAGTCTTTTTCATTTGCTTTGTTATTGGGCATGAAAATTTGCGTTGCGCATTGCTCAATCAGGCTATCGGCAATGCGTGAATTTGCGGCGTCACTTACCGATTGAGATCCGAAGCCGATAACACCATTTTGTTTTCTGATCGTTTTAAGCCAGTCTTTGATCTTATGCTCGAAGGCGGGGTCATCGAGGGCTTTCCATCCTTCATCGATAAAGAGAATGACTTTATCGCCATTGAAGAGCTCATTGACGCGCTGGAACATATACATGAGCGCGGGCGTTCTGCAGATTGGGTTATCGAGTATGGATGTTAAATCAAAGCCTGTTAGCGGATCATTTAAGGAGAGGAGGTCGTCCTCATTATCAAATAACCAAGCGTTCTCGCCGTTAGAGTGCCATGGTGCAAGTCTGACTTCTAAGGATTCTGCGCCGGCGCGCTCATGTCCTTTAAAGAGCTCAGCTAAATAACGCAAACGGCGATGAGCCAGTGGCGCATCAAAGTTATGTTCTACGGCGCGCGCAATAATGGCGCGTTCATTGGCGCAAAGCTGGCTGTTATCATGGGGGCGGAGGAGCTGTCCGAGCCATTCACGTAAAAATGCGCGCTCTGAGGGCGTGCCTTGGCAGGCGAGGGGGTTGAAGCCTGAAGCTATTCCAGGCTCTATAATGGCGTATTGTCCGCCCATAGCGCGAATGAATATTTCTGCGCCGCGGTCTTTGTCAAAGAATACGGATTTTGGTTTAAACTTCTGTGCTTGCGCCAGTAAAAATAATAGTAAAACCGTCTTTCCTGAGCCGGAGGGCCCAAACAGATTGAAGTTTCCTAAATCATGATTGTGGAAGTTGAAATAATAGGGGGCGCCAGATGTGGTCTCGAGCATAGAAACATACTCGCCCCAATGGTTGCCGTTTTTCTTTCCCGTTGGAAAATTGTGAAGGCTCGCGAATGCTGCGAAGTTTTGTGAGCTAATCATACTGGCACGGGCTTGATAGCTTAAGTTTGCTGGCAGCTGAGACCAGTAACATGCCTCCATATAAAGATCTTCTCTTATCGCGATCATGCCAAGATCTCTGAGCTGTCCCATCACTTCAGTGACGCCTTTATCAAGGCTTTTAATGCTTGGCCCTTTTACAAGGACCGATAATTGATGGTCGCCAAAGACAATACGGCGGCTTTCTGCATCATCCATGGCATCGGCAAGGTCTTCTTGTAATGAGATAGCGGCGTCATCAGCCATATCCATTTGGCGGATAACGGTTTTTAGGGTGCTTAGCGCCTTTGGTCTTTCTATAAAAGAGAAGTGCTGGCTGATCACCATTTCATTTGTGCTGCGCAAGAGATGATCCATCATGCCTGGGAATGTCTTGGGCGCGTATTCTTTGATACTAAGCATAGCGCCATAGGTAATGTCATCGCGCTCTGCGCCTCTAATCTCTATTGCATCACGACCAAAGAAGATGCGTTTTGCGGGAAGGAAATCGGCCAGATTGTTTTGGGGTAAAGTAAGGCTTTGTTCTCCTTGATTGATCAAGGTAAACAAGAACTCTAATGCTTTAGACTTTAAAGCGCCTGTGCTGTCTGTATATGTTGAGAGCCTTTTGGGCTCATAGCGCTTTAGCGATGTTGTAATTTGAGCTGTAATATCTTCTAAAGCTTTGAGATTATCTTTTATTTCATTCTGCGTGGCCTGCTTATCAATGCCCTGGAAAAAAAGGCGCTTGATGGCCTCCACAATGCCGGCTGTTCCGGGCCTTGGGCGCAAGGTGATACTTAGGTAATGTTTATTGGCGTAGAGGCTCTTAGAGGCGAGGTGAGATCTCCAGCTTTGATCCAGATCCTTTGCAAAGCCTGTATAGCCAGTATCCTGGGCGTCGCTCTCAATTTTATTGCGCAATATATGGTAGCTAATAGAGAGTGAGCTATCGGCAATGGTCTTCCACAATGTGTTTCTGGCGTTTGTGAGGCTGTTAATATCAGCTTGATCTAATGTTTCAAAATCTAGCCCTTCTAATTCTATGGTTTGTACCAGATAGCCTTCGCGCGTTGAGATTGTATGCTCGTTAATCTGCGCCGAATAGGGAATAAACTGTGAGAGCGGTTTATCATTAAGCGCAAGCTGGCCATTGGTTGTTTTCTTTAAGGTCATTTTTCCCTGCCCCGTTCTCTTATCTGGCGTATAGCTGTTACAGCCCCAGAATTTTTTATTTAAAGCATGCGCATTGCCATGTTTGCTCAGCGCCACTGATAGGAGCGAAAATATATGCGGGTCTTTTAAAGACATCACATATCCCACCATGTGTATTGGCATGCCAATTAGGAACATCAACAAATTGCCTGTGGCCAAGAAAGCCAGCGTTGTAATCATGGTGTTAATCACCATGAAGTCATAAGTGACTCCTGCGACCATAATCGGCCGGGTTAGCGCCAGAAAAAGCGGGCTAACTTGGGTGGGCTCTTGTGATGAAGGTCTCATATTTGATTATCCCGCAGCGCTGGCAAGTTGATTGGCAATAGCGGAGCCACCAAAAACAAGGGCAATGCCAAAGAGGATGCTGGCGGCATGTTGCCATTTAAGGCGGCCGGCTTTGGCCATGATGCCAAGCGTAACGACTGCAATACCAGCAATTGAACGGGCAAATGGGCCAGTTAGGAAGTCCAGTATAAAGTCTGAAATATTGGTAATGGGCGCAAGGTCACTGGATTGAGCAAAGGCTAAATCTGGCAATAATGTAGTGATAGCGACCACTGCTGTGGTCACCATGAGTTTTTGTATATTCATTGTTTTGGTACTCTCTTTTTTACTAAGCGCACATTGAGGCGGAGCGAGCAGATCGTTCTGCCGCTATTATTCGTCTCTTCAATTTTGCTTGCTTAAACTGTTCTTATTTTTAATTCCGGTTTCCTTATGTGTGGACCGGTTAAAAATAGTCTTTTTACTTACTTAAGTAGGTATATAGCCTAATTTAATTTACGTATCAACAAAAATAATAGGTTTTTTGACTATTTTTATTTGTTATTTGCGTAGTTTTATGGTAAGTTCTGAAAAATAAGATTAATACTTACGAAAACACAAAGTTTTGAAAATATGTTGATTAGTCAAATTAGAGCAGCGCGCGGTCTTTTAAATTGGAGCCAGGGGCAATTAGCCGAAGAGGCCAATTTATCAAAGGCCTCTATTCAGAATTACGAGATCGGTAAAAGCACGCCTAATATCTCGTCTTTGAATAAGATGATTAAAGCTTTTGAGCGCGCCGGCGTAGAATTCACAGAAGATGGCGGCGTTCGTCCTCGCCAGAACCAAATCATGGTTCTTAATGGCCATGAGGGTATGAAAACGCTGTTTGATGATATCTTTGAAGTGGTGCGCTCTCACCCTAATCCTGATTTATGTGTAAGTAATGTTGATGAGGCGGCGTTTGATCACTGGCTTAGCGCGCCGAAGTCTCTACAGGTGCAGCGCTCTATTGGCGGGGCGCGTTATAACCCCCGAGCTCTTATAAAAGACGCTGGCGCACAGCTAACGCCGGACAGTTACTCTGAGTATAGAATTACTGCGGCGGAATGTGTGGCGGATGTGTCTATATATCTATATGGCGACAAAGCTGCTTTTATTGAGTTCTCTGCCGGTGGCGTCAAAGTTACCATTATGGAGGGGCGTGATATGACAGAAAGCCTTCGTAAGATGTTTGAGGCTGTCTGGTCTGTCTCTGAGGTCAAGGTTCAGGCTGCTGTCGTTACGGGCCGTTTGTTTTAAATGCTTTATTGACCATAAAGCTAAGGAGCTCGATTCGCGTACCTATTAATACTGAGGTTTAGAAGCAGATATTCCTGTCGTTAATGAGCTCAATAGAGCACCGATTATATGGGATTATACCTCTATGGCATAAAAGAGAATTCTTTTATTGAATTAATATCTTACTAATGTTAATGTCAGCTGTATGAGTAAGTTTTTTTTAATATTTTCAATGTTTGCTGTGATCGTTTCTATGACGGTCTGCGCTTCGCATGCTCATGCTAGTGTTGGTGCTTTATCTGAAATTCCTGTAAGTGTCGTAACTATAGACGTTGATAGCCAAGAGAATATTACTTCGAGCGGTAACGACTGTGGTATTACTTGCGGTGGATGTTGCGTTCATCACCTTATCAATACATTCGATAAGCTCAGCAATACTGCCCCTATGGGTAAAAGCAAGATGTTAATGCCTGATACAAATATTTCTGTGTCTGACATCGTTTACAACCTCAAACGTCCCCCCAGATCTTAATTT